>Ga0169931_10000960_pt1 | contig 47888 bp, 45 predicted proteins | sample Kivu_15m_20L_FD_129675 | JGI IMG/M metagenome (GOLD analysis project Ga0169931, IMG submission 129675) | Freshwater microbial communities from Lake Kivu, Western Province, Rwanda to study Microbial Dark Matter (Phase II) - Kivu_15m_20L... | ecosystem: Environmental > Aquatic > Freshwater > Lake...
CGGAAGACGCAAAAATCCACTCGCAACAAAGAGCAACCCACCCGGTATGCATGGGGCGAAGAGAAAGAAACGCTCCGACTTCGGCAATCAGTTACATGAAAAACAAAAGCTTGCTAGCTTTTATGGTGTTATTCCATTGAGAACTCTAAGCCGCTACTATAAAGAGGCTCTAAGAAAAGAGGGTAACACATCCGATCTCTTCATTCAACAGCTCGAGTCCCGTTTGGATGTCGTAGTCTACAGAATGAAGTTCGCACCTACCATTTTTTCCAGTCAACAACTCGTGTCCCATGGGCATGTTTTGGTCAACGGAAGAAAGGTAAACATCCGTTCTTATCAAGTGAAACCCAACGATGTGGTCACTCTTAAAGAAAAAACTTTAGAGCTATCTGTCGTGAAAGATTCCTTGACAAGCACAAGAGAATTACCTGCCTACGTCAGCTTTGACTCAGCAACAAATAAGGGTTCTATTTTGATCCTCCCAGCTTTGGACCAGGTTTCATTCCCCTTACACATCAACGTTCCAGTTGTTTGCGAGTACTTGGCTTACACCTCTTAAAGGATGAAAGGGCACGATCAAGGGCCACTTGTTGGCTGTCATAACTCCGCCCAAGGCGGAGTACACAATGCTCTCATAGAGGCCAAAAGCTTAGGTGCTACGGCCTCTCAATTATTTACTACCAATCAAAAACAGTGGCGAGGAAAAACGATCTCTGCTGAGGAGATTGCCAAATGGGAAGAGGCTAAGGCTAATTCGGGTGTACAAGTGGTGATAAGCCACGATGGCTATCTGATCAATTTAGGCTCCCACCTGGATGAACTTCTCGAAAAGAGCCGTAAGGCTTTCCAAGAGGAGATCGAACGTTGCCAAGCGCTTCATATCGACTTTCTCAATTTCCATCCCGGAACAGCCACAGATAAAAATCCCGAGCGGTGCCTTGACACCATCGTAGATTCCCTTTTGAGCTTTGCCCCCCTTTTTGACAAAAATCAAAAACTAAAGCTTGTTCTGGAAACTACCGCAGGTCAAGGAAATACTGTAGGCCACACTTTTTCCCATTTGGCCTATATTCTTCAAAACTGCCACAACAAAATCCCGCTGGGCATTTGTATCGATACCTGTCATATTTTTGCAGCTGGCTATGATATCCGCACCCCTCAGGCTTGGGATCAAACTCTCAAAGATTTCGACGAAATTGTCGGGCTAAAACATCTAGACTGCATGCACCTGAATGACTCTTTAAAGGGGCTTGGCTCTAGAGTGGATCGGCACAGTTGTTTGGGTTACGGGGAAATAGGGATTGAAGCTTTTCAATTTGTGATGCAAGATAAGAGACTGAAACATCTGCCCAAATGCCTGGAGACACCTGAAAAGGAGGCGCGCTGGGAGGAAGAGATTCAGATGCTCAAAGATTTTTACTACCATAAACTCTAATCATTAGGATATTCCATGATGGTTGATACTAAGCTCAAGCGGACAAAAGTTTCCGACATCGATTCCGGCCATATTGGCAAACAACTTTTCTTGCAAGGATGGATACGCACCTGTCGCTCGCAAAAAGGGGTCACGTTTATTGAACTCAACGACGGCTCTACCATCAAAAATATCCAATTGATCTCTAACCAAGAGCACCCCCTTCTTACAGGAGCCTCAATTGCTGTCTGTGGGACTTTGGTGAAAAGCCCCTCACCTAAACAACCGTTTGAACTTCAGGTAGAATCTTTAGATCTCATCGGTGAGGCCAACAGCCTTTTCCCTTTGCAAAAAAAAGGGCATACGCTCGATTTCTTAAGAGAAATCGCCCACTTACGCCCTAGAACCAACACCTTTGGGGCGGTAGCTCGCGTGCGTAGCCGCATGGCTTTTGCCGTGCATGAGTTTTTCCAAAGACGGAAATTTTTCTACGTGCAAACACCGGTTATCACCTCTTCAGACTGTGAAGGCGCCGGCGAACTTTTTGAGCTTATCACCGAGACAAAGAACTTCTTTGGTAAAAAAGCGTTCCTTACCTGCTCTGGGCAGCTCAACGGCGAATGCTTTGCTACAGCCCTTGGAGAAATTTACACATTTGGCCCCACTTTTAGAGCTGAAAACTCCCACACTTCGCGCCACCTTGCTGAATTCTGGATGATTGAGCCCGAAATGGCGTTTTATGATCTTAGCTTAAATATGGAGCTTGCAGAAAGTTTTGTAAAACATTTAGTTAAAACGGCTCTTGATGAGTGTAGTGAAGATCTCGACTTTTTTGAAGAGCGTTACGAAAAAGGGTTAAAAGAGCGGCTGCAAATTGTTTTAGACCGCCCCTTTTCCCGTATCTCCTATACTGAGGCGGTGGATATCCTATTAAAATCCAAAAAAGAATTTCAGTATCCTGTCGAGTGGGGAAAAGATCTACAGTCTGAGCATGAGCGCTACATTGCTGAAACGGTAGTTGGTGGTCCTGTTATCCTTTATAACTACCCGAAAACGCTCAAACCCTTTTATATGAAAGCAAATGACGATGGAAAAACCGTCGCCTGCATGGATGTGCTTGTCCCTAAAATTGGAGAGATCATCGGTGGCTCACAAAGAGAGGATGATCTTACAAAATTAGAAGAGGGAATCCGCTCTCATGGCCTCAATCCCAGTGATTATGACTGGTATCTCGATTTAAGAAGGTTTGGAACCGTCCCGCACTCCGGTTTTGGGCTGGGTTTCGAGCGGGCTGTCCAATTCATCACCGGTATGGAAAACATCCGCGATATCATCGCTTTCCCTAGAGCTGCAGGACTCTGCTCGTTTTAGGCAGCTTTGCTAGCTATTTTTTTAAAGCCCCCGACCTGAGGGGCTTTTTCTTTAGTTAACCAACTGACTACCAATTGTTTAGTAAAGAATAATTTTTTTTACCGATCAAATTTGAAAGATCTGCTACAATAAGGCATATGAGCGATAAAGTATCTGGTAGCGGTGACGGCACCGTCCGTAATTATAACAGGTCAGATTCCCACCCCAGCAAAAAAGATTTTCCTGGGGATCACACGGTAGACCCTTCAAAGTCTTCTCATGAGTCAGGTGGTTATGTTTACCCTTTTGTGGAGAAAATGTTTCCTGGTATTAACCCTGCAGATGCCAAAAAATTTGTCGACAATCTATTTAATCAGATCAATCAGCAAATTAAAAAAGCTATAGAAAAATCCAAAGAAAATCGGCAGCGCTGGCAAGAAGAAAATGGATAGAGACGAGTTAACTTATGAGGGGCACGAAGAGGTTCGATTGGACCGCTTCCTCTCACAAGCTTACCCCTCTTTGTCAAGAAATTATTTCGAAAAGGTCATCTCCAAAGGGCATGTTTTTGTTAATCATAAGCCCACTAAAAAAAGCCTTAAACTTCAGCCCTTAGACGAAATTCTGATCGATTTTCCCCCTTTAGACCCACTCGAATTGACCCCTGTCGAGATGGACATTCCCGTATTTTTTGAGGATAGGGATCTGGCATTGATTTACAAACATCCGAAACTCGTCTCCCACCCGGCTGTCGGCACAACTGAACCTACCCTTATTCATGGCCTTTTGCACCGCTTCCGCCAGCTACAGGGTCTTGATACTGTTCGCCCAGGTCTTGTACATCGTCTCGACAAAGACACCTCGGGGATCATGATTATCGCAAAAAACTTAACCACTCATGAACTACTGGCTAACCAATTTAGAGCCCGCCAAATCAAAAAAACGTACCTGGCTGTGGTCCATCGCACCCTTGAAAAAACTTTGGTTGATGCACCAATAGGGCGCAGCCTCAACGATCGTAAGAAAATGGGGATTCAACCCCAGACAGGCAAAGAGGCTCTCACCGAATTCGTCCCCCTTTTTACATCCAAAGGATGCACTTTAGTAAAAGCGATGCCTAAAACCGGTCGCACCCACCAGATCCGTGTCCATCTACAACACATCCATCATCCTATTGTAGGAGATCCGTTGTATGGTTTTTTAGGTTTGGATAAACCGCTTAATCCCCCAAGGATTCTTCTGCATGCCCATAACCTGGAATTTACCCATCCTCACACAATGAAACCGATGCGGTTCACCTCATCTCTTCCCCAGGATTTTTCCCAATTTTTAGAGCGAATGGGCTTAGACACGGCTAACTGCCCCGACCTAATCCTATAGATACCACCCTTGAGGTACGCTATTTTCCCCGTTTAGAGTGGACGGCCCAACCAATTCTAAATTTTTTTCGGGAGATTAAATCCTAGGTCGTGTACTCTTTAGCAAAAGACCTTTTCTAAATAAGTACTTTGTTGCTTTAAGACTAGAATCTTGTGTTAAATGAACGTGCAGAATCACTATTTTTAACCCAGCTTTTTGTCAAAAAATAATCGCAACAAAAATGGAGCTTTTTTAAAAATGGTCTAATGAATTGTCCCCAATAGGAACTTAAACATGGAAGAATTCATCGGATATATCATTAAAAATCTTGTCACAAAGCCTGAGCAAGTAACCGTTAAACGCACATCCAGCGAAAATACCGATGTGTATGAAGTTCGTGTTGCACCCGAAGATATGGGTAAACTTATCGGCAAACAAGGTCGAACTATCAATTCCGTTCGTACGCTCGTTGCAGCAACAAGTGCACGTTTAGATGCAAAGAAACGCACACTTGTCGAAGTCTATGACGAAGGAAAAGTGCGAACAGAGTAGCTAAATAATTTCCTTTCTAGTAAGTTTAGTTTTTAACGAAAACTTCGAGAGGAATACCTGCTATGAAAGAGTTCATCACTTACATCGTGAAGAACATCGTTGATCATCCTGATCAGGTGAAAGTGGAAGCGATTCAAGGACATAATACAATGATTATTGAGGTCAAGGTCGCGAAAAATGACACCGGAAAAGTGATAGGTCGACAAGGAAAAACTATCCAAGCTATCCGCGCTCTCGTCGTTGCTGTAGCAAGCAGAGCCGGAATTCGAGTCACTCTCGAGGTATTGGAAGCAGATGCGTTAACAACAGCGCATTCAACCGTTTGATGATAAAGAAAACCCCGGCCAACCCGGGGTTTTCTTTTTATTCTACTTGAGACAGGGGGAAATGTCTTTCTTTCTCGATGTTATCGATCCAGCCTCAAATTTTAGAATGATCCAAGGATGCAGATGCTCCTTAATCTCTACTTGATTTCCGACAACCTCTTCAAATATCGCTCGTGTATTTTTAGGCATACTCGCTTCTATTTGCTTTTTGGCCTGTAGCTGAAAAAACATCATTAAAAAGTAGGAGATTTGGGTTCTCCCCTCATCTGTATCTTGGGAGCTGATCCAGATTTCATCTTTATGATCTTGCTTAGGCTTCACCCCCTTAAAAAGATCCTCCGCCCCCTCAACAGTTGTAAGCATAAGAATTTTAAGCGACTGCTCTGTCTTAAATTCATACCAGGTTTTCGCTACTGCCGCATAATTTTTTGTTAAAGTCGCGATGTTATTTGGGTAAACCTTGAGTTGGCTAACGAGGGCGCCCCCCTGTTTTTTGGTGTCGTTGAAAATCTTCAGGCTCTTTAAACGATTCTCCACATCCTCCTCTTTAAGGGAGTAGACAGTTTTGTAATATCGGTAAAGTTCAGGATTTTGTATCAGGGGTTTTGAGGAGGTGGGATCAATCACCTCGGTGATTTTATTTTGCTCCAGTGAGACTAAACGATTAACCAGCTCAACTACAACTTGATGATCCAGGTGCGTTTTCTTAGATAGAAGATCGGTGTCGTCCAATATCGCATATAAAAACATCCGGTAGTCGCTAAGCTCTCTTTGAGAGGCGCACCAGCCCAGTTGCATAGCTCTGGCTATCCTCTCTTCTAAAACCCGCTCCATAATTCTCAACTCCCTTTTATCGTGGGTTAGTTGAGCCCCTGAAAGAAGCATCTCATCCAGCTCTTTATCTGAGGGGTTACTTGTTACAAGCTTTTTGTTAAAATCAAACGCAATTTTAGCACCAATCACGTTTGAAGACTGCACATCCATCGTATGGATCGTAGCGACACGGAAAGTTTTAATCTCCGATTTATGGTGGTCTAAAACGGAGACAATCTCCATATATCTGGGAATGCCTATCTCATTGGGATTACTAAAGTCTCTTAAAACTACAGACCCCTGAGTTGGATTGCGCAGTCTAGAGGCGTAAATCACCCCTTCAACTTTTCTTTCTCTTGTAACAAAAATAGCCGAACGGTCTTGAATTCGTAAGTGGATCTCCTCTAGAGCCGTATGAGGATGGACACTCATTTTAGATTCATTGTAGACTTTTTCTTTTACAAGAAGAGCTATCCTAAAGGTGTCTAGGTGTGAGCGCAACTTCTTGAAAGGATCCGAAAGAAGATTGAACAATTTTTCCAAATCTTCCGTCTCCCCTTTTTTGTGCCCCTTTATCGCCTCAAGGAAGGGGTTAAATCCAAATTTGGATCTGCTCTCTAAAATATTTAAAAAATCCTTAACGGTAGCAAAAACCCCTTGAGATACGTCCAGTACTTTAGATAAAAATACGTCTAAATGCTTTCGCCTAACTGCGGAAAATTCCTTATAGGGCTCCAACTCTTCGATTTTCTTTTCTAAAAGCGCTTGTGTATTGCCCCCTTTGGACACTAATGCCTGAAAAAACGCATTTTGTAACCAACGGATACAATGGTTAAGACCATCGATGACAACGCGCACCTTTTCCACATCCTCGGCGAGCCATCCACCAATAAAATTCCCCTCTTCATCTACCACGCAACACGCATGTTTCGACTCTTCTAAAGAGACATCCAATGTTCTATCTTCTAAATGATGCATCTTCAAACCCTGCGTAGTAGCAAGATCGAGTGCAGTCAAGGTCAAAGCGCTGCGGTTATCAGCTAGAATCGAGAAGAAATGGGGACCAAAATGGTTGATAAAAAGGAGCTTCACCTCAAGGATCTCTTTGGGATCATTAGGCACATTCCAGCGATGGAGATTCTCCGCTACATCCATTTCAAAGGCGTCCATCCACCCATTGAAAGAAGAGACAACTGTGTCGATATCGGGGCTCATGTGCGCTGTGACAACAATCGAACCGGGCAATTTACCGCTAGCAGCAACAGGAAAAAGGGTTTGCGCCATCTCTTTAGGACCTTTTCGCCCCATAATTTTTTGGCGCAGCACCATTTGCTCCTCTTTAGTGAGGTTGCTTTGATGCTTCAGATAATATTCATAGTCGGCAATCGAAAGCTGTACACCCTCTGCATACTTCCCTTCGAGCTGCTTGACCACCTCATGCAATAAAAAACAGGGTGATGGGTGTTCCATAAGGAACTTGGTCAGGGATGGAAAAACGTGCAACATAATTTTACTCGTTGACATTTTGTCTAGATATGTTATGGCCCACATTCTTGTCGATAAGAACAAGCTCAAAAGAAAGAGAGCCAAAAATTCTCTCTTGAAAAGAAGAGGTTAAAAATGAACCGAGCAGGACTCGAACCTGCGACCTACTGCTTAGAAGGCAGTTGCTCTATCCAGCTGAGCTATCGGTCCATACAAGCTTATAAAAAAGATGCCCCTTTTTTAAGAAAGCAACCAAGATTTTCAGCTTTATCGCTATATAATAGAGAATCTCTTGATTCGAATGCAAGGGTAAAGTTATGCTCTCAAATGTCTTTATGTCTGATACACTCTTTTTTAACCTCGTAGAGGATTTTTTTGCCATCCTGGGCCCCTGTGTGATTGAATCTGAAGCTCACACCCTTTTTATGGCAGAAAAAATTGCCTCCATAAAAAAAGAGCTCGCAATCAACATCGTATTCAAAGCAAGTTTTGATAAGGCTAATCGCACCTCTTACCATAGCTTCCGCGGACCCGGTATCGATGAGGGGCTGCGCATCCTTGAAAGAGTCAAAAAAGATTTTGGTCTTAGTGTCACTACAGATATCCATGAACCAACCCAAGCTAAAAAGGCTGCTGAAGTCGTGGACATCCTGCAAATACCTGCATTCTTGTGTCGCCAAACAGATCTCATCGTAGCAGCGGCCGAGACGGGGAAAATTGTCTCGATCAAAAAAGGGCAATTCATGGCTCCCCAAGATATGTCCCAAGCTGTCGAAAAGTGCCGATGCGCTAAAAATAGTAAAGTTTTTTTGATTGAACGGGGGACAACTTTTGGCTACAACAATCTCGTTGTCGACATGCGCTCTTTTCCGATCATGCAGCCCTTTGCACCAACAATATTTGATGCTACCCACTCTCTCCAGCTCCCTGGTAAAGGGGGGAGCTTTACTCAAGGGCAAAGGGAGTATCTCCCCCAACTTGCGTTTGCTGCAGTAGCTGCTGGTGCTGGCGCATTGTTTCTTGAGGTTCATAACGACCCTGTAAACGCAAAAAGCGATGCGACAACAGTCTACCCTTTAGAAAAAGCGGCACCCCTTCTAAAAAAAGCGATCCGACTCTATCAAGAGACAAAAAGTTTTTTTTCAGAAGAAGTTTCTAATCCAGGAGATTCGTGTACGGAAAAGCGATCCTAAAGACGACTGTTTGGCTATCTTTAGGGATCACCCTTTTTTTGTGTTCCTTAACTACCGAGCGCTTTTCTACAGGTGGCCTCGATCAGAAAGTTGAGCCGAAATTCACCGCAAATTCCCTTTTAAGAGCAACAGAAAGCCTTCCAAATACCCTCTCATTTCAAGCAAAAAGGGTCGAAAATTCTTTTTTTTCTGAAATCTCTCATGAGGTAACAGGGACTCTAGATCAGTTTGATTTTAGTTGCGACAGACTCACTTTAGATAAAAAAGAGGGGCTTTTTTTAGAGGGGAACGTCATTATAACAGATACATTAGAAAAAAAATCCCTCTATGCCCCCCAGGCAAGAATTCTCCCTAGGGAGGGAATTTTAGAGGTTTTCGATCACCCGATTCTTATGCAGCAAAAGGGTGTGCAATCGAAAATATTGGCAAAAAAGGTGCTCTATCTTAAAACCCCTGAGGGCTATAAAGCCTTTGTTGAGGGTCCTATAGAGTGTATTATTGATGATTTAGATGTGAAAAATTATGCCCCTTTTAAGCGTGAGAAACCTCTCTAAAGAGTACAACGGCCGTCTAGTCGTGCAAAATATCACGATAGAGATTGAGCGTAATGAGATTGTGGGTCTTTTAGGGCCGAATGGAGCGGGAAAAACGACCGCTTTTTATATGATCATGGGGCTGGAAAAACCGGACACGGGGGAGATCTTCCTTGAAGATCGTCCTATTAGTCGTTTGTCGATCGACCAGAGGGCTCGATGCGGAATGGGGTACTTGGCACAAGAGCCCTCCATATTTCGCCAAATGAGTGTTGAAGAGAATCTTCTAGTGATTTTAGAAACGATGCCTCTTACAAAACAACAAAGAAAAGAGCGTCTCGAGGTACTACTTGAAGAATTCAAGCTGACCCATTTAAAAAAGAAACCGGCTCCTACCCTTTCAGGAGGGGAAAGGAGGCGTTTAGAAATCGCTCGCACACTTATTCAAAACCCAAAGCTCCTTTTACTGGATGAACCATTTGCTGCGATAGATCCTGTGACCATCGATGAGCTGAAGGAGCTTATCCTGGATTTATCCAAAAAAGGGATCAGCTTTTTGATCACCGACCACAATGTAAGGGAAATTTTTAAAATTGCCCACAAGAGTTATTTAGTCCAAAAAGGGGTCGTTACACACCAGGGCTCAAAAGAGGCTTTGTGCTCCAACCGCGAGGTCATAGATTCCTATCTTGGGCACCAATTTAGCCTGTGAGGTCTCCCCTTAAGGGTGATTCGCTTGACTTCTCCACAGCTAAGGGGTAAAATAGGGACAAAAATTTTTTCTCCCAGCAGAAAACGATGAATACTCTTTTGGCCAAGATGAACCCTCATTGTCGGCCATAAAGATAACACAAAAAAAACCCTTACCAGTCAGGAGTCGAGCATGGAACCAGACATCGTAACAGAAATGACACTTGCGATCATCAAACCCGATGCCGTAAAAGCACAACACGCAGGTGAAATCCTTTCAATGTATGAAAAACACCCCCAGTTTAAAATCCGTGGAATCAAATTGATGCACATGGATCGTAAAACAGCAGAAGGGTTCTATGAAATTCACAGAGAGCGCCCTTTCTTTGAGGAGCTTGTGACTTTTATGATGTCTGGACCCTGTATTGTAATGGCAATCGAGGGTAAGCATGCGGTTTCAGCTCATAGAGATTTTATCGGCGCTACAAACCCACAACATGCTCAAGAGGGGACCGTCCGTAAGCGTTTCGGTACGAGCATCGGAAACAATGCCGTGCATGGTTCTGACAGCCCTGAGAACGGAATCAAAGAGGTGAACTATTTCTTTGACATCTCAGAACTTGTCGACATCAACTGGGCTCACACCTGGGCCTAATAATAAAAAACCTCAAGGGCGTCCCCCTTGAGGTTTTTTTTTCAAGCCTCTTTAGATGGGGCTAATTACGTTTTTTAAAAGTATCCAAATGCTCCAAAGCCTTCCCAGTTCCTAAACAAACGGCCAAAAGAGGATTAGGCGCTACGATCACCGGCAATCCACACTCTTTGATGATATGCTTATCTAGCCCTTTGATTAGAGCTCCTCCCCCTGCCAAGACGATTCCACGCTCAACAAGATCTGCCGACAACTCTGGAGGGCATTTTTCCAAAATCATCCGAATACTTTCAATGATCTGCTGGATCGGCTCTGCAAGGCACTCGCGGATTTCTACAGAGTTGATCCTTTTAGTAATAGGTAGACCAGCCACCTGGTCACGCCCCCTCACCTCCATCTCAAGCTCATTCTCTCCTAAAGGATACGCCGAGCCAATAGTGATTTTAATATCTTCCGCGGTCCTTGGGCCAATCATGAGATTGTACGTGCGGCGCATGTAGTTAATAATGCACTCATCAAACTCATCTCCACCAATCCTCAACGATTTGGACTCCACAATCCCCCCTAAAGAGATAATTGCGATCTCGGTTGTACCGCCACCAATGTCCACAATCATGCTGGCATAGGGTTCATGAACAGGAAGATCCACACCGATTGCAGCTGCCATCGGCTCTTCGATCAACATCACCTCTTGAGCGCCTGCCCGAATGGCCGAATCCTCAACAGCCCGTTTTTCCACACCGGTAATACCTGAGGGTACGGCAATCAAAATTCGGGGGCGGAAAAAAGTCCTGGAGGGGTTAACGCGTCGTATTAACTCCTTAAGCATCCCTTCGGCGATCTCAAAATCAGCAATCACCCCATCTTTCATAGGGCGCACAGCATGAATTTTTCGAGGGGTTTTTCCAAGCATCGCTTTCGCTTTTTGCCCAACAGCTAGGACTTCATTCGTCATAGAGTCTACCGCAACAACGGAGGGTTCCTGCAAGACAATCCCCTTCCCACGCACATATACGAGAGTGTTTGCCGTACCCAAGTCGATACCGATATCACTCGTGAAAAGACCGGCAAAACGTTGCCAACGGGATTGAAAGGCATCTGCAATTTGGGAGAGCAACTCCGACTTTTTGAGCGTAGGGTTCATGTTGATCCTAAAAGGTGTTTCTTTCTAAAAACACAAACGTAGCAAAATTGGAAAAATTTGTCTTCAAATTTAAGTTTCTATGTGAAAACCCCTTTTTTAACTAAAAAAGATTTTTCCGATCTATCCGTTAGGAACCAAAAAAAATATCCACTTCTTAAGGGTGAAATTTTTTCCCATTTTTACTTAAAATTTAAAAGAAAAGGTCGGCAAAAACTCTTTGAACCGACCTTAGTGAAGCGCACTCTAAACAAAATACGAGCACTTAGCTGGGGATATGATTTGCTTGCAAAAAGCTATCTATGGTTTGTTGTAGAGATTTTGAAAAAGTATCCTTAGTAGCGATAATTGTAGTTTGGGTTTGCTGTTCCACCCTACTAATATGGGGCTCTACACGCAATTGAGCTAATCGCAATCTATCTTCTAGATCTCTAACCTCTTCTTCGAGCTCTCGAATCCTACTATTAAGGGAAAAGTAGTTCCAAGTATTGAGAGCCGCACTTCCTACATGGTAAGCTGTTGAGTACTTGGACTGGGGTTCAAGATGGGATATTTTGCGATCTAAAGAGGCTTTTTCTTGACAGAGCTCTTTATGCGTGATTCTTCTTCCATAAAGAATGGAATTTACTTGCCTCTCTAGAGATTCTATCTCCCTCTCGCGGCGCTCAAGGTCATTATAGGCTATAGTGGTCTGCTCCAAATCGTTGATCGATTTATAAAGAACCTCAAGCCTTTCTCTTTCAGAAGGGCTCAAAACTCTTTCCCGTTGCAGGTTTTCTAATTCAGATCGAACATGAGTTTGCTCTCTCATTTTTCTGTCGTTATCCAAATGACCTACTGCACCCGAGACTCCCCCCAAAGCATTAAAACCAGAGGATTTTTTTTCTTGACGGGCTCGTGTTAAAGCACTCTTTTTTTCCCTCAGCTCCCCTTCTAGAGATTGCACCCCATAATCCCTTTTAAGTCGCTCTTTGGTGGCGTCTTGCTGGTTTTTGAAGGCATTTTTTTCGGCTTTAAACTCTGTGATCATTCTGCAGATCCTTTGGGCTGGTAACCTAAAGGGGGAGTTTTCTTGCATGAATTGGACGTATTCACCCTCTTTTCGGTAAAAATCCCTAGCTCTAGATACAGACCTCAAAGCACCGTGTGAAATTTTTTGATTCAAGTAATTAGAAATTTCTTTTTGACAGGCCGGCTCTTTTGTGACAAAAACCTCCACCGCAGGATACTGATTCAAAACTTTGTTCAATCCCTCTCCCCGAATCAGTTTATGAGAGATCTCCTGTTCCAGTTTACGAATGCTTTGGGGGTGATCCTTTCCCCTATCTAAGAATCTTGAAGCCAAAGCGGTCAAGCCTAGGGCGATAGAGCTATTTCTACAAAATCTTACTGTAAATCCCAAGACTGCCGGGGTAGCTTTTAAAAGAGTGATCGATCCAAGATATCCAAGAAAAAACACACTCGTTGCAATCAAAGTTATTTTTTTAAAAAGTTCACGTACACGATCCTTTTCATAAAAAATGGGCGGATTGTGCTCGTAGAGACGGCTCAAATCAAAATGGGTCGTTTGCATTTTTATTCCTTATTAAAATTTTTGGCATTTTTCGTAAGGAATTTTACCCTATTTGGCCCCTTTTTCAAAGCAATAACTACATACTTTTTTTGCTGACTTCGCCTTAAAACCTCCTAACCCTATGAAAAACAGTGGCTTTTCTTGGCAAAAAACCCCGAAAAATAAATCGCGAAGTATTGCCAAGAAAAATTTTTAAAGCGCTCAAAAGTCAGGTTTTTTTAGGTTAGTAGTGTTCTCTCAGGATGATGTTTTTTCTAAGAATCGTTTCTTTTAATGATTTTTCGCATTCTCTACCTGGAACATCAAATCTTCCGTGCCACTCAACATCCATTTCGTCTATATAATCTAAAGCCCCCGACTCGATCAAGGCTTGGATCAATAGGAATTCCATCCCCTCGATATCCATTTTGACATATATATAGTCATTTTTTGAAAAGTTTTCGATTATCCATTTGGACAAGTCTATTACTGGGACATGGAAAACATGTTTAGGTGAACCGTAATCCACCCCTAAAACGTTTCCTCCTCCATTCATGTAGTTAGAAGAATGCCATTTCATTTGAAAAAAAGAGTCTTTAGGCCCCACTCCACAAGCAAAAGCTGTGTAATGGTCATGAGGCGTTTTATTTCCGACCTTAGCCTCTTTCAATTGCTGACGAACATCCTGAAGGTTTCGGTGTAAAATGCTCGCATAAGATCCTCTAGAAGAGACCCTTTTTAAAAGAAGTTCTTCAAATTGATCAAAAAATGCAACTAAACGTTTATTCCAATTATATTGATGAGTATAAGCAAGATGTACATACTTTTTCATACCCTTGATTTCATCTAAGGAAACAGGCAAATCTTTAGAATTTCGATTCAATGCATCAGTAACAAGTTGGGTCTGATGAGCTAGCAAAGGCGATGCCTCAAATGAGAAAATTTCCCAGGGTACGTTTTGATGAGCTCTTTGATGAACATTCATTACTTCAAACATGTTCAAGGTATCCCCCATGAACGCACCCAAGTCCAAATAAACATTTCTGACTTTTTGTTGCTCAGAGTAAGCAAAGCTTGAAAAATAACAGAGCACAAGACTTAAAAATTTAATAAACATGATATTTCCTTTTTTTTTCGAGAGATCGAAACATTTATATTCCCCGCAAGTACAAATTTTAATTTTTAATGGTATTTTTTATTCATAATCTTTCTTTTATCAAAGTGCGTGGCCAACTGCCTTTGTATAATTTTTTGCATAGTATCACAATTGCTACACTCTGGTTGAAATAAGGTTCGCCCCTTAGAACCTGCTTTTCGAGATAAACCGATCACTTTGTTTACAAATCCTCTAGGATCTTTGGCATTTTGGTCTTGATGTTTTACAAAAATAGGCTGAAGAATTTCGTAGGCTAAAATATCTAACATTTTTTCCGAGACCAATAGCGCTTTTTCTCTGATTAGGTAAGGATTTGGAGCACGTTGAACCCACTTAAGGGCAGCTTCTTTGATTTTTTGAGGATCATCCTCTACAACAATAGCAGTATCTTCATCGTAATAGGCATCTCTTCCTCCAATAGAAATAGTTGATACAACTGGAATACCACAGTAAAGGTATTCTGTTGAAGCATAACAACCACCCTCTTGTTCAGAAAGGATTAAGCCACAGAAAGCCTTACTCATAGATTCAGAAATCTTTTCCACTGATGGATGCCGCAGAATAGATTTAGCATTTTTTACAATTTCTAATACATCCGGAGTTGAATGACTTATGATTAAAGTCTGGGGCATTATAAGTTCAGCAAGATGCAATCTTTTTTGGGGTCTTGTATCCCCGCAATAAACAGCAGTAAATTCCTTTTTTGTCGAAAATGGGACAAAGGAGTCTTTATCTATAAAAGCGTTATGAGAAACTCCGTATGCTTGAACTCCCACTTCTTCATTTAGCATATCTGCATCTTTTTGTGAATTCGCCATGAAGAAAAAATTTTTAGGGTGCTTGGCGTTTTTTAAAAGCAAATTTATTCGATTTTTCATGCTATTTGCTTCACCCCAAAAAGGGATTAAGACATAGTCATTTTCCTCAAATTGAGGAATAAGCACATCTCTATAAAATAACATGTCCAAGTTATACATATACCCTAATGACCAAATTCTACCCCAGCGTGCCTCATAAATTATGCAACAGAAAATATTTGGTTTAATGTTTGAAAACCACGAATTTTGCTCCTCAGGATGAAATTTTTTTATATAATTAACTGCATCCTTCCAGGTGTATTCCTCATGAAGTACCTCTGGTCCATTCACCCACTTTTTAAGACTGAGGCGATCACTAAAATCTTTGTGAGCATAAACTTGCGCACAAATAATAAAATACAGTAAAACGGATAGTCTATTAATTTTTTTCATAATTTTTTTGCACTTTTCTTTTTTTTTATTTAGGTCTAATTGAACTTTATTTCGCGTTGGTTTGTTATATCAGAAAAATAATTTTGAAAATTTTTTTGGTGAAGCTCACCCAATCTTTCTAATTGACCCTCTAGTGTAAATTTTGCATCAAAAATTTCATGCGCCTTTCGAGCTTTTTCTTCAGCTTCTTTAGGATGGGCAAATATCCACATGAGATGAGCATAAATTTGCTCAAACATCTTTTCACCTGTGAGCTTATGATCTTTATCTATATCTAGATAAAGAATTGTATCTCCAAACTCTTTTTCTACAAACTCGTGCCTATCAGAAATAATCACACATCCCGCAGCGGCTGCTTCAAAAATTCTTCCTGTAATAACGCCTCCTTCAAGATGTTCTTGGGAGTGCAATATAAGAGAAATTCCACAATTTTGAAGGGCTCTGGTCAAACTTATTCCATCGTAAGGTAATACCCCTTTATAAGAATCTAACCTCAAAAATTCCTGATTATCCGTAGGTCCATAAACACCCATCAATCCAGTTTGATCTAGTAACTTAACGCACCGTAAATAATCTGGGCTTGTGCGTAGTGGATCCCAATTAACACCACAATAAAACAATCTTTTAGCCTCAATAGGCTCATATTTAGTTTTTAAGACTGTGGGCACCCAATCCATCATCGGGTATTGATCTATCTTTTCTTGCAAAAATTCGTATAAATATGTGTGGTCTTGTGGCACACATAATAATCCCTGAAAATGCCTTATCATTTTACCATAGTGTTGTATGTTATACTTATGACTTCTCGTTAGAGCAAGGTAGTGGGGTATTTTTAAACTTTTCGGGGTGTAGAGTTTTGGAAATAAACTGACAATAAAATCTGGTTGAAAATCTTGAACTACATTACAGATAGTAAGTAGGTTTTTACTCTCATACTTAAAAGGCTCAGAAATTCTATAAAAATCAAACTTCCTCTTCCAATGCCATTCGTTTCTAAAAAAATACGATTGTGCAGTCCAGCCTATATTCCTTGCTGCGATCTCAAGTCTTACCCCCATATCCCCTTCTCCACCAGTATAAGGAATTGGAAATAATACTTTGTATTTAGGTTTAACTGGGTTCAATCCAAAGATAGATGAAGATTTAACAAGTAAAAATAATAAAATAAAAAATCTTTTACCTAATAAATAATTTTTAATAGCTCTCATTTGTTTTTTCCCTTCAAAAATCTAGTTTCAAATCCTTCTGGAGGCGTTAAATAACTATTTGATTTTACATTTTCGTAAAATTCTCCTAACCTTTCCAGCTGAGCCTCCAGGGTAAATTTATCATCAAAAATTTTATGCGCTTTTCGTGCTTTTTCTTCCGCTTCTTTAGGATGAGAAAATATCCACATCAGATGAGCATAAATTTGCTCAAACATCTTTTCCCCTGTGAGCTTATGATCCTTATCTATATCTAGATAAAGAACAGTATCTCCAAACTCTTTTTCTACAAACTCATGCTTATCAGAAATAATCACACTTCCCGCAGCGGCTGCTTCAAAAATTCTTCCGGTAATAACACCCCCATCGAGATGTTCTTGGGAGTGTAATATAAGAGCAATTCCACAATTTCGGATAGCTTCGATCAAGCTGTTTCCATCTATAGGTAATAAACCCCTGTAACAGCTATAATTGTCCCGATTTTCAGGTCCCCAAAACTCCACTAGTTTGTATTCATCAAGCTTTTTTAAAAATTCTTTATAGGGCTCACTAGACCTTAAATGATCCCATGTCGACAATGTATAAAACACTTTTTTAGTTTGCAAAGGATGGTAAGTTGTTTTCATCGAGGTATGAGTCCAGAGAATTGAGGGGATCTTTTTTTCATAAAACTTTAAAAAAGCATCTAATCGGTTTTGGTTATTCGGAACACACAAAATACCATCAAACTCTAACAGTCGCTTTCTGCATTTACCATTGTAAGAACAGGCTGAAAAGGGTTTTTTTTCTAAATACAGCGGCCTTGATAGTACAAGGTAATGGGGGATTTTGCTACTCCTGGGAGAATAAAAATTGGGGTCATAACATAAAAAAAAATCAGGTTGGAAGTCTTCAATGACTTTACTGAGATAATTTGGTCTTTGTTTTGGAATTTCAAAAGGTTTAATAGACCGATTGAAATCAAACGGGTAATTAAAACCCCAACTATTTGCAAAATAAAATGCTTGTGCTTCCCACCCCAAACTCCTTGCTGCCGTTTCAACTTTTATTGCCATCTCCGCTTCACCACCGTGACAGGGAATGGGAATCAAAATTTTGTAGCGCTTTTTTGGCTCTGAAGATTGGATCGAAGATAGGGTGAAAAAAAGAAAGAGCCATAAAAAATAGTGGAAAACTTCCATATTGATCTCTAATTGTTTTTTGAGCCACCAATGGCATTCGATTTGTTTATTAGGGGGTTAGTTCGTTGCCAGAATAAAATGGCAAATAATGATTGAGAGTCTAACAATAAATTATTTTTATTTGAAAATAAAAAATTTAATTTCGATGCTTTTTTTTTGCCAATCTTCTTAGATTTGGGGAATTTTTTGAATAGCCATCCAGGCAAGGGGAGCCAATTCTTTTTCGCTTAAGGAGTCTAATCGGACCCATCTTGCCGTCAGCTCGCCAACGGAGTCACGAGCAAGAAGACCCTCCACTTTATAAATTAGTCCTATTTGAAAAAACAGATACCCTTCTTTGCTTTTGCTAGCAGGTACCTGTGTACAAACCGTAACGTTCAAAAAGGGGTGCATGCTCAAAAAATCGGTAGCAGTCTCCTCTAGAAACTCTCTATGAAGAGCCTCTTCGACCGACTCTCCAAAATCAAGGCCGCCACCAGGAAGATCGAAAAGGCCCTTGAAGGGGCCCCTATTTTGTATCACAAGGAAAATTTTATCTTCATCTAGAACAATCCCGTAGATACCCGTACGTGTAATTTTTTCCATAACTCTGCTGTGGGGCGGACCTTTGTTTCAAAAAAACCTTTACTTAAAGGGGGGAGAGGCTAGGCCTCCAAAAGTTCCAACACATCTTCCCAAGTGAGTTTAGCCAACGCCTCTTCATCACAAGTGACTACCTTTTTGACCAAACCCTTCTTACGGTTTTGCATCTCAACAATTTTCTCTTCGATAGTATTTTTAGAGATCAGTTTGTATACCGACACGTTTCTTTCCTGACCTAAGCGGTGGACACGATCTGTAGCCTGGTTTTGTACTGCCGGATTCCACCACATGTCATAGTGAATCACCGTATCTGCTCCAGTCAAATTCAACCCGGTTCCTCCCGCTTTCAAGGAGACTAAAAAGACAGGTATGTGTTTGTCCTCGTTAAACTCTTTAACCAACTCAAGCCGATTCTTGCTTGCTCCATCAAGGTAACAGAATCTTATGCCCGCTTTCTCTAAATCGGATCGGATGATTTGGAGCATTTTTGTATATTGAGAGAAAATCACCGTTTTGTGCCCACCCTCAATCAGAGTATTCAGCAGCTCCACTAACATCTCATATTTTGCGGAATCGCCCGGTTCGGGGTGCTCTTTTGCAAAAATTCCAGGGTGGCAACAGATCTGTTTAAGCCTTGTAAGGGTAGCCAAGACATGGATTTGCACCTTATCGAAACCGTCTCTTTCCACAAGCTTTGTAAGCTCATCTTTAGCTGAAGCAGCGTAGGAACGGTAAAGATCCTGCTGTACCGGTGTGAGCTGGGTATGGTACACAATTTCGGAAACAGGAGGAAGATCGTCCAAAACATCCGCCTTCATCCTTCTTAGGATAAAAGGGGCCACCTTCTTTCGTAGATAGTGTAAGTTTTTGGTGAGCTCTTCTCCTGTAGGGCGCACATACCGCTCAATAAATCGATCGTAAGTTCCCAAAAAGCGGGGCATCAAGAAATCAAACAGACTCCATAGCTCATCAAGTGAGTTTTCAATCGGCGTACCAGAGAGGATCAGTCTGTGATCCCCTTTAATCTGCTTGACCGATTTAGCGTTTCTTGTCGCCCTATTTTTAATATGCTGCGCCTCATCCAAAACCACGTATTTGAAGACAAAATCGTCGTAGAGTTCGATGTCTTTTTGTATCAGACTATAGGTCGTAATCACAGCATCATACTCAGAAATAGCTTTGATCAACCGCTTTCTCTGACCGGGAATCCCATCGATCACCGCGACTTTGAATTGGGGGTTAAATTTCTTAAATTCCTCGTACCAGTTATATAAAAGTGAGGTCGGACACACAATGATTGTTGTAGATTTTGGGAATAATGCGTGCATTTGAGTGATCGAGGTGATCGCCTGCAAAGTCTTTCCCAAGCCCATATCATCTGCCAAAATACCGCAGAGATACATCCCTCTTAGCCTCTCAAGCCACTGCACGCCCTCTTTTTGGTATCCCCTTAACTCCGCTTTAATCTCGGTTGGGACACTGGAGAACTCCAGTTTCTTTTCTCCGAGCATTTGTCGACGGATATCCAAAAGCTTTTCCGAAATTTTCACATCAACTGAAAGCCCTTCAAAATTTGAGGCATCGATATTTGCTAAAGACCAAATAGGGCACTCAAATTTATGGTTTTCCAACCGTTGGATACCCAGCTCATCGAAAAGTTGTGCGATGCTCTGCATCTCTTCGAGATTAAGGACGAGAATCTTCGGAATTTGGCGCGCCTTGTCGGTAGGCTTTTTATGGGATGATTTCGGTGACTCCAGCTCCAAAAAGGCCCTTTTGGAGAGAATGCACTCCCAAAGGCGGTCCATCGTTACCCCTTTAAGATCCCCATCGACTTTCACCTCGATCATGAAAGCGTCCATACGCTCCAAATGTACAAGATTCAACCCAAAGCGGGTTTTATCATAGATAAACTGGTCTAAAAGGTTTTGGGGGCAATTAAATGTCACCGTAGAATTGAATTTCGGCACAACCTCAGTCATAAATTCGATAATCTTCTTATCGCTACGGGCGATAAAATGCCCCGAATCTTCCAAATGTTGGAAATCTTGGAATAATTCTCTTAAAATTTTAGCCTCATGCACAAGATCTCGAGCTAAAACACCCACATCCTGCACAAATCGGCAAGCCTCGTCATACGAGAGTTTCATGTGAGAGGAAGGAACAGTAAACGTCCCGTAATCAAAAGAGAGAGCCGCCTCAAGCTCCCCGTCCAAATAGGATAAATCGCAAACTGCTTTAAGCGTCCCCACAAAAGGGAGAGTGGGATAAAACTGCTTACCTTTCTCATGCGTAATTTGGGTAAATTTACCCAACTCTACCAGAGCATTTTCAATGAAAGTCCCTAAAAGGGGGTGGGGTATCGTCATCGATCTGAGAGTGAAAAGGTGCTGTAGATGCGCACGTTTGATCTCTGGTCTAAATCGATAATAGACATTGTTGTGGATGATGCCGGGATAGGCACACTCGAAAAAGCGCACCTCCTCTAAAGCAACCTGTTGCTGATCCACAAGGACCGTCGGATTGATCAGTATTTTTGATGCCGGAGGATCGATATACTCGATGTTCATATTGAACGCAACATGCGCTACGGAAAAATTGAGCGGCTCTTCAATTGTTTCAAAGTAGATACAGGGGAGATTTAAAAACTCCTCTTGCGAAAACCCTGAACGCCTCCCCTCTATCTCCTGCATGGCAATCATATAAGATTCGGCTAGTACCAATCCGAAAGTTTTAGCCTCGATATAAGCAGAGCGTTGCCCTTTTTCAGTTACCGCTTTGTCATGAAATCGGGAATAATCAATGATCATTCTTACTATTCCACGATGCTCTTTGGGGAAAGAGTCGAGTGTAAACAGGTATCGTTTTCCCGACAAAATGAGATACTCCTCGTGGCGAATCCCCTCGATAAAATCTTTCACATTAATAATAAAAAGGGGCTTGGAACGGGAAGGCAACCTGAGTGCAAATTGCATCTCTACAATAGGTTTCGAGCCCTCTTGATCACTGGGGAGTTGAAAGATAATTTGCATTTCAGCCCGATCAAATGTCCTCTCTTCGATGGGTAAAAAGAAGGGGGATTCGGCTAAAATGCGGGCGCTGTACTGGTATTCTTCCAGAACCTCTTTTTGGAACTGCACCCCTTGGCGCATCTCCTCTTTTTCTGCAGCCTCTTTGACAATTTCTAATAACTCAACCGATACATCTTCATTTTTCTGAAGGTCGTTTTCTTTAGAAAAATTGACAAGGATCTCATCGAGATGGCTTTCAAGGTAGTAGAGAACAGAGGCGATGTGTTGGCAATCATAACGGTAAGGGCAATCGCAATCGGAATCGACCATTTCACATTCAACACGATCAATCTCAATTACACTCTCATACGTATTATCGTATTGGCCTAAAACCTTCGCGTTAATACGTACATTTGTATCATCAAGCTCAAGAATCTTGACCGAAATCACCTTTTTTTCATCAAAAAGTGTTTTTCCCTCTTTGAGAACATTTTGTGAGAAATCCTGCTTAAGCTTGCGGACATTTAACATAATGAGTACATCCCGCCCTAAAATACCTCTTCTCACAGGCTTTTACCCTTTTCAGGATAATGTGTGCAACGAAAAATTTCATTCACAAGAGAAGGTTTTTTTTATCTTCATAAGCATACCAGAAATCAAAAATGTCCCTCTAGCTAATTTGCTAAAAAAAGGGTTCTTGAAGGGATCTTAAAGCATTTTTAAAGAGTCAAAAAAAGGGGATTTTTTGCTTAAAATGGGGCAATCGACCGAAGAAATCTACACTGTCCTTGGGCAAAACCTTTATCAATTTTTTTCAAAATTTTTCTTGGGAAACAGTTCAAAGCCCTTTTTTACAAAAATTGACTATTGCTTAAAAAGGGGTGGGCGTTATAGACTAGTGAGCATTAAAGTTGATGCGGGCGTAGCTCAGTGGTAGAGTACAACCTTGCCAAGGTTGGTGTCGAGGGTTCGAATCCCTTCGCCCGCTTTTTTTAACAAAACAACTCCCTTTTTACCTCATCAACGAGTTCTAAAGAGAATCTTTCAACCAACCCAAGGCCACCGTCCCATGAAAACAAGCTTTTCAAATGACGACGTTCAACTCCATATCAATAAACTTCCCGGTTGCACAGTCGAATACACCGTTACCTGCTCCCCAAGACTTATCGAAAAAGCAGAGAAACAGGCGATCAAAAAAATCGCAAAAGAGGTCTCCATCCCAGGATTTAGAAAAGGGAAGGTGCCTGAAGAGGTGATTCGTAGAAACTATTTGAAAGCACTTGAGGCGGAGACCAAAGAAGAGCTTACCCAGCTCGCCTTTCAAGAGGCTAGAAAACTTGAGACTACCCCTATCATGCAAACAGAAGGGGCCGTCCAGGCAAAACTGATCCAATTTGGAGAGGGAAAAGCCGAATTCCAATACTTTATCACCACAAATCCCCAAACCCCCAGCCTGGACAATTTGGAGTCCATCAAAGTCCATGCCAAACCCCTAAAAGTGATCGGGGAAAAAGAGGTCGAAAAGGAGATCAAAAATCTTTTGCGCCTTTTTGCTACATGGAATGATGTTGAGGGCCGGCCCGTTAAAGAGGGGGATTTTGTACGCCTCAACGGCTATGATCTGTCTGAAGAGGGGGAACCTAAGATCTTTAACGAGTCCCGTTTGGATGTTTCCAAAGAGGGGCTCTCCACCGAGTGGCTCTACTCTGCCCTTTTAGGGATGGAAATCGGCCAATCCAAAGTCGCTGACACTTTTCCGAATAACGACGAAGAGGAGGAGTTCAAAAAAACTTTTGTGAAAAAGCAGGTGCGTTTAGAGGTTGTACGCATTGAAGAGCCCAACACACCCGCTCTCGACGATGCCTTTGTCCAAAAGCTTGGACTCCCAAATGTTGAAGAGCTCCAAAAAGAGATGCGCAAGCGGCTGGAAAATGAGGCGATGAGCAATCATCTACAAGCGCTTAAAGATTCCCTTTCCGATGAAATTCTCAAGGTAATCCCCTTGGAGATCCCCTCTATTTTGGTGGATAGAGAAGTAGCAAGCCGTATGCGTCGCTACTTATCCAGTTCACAAGGCAAGAAAGAGTACGAATCTTTCTCTAAAGAGGAGCAGGAAAAAAAGAGGGAGGACATCCGGACCAAATCCGATGAGGCTATCCGCCTTTACTTTATCATTCAGGCGATCATACGCAAATACCAGATCCTCCCCCCTGCAAATATCCAACAGGATATGACGCAAATTGCTCAAAAGCATTTTAAAGAAGCAAGCACCAAGAAGGTAGCGCAACAAAGCGTCCAACAGGCTCAAAATGAGCAAAATCAGTATTTAGCCTCAACGATGATGGATACAGCACTGATGCACGTTTTAGATAAAGTGCTTCACGCCCTCCCCCATCCCACGCACGCATGATTAAACCAGTTGGGTAACCTACTTTAGCTCCCCCTCTTTTTCCTGGCACAAGGCTCCTAAACGGAGCCTTTCCTTTTTTATTTATCCTGGCACAAGGCTTCTAAAATGGAGCCTTTCCTTTTTTAAAAAAAGGGGGGCTAGTTTAGTTGCCCTAAAGGAAAAAGCTTGACCCCTACGAGGCGGTTTTCTATACTTGGACAAGAGAAAAGAGACCTCGCACAAATAGAGGTCTTACAAGATTTTACCCAACCTTTCTTTGGCTAAAAAAGTATTCGCTTCCCCTTTTCCATAGGGGGGTGAAAATACTCTGCAAACGATTCAATCTTTTAGGAGCAAAATGGGCAGTATTTTAATTCCTACGGTGATCGAGAAAACCGCAACGCACGAAAGAGCCTATGACATTTGGTCCAGGCTTTTAAAAGACAGGATTATCTATTTAGGGACTCCTATCGATGATACAGTCGCCAACCTGATCATAGCCCAGTTGCTTTTTCTCAAGGCGGAAGACGGACATAAGCCGATCAGCCTCTACATCAATTCTCCTGGCGGTTCTGTAACAGCGGCTTTGGCTATTTACGACACCATCCGCTTTGTTGGACTTGATGTCTGCACCTATGGTTTAGGGCTTATCGCCTCGGCGGCAACCGTTCTTTTAGCCTCCGGAGCAAAGGGGAAAAGGCATGCCCTACCCAGCTCGCGCATCATGATTCACCAGCCCTGGGGCGGTGTATCGGGGACAGCTATCGACATTGAATTACAGGCGAAAGAGATCATCTTTCTCAAAGAGAGGCTCAACACAATTATGAGCGAATTGACCGGCCAGCCGATCGATCGGATCATAGCAGACTCTGACAGAGACTTTTTTATGTCTCCACAAGAGGCTCAAGAATATGGGATCATCGACAAGGTACTGCATCCCGAAATCAAAAAATAGGCATATATGAGTAATAAGACCCACACCTGCTCCTTCTGTTCCAGAACCGAAGAAAACGTTGAAAAGCTGATTTCGGGGCCGGGCGTCTTCATTTGCGACAAATGTGTCCGCCTCTGTGGGGACATCATCGAAAAGAAGCCCTCTACCCATGAATTTAAGCTTTTAACTCCAAAAGAGATCTACGAGAAGCTCTCCGAGTACATCATAGGTCAAGATAAGGCAAAAAGGACTATTAGCGTAGCGGTGTATAACCACTACAAAAGGATCCGCGCCAAGCCATCGCATGAAAAAGTGGAGTACACAAAATCCAACGTCTTATTGCTTGGGCCTACCGGGTCGGGGAAAACTCTGATTGCCCGTACTCTTGCCACGATTTTGGATGTCCCTTTTGCTATTGTGGACGCAACAACTCTCACCGAAGCGGGATACGTAGGTGAAGATGTGGAAAACATTATTCTGCGTCTTCTGCAAAATGCCGATTACGATCTTGAGAGGGCTGAGCTTGGAATCATCTACATCGACGAGATCGATAAAATTCGAAAAACTACCGGTAATGTCTCCATCACAAGGGATGTATCCGGAGAAGGGGTGCAGCAAGCTCTTCTCAAAATTGTAGAAGGTACCGTTGCCAACGTCCCACCAAAGGGGGGGCGTAAGCACCCTAACCAGGAGTACATTAAGGTCAATACCGAAAACATTCTGTTTATTGTTGGGGGGGCGTTTGTGCACCTCGATCAAATCATCGCTCGTCGCCTCGGAAAAGGGATGATCGGATTTGATGCTAAAGGGGGCACCTCGGTGGCCTCTCACGAGATGTCAAAGCTGCTACAAAATGTGCAGACAGAGGACCTGATAGAATTCGGATTGATACCCGAGTTTGTGGGTCGCTTCAACATCATTGCCAACTGCAACGAACTTACTACACAGGATCTTATTCAAATTCTCTCTGAGCCTAAAAATGCGATAGTGAAACAATACAAGAGCCTTTTTGCCGATGATGGGGTGGAATTGGATTTCTCTTTAGAGGCTCTGGACGCGATCGCTGCTAAGGCTAAAGAGGCAGGTACTGGTGCTCGCGCTCTACGCATGATAGTCGAAAATATTCTTATGGATCTGATGTTTGACGTTCCGTCAGAAAAAGATATTGTAGGAATTGTGATTGAAAAAGAGTGTGTAACTCATAAAACACCCCCAACCGTCATCCGATCCAAAGATAGCCCACGCCTTTTAGGCGCTTAAACTCCCTAAGGGGGCCCCCTCAAACGAGGGGGTAGCTTTGGGTACTTTTTGATCCCAAACAATCATCTACAAACGCCTCAATTTCCTCTTCTTTTAAATCAAAGCTCATTTGGGCATATTCCATGATCTTTTTCTCTTTTTCGTCATTTATACGGGCCAAGCGCTCACCGATTTCTGACTTTTCAGGTTCAGTCAAATCTTTTGACAGGTCTGCCTCTAAAGATTTTTTCTTTTCTTCTAAAATTTTATTTACTACTTCTTTCCTTGAAGTATATTTTTTCATGATAAGACTAACATTATTCCGGTTCTCTACTGCGAATTGCTCTGGATATACTTTTTCAAGTTTAGTCGCTATAAAATCTTTTTCATGTTCTACTACATCTTGTAATGTAGCTGTGAAAGCCTTGACCTTTTCAAAACTTTCTGTTTTTGATTGAATAAAATTTGTAAAATCTTCTTGTACACCCTCTTGTTGATACTCTTCAAACCATCTTGCTTGAAGCTCATCTGGTACACCGTCTATGTTTAAAGATTGTGACAATTTAAAAATATCCAAAGCTATTTTTTTGAGCTCTAGGTCAAACCTTTTCCCTTTGAACGGGAAAACGGCATTATTAGAATTTCTCTTGATTTGTTCCACTCTAACTTCTGTTGTTTTAGCATCACCTAAAAGAGTTTGTAAATATTTATAAATGTCCTTTGGAGTTAGATCAGACAGAACCTTTCTACTTTCCAAAACACTGAGAGAAAGAAAGTATCTTACAAAATCAAGATAATTATCACCTATATAATAGCTAGCATTACCTCTACCACCTATTACCCTTTTAGCAATTTCCATCCCGCTCAAATCATGAATCTTAGTACCATTAACTTCCTTATCTAAGAGGAGCTTTAGAGCTCTTCCACACTCTTCCTCAGTTTTTGTAAGGAGGTCTGTTTTGTACCCTTCTACCTCTGTAGCAATACCATCCATCAAATCCCTTGCTTTTTGTAAACAAGGTTCACTACATTTTTGCAATATTTTGTCACGTAAGCCTTTAGAGATACAGGCTTTCATCCAACTGGCTATAGGTGTTGAAAGATTGGCTCCGTAAAGCTTAGCATGACAGTCCATCTCTTTATCGGTTGAAAACTCCTCATTACCGCCCATACGACTAAAAATTCCTGTGGGAGGAATGTAGGGAAACTGTCCCGATTTAAAAAACTCATAAAATGCGGTCAAACTATTTTGGTCATTTCTGTACCCTTTGCACTCAGCAATGAATCTCTGAATCGCACCACTCTTTTGCTGTTTTTGCTTATCTTTGGAGAGTGAAAAAAGGGACACCTCCTTTAGGGATGCTTCCTGAAGCTTTGAGCCTAATTGATCAAGTTCTACGTTGAGAAATGCTAAAATTTTCCCAACATTTGGAGCTTTGGGTTCCCAAGAATACTCAAGAGCATAATTTCGTTTAGCATTCTTTATTGTTTCATCGGTTATAGTGAGAGAGGGGTCTAACGATTTTAAAAGACCTATTACCTGGTCTACTTGTTCTTCAGGTTTTTTTTTCTTATCGAGAGTCAAAAACGGATCTAAGGTTTTACAATTCCCAGATAATTGGTCAAACATTTTCCCTGTTGTTGTTCCAAAACGATTAGGACCTATCTGAAAAGCGACTCTTGGGGGTTGAAATTTCGCTAGCTCATCTATTTTTTTTAGAAAAGTGTCTGCTGAATCTTGTATAGATTGAGCTTGATCAGAAGGTAAAGTTTTAAGCAATTCAGGGATGAATATGGTTCTAGGCGTTGCCCCGTGTATAGGTTCGAGGGTTTGTGGGTTTAACTGATCTACAGGATAATAGACAATTCTTCCACTAACCAAATCAAATGTGGTGATTCGCCCTTCAAGTTCTAAATATTGATTTAAACGATCCCATAATTCTTGGCCTAGTTCTTTTAACTTTGCTTCTTTTGATTTAATCCCTGGAATCTGGAATGCAGTTCCCGAATCGAAGGTGGCTATTTGCACCTTTGGACTTAAAGAAAAGGGCGATGCTAAAGCATCGACCCTTTTCGCTTGTGGTTTTGTTGAAGTTGAACTCGCTCGAGCGGCTGATCCACCCGGTACCTGGCCGACATCACCACTCATTTACACTATCCTCTTAAAAATTGACTGATTGAGTTATTACCAGATTCGAACGCTCTGCTTGCGTCATCATTTGCTTTTTGTAAGGCGGCATCCTGTTTTTGCTTTACTGTATCATTCATATTTTGAGCATTGCTTTCTAATGAGTTATCCTTATCGTAAGATGCCTTTCTAGCTTTTGTAGGAGCCTCATACAGCCCTTTAACAATCGAGTTACTTGTGTTTTGGGCTATATCTCTTCCGATAGTATTAAACTGGCTAAACTTTCTTTGAGCTTCATAACGATCATTTGTTTTTCTGCTTATAACATCATTCGTCTGCTTCAAAAAGCTCTCTTTTTGCTTCGGAGTAAGCTTATCAAAGATTTTCTGCAGGTCTGCGCCATTTTCATCTTCCACAAGCTTATCGTCTTTAACTACATACTTTTTGCCAGAGCTTAATACATTCCCACCTTCATCAAGACCCTTGGATTTTACTAACGCTTTTGCCATACTGTCGAGATCATGAGGTTCTTCAGCACCCCCAGCACCCGAATCCGGCGTTGCAACTGTTTTTTTCATTTGGGTAAGCTTTTCCAATTCACTTGTGTCGAATTTTTTCGTATGAATTGCCTCATTTGCTCCCTCTAAACCTGCAGAGAACAAAGAAGTTGCTGCGTTTACTGCTGAGCTTGCGCACTCTTGCATAGAGATTTGCGCATCCATCGCCCCTGAGTCTACTATCGCTTCCGCAATATTCATTGCAAATGTACGGCTATTGCTGATGCTTTTTTGTTCTAATTCGCTGTACAAATTCGTGCTTAGAGATGCATTAAGCTGCATATTTCCCAAAAACTTTGCTGAAGCTACAACCGCTGCTGATGTCAACTGTGTCATTTGAATTACCTCTTATATTATTTTAATTAAGTTTAAAAGCAGTTTTTGAAGCCTTTACCATCATGTCCAGCATATCGAAAAAGAATGATGAGTTTTTCGCTGCCTCTTTTTGGATTTGATCTCTCACTTCACTTGTGGTGTCGATCGAAAATTTCACCTTCGCTAATTCGCCTTTATAGCCTGCAATTTCTGTTTGTGTGTCAGCTGTCTGCTTGAATATAGAGGATAAAATCGCCGCAGTAACCCCCTGCCCTACCATCGAAATAGCTTGTATAGCTCTCGACACTTTAAGCATCAATTGCATTCTAGAAGGGTTGAATATCTGTGTAGATCCTTTAAATCCATTCAAACAATCCTTACCATAAGAAGCTACCCCGTAACATAAAGAGGTGAGTGCTCCGAAAATTGCTCCCCCTAGCTCTGCCTCTCCCCTGAGTTTTTGCTTATCTAGGTCACTCATCCCAGGTCTTAGGCCCGCGTTATAATAAATATCTGAAAAAGCATCCCCAAGCGGGTTAAACATGCTCATGTCTATTTGCATTCCTAATTTAGCCCCGGCCTTTAAACCCTCTTTAAGGATATCAAGTGTTTCTTTGGAGAAAGCTTTTTTTTCTGCATTTTCGACCTGAGACTTAGCCGCCTCTTTCAACATAGCTTCTTTAAGCTTTTCCACAGCCTCTTTTTCAGTTTTCTTAGCTGCCCCAGTAGCTCCGGTTTCAGCTGCGTTTTCAGCTCCGTCTTGAGCCGCTGTTGTAGCTCCAGTTTCAACTGCGCTTTCAGCTCCGGTCTTAGCTCCGTTTTCAGCTCCGTTTTCAGCTCCGTCTTGAGCCGCTGTTGTAGCTCCCTCTTGAGCCGCTGTTGTAGCTCCCTCTTGAGCCGCTGTTGTAGCTCCGTCTTGAGCCGCTGTTGTAGCTCCGGTTTCAGCGGCGTCTACTGCTACATTTTTCGCGCTATTCGCAGCCGCTTCTGCAACCCCGGCACCACATGTTAAAACTAGAACGCACGCATCTATAATCAGATCAGCTGCCCATTTTTTACCACCGCAAGCATCGGTTAATTTGTCCATTACAGTTTTTCCGTCTTTATCTTTGATATTGGACATACATTGTTGTGCTACTATACAGGCTGCCATTAAAACACCGGCTGCAGTGCCAGTTCCTAATGTCATCACAGCCATGAGACCCGCCAAAATATATCCAAAAATAGCCATCGACTTCTGCGACTCTTCTGCTTTTTGTTTTTCTTCTACGTAATCAGTAACAGCTTGGGTAGTTTTAGCTGAGACCGCCTCTCCATCCCTTTGCATAGTATTTGCATTATTGACCATTAGGTCGCTCATCTCCCCGTTGAGCTTCATCGTGGCGACAGCCGTGTCTGTCATTTTAGAGACCAACTCTAAATAACCCTCCAAATAGGCCACATGTTTAGCTACCGTTTTGGTAGAGATTTTCTCTTTTTTACCTTGTGGGCGAAGATCTCTTAAAAGATCTCCTTGTTGGTAGTTTTCCAAATCACCCAACGTTTGTCGCGCCTGAGCCACATGAATATCTTGAAGCGTAGAGCCTGAGAGGTTCCTGTCATAATCAACCTGAAACGAGGGGGTATTTTTTTGAATTGGTGTAATCATATAACTAATTCCCAGTTTTAACTTAATTTTCCTGAAGATGATTGCATCGTTTGAACAAAGGCTTGCAACATGCTAGCTTGAGTAGTAATGGCCGCCGTCCCGTTCGTCACTACACCCATCGCTCCTTGAGTGATGTTACCAAAGGTCTGATCAGCTGCATTTCCTGCTGTTGTAATCGCCGATGCAGCTGATGAGTAGTAAGTGTGCACCGTTGAAATCGAATCGATAGGAACTTGATCAGTCCCATTAGGAATAATCAATTGACGAACATACGGATCCGTAATCCCAAGACTGTTTAAATTTGTACGACCGGTACCTTGAGGGTCGTCAAGAAATAGCGAATCATTGTCACCGCACTGTTTTTGAGTAATTTTAAACAAAATCTGCGCCTGCTCCATGCGATTCTCAGTCACCTGTTTTTGTTCATTAGCCAGAGGAAGAAGACTTTGAGCCCATGTGGCTGGGTTGCTAAAATCGTTGTTTGCCTCCTCATAGGCCTCCATAGCAGCCTTGTAAGCAAAAATAATCCCCTTATGAGCCGGAACTGGTGTTGGATCATCTCTAAGTGTTTTATGTGCTACTGAGTGCGCCATGGTTTTCCCCTTATCTTTTTTCTTTTTTGTCTGAGTCTTCGAGTTAGACCCTTCCTATCTATAATTTTATCATATTTTTTATAAAATTAAAATATTTAATATATTTTTTTCGTGTAACCTATTTAAAGCGAATAAAGTAAAAAAATAATTTTTTTACCAATTGAGACATAGAGACTTAAAAAAAACCATAAGTAAAACGCTAAGAATGAGTTGGTTATTTAGGATTATTCAAAAAAATCCGAAAAAACCTCTCCATGCAAATCTCCATAGTAAACGAAATAGGTTACTGATAGAAATAGAACTAGCTAACGAAACAGCTTTTTAAAGACTCAATGCCTAGCGCAAGGAGAAAAAGCCTGGTTTTTTTGCTCCGTCAAGAGAAGGTATTAAAGTGCGTTACTTAACGAAAAAAAACCCTTCTATCCCATAAGTCATTTAACCTGAATGGGAACCAAAAACACTCTAGTCATAATCGGTCCCCAGGCACTCTTTAACCCCTCATTATAGAAGAAATAATGCCTTTATTCGAGTCATTCAACTGAGAAATAGACCCTGTTATGGCTTGCATACAGGATTGGTATTGCCCCTCTGCTTGGTTAAGAGCTATTTGGCTCTGACTGGTTGTAGAAGTTAGAGCAGTATTCATTGCATTATAGCTGGCACTAAACGCCGTCAGATTTGACGAACAGGATTCAACATCGCTTTGTTTCACTCCGGTCAAAGCTCCCGTGGAAGCTTCAAACGTATAGGGGGTAGCTCCTAAGGGAGCATAATTACCGGTAAGGTCTACTGTGCTATCAACTAGTGACTGGATACTTGGAGCGCCCAGACCACCCCCTTGTTTTGGATCAGCTTGCCAGGTTTGGTAATCTTTTAGGGCATCTCTAAATTCGTCAATCTTTCCTAATTCAGCGGTATGGTCTTTATACGATGCTGATATCATACCGTTCGCAAACTGAGCCGTCACATCAGATCCATTTGCTTTAAGTCCCGTGTCCTGTGAATATGGGCCTAGGGGATTTCCCGTAAAGGTCAATCCTAGATCGCCTAATTTAAAATAGGGTACTCCCTCAGCTAGGCCTGTAATGTTATTGTTTGAATCATAGTTAAATAATTGCACGTCTTTGGTTGTTGTTGTGTGTAAGCAGATATGCCCATCGGAGTCTTCTTCCAAGGGGGGGTTAGCTATAGTGTATGTTGTTTTATTAATCGTTACTTGACCGCCCACCTTGAGATCTGTTGTTGGCATTCCTTTATTAAGACTATTCGATAAGCGGGAGAACAGATCCTTTATTTTTGTGGCAAGATTCAAAGGCATTGCCGCACTGGCTGTTTGTAAGTCGGGAGCATCAGTCAACATAAGCATTAAATAAGCGATATTTAGGTGCTTTGGATCACCCATCATCTCTATGGCTTTGTCATGGATCTCCTTCAGTTTGGCTTTAAACTCATTTTTAATGTCCTTAATTTCCTGTTCAATTTTTTGCAATTCTTCTTTTAGAGTTTCAATGGTTGGTGGGGGATCTTGATAATCGTTTTTTTTGGCCGGAAAATTAGCATCTTTATTGACCATACTTCCTCTTAAACATACATGCGGCTTTTAGTTTTTCTTTTTGGATTTTTGAGCAGAATCTGCATCTGATTATAACTTTTTATGCATTTCTGCATCATAGAGTCTAATATCTGAATTTGAAACTGGGTTAATGTAGGAGAATTATGGGTAACTAGCGGGGTAATCCTGTCTCTTGTTTTTTCGAACTCGTTAAGCTGTTTCAAAATCGATTTTTTCGATTCAGGAGTACTATTTTGTTCCAGTAGCTGTATCGCACCGTCAAAAAAGGCTCGTTGTAAAGCGACAAAAAGGAACGGATCGACACTCTTATCGTGCTCCATTCTCTCTAATCCCTCAATATAGCAAGTGAGACCTAATTTCATGAACTCCCTTAGACCCTTTTCCCTTTGGGCAACCCTTTTTTTGCACCTTTTCTCACCATATTCCTCTCTGAATTTTTTGAGAGAACTTTTTCCAGAGCAGTATTTCCATAGGCTAATTGCTGCTCTTTACAAAAATTTTTGACCTGACTAAATTCCTTCATCTCCTCCATACTATGGAAAAGAAGGGCATAGACGATCCCCTTTTCAGCCCCTGTTTTTTCTGCTAGCTCTTCCACCTGGTCATCCAATTCCTCTAAAAGCTCAGCGCTCACTTTAAAGGCTTTAGTACGATATGGGGCATCAAAACTTTTTAAACCTTGTCTTAAAAACACAAAAAACTCTTTGGGAAAACCGTTAAAAAAGGTCCTAAAATGGGGGTTTTTCACCCCTTTTGAATAGGCAAGATCAAGCATTTCACTGTTTTTTTGTTTAGTTGTCATTTTATGGCCTCATCCAGTTTTTTACTTTTGTTTTCCCTTTTTTCATCTTTGCAACGGGATCTACTTGAGATTTTGACTTATGAAAAGTTTTGTTTTTTTCCTTTCTGATAAGATCTAAAAACTCTTGCTCGCTTAAGGAGAATTGCTCGTATTTATCCAGGTAGGTATTGAGCTCTCCCTCAGACATCCCCACTTTCTTTTCGATAGTATCCATAGCCTGCAAAAGGAGCTCTTTCAAAAGGGCTATTACTCTCTGCATCCGGTTTTTTTCCGCCAAATCCCCCTTGGCTTGGACTACTTTATACTGATGTAAAAATTGCAGGGCATCCTGGAAAAAAGGGATCAAGGCATCCAGATCTTTAAGCTGTAAAAGATCTATCTCCTCTAGTCTGTCCTCAAACTTACTATCCACATCACTCACATCCACTTATTGTTGATTAAGCGGAAAAAGATTTATTCACAACACCTAAATAAGGGTTTGCATAAAAAAAAACCTTTTCTATATGAGAATAAATGACTTATGTTGGATGATTTAATAAAAAACTTTAGCTTAGAGCATGGAACTCCCTACACATTTGTTCAAGAGGGCTCGAAGGGGTATTTTGAATTGCAAATTTCTGATGAGATCCGCATTGAGCTAAGGGAGATTGAGGGGCAAGGGGGGTTTTTTCGGACAAATCTGTTCCTTTTTTTAATCCCTGAAAAAGAGATCGTGTTTAGACAGCTTCTCGAAGCAAACTACCTTTACCAGAGCACGATGGGCTGTGTTTTGGGAATGGATCCGAATGAAAAATACATCACCCTCTCCCTGTACGTCTACTCGCCAATGACCAAAAACCTGCTTTGGGATTCTTTAGAACTGTTTTGTAATGCGTGGGATTACTTAAAGCACAATTTCGAAAAGAAATCATGATTTTTAATAGGTATTTAAATCCAAATAAGGGTAAATTACACCAGAAAAAAAACCGAAAAATAGGTTTTGGAACAAGAGGAAAACCTCTTTCTTGCTTGACAATCTTTAGTGGTTTGAACGATAAAGAGAAGTTACGAAAAAAATCCTATTTTGGTGTTGCAAGACTGTTGTTAAGCTATGAAAACAGATGGCTTTTTTCACACGGTACAGTGATAACACCCCTTAACTTAGTGGGTCTTTGATGAGCTATTATCTTATCGCCGAAGAGGGGCCTCTTAAAGGGCTTAAGATTGATCTTACTGATGAGGAGCGCGTAATAGTTGGGCGCGATCCCGACTCTTCCACCTGCCTGATTGAAGATCCGTCGATTTCAAGGCGACACGCCCTATTTCTATTTGGAGCCGATTCGATCGAAATCGAAAATCTGAGCCTTACCAATCCCCTTAAAGTCAACGGGAACATCACAGAGGGCAAAGAGGTAATAGTCGACGGAGATTACATCACACTTGGCGCTAATACGTTTCGTTTTGTAAAAATAGAAAAACCCTCCATACAAAAAGAGATGGATAGCTTTGAAGAGCTTTCCATCAAAGAAGAGCCCCTATTTCAGTTTTCTCTTAGTGGTCAACACGCTAGCCGTTTCACTTTAAAAGTGATTATGGGGCCAAATGCGGGTGCCGAATTCCCCTTGCCTGAAGGGGGCTCGCTTGTTTTAGGAAAAGACGATCAAACTTGCGATGTGGCATTCAACGACCTATCGGTTTCCAAGCGGCATGCGCGCCTATCTTTCAACGAACAGGGTATTCCGATTATCGAAGACCTGGAGAGTTTGAATAAAATTTTTGTAAACCACCGAAAAGTGGAAGGGGCTTATGAACTCAAAGGGCAAGACCTTATCACGCTAGGGACAACCCAGCTCATTTTTGTTGATAAAGAGATTGTAGAAGAGACCGTTTTCAATCCGTTTGAAGAGAAGATCGAGATAGATACACAGACCGACGAGGGGCGGCAGCAAGCTTTCAAAAAAATGGTAATCCCCTACAAACACTTGGCCGGATTCGGCGCCCTCTTATTCGTTGTGGTCGTCTCAACGCTCTTTTTACTCTCCCTTTTTTCCTCCCACGAAATCCCCGTCTCTTTTAACAAACAAAAAGACGAGGTTGCATCCGTCTTAAAACGGTATCCAAAAATAGAATACACCTTCAATCCCCCTACCGGAAAGCTCTTTTTAGTCGGGCACGTTCTCAACGAGATCGAATATGAAGAGATGCTCTTTGTACTCAATCAACTCCCTTTTTTAAAAAATATTGAGGATACGGTGGTGATCGATGAGCTTGTTTGGCAAAACGCGAATGCATTGATTCAGACAAACCCCAACTGGAAAGGGATTATGATTCAGGCAATCGCCCCCTCACAATTCGTATTGCGCGGCTATTTGGAAACGATCGACCAGCAAGCAGAACTTTTAGAGTACATCGCGTTGAATTTTACCTACCTCAACCAGTTAAAAAATGAACTTGTAATCAATAGCTTGGTACAACAACGAATCCAATCACTATTAACCCGTTCAGGATTCGGCTCGATCACGTTCAACTACTCTTTAGGTGAGCTTGTGCTCTCCGGCCCCGTAGAAAAAGAGCAGGAGCGCACCTATAAAAAAATTCTCGATGAGGTGAGAGAGGTTAAAGGGGTAGAAAATGTGGAGAGCATCGTCACCTTTACCTCCGCGTCCTCAGCTAGAATCGACTTAACTTCGAAATATCAGGTGATGGGAAGCTCCATTAAAGATGGGAAAGAGGCCTTTGTTTTAATCAACGGCAAGATCCTCAATGCAGGGAAAATGCTTGATGGAATGACGATTACAGGTATCACAACAAAAGAAATCTTTCTAGAGAAGGATGGGGTAAAATATAAAATTGACTTCAATTCTTAACCTATGAGATTTATAGACTTAAAAGAAGAAATGTTGGTTAGACATGTTAGGACAAAATAAACCGGCACGAGAGATTTTCAAGTTCGACTTGGAAAAGGAACTCAAAGATCCGAAAAAAAGAGCTGAAATCGAACATAAATGTGAAAAAAGAATCAAGGAATTGAAGGAAAAAATCCGTCATGGGACCAATCCTGCAGAATTCGATGATATTGGTCATCTTTTACATGCTTATGTTTCTTTAGAGAAGCTTATTAAACACTCAGCAAGGTGGTCATAATATGAGTGGACAAGACGGTGTTCATCTGTATTTCACACAGATGATAAATAATTATACAGCTGCCCAAAAAAAGGTAGCTAACCTTGTCATGTGTCTCTCCTCTAAGATGACTTCGGTGTCTCCGGGTCAATTTTTATTGCTGCAGTTTCAGGTGGGAAACTTGACGCAGATTGGAGATTCGATCTCTAACGTGGTGAGCTCCTTAAATGGAATTGCCAAAAACTCTATCTCAAACATGAATAGGTAATTTGGAGTAAAGTATGTCGGATTTTATCAAAAGCCACAAAGAGGATTTTGTTTTACTCCTTGAGGCGGGATTTGTCGCTATCATGCATCAAGATGAAGATAGCGCCACAAAACTCTTCAAAGCAGCTCACGTTTTAGATCCTAATAATGTGATGCCAAAAATCGGCCTCGGTTACATGCACTTTTTAAAACTGGAACTCAAGCCCGCTATTGTTTATGTGAAACAAGCTTTAGAAAAAGAGCCCCATAACGAATTTGCGCAGGCTCTTCTAGGTGTCTGCTTAACATTTAGCAACGATATGGGTAAAGAGGGCGTGGAGCTTTTACACAAAACCCAGTCCAAATCTCATGATCCAGAAATTCGTAAACTTGCCCACAATGCAAGTGATTTTTACGAAAAATTCATTAAAGCTCCCCCATCACCTGCAGAAATAAGCGGACACAAGAGAAAATAATCCATGGCAGACAACGACGTTCCTTCAAAGCTTTCCAATCCCTCTGCTATACCCGGTATGGCGCCGATAGATCAAAATACTGCCTCAGAGTCGGGAAAACGTCCGTTTGCCGATTACATGAGAGAAGAGCCCCAAGCAAAAGTGCAGCAGGCTCCTTCTCCTATGCAAGCTTTATCTCCCCAAACAAATAACATCGGTCCGCCTACCATGGATTCTGTTCAACAGCAGATGAAGGCAACCTCCTCTCAGCTCGGGGATATCAATCAAAAATTAAACACCCCTAATCTTAAGCTTAAACCCTCTGAAAAATTTCTGGTGCGGAGTAAACTTGAAGATGCACATACCAATATCAGAGAAGCCGCCCAAAAAGTGGGTGTTGAACCAACCCCCGATATTGATACAAAAGGTCTGCAAAATCCTATAGCGAAATTCATGGCTCTTATTGGTGATGGACAAGAACAGCTTGAAAGCGCCCAAAACATGTTATCAAAAATGTCCTCAAGCGGTCAGCTGGTTAACCCTGGTGACCTCCTTTTAGCTCAGGTCAAAATCAATCGAGCGCAACAGCAGCTAGATTTCTCGTCCATTGTCTTATCCAAAGCAATTGAGGGGATCAAAACGCTATTCAACGTCCAAATCTAACAGGTCGATTTTATGGATTTTGAATCGGTCTTCAAGCAGCTTGACGAGATCTCGCTTACGGCTATGAATGGCCGTATCACCGAAATTGTGGGATTGTTAATCAAAGCTGTTGTTCCCGAGGTGAAAATGGGGGAAATCTGCATGATCAAAAGGACAGGTTCCCCTCTTTTGGCAGAAGTTGTGGGTTTCACTAAAGACGAAGTATTTCTCTCCCCGATGTCAGAAATGACCGGAATCGGTCCCTCCTCCGAGGTGATTCCGCTGAAGACAACTCTGCACATTAAAGTCGGTCCAAACCTCTTGGGTAGAGTCCTAGATGGTTTAGGAAATCCTCTTGATGAGCAGGAAAAAGGGCCGCTTATCCTCGAAGAATCCTATCCGGTCATGTCCCCCCCACCAGATCCTTTAAAAAGAAAAATGATCGACACCCCAATCTCGACTGGAATTCGCTGTATTGACGGGGCATTGACCTGCGGTGAGGGGCAGCGTGTGGGTATTTTTGCGGCGGCAGGGGGAGGAAAATCTACCCTTTTAGGTATGATCGCCCGTTATGCAAGAGCTGATGTGAATGTGATCGCTCTCATTGGTGAAAGGGGTCGCGAATTAAGGGAATTTCTAGAGAATGATTTGGGGCCGGAAGGGATGTCGCGCTCTGTCGTGATCGTGTCCACCTCAGATCAAGCAGCACAAATGCGACTCACTGCGGCCTACGTTGGTACGGCGATTGCAGAGTACTTTCGTGATCAGGGGAAAAAAGTCATTTTAATGATGGACTCGGTCACCCGTTTTGCGAGAGCATTACGTGAAGTGGGTCTTGCCGCCGGAGAACCCCCTGCCAGAGCCGGATTCACCCCTTCGGTTTTTGCGACTCTTCCCCGCCTCTTGGAAAGATCGGGAAACTCCGACAAAGGCTCTATAACGGCTTTTTACACTATCCTAGTCGCAGGTGACGATATGAATGAGCCTGTTTCCGACGAGGTCAGATCGATTCTTGACGGACACATCATCCTATCGAGCGAGCTTGCTCGTCAATACCATTACCCTGCTATCGATGTCCTCTCTTCTGCCAGCCGTATTCTTAGCCACGTCTGTTCAAAAGAGCAAATGGAGCTGATTGGAAAAATTCGCGAGGTATTGGCAAACTACAAAAAAAATGAACTCCTTATCCGCATAGGGGAATACAAACCCGGCTCAGACAAAGCAGCTGACTATGCGATCAAATATATCGAACGTGTACAACGTTTTTTAAAACAGGGCATCACCGAAAAATCTACCCTAGAGGAGACTCTACAACAATTAAGGGCCCTATTTAGGTGAAAAAACCGAAATACCCGCTTGAAGAAATTGATCAGATCAAGAAAAAGCGGTTTGAAGAGGCCGAAAAAAGTCTTAAAGAAAAAAAAGAATTCCTTCTTAAGGAGCAAGCCAAGCTCAATCAGTACATGAAAGACCTTGAACTCATTAAAAAGCACAAACTCGATAAGATTCGCCAAATGATGGATGAAATGGAAAAAGGGACCACCAGTGACCAAATCATTGTCAAAGAGCGCTACCTTAAAGTTGTTGTTGAGGAAAAGCTCAAAAAAGAACACCTGAAAGTATTAGAGCAGCAAAAAGAGGTGCAATCGGCTCAAGACGATGTGGATAAGGCAAGAATTCTTTTAGATCAGAGGCGTCAAGATGTCGAAAAAATACGTCTTCATCGTGAGGATTGGGAGTTGGAGGTCCGTAAAGAGCTCGAAGCCTATGACGTAAAAGAAACAGACGAGATTGGCACCACGATCCATACAGCACGAAAATACAAACCGGGCGGAAAATAGAGCGCTTGCTTTTTTTGTGTTTTTTAGCTTAAGAGACAATTATTGAACCTTTTTGTTTTTTTAAAACCTTTAATTGAGCCCTTATGTCCCATTCTCAAAACATTTCCGGTACCCCACCAAAAGATCCCTTAGAAGCGGGGAAAAACGCACCGACTCCGGACAAATTCAAAAAAGTTATGGGGGTAGAAAGTAGCGCAGAATCGGACCAAAGAGGGGCAAAAAACCGTTACGTAAAACAAGATGAGGAGGAGGCGGAGGAGGAGAATGAGATCACCGCCAAGCCCGATATTTTTTCCCAATTAATGTCCGATAAACAAACAAAAGAGTTCTCACTTGGACCCTCCAGACAAACTACTCAAGAGATTGAGAATGACGAGGATTTTTCAAAACTTCCAGATCAAATGGCTACTGGAGCCGATTTAACGCAACACGACTCTATTCAAATCAAATCCACTGCCGGCAATCCCCCCTCTAAAGATCTATTGGAAGCCCCGTTACCAGAAGAACCCCTGAAAAAAAATCAGGAAGTTGCACCTCCTAAAAAGCATGACGCCTTTAAAGAGCTCAAAAAAATTGAAGGTGAGCTTGAAAACATGCACCCCTCAAAAAAACCCCTACCCCATAAAGAGTCTGTACATGGTACCCAACACAAATCTGAAAAAAAAGAAAAAGTAGAGGCGAGCCCTTCTGTTGTTAAAGAGCAGATATTTCACCCCCATAAAACCCCTCCAGATGGTATCCCACACAAATCTGAAAAAGAGAAAAAAGGCCCTCGTGGTGTAGAGCAGGAAAAACCGCCCCTCATCGCAGCCTCCCAAGAGATTGCTCCTAAGTCTTTCGATGAGACAACAATTGCCCCACAACCGCAAATCACGGTAGAAGCGGCTTTGTCACCCTCATTAAGCGCATCCCCCCCTTACGCGCAGTTTTCCCCACAAATTTTTGAACTTTTTCAAAAACTTGTAGGGATGATGACAGTCATGCAGTTCCAAGGGAAAACAACCACCTCCATCATTCTTCATTTACCCAGCTCGCCACTGGATGGGGCGCATGTCGATATTGAACATTTTGATACAGCCCCCCATGCGTTCAATATTACACTTTACGCATCCGTAGAGGGGCAAAAACTCCTTGACCCACAGGTACAAAATCTAGAGCAGCAGCTCCGAGCCTCCTTACCGAATTTCCAGATTTCGGTGAAAAAGCCCTATCTGCTTGACGAGACAAGAGAGGAGAAAAAGCGGCGCAATCTCAAAGTCAAAAAAACTGGCTAGTCTTCTTTTTCTCCCCTTTTTTGTGGTCATGAATCGAATTCCCATGGTAGAATCTCCTTAACATTTTGATCGAAAAAAATTTCATTTTTAGCGAAAAAATCTAAAAAGGTGCGTTGTATGCTGAAACTTGTCCAGGGAATCCTAGAGTTTAGAAAACTCCACTTAGCCGATTATAGAGACCGTTTTAGCCATCTTGCGATGGGGCAAACCCCCGATTCACTCTTTATCACCTGCTCGGATAGCCGCGTAGTTCCCAATCTTTTTACCTCTACTCATCCTGGGCATCTTTTTGTATTACGAAATGCAGGGAATATCATCCCCCCCTCATCAGTGCTCTCCTCAGAGCGGGCAAGCATCGAATTTGCTGTCAGCCAGCTACCCATTCAGAACATCATCGTTTGTGGCCATAGCAACTGCGGCGCAATGCATGCCCTTATGCAGGGAAAAGAGAAACTCCCCGAAAGTTTACAATACTGGCTCTCCTTTGGCCAAGAGCCTCACCAATGCGAATCGGTGGAAAGACTCGCTAAAGAAAACGTTTTAAAGCAGATTGAGCATCTCAAAACCTATGCTGTGATCAAAGAAAAAATGGAAATGGGTCTTTTGAAGCTATGGGGATGGTATTTTGATGTCGGAACAGGTGATGTTTTCGCCTACGAGGAGGAGGTGCAAAGCTTTCTTTTGGTCGATTCTGTTGAGGGAGAATATATTTTATCGAGACTCAAAACTCTTGATGAAAAGCACAAACACTTAGAACTAAAAAAGAATTCTTAAAACAGATATAAGCATCCCTTATGGAAATCTCCCAATCTATTCCCCCTTTAAAACGTCCTACTTCTTTTGAACAGGGCTCTAAGCCTTTTGTATTGGAGGAGGAAAAAGAGCCTTTCGGAATCACAGTGCCGCTCCCTTCCCCTTTTTCACCCCATTTTATTTTTGCTGATCCCCAAAAAGGGATCGAGCAGGCAACTCTGTCCTTTTTAAGTCTGGCACAAAAAGAGGTTTTGAAAGGGTTTGCTCTATTAAAAAAAGAGGGGATGGAGATCACAAACTTCTCCTTGGATTTCCCTTTTAAAGACCGTCAAGAGGAGATCTTTTTTGAAGTGCGCTACTTTGACACGGCAAGGATGGAGATCCAACTCGAAATACAAGGGGGGCAACAGGCTCTGGAGAACCTGGTCCCCTTTCTCCCCGAACTCTACCAGCAGATTTTAGCGATGGTCTACCCTTATGAGTTACGACTGATTCTCCCTAAGTCGATTGTGCAGCACCCTGAGCACTCGGTTACAATAAAAAATCTTTGCAAACAACACGAAAGCGTGTATGGTGTGAATGAAGATGAGCAAGCACCCTAATTGGATCCAAAAACTCCGTTTCCTTTTGCCGGAAGATTTGAGAGAATCCCCATTTGGTGACATTCCAAAATTGCCTATCGATCAACTAGAACCGATTCTCCAAAAACATCTTCATGCCCCCCAGACCCGTTTAGAGGTGGAATCCATCTCCACGATGGATCTTCAAGCCGTGTACAACGACCTTGGTCCAGAACCTTTTGTGCAAGCGATCCACGTTGAGCCCCTAAAAGCCCCGATTTTTCTTCTATATAGAGCGCAAGATGTGGAGAAAGGGCACCTTTTCCTCACAAAAGGGAAACTCCCTAGCACCACAGATGTTTTTAAAGGAGTAGTGAAATTTTTATCCCTTAAAGGGGTTGCCGCAATTGATGAGCTGCACCTTTTTAAAGGTTTGTCGATGACGCTTACTACCGCTTTTCCACAAGAGGGGCTTTTTGAGGTTTTTGATTTAACCCTTGAAATACCAGGGCTAACACTCTCGGTACGCCTGCTTGTTCCCACAAAAACCCTTGCTAAGATTAAAGAACACTACCACAAACATCCTGTCGAAAAAGCTCCCCCTGTCGCCTTATTGGATCTTCCGTTACATCTGGAATTAGGGACAATACAACTCAGTAAAAAAGAGATCAAAGGGCTGGAAAAGCTTGATTTGGTTCTCCTGGAGGGCATCTCGGCGACCGTTCTCGATGATGAATTTGTGGTGCATATCTGTTATAAAAACACCCCCTTGTTAAGTGCAGTGCTGAAAGAATCTCATCTAAAGCAATTCACGCCGCTATCTACAAAACCTCAGGAGAAGTTTATGTCCTCTAGAGATGACTTTGATGAAAAAGAATTTTCCGACTTTGAGGAGGATTTTTCCCCTCATGACGAAGTCGAAAACGATAGGCTTGGCGAAGGCGAAGAGGAGCTCGAACCTCAAAGAACTTCTCATAAAAAAGAGCACGCTCCTAAAAGTGTCGTTTTAGAGGAGGTGGGGCTTGATTGTAAAATTGAGCTAGGCTCTATCACTGTCCCTTACCAAACTCTTGCCGATCTCACACCTCAAAGTGTCCTCAAAGTCGAACTTGATCCTAAAAAAGTCTACCTTACTTTCCAGGGACAAATTCTTCGCCGGGGAGAAATTGTCGAATTTGATCAACAACTTTTCTTCAAAGTTTTGGAATAGATGGCCCAATTTTATCACGAGCCTACAGTCCCTTTATATGTTGCTTCGGTCAATACTGACCTTCCTGTTAAAATTGGACCCTTTAGGATCGAAAAGCTTTTGACCACAGGGGCCCTTTCACGCCTTTACTTGGGGATACACGAGAGTAGCCGCCAACTTGCAGTACTGAAAGTTTTGAGTTATGACATCCTTAAAGATTCGTCGCGCAAAAAGATATTCCTTAAAGAGGGTTCGATCCTAAAAAATTTGCAACATCCAAATATCGTCCACTACTTAGAGGAGGGAGAGTTTGAAGAGGGACTCTACATCGCTGTCGAATTTGTCCAAGGGATCTCTTTAAAACAGTTTATTTTACAACGCTCGCTCTCTTTAAAAAGATCGATTGAGGTGATCACAAAAACGCTGTACGCCCTACTGTATCTCCATTCAGTAGGGATCGTACACAGAGATCTCAAACCAGAAAATATTCTCATTACCGAAAACTCCGAGGTCAAGTTAGTCGATTTCGGTATCGCAGCGTCTCAGGAGGAATTGATCGAAGGCCCTCTCTATGGGACCCCCTCATACATGCCTCCAAACGAAAAAACCGGGATAAAAAAAGTCGACTTCCGCACAGATATTTATGCTGTAGGAGTCATTTTCTACGAGTTAATTTTGGGTAAAGTCTCTTTTGGAAGGGTGAATCTGGACTTGGTTCCCAAAAATCTACGCCCCCTTGTTAAAAAAGCTACCGAACAGGATCCTCTTAAACGGTACCAAGATGTGATGGAGATGATTCTAGATCTTTCGGTTTATCTGAAAGAGAATCTTATTTCAAAAGATGAAAGTTCAGAGGATACCCTCAAGGATCTTTTGGAGAGTATTGAAAAGAGTAAACAGTCGTTGATTCTCCCCGTTCCGGAGATGTTGATGGATCTTTCTATCGATGTAGTGGTTTCATCCCATCCTAAACAATTTACCTATGCCCTTCTACACCATACCTTACCCGACGGCTCCTACATAGGGCTTATGGCCTCTTGTCCTGCAAATGACATGCATCACCTTTTAGAACTCAAAACAATTATCGAGAGAGCAAAGCTCCTTTTAGAATGGATGACAACAAAAAATGAATTTTCCCTGTCCCAATTTTTAGAAAGGTTAGAAAAAGGGATTCACCACATATGCCACCTGCAGCTACTTCATGCCAGCACAACGGCCAACCTTTTTCACCTGTTTTCTTACGGCAATACTACACTCGCCCACCACTCGTTTGCGGCCAAATCACCCCGTTATCTTGAAGCTGGCGGCCGTTTCTTTGGTGAAGGGGGCCCTTTACCAAATCCCATACAGGATCGCCTAGACTCTTTGGATACACTCATTCTCGGTATCGATGGCACTAAATTAGCCGTTGACCATTTATTTAAAGAAATCTTTGACAAGTCTTTTTTTCAGAACCAGGTGCTAGGGGAGTGTCCAGCTGCCCTGGTGATCCAAAGAATCGACTAAAATTTCAATACGCCCCATCCCTAAAGATCTTTATTTGTTTTAAACAGCTCCCCTCTTTATACTAGCGGTAGTTTTAAAACCTTTTTGAGAGTGCTCTCCTCTTATTTTTCTAAAAAGAGCCCCTCACCCACAAAATACGCTTAATACATCGTGAATAGTATGATATTTATTTTTTTAATTTTTTTTTCCCTTTTTTCCTCTTGTCCCAGTAACCCCCAGCTCCCCTCTGACCAAATCAGAGTTATTGTTTTCGATTTTGGAGAGGTAGTGGTGCAAAAAAACTTTGACCCCCTAGCCCAGTTTTTAGCTACAGAGCTGAATATCACGTTTGAACAGGGGAAAGCTATTTTAGTAGAAAGGGAGGAGGCGCTGTTACGCTCCGAGTCGGAAAAACTTTTTTTCAAAAACGTTTTCCATAATTTTGGAAAAGAGGTCCCCCAGCAATTTTATAAAAAATTTAGAAAAAAAATGGTGGACTGCATTTTTTTTGACAAAAAGGTCGTTGAAATTATTGAGAATCTTAAAGAGCAAAATAGAAGGGTGATCCTTTTTTCCAACACCGAAAAGCACAAAGCGGATATTTATAGAGAATTGGGCTACTACGCCCCTTTTGATCAACTAGTTTTGTCCTACGAAATAGGGATGAGAAAACCCCAAAAAGCCGCCTACGATTATGTGGAGAAGCAGGTCCACTTTTTGCCTCATGAGGCCCTATTTATTGATAATAAAATAGAAAATGTCCTCCAGGCCAAGAAACATCATTGGAATGCTCTGCTATTTTCGAGTCCAGAGCAGCTTAAAAAAGATTTAGAGGAGCTTGGATTTTGTTTTGACCAAGATTTTACACAAAAAAGGGGAGATTAGCAGCTTATCTATTTTTCTTTTTTTCCTTTTTTTAATGCCCATTTGATGGTTACGAACATTTTCTAAAGAGCTCTATTGCAATAATTAAGAGTTTTTTTTATGTAGGGGCATATGGTGCCGGCCTTTAAAAAATGTATACTCTTCTATTGCGTTGCAGCGTCGATCATCCCCTATGGACTCGACGCCTGGGGTCGCCCTAAGCAAAAAATTTCGCGCGAGTCGCGCTTTAAAATCAACTTCAAGCAGGTCAAAGCAGAAGAGTTTTTACAATTCTTAAGCGAAATCGCCGGTCTGAATTTCGTGTACAACCCTTCCGACCTTAATTTCTTCATAAATTTGGTTTCGGATGAAGAGATGACGATTGAGACTATCGTTTCGGGATTTGTACAAACCTTAAGGATTCAGGGCTTCAATTTACTTGAAGAGAACGGCACTCTCATTATCCATCGAAGCCAAGACATCAAAGAGATGCCTATGCTTTTGAACTCAGAGACGGTCAAAGGGGAATCTGTCCCCCCTATTGTGACAAAAATCTACCAAGTCAAAAATAGTCCGGTAGAGGTTATTTCCTCTTTGATTCAACCCTTCTTATCCACCACAAGTGTGATTGAGGTCTTTAACGAGAGAAGGCTTTTGATTATCTCTGATGTGGTACAAAATATTCTGTCGATTGACTCTTTGGTCAAGGCCATTGACCAACCCGAAACGGGGGCTGTAAATATCATCTATGACACCCAATATTTTCAACCGAGCGAGTTGGTGTCTATTGCATCTCCAATTCTGGACACTCTTTGTGGTGGAAAAAGTTATTCCCTATTACCACAAGACGCAACTCAACGGGTATACATTGTAGGCAGCTCCGAGCTTGCAGATAAAGCGCTTGAAGTCTTTCAACAAATAGAGGAAAAAGCCTCCAAACAACAAATCTCGATCACCACTGGCAATATTCTTTTGTATAGAGCTCAAAACCGCTCCATTCAATCGATTGCTATCGCCTTGAGGACTATTGCTAAAGACTCGAAAAGAAGCGATTATAACTCCTCCAGTTTTTCTAAAATGGTGGATGAAGCTAATCTTATTGCACCCGATATGCTCCTATTTATTGGAGAGCCTGTCCAAATCAGCAAGATTTCGAACCTCATTAAAACCATTGACACCCCGCAACAGGTAAAATCAGACCTCACTTTCTCGATCATCAAATTACAACATGCCTCAGGTAAGACAGTACTCGAAAATATCCGCTCAATGGGAAAAGATATTCCAGAGGATGATGCAAATGAGGACTTTATTTTAGCACTAGAAAGCTTGCGTTGGAATAAAGATACTAACTCCATTGTAGTACAAGGCTCACCCCATGTGATCGAGGAGATCACCAGTCTTATCAATAAAATTGACAAACCTGTTGGATCCACGGCCGACTTTTCCATTATTAAGCTGCAAAACGTATCGGGTAAATTCGTGTTAGATCAACTCAACCAAATGACGTCTCAACTTACCGATTCAAGTGAAAACATGCCCTTCATCACGGCGGTGAGGGATTTGCAGTGGAATAAACTAAACAACACTATTACCGTTCGAGGCAACCCACAGATTATCCAACAACTTACCGATATCATCACCAAACTTGATATCCACACCGTATCTTCTACACAGTACATAATCTATAAACCTACAACCATGACCGCACCTGAGCTGCAAAAAATTCTTCAGGGGATTGCCCATGATTTGGAGAATGCAGGAACAGCAGATCCCAGCCTTATACAGTCCGTTAAAGGGATCAAAGTCATCAAAAACTCCAACTCGATTATTGTGAGCGGCAGCGAGGCCAATATC
>Ga0169931_10000961_pt1 | contig 47879 bp, 56 predicted proteins | sample Kivu_15m_20L_FD_129675 | JGI IMG/M metagenome (GOLD analysis project Ga0169931, IMG submission 129675) | Freshwater microbial communities from Lake Kivu, Western Province, Rwanda to study Microbial Dark Matter (Phase II) - Kivu_15m_20L... | ecosystem: Environmental > Aquatic > Freshwater > Lake...
AGTAAGATCTTTCAATCTATCAAAGAAATCTTCATCAAGAGGATAAACTTTCTCTTCTCCTCTATCAATTCTATCACACATTTCCATCAAATACTCAAGAAACTCTTTGGGATAGGTTTCATCCATATTGATACTACACCAAAACCATTCATAACACTCTTGGTAAGGATCATCAGTTGGAAGTAGGGCATAATCCTTATAGTTTCCACTGATGAGGTCTCTCCACATCTTAAAGTTATTCCACATCTCCCTCCAACCAGTTTGGAAACAGTGCCCGATATAATACTCAAACCAATTCAGTGTAGTCGTGTTGTTCTTCATCTACTTCCTTTGTAAAATCCCACCTCCAGGTGCGGGAGAGAATATCAATATCTAGTCCAAACTTATATGCCCAGAACAAGACACCAAGAAGACCATTGGATCCAGATGTGACCTGAAGATACGGCCATCCAGGATAATCATTCCAACTAACTGACACTTGAAGCAGTGACCAGTTCTTAACATTTAAAATCTGAACATTGTAATCGTGTCCAAAGTCCTCACGATGCTTAAGATTAATCAGTTTCATTTCCGTGATACAAATTTAAGACCGTTGAGCACTTCTTGAAACTTTTCAGCACGACTTTGGTGTTCTGCCGCACTTTGCCCAAGCACATCCGTAATATCTCCCAGGATCACATCCACTGGAGCATCAGTATCAAAGTATTCTTGGATTGCTTCGGCAAGATACCGTCGCCTGTTCCATTCCATACTATAGGGTTTGTAGTCCATAATAATAGGTCTTTATGTGGGTATTATACAGTATCTAGTCCTGTTCGTCAAGCTCTGCTAGGTAATGTGTCCACCAATCAGGGTCTTTCTTATACTTCCAGTTGGGGACTTGTTTTCCGTGCTCAAAATACCATTTCCAAATCGCTTCGTCAATTACTTCAGCAATCTCAATCCTCTTCGCTCTCTTCATCAGTGTCTCCATATGGGTTGTCCACATACCCTGTTCTGACCCTGTATTTTTCTCCTGCGACATATTTTTGTTCCTCATTAACAGCAGAAATCCATAATGAGAGTTTCATAATAATCCATATCACACCAAGAGGTAAAAAGCAAGCAATTAATACAAGAGGTTTCATTTTTCTTGCTCCCAACACTTCTCAAACTTATCTCTTAACTCATTAATTTTAACATTATATTGAAACTCCATAATATGGTCCTTTATTTCCTTTTCATCATCAGTCAGTTCCATGCGATGCTTGAGTTTTATATCAATCAAACGCACCATATCCATATAATATTCGGTGCCTTTGTGTATAAACTCTTCGTAGGTCAATCCCTCTGTCTCCAATCGGTTTGATCTTCATCACGCTTAAACCAATCGTGTAGATCATCTGGATTATCAAAACCACGGCGGCCAAATCTTTCATGTCCCAATCCACCAATATCAAGTTGGTTCATGAAATCATCCATCGCATCCATATCAGGATTTTCTGCTTTCCTTCTTGCCTGACGAAGTATAGTAGCAGCAGAACGATTTGCCTTCGCAAGTTTCTCTGCCCAAATCATTTCATTAAGTTCTACTGTTTCTCTTTTAACAATCTTTTCACAAATTGCTTCAAGACGTAAGCGATATTGTGTAGAAAGCATATCTTTCTCCAGATATCATTTATTTATTTTTAGATTGTAACTCATCCATCAATTTTTTGGCAAGTTGATTTGAGCGTCTCCACATAAAATACTTTACAATTGGATTACGTGGATTGTTTTTCAACCACCAGATTTGTTTGGCAATCCTGTTTTTTGTAATGTCAAAAACATACACAAAAGCATCAGCAACATTTCTGTCGCTGATGATTACATAGGCAATAATAGCAAGTAAAGCAAACCAGGCGTAGTAAGTCATCGTCTTATAAATTTCAGATAATCCAGAACACGCTCACGAACTTCCATGAGTTCATTATAGCACTTCTGGTTATGAGCACACTGGCGAAGTTCGTGGTCTGGTTTATGAACACTTTCAATAAACAAATCAAGTCCTCTGTTCCATTTGACATCAGGTGATTCATCCATAATTTGTATTGCAGTTATACTATTTAACCAAAAAATTGATCGACAGTTGTACTTGCCTTCTTAGATACCTTGATTTGTTTTGCAATATAAGATTTGGCAGTCGTGTAATTATTGGCAATATGAACTTGACATCCATTGTGGATGATCACAAATTTCTTACCATAAGGAACAGCAGCCCACATTCCGTCCTTGGTTATATAACCTTCTGGGTCTCCTGGTTTGGGATCAAGAACACCAGGGCGAGGAATAAATGGTTTGAGAAACTTTTCAGTCATCCGAATACAGCAGTCACACCAATCACTTTAGCACTCGGATTACGTGCCAGAGCAGTACGCTTGGCATCATTGTAGTCTTTTGCCTCTACAATCTCATCAAAGACCTTGCCAGCGACATAGAGTTGGACTTTGCAGCGCATTGGATTTCTCCTTGTGTGTGAGTAGTATAGCAGAAAAATCAGCGTCTGACAACGCTGATGGCAGGTTGTCCCTGCTTGAACACGGTGTCTACCACCGCCTGAACGCTCCTGGCGGTGCTGATGCCCACCTTATCATAGACAGGCACACAGACCAGTCCAAACCTCTTCTGGGCGCCTCCTAGGCGGATCACACGCCCGATGCTCTGGGAGATACCGATGTAATCCATATTCCGCATAAACAGAACTGCCTCCAGACCCTGAACGTTGATGCCCTCGGACAGAATGCTGTGATGAAGAACTACAAACTTCTTGGCATCATCACGACCCCAAGCGTTGAGAGTGTCGAAGAACACCTCACGGTTGACCTTCTGACCATCAATCACGGCACCAGTCTTGGCGGTGATATACATCCAAGAATAACCACGCTCCTTGAGGTCAGAGCAGAAGTCAGACTGTGACACCAGATTGACGATCTGTTTGGTAGAACGAGCACAAATCAGAACCTTATCCAGACCATTGTCATCAATCGTTTCCAACAGATTAGCAGAGTCACGGTCAGCAATCATCTGCTTATCTTGAACCATCTCAAGTTGCTTGATAACAACTTTAGGCGGCAATATGTAGCCTTGATCCACCATTTCAGGAGCAGGAACATTGCAGATGACATTGCCATAAACAGCAGCATCATTCATCCCAGGTTTAGAAACAGTGATAGAATGCTTTGGAGTAGCAGTGAAGAAATAGCAGCGGTCAGCAGTGGCGGCAAAGTGCTCCGTAGCAGGGAAAAAGTTACGCTGGACGCTGTTGTGTGCCTCATCAAAGTAAATGGTATCAACGTGAATATCTGCCTGCTGAATACGTTGTAGAGAGTTGTAGGTGGTGAAAATTAGTTGATGCTTGTAAGCACGGCGAGACCAGTTATGAATCTCACTGGGTTTCGTGGTGCTCTGGTGATGCGTCTCACCGCTGTGAACGTGAAGCACAGCAACGTTGGTGATAAACTCAAGATACTCAGCAGACAACTGCTCTGCCAGCAGGATGCGGGGTGCCACCACCACAATGGTCTTAGGAGCATCAGACTGAAATTCACGCTGAGCATCAGCAATACCCACAAGGGTCTTGCCCGAACCAGTGGGCATAATCACCTGCCCCTTGACATACTCAAGCAGAGCATCCAGAGCACGTTGCTGGTGAGGTCGGAGTTGAATCACAGGTCTCATCGCGTATGGAACTATTATAGCATAAAAGCGCCCCCGAAGGAGCGCCTTGTGCCAGTCAGGTAAGTGGACTATTACTGAAACTCGTTATAAACTTCAACGTTATTTGCTTGTGCCAACCACTTATAAACAGGAGCCTTGAGTTTTCCAGATCGATAAGCAGACACAACTCGCATACAATAATTAAGATGACGCTTTCGTTCTGCTTCCATCTGAACTCGCAATTCTTGAATATTGCTTTCATCTGGTTGAGTGCTCACACCTTGACCCTGCTCCAAGAAAGAATAGATTGTATATTCATTTTCAGGGAATTCAAGTTGTTTTTCAAGCAGCATTTGAAACTTACGTGAGTGGTCTGGTTTGCGTCCCCAACCAACTGTTATGAAGAGATCATTCTTTTTCATCGAAGAAATGTCACCACAAACATCAGGAATTTTGTAGGCATCATTCAAAACTTTTTGCGATTTGTTAATATCAAAAGGTTCAATAGAAACTTTGATACCTTCTTCGGCAAGAATTTCAGCAGAAAAATTGCGACGATCTTTCTTGCGAATTTCCTTATATCGAGTTTGAAGAACGACCATAACTGCTTCGAAATTCTTTTCAATTTCGTTATGCTTGAATCCCAATTGAATCATATATTTGACATCATCGGGAGTACAATCATTCTTTTTTTCTTTGGTAGGATTGTTTGACATTGTACCATATTGAAGCAATGCATATTCACTTTCACCAGAAATCACGGCACAAGGAAAATATTTCCAAGGCAATTCAAAACGGTTGTTTCCGTCACGAACAATGTACCTATAAATTTTACCTTTGTATTCAATAGGTTCTTTCAGTTTGGACACCGCAGGTTGATAACAACGATAGTCATAACCTTCGGCGGCAACATTGTTAGTAATTTCATCAATTGTTGTTTGGAAAAGTGCCTGCCCCACACGAGTTTGGCATTCAATTCCAAGTTCCCGTGCAATAGAGTGGGACATTACTTCATCTTTATGAAGAATTGCCCAATTTTCAAAATTAATGTTGGGTGCCTTTGGAATACGTCCAAACTTTTCCAGTTCATTCAAGTCAAAAATATTATCATTAGGATTGATAGTATCTTTGGTATTGATCAAACAATAAGTACCTGCAAGATCCATAGAATCTCGGCACATCATTTTCAGTAGCTCATCTGCTTCAAGACGTTGAATTGCAGCACGAACAATCTCTTCTTCATTTTTTCCATCATAAAGTTCTGAAATACGATTTTGAACCAAAACCAAATCATAAACTTGTTGCAGTGTAAAAACTACACCAGGAACAAAATTATCACGAAGAGTCAGTAGAATGTGATCTTTAGTGGAAATCATAATCAAATGTGTTTGTAGGCATATTATAGATTAAATTTCAAACCCTGTCAACCCCCCTGTGCCACTAGAAGAACCGTTCCACCCCCACAGGTTCTCCAAAGGAATAATCGTATGTAAGGGCATCATGACACACATAATGTGGATGGTCAAGGGAAACACCTAATCTTTCACACATTTCTTTATGATTATCTTCCATTAACTCAACGGCATAGAGCATATTGTTTAAAATGTGCTCTTCAGAGTGATACTTCAGTAAGTCATTTTTCAAGGCAATAATAAAGTTTCCAGAACCAGCAGAGTTATCTAGAAACTTTGAGTTTGAATTCTTCCTCTTCTCAAGATCGATCATTTTAACCATTTCTTCACACATTTCCATAGGTGTGAATACTTCTTGAGTTTCGGCAATTCTTTCATCCGAACGCTCAATATTAGATCCAGTTTTTTTATTATGTTGATTCTTATCAGTGACCATTACCAAACCTCAATGTATATGCAGTAATAAATTTGCCCTTCCCAAGATGAGGAATACCATTAGTGGTTTCAGTAGCAATCTTTCGCAGAGTTCCATCACCATTTTGCCCCATTGAAATAATACGTTTTAGGATTTTTTCCTTTGTATTATTTTCATCAGGACGAACACGAATGTAGTTGTGGCTAGAAGATTTTTCATAATCAGTCCACTTCTTACCATCCCTATTCTTTTCACCTGGAAGAAATACTTTGCCAGATGCACCCCCACCATCCCCACCAACAAAAATGTCAGCGTCATAACGATGCTCATATTTAAGAAATTCAATATGAGGATGTTCTGTATATTCTGGATCTAGTTCTCTTTGTTTTTCACCAATTTTCCATTCTTGAATACAGGCATCAATACTTGCGGCAAAATCATTATCGGCACAATCTTTACTCCATACCAACTCAAGATCTCGATTGATTTTATTGTAATTAGCAGAACCTTGTTTTACTGATTTTGGTAGAACAAGAATAATCTGCCCATTCTTTGCACGAACTCGATCTGCAGCATCATTCAAAAAATACAGTGCCAATTTACCACCTTTACCATATGGTGGATTACCAATAACGGCATCAAAGTCCATATCTTTATACTCTTTTTCTGTTATGTATGTTATGCCATTGGGAATATTTGCCATTCCCGAAGGGTTCATATCGTAGTTACCGTCTGTGTAGATATTTTTATATCCTTTTTTAGATAAAGTAATCGAAAAATGCCCAAAAGCATCTTGAGGAATATAAATCATAGCATCTTTTGATAAGTTTTTCAACTTATCAATAATTTCTACCACAAGATGCAATTTAGGAGCCCGAACTGCTTCTGGATTTTTTTCTTTAATTAGTTTTTTATGAGATTCTGGAGTAAACCCAAAAACTTTTTCTTGTTCATGAAATCTCGAATTAACCTCAATAAGTTCTGTTTTTAAGAATGAAATAAACTCAGAATAAGTTTTTATCCACAAAGGTGCTTCTACTACTTCCTGAGATCCACCAAGAGTTGATTTACGACAACCAGCAGCATATAAATGTGGGCGAAAATAATGATCGGTTAAATCTCGATGACAATCGACGTAATCATCGACAATAACTTCCTCTGGCAAATGCGAATAATCATTATCTTTAAATCTACCAAAACCACGTTCTGCCTTTGTCATTCCAACAAAAGCACAAACAGGACGCTCACTAAGTTCGATCAAACGTTTAATCGATTCCTGTTGATGGAAATAAATTCTTGTATATTTTTTATCAACAACATCAGGATAAAAAGGATCAACTTCCTTGATGCATTCCATTAAAGCGTTCATAATGTACTTAGAATGGTCTCTTCAACCTCAACAAAGGTATTTTATATGTCTTAAGATGATTTGTCAAGTTCTTCTACGATTTTATGAAACTTTTCTTCCCAAGAATCTGCATCCATATCCCATTTTTTTACTGGGCATGAATCAAAGATATTTCGCGCTTTTGCTGGAACATAGCATCCGCATAATTTACATTGATTTTCAAATTCATCATAGTGATCACAACTTTTACAGATTGATACTCTTTCTTTATAAAGATCTTCAGAAACTGAAAGGACATGTCCATGTGTGCGAGCATAATTAATCAAATTCCAACAAAATTTAGCAAGGTCTTTTATCTCAGACATTTTAAAAAAAATCAGTTAAAAATATTTATTATGGATTATAAGATCCCTTAACTGTTGTTGAATTAATTGATCCTGTAACAGAATAGTTAGATCCAAAAATTGCTCTTCCTGATGATCCACCACTTCCAGAATTAGATGTATCATTTCCAGGTGATCCCCAATTTCCGCCAGAAGCACCATCTAATCCACTACCTCCAGAAGTAGCACCACATCCTCCACCACCAGTACCTCCAGTACCAGAGGATCCACTTAAAGATCCTGATTGATAATTATATCCTCTACCTGGTCCACCATTTCCACCAGTCCCACCAGTCCCACCTGATGTTGAATAGCTATAGCTACAGTTTCTATAGTGTGTCCACTGACTAGTAACCCACCAACAATTACCCCACCAATTACATTCTTGTCTTCTGTTACATCCACCACCAGTCCAGCATCCATTGTCAGTCCATCCTCCTGGACATCCAGGGCAACCTCCACATTGTTCATATGTTTGTCCACCACTACACAATCCATTCGACCCATTTGACCCGTTCGATCCTCTTTCTCCTCCCCCTCCACCAGCATAAATGTTTGCGGAAGATCTGACATTTACAATGATATTATTTCCACTGCTAGAAATAACAGACAAAGCATCTCCACCTCCTTCACCAGATGGATTTGGAGCTCCAGAAGTTCCACCACCTCTTCCACCGCAACCATAAATGTATCCATAAACATCGATAGTTAAATTATAAGCAGTAGCATTAAATGTTGCTCCAGGAGAACTTACACTATTAGACCCACAATATCCATTAATAAAAATAAATTTTGATGTATTATTTGTTAAATTGCTGTTCCATGATTGGGCATCAATATCAAAATTATCATCCGTTCCAGTTTGAGTTAGATAATAAAACTTTATTGAATTTCTAAATTGAGAAGTTTTCCAATTTGATGATACAGTAATTGAAGAGTTTTCAGTTGAATTAGGAACAATTGGATTTGTATCACTATTTGATGTAATTCTTCTCAATTGAGAAGCTTTTATTGATTCATTATCTGCAGCAAAAGTTTCGCTATCACTTGAGGACTGTTTCCTACGTTGAGCTCTAAAATTTGAACGCAAAGAACTGAAAGAAATAGAACCAGAAGTATAGTATGGACCTGCTTTTGATACTGCTACAGACATTATACAAGGTTTTTTCTTTATTTATTGCGTTGAGATAGTAAATCTTTATGTGGAACTTGAATCCTGTATCCCTTTGCCTTTTGAATTGCCATAAAATCTAGACGACTACTTTCTAAAACAGAATCCCCATTCGGTATCCATTTTAAAAATTCCAAAATTCCTTCTTTTGTAAACATTTTAAGACCGTGAGCAACTTGAATATAACTATCAATATTCCAAAATAGTTTACTTTTATCAATACTGTCTTCTTCTAAAAATTCTTGTTTACACTTTTGCTCAAATGCCTTTACCCATTCCGTTTTATTTTCTTTCATATATCTCCAGAACTCAGAATCCTCTCGATTAGTGGCATAATGTAAACATACAAATTCTGAAACTTCTTCATACAATATTTTAATTCTTCTATTACATTCTTTTCTATTATATTCTAAATTTTTTAAGGTTGAATTATAATCAATAAAATCTTTGACCTGCTGTATAATAATATGAATGCCTGTTGACTCTAATGGTTCAATAAATCCACTGGATAGACCAATTGCCAAACAATTCCCAATCCAATAATCAGTATAATACCCTGGATTATATTTAATAATTCTATCTGTATCTAGACCTACGTTATATTTTTTTCTCAACCAGATATCATATTTTTCTCGTGCTTCATGATCAGAAGTGAATTTTGATGAGTATATATAACCAGTTCCGTATCTATTTCCTATTGGTATTTGCCAAATCCACCCATTTTCTGTTGCTTCTGCTACTGTATATGATGGAACTTCTTCAAAATTATATGGAATTTGTTGAGGAATTGCTCTATCAAGTGGTAACCATTTTGACATATCATTCCATTCTGGATTCAGTTCATTTAATAAAATAGAATTAAATCCTGAAGCATCAATAAAATAATCTGCCTTTACTTCTCCACTGTTTTTAAATACAATACTCTGAATATTTTTCCCATCAGAATTTACTTTTTTAGCAATATCATCAATAAAAGTAACCTCATCTTTTATTTGATTATAAATGTAATTTGAAAATTCTTGAGTATCTAAGTGTAAGGCAAAGAGAAAAGCATCAAAAAAATGTCCAGGTAATGTTGTTGTTGGTTGATGATGAAGAGATCCTCCATCAAAACAATCATTTAAAATCGAATAAATCGAACTTGGATATTTTTTCTTTGAGTTAATATCTAATTCTGGAAATCCATGAAAATATTCCGTCTCTTTAATCCAATCTTTAAAACTAATACCTAATTTAATAGTAGTGCTAGTTTCATCTAAAAGTTTTGGTAGAGGAACTTTTAAGTATTCTTTTAGAAAATAATTTACAATAGGAGTTGTGCTTTCACCAACTCCTATATTTTTTTTATTAAAATCATAATAAACGGAAACATCAACTTCTCCCTGCCACCTTCTTTTTATCATTGTTGCCGCAATTAATCCTGCGGTTCCAGAACCGAGAATAACAAATTTTTTCATAAAATTTAAAAATTAATGGAAATCAGTCCAACCTACACCCGTATAACCTTGGAATTTGTATGTTGTAGTGTTAAAAATAATCGCACCTGGTTGAGTTGTTAAACCAGTTCTTTGTGTCGTTGTATTTAGAGGAACAATCATAAAGGCAGCTAAGTTTGCACCAACTCCTTTACCTGCTTGAGAAAAATCAACAGCAGATAAAGGAACTGTTGTTCCAACCCCTACACTTGAAGAGTTATTTAATATAAAGAATATATTATTACCTTTAAATTGTGAATTATGATGTTCAATTATACCATCAACAACACGAAGTGCTGGTGATTCACTTATAAAATAATTTGTTGAACTTAGAGCCTCTGTATTTGTGGTTCCGATTCCAACTTTTCCATAAAAATTAGAATCTCCAGCAACAATTAAAGCTTTTGAACTAGCAGTTTCTGTCGCAATTCCCAAATTTCCAATTATTGCTGATTTTCCACGTGCATCTAAGGCAACCACTGGGTCTGCTGTCCCAATTCCAATAGAAACACCAATAGTTAGATTATCTTCTACATTTACATCTCTAAAAGTTGAGATACCAGTAACAGCGTTAAGATTGACTCCATTAACTATAGGTGGAAGAGTAATATTATTGAGTGCTACAATGTTGTCTGCGGTTACTGATCCACTAACAACCATTGTTCCTCCAACTGAAACTGATCCTGTAACAGTAGTACTGCCATCAACATGAAGTTCAGTAGTTGGATTTGTCACACCAATACCCAACTTACCATCATAAGTGAGGGACATTAATTCGGAATTTGTTTGACCATAAATCCAATCAAATCTTCCTGTTCCTACACCTGCTGATCCAGCGTGTAGGTACATATTAATATTTCCAGTATCATTATTAATGATATCAAAAGTTTTATTTGGATTTCCAAATCTTAATAAACTAGTACTTTTACCAACTCCTACAGATTGACCAATGCTAATTCTCGATTCTCCACTATTAGAAATAACTTCTAAAAGAGATCCTGAAGATTTTATAATTTGAAGTTCTGACGTTGGAAGCGCCGTTCCTACTCCAATTCTTCCATTTTCCAAAGCAGAAAAAGCAGTTCCGCTAGTTCCAACATGTAAAAGTTTAGAAATAGTCGTAATTCCAATTGTAGGAACTTCAATGCTGTTAGCAATCAATTTAGTAGCAGTAACAATTCCAGCTACAATATCTGGAGAACCAGATAATGAAGTTGCTGTAGTTGCTGTCCCTGTTACATTTCCAATAAATCCGCCAGTGGCAGTTACAACTCCAGTGACTGAAGCACCAGTAATAGAAATTCCTGTGCCAGAAATTCTAGCGGCAGAAATATTTCCAGATGTTATACTTCCTGTTACAAAAGATCCAGAAGTGAGAATTCCACTTATACTAATATTAGAAGGAAGTCTAGAATTGTCAAGTGTGCCAGTAGTTACATAACTAGCATTTACGGCAGTTATTCCAATTCCCCATCCATAAAATTGATTTGCAGTTATAATTCCAGAAACAATAACATCACCAACTGAACTAATTCCTACACCACGAGAAAAATTAGATGCGTTATTATTTCCACCAATTTGTAAGGTAAATCTTGGGTCATTTGTTCCGACTCCAACATTTCCAGAAGCATATATGCTTGTATATCCCAGTCCAACATCAGTATCAACCCATTGAGATGTTGGCATTCCCTGTAGGAATCTCGCATCTCCATAATAAGTAACAATACCCGAAGGTGTTGATGCTGTAATGATACCAGAGGTAAAGGAAGTTACTCCAATTTTCAAACCATCAGTGATTGTAGCAACACCAATAAAAGCATCTCTTATTGTAGCAAGACCTACAATTTTTACTGAACCTCTTACATCTAAAAACTCGGTGGGAACTGATGTTCCAATTCCAACCAATCCATTAGAACTTACAATGAAATTATCTTCATCAACCTGAACACCATTTCTAAAATTAAATGACTTCCTAAAATTTGCCATCTTATATGGTTTTTAGTTATTTATCAGTATTTTTCTCAAGGGCATCTACCTTAGAAGATAATTCTTTAACTGCTTCAATAAGTAATGGTACAATTTTATGGTAATCAACTGCGAGATATCCATTATCTCGTGTGATAACTGCCTCAGGAAGAACTTCTAAAACTTCTTGTGCAATTACACCAATATCATTTCCTTCTTTACCAGATATTTGATTCCAAGTATAAGTATTACCACTAATTGAAAGAACCTTAGAAAGTGGGGTACCAATAACAGTAATATTATCCTTTAATCTTCGGTCAGAACTATAGAAAGCAGTAATATCTCCAGTAACTGTTAATTCTCCAGTTATAGCAGTATTTCCACTAATATTTAAAGCATCAGAAATTGTTGTTGTTCCACCAGTAGAATCAATTGTCAGATTACCACTTGTTGTACTGAAAGTATTACCATCAAGTCTAATATTGTCAACATCAAGTCTACCAGTAATATTTACAACATCACTGGCATCATTTCCAAGAGTTGTGTTTCCGTTTACGGTTAAACTAGAAGATAGTAAAGTAGAACCAGTTACATTTAATGTTCCAGTTATTCCAGTATTACCTCCAATTGTAGCACTACCAGTTAATCCAAGATTTCCTCCAATATTAGCGTTCTTTTCAATTCCGATTCCACCATCAAGAATTAAAGATCCAGTATCTTTAGATGTTGATTGTGTTGTATTAAGAAATTCGGCATGACCTGTTACACGTAAATTATCATTAAGATTCAATGTGTCATTGAATTTAGTTTCACTATTAAACGTGACTGGACCATCAAATTGAGAGAGAACGGTTCTAGAATTTCCACCTTCTACTTTAATTCTTTCTTTAACAACTATTTCATCGAAAACAACACTCAGAATACCAGTTTCTTGTCCAGTAACTGTAGGAATAGGTGTATCAAAAGATCTTTCTTGACCTGTTGCCGAACTTACTTTTTTATTACCAATATAAAATTCACCGTCATTATTCATTCCAGTATAAACAATGACACCTGCCGATTTTTCTTGAGATTGTGAAAGAAATACTTCTCTTTCATTTAAAGAACGAACTTGAACTTGTGGTAATCCAGTGGAATAATTCCCAGGACCATAACCAAGATACTCAAATGTGTGTCCAGAAGCACGAGCAATAGAAGGTCTTCTAACTTCAACTGGAATTGGCTTTATCTTTTTAATAAAAGAACCAGTTTTATGTTGTGATATTAATGTACCCAAAACACCACGAATCACAGTGATTTCATTATTGTTTGTTCCAGTTAAAGTACTGGTAACAATTCGCATGATTTCACCACCAACTTCAAGATATGTTCCAAGTGGAAATCTCGATAATGTTCCAATCCCAGAAGATGTTAACGATACCTGGAATGAAGTTGAAGATGCCGAAATATCCTCACCTAAAACTAAGCAATCATTATCATAGAAAGTAAAACTTCTTATTTCAAGATTTTCTTTTGATGAATCTGAAATAGAATCATTTGAAGAAATTCCATGTTTTAACAAATAAAATGGGGTTCCACCAACGGAAGATGAACTACGAATAGTGAGAGAAGTAACACTCAATCTTTCTTTGACTGTGTAATCTCCCAAATTATTATTATTTTGATCAATAATTCTAAATTTATTTCCACTATAAAGTTCATGTCCATTAGAACATGTAATTGTTGTAATTCCTGTTACCGAATCATATGTTGTTGAAGATGAAACTTTAACAGAAGGTCCTAAAGGTAACACATAAGATCCAGAGACAATAATTGGATCCCCACCAGTATGGGCAACAGAAATTTGATTCTTAGCAGGAACTGAAGTTATTCTATAATATCCATCTGCTGTAGTTCCAATACCAGTAATTTGAACTACGTCACCAATATTTGTAGAAATACCGGAAGTTGTAACTGTTAATCCAGCTCCAACTCCAGATCCAATTGTAGAAGTATCAAAATCTAATTCTTCACCATTAGTGTATCCAGATCCACCATTGATAATGTTAACAGATTGAATTGAACCACCAGAAATAACAACTTTAGATGTAGCACCATCCCAGGTTGTAGTTTCATTATTGAATAATTTTACATTATAAAATGTTCCATTATTATATCCATTACCACCACTAAAACTATTATATGTGGCAATACCAGAGAATTTATGCTCACGGTCAAATGTAATTGTTGAACTTGTTGAAGAGGTTGAGACACCAGTTATTGATAATCCGACACCAAAAGTTTTTAATGTTTTATCTAAAGATTCTCTTGTGGTACTTTTTTTAAGATCACTAGTAACAACTTCACCCACAGGAGATCTTTTCGCAAAAGAAACTGCGGATCTTTGACTATCATTATGATTATCTTTGTCTAATTGTGGATAAAGATCTTCGATTTGTTGACTATATTTGTATGAAGTAAATTCTGTTGGTAATGATCTATCGGCATCTGTGATGTATAAATGATAAATTCCATCTTGAACACCATAAATGTAAGGCGTGATGGTTTCTTTTCTGTAAATATAAAGATTTTTTCTTAGATCATTTCTTTCAAATCTAGGAAGAGATGAAGATCTTATATGAGTATTGTTTGTAAATGTACCTAAGTTATGGACAACGCCATTTACATCTGTTGAGGAATATCTAAATGTATTCGCATTAACGATTTGAGAAACTTCAAAAGTTCCATTGAAACCAATATTATTAGCACCACTTGAATTAGTTGTACTAGTAACATTCTTAATGTTAACATGATCACCAACTTGAAGATTATGGGGAAGATCAGCAATAGAAGTAACTACATTTGAAGCGACAGTACATGTTGAAATAAATCTTGGGTTTCTATTGTACTCAATATCACTTCCTGTAATTGAAGATAAAGCAAAATCAGTATTTGCTCTCACACTAGTCGTACTAGATTCTTGTAATATAAATCCTTCAGTTGGATCTTTTGCACTAATAACTTCTTTTGGTACGACATAACGAACTTTAAATATTTTTTCATCTAAACTTCTCGAATCTTCTGTTCTTAAGACATAAGAATCATTAGTTCTTTGTCCAATTCCAGATACTCCCTGAGATTGTAAAACTCTATAAATTTCATTATCAGTATTCGTATAAACGAACCAATTTGAGTAGTTTGTATCCCATTGTAATGGATGACCAATGTTTCCGGGAAGTTTATCAGAAACTCTACTTTCTATACGAAGTTGAGATCCACCATAAATTGTAATTGGTAAATTATTTTCAGAATTTGCCTTTGTAGAAGATATTTTAATTTCAATATTTGATGTTCTAATAGCATAATAAACTGTATGCGGTGAAATATTCTCTGGCAAATCTCCAGAGTCACTTATAATTCTAATCGTTTCTCCAGTTTGGATATTATGAGACCCTAAGGTTAATGTATTCGATGCTGGTCCAGAAACTACTTTATAAGTTTTTTCTGAAGTATTTGTTCCAGATGCTACTGTTGTTCCTGTTCCCAGGATATTATCAAGCATTTTAACAGTTGCTGTACTTGTTCCTGCCCCAGCAACAACATATAATTTTTCATCAAATTTTGATCCTATTCTATATCCTTGAGTAATTGCTGGTGGTGGAGCATCGGCGTTATTATATCCATAAAGATATAAATGACTTGAAATTCCAATTTGAGTTGTTAGGCCAACATCAATAGAAATCCAATCAATTTTTTCTTCATCACTTACAATTGCTCTCGGAGATATAATGTTTGTTATGTATCCGTGATTGTCTTTATCAAAAGATTCTTTTCTAAATCCTTCAGCATGAAGTGAATGTTGCCCAAAGTTAGAGTTTGAGTTTGTAATTGAAGCATCTCCACCACTTCTAACATCAAAATGATATGTAAATCCAATAGCAAATACAGAAACAATTTGGATAAAGGCATCATTCGACATCTTAATGTGACTGATTTCCCATCCACTTCTGTAAATTGCTCCAGAATCTAAATGATATACAGTATCTGGATTTGTGGAAGATGATTGAGTAGCAAGTGTTGCTCCTGTTTGTTTTGTTATTCCGATAGAATCATAAACTCTAGAAGATGGGTTATACTTTGCAAATGCTCTATCATCTTTTTGTAGAGACACAGCTGTAAACTGTGCCACAACCATTGAACGGAAACCAGATGCTTTACTTCCATCTGCATGCATTCCCTGCATTCCCCAAACAGAACGCAATGAGATATTAAAAATATATGGAGATGCTCCAGATACAGTATCGGTTTCGATTGTAACAGTTGCTGAAGATACGCTAGGTGATGCTGGTAGATTTGCTCTAACAAAAGGAATTACATATGTAAACTGAGTAGCACTTAAAACGGATTGAACATTTGTAGATACATTATAGTCTTCTTCGGCAACTCCTTTAATCTTGATTGGTGTATTTGAAGTTAAATTGTGTTCTGTAGATGTTGTAACTGTAATAACAGAACTCGGAGTAAACCCATCACCAGAAATAATATTTGAAATACTAATTGGATCTGAAGCAAAAGCACCAACAATTTCCCATTCTGGACGTTGTTTCGCAAATCCAAGTGGAGAATCTGGATATTTTTGATCAATATCTCTACCAGATGCTAAATTAAAAGCATTTGATAATTTACTATAATACATATCAAGATCGGTAAGATCATACCCAGAAGGATAATTTACACCGTCAGCATACTCAAAACAAGTTAATTTATGGTGAGAAAAAGTTGGTTTCGATCTATTATTTGAAGAAAAATCTTCTGGATCTGTATAAACTAAATCTACCTCATCACCATCAAAGATAGAAAATTGCCAAAAATAACAAGCACCAGTAACTCTAAATATTGCCGATCCTTTTACTTCAACATCTGTTGGATTTGGAATATATTTTGGTCGAATTTTTGTTTTTCTAAGGTCAAGACCAACAATAGAAGTTCCTCTAGGTACAACAACTCCACCATGAATACTATTAAACTTATAAAGAATATTATCAGTTTGGGTTAAATCAAATATTGATTCTAAAGTCAAAGAAAGAGTTTCTTGAGCTGCGGTTTCTGCACCAGAGGGAGATACAGCTTTTGCCGTTCCTGATACGTTTTTAATCGCAAATCCTGGTCTGTTATCAATTATATGATTACCAGGCATTAACAAAATTGTTGTTTTTTCAACTAAATCATTATTACTACCTCTCAAATAAGAAAATCTAGCTGATTCAAGAAGAGCTCTTTGAATAGTTTTAAAAGGTTGAGTTAAGGAATTTCCCTGATTAGTGATATCATCAGATGAATTGATATCATTTGGGTTAACGTAGAGTATTCTTCCTTCAGTACTCTTAATAAAATTCTCTAACTTGTTGAGAGGCATCGGATTATAACAACCAAAATATTTCTATGTTTTATTTATCCCATTAAATCCTCCTCATTATATTCATATTCCACATCATCTGGCATATCTTCAGGGTTCTCTAACTCAACTGGAAAGAAGCAAGGATGCACTTCCTCGTCAATTAAGTAGAATGAGTTTCTATACAAATCTTCTGGTTCATATGTGCGGTTCTGGTCTGCTAATCTACATAAGTCCTGATCGTATAAGTGCCCGTCTGGTAGTTCATCAAACGTGAAAGGAACGTGATTGATGAAATACATCTTCACGATCATTCTGCCGTTATCATACCAGCAGTATGCGTGATCAATACGATAAGACATAGGGTTTTCCCATATCTTATATTTATTTTCAGTAGCGATGGTGGGATTCGAACCCACCCTTGAACGATTTTAAGTCGTTTGCCTCTTCCGCTGGGCTACATCGCCAATGAAACCATTATAACTCTTAGAGTTTGAATGGTCAAGTGCTCCTTGAGGGGATCGAACCCACCTCACATCGATTATGAGTCGATTGCTTTCACCAGATAGCTAAAGGAGCGATGGGAATACTGGGAGTTGAACCCAGACTAAGCCCTTATAAGGAGCCCGCTCTAACCATTAAGCTATACTCCCACAAAACCCTGAATTCAGGGTGCTTCGTTGTTTAGTTCGGTGTGTATTCGTATAATCTCCTCGTCTGCGGGCATCATCACTGCTGTCTGCCCGTCTTCGTTGACGATACCTAAACTCTCTCCATTTTCAACACGTTCCATCAGTTCATCAAACCTCTCTTGAAACTCTTCCACAGTGAAAACTTCCATTGTCCTGTTATTTAGTTTTGCTCACCACGAATGGCAAGGTCAGCATACTCGATTTGCTCAGGGTCCAGTTGTGCAGTCACAACTTCCAGAACGTTCATAAACTCTTGGACGGTATCACATTCTACACGACGCTCACTGCCTTGATCGCTCAGCAGCAGGAAGGTGCGAGTGCATACGTCAATCACAATACCCTGTACGGTTTCTTGTGCGGTGCTCATTAGGTGGTTCCGTTGATTACCCCCATATTATAAGGGGTCTTGGCACTGGTGTCAAGGGGATTAAACAAAATTAATATTGACAACAATTCTAGCAGGTTGATCAGTGCATGTTGTGCCAGTATGTTTGATATTACTATCAAATATTACTATTCTATTTTTAACACTCTTAACAGTTTTCCCAGTATCAAATAAAGTGTATCCATCATTTGTATTTAAATACAAAATAGCAGTAGTTATATCAGAGTAATCCGTATGCCATGCATCAATATGCTCTATTATTTTTTCTGTTTTTGGATTTAAATTTGCTTTTATTCTAACTAAAGACTTTACATTTAATTTTTCTCTTAAAAATCTTACATATCTAAAATATCCAGATGGTTCATCATTTTGATAAAAGCAATGAGTGAATTGGCAATATTGACTTTCACTAACAACCTTTCCAAAAAACCAAGGAAATTCACAATCAGATATTAAATTAAAAATTTGATTAAATTCACTATCAGATAAAAAATCATCAATAATTTTCATAAAAATTAACTAGGAGGAACTGGCCACTGATCATGAGATTCATCATTCATTTCTTTGGCAGTTACTGTGATCGATTGAGGTAAATCTCTTAATTGTTGACGATAATTTTTCCAAGATTCTTTTTCAGATTCTGATAATGGAGAATCAGGCATTTGAGTCCAGTCGCTATCATAAAGTAAACAATTTCTTATTTTTCTAAAAATTCTATCCCAATTTGTAGTTCTTTCAATTTCTTCTTGTTTTTCAATTTCTTCAATTTCTAGACCTTCCTTATGACGCATAAAGATATCATATCCTTCTTGATAGATTCCCAAACTTTCTATTTTTTCATTTAGTGAATTATCACTATACTCAATTTCTCCCCAAGTGTCATACCACTGAAGGGCATGAACATTTTCTGGGCACCAAGACCAATCTGTGGTTATTCCAGAATAAGTATGTCCATCAACGATAATTGCTTTGTCGGAAGGGACAATAGTAAGTCTCATTCTTCTTTAGGTTCATCTAACATATTTATTGGTATATTTAGTGGTGATACCTGTGCTGGGATCACAGTTTGCTGTAAGGCATTATAATAAATTTCTTGATTTTGTTGATTTGCCCTAACAACTTCATTTCTGAAAGATTCTACAGCTGCTCCCGTCTGGTTTGATTTCTGAGCAATTTCAACAGCCATAATTGGCATCCAAGTTACGGCACAACCCCATTCATCTACGGGTTCTCCAGTATTTGGATTTGTTCCTCTCATTTGTGTAAACCAAGCACACTTAATACCTACACAATCTTTTTTAATAAGAGGACAAAAATTACCAGGTTTAATTTTAGCCATAATTTATATGTGAAATATAGTTATATTATAACATCAAAATTACTAAAGATGTCTTCTTAAAATTGAATGGCGAACTCCATCTATCATAAACTTCGAAGTTTCATAATCATTCATATCAAAATAATTTAATGATTCTGACAATGATGAATATAAACTTCTCATCCATGGATCATTTATCATGGAAGTGCTCCAAAATACGATACATAATCTTTCACCAGAAGTTATAGTATTTACTTTATGAAGTATACCAGTATTATAAGTAATTGCTTCACCAGGATTTAATTTTATTTTTCTCTCTTCATTATTAATACTTAAACAAAGTTCTCCACCCTCATACATTTCTTTTTCTGAAAGAAATAATGTTGTACTATAATGTCCATTAAATCCATCATCATGATGTAAGTGATAATAATCACCGACGTTCATTTTTGTTATTGTCGATATTCCCGTACTTTTAGCAACAGTAAAATTTAAAAATTTATTATCATTATCTAAAGAACTCATTACAATTGAATGAATTTTTTGAATCAAAGAATAATTAGAAAGTCTTTTTAATTTTTTAATTTTATGAGACCCATTTGTAACTGTTGAAAGACCATCAATCCAATCTTTTTCAGAAGAAATGGATAAAAGATTAAGAATTAGTTCAATATCTTTGTCAGATAACAATTTTCTAATATAAAAAGAATCATTCATACTATAATTTTCAAAATCAATCTTTACTACAAATTATAACATCAATATATTGAACATCAAAGTCTAATGCTGATCCACTAAATGATGCTGTGTTAGCGTGTGTGTGGGATCCACCACCACCTGTAGAGGTAGTTGGCGCCGATTGACCCCCATAATCATATCCATAGGCGCCAGTGGGGACTTCGTATGGTCCGCCTTGGCCATTCCAGGTGGGGTCACCATGATAGTGAGATGGCATTTCATTTATAGTTAATGTAAATGCAGCATTAGACATTGTAACACTACCAGAAGGAGTTCTTGATGTAAATACACTCGTAAATGCTGTTGAACCTCCGATACCTCCACCAGTCCCAGACACAACTCTTAGTGCTTTGTTATTTTGAGTTGTAACCTTTGTCCATCCTGTAGGTGCGTTTGCTTGATAAAGTAAAAATACCGATCCAGAAGGAATTACAGCAGATGCAGAACCCGTTGCTCCTTGAGTGCCTTGAATACTAGATCCAGTTAATCCCTGTGATCCTTGAGCACCTGATCCACCAGATCCTCCAGAAAGACCTTGAGTGCCTTGAATACTAGATCCAGTTAATCCCTGTGATCCTTGAGCACCTGATCCACCAGATCCTCCAGAAAGACCTTGTGTTCCTTGAGTTCCTTGTGTTCCTTGGGTTCCTTGAGTAGCAGTACCAGTGGTTCCTTGGGTTCCTTGGGTTCCTTGAGTTCCTTGAGTTCCTTGAGTTCCTTGTGTACCTTGAGTTCCCTGTGTACCTTGAGTTCCTTGTGTACCTTGAGTTCCTTGTGTACCTTGAGTTCCTTGAGTGCCCTGAACACCTTGGACTCCTTGATTACTTAATCCTTGGGTTCCCTGAATTCCCTGAATTCCTTGTGGTCCCCCCAGTCCTTGAAGACCAGCAACAAAAGAATCTATCCACCTAACACCATCACCAGTAGAAACTAAAACGGAACTGGCAGTTCCTACGTTATTATACTTATCAATAAGTTCTCCAGAAAATTTTAAACTACCATCTATTTCTACAGTTGTTCCAATACCTACTTTGGCACCACCTGTGGTAGTATATGTTAATTTTTTAGCAACTTGAGATAACTCGAATGGGATTGCCATTTTATTAAGACATCCTCAAAATATTTATTTTGATAAGGGAAGTGGTAAATATTTTCATTTTATTAGTTTTTAGAGGCAAAAATTACATCAACATATTGAACATTAAAATCTAAAGTTGATCCAGAGAATGAAGCAGATCCACTCCAAGTTGGAGGGTTAAATCCGTGTTGGTGAGAGCCATTTCCACCAGTGTTATTAGTATTCCAACCAATAACGAATGGATTGTTATCATAGTCATTTCCTTGACGGGATCCAGCATATCCATTACCCAATCCTGAGTTACCATTATTTTCAGCAAAATAGAAGTTAGCAAATGAGTGAAAGTGAGATGGCATTTGAGATTCGGAAAGAGTTGTAGAATTAATAGAACCACCAGATATTGATCCACTAACACTGATAGAACCTGATGGAGTTCTTGAAGAGAATGCTGATGAAAATGATACAGAACCGCCAGATCCAACTCCACCACTAACAACTCTTAGTGCTTTATCATTATGAGCTGTTATCTTTGTCCATCCAGTAGGTGCTGATGTTTGCTGGAAAAGCATCACAGTCCCAGAGGGAAACTCTAAATTACCAGTTGCTCCCGTAGTTCCTTGAGGACCAGTAGATCCAGCAGTTCCTTGCAATCCAGTTCCACCGACAGTTCCGCTGAGACCTTGCCTTCCTTGTGTGCCTTGTGTGCCTTGTGTTCCTTGAGGACCTATACCACCAACAGTTCCACTGAGACCTTGTGTTCCTTGAGGACCTTGAATTCCTTGTCTACCTTGAGATCCTTGTACGCCTAAACCCTGCGTACCTTGCGCCCCATCTCTTCCTTGTACACCTTGTGTTCCTTGAGCACCTTGAGATCCCTGAACACTTATTCCCTGCGTACCTTGAGGTCCTTGTGTACCTTGTGTACCTTGGGTGCCTTGCCTTCCTTGTGTGCCTTGTGTACCTTGAGTCCCTTGCGTTCCTTGAGGTCCTGTAGTTCCTTGAGGTCCTGTAGTTCCTTGTGTTCCTTGTGTACCTTGGGTGCCTTGCCTTCCTTGTGTGCCTTGTGTGCCTTGTGTACCTTGAGTCCCTTGCGTTCCTTGAGAACCTTGGGCACCAAAAGTCCCGCTAAGACCTTGCGTCCCCTGGGGTCCCTGTGTCCCCTGCGTTCCCTGGGGACCTTGCGTTCCTTGAGTTCCCTGTGTACCTTGAGTCCCTTTATCTCCTGTTCGTATAAAAGAAATACATAATTCTTGATTATTAGAAAAAGAGCTAACACTACCAAGAACATGTGAACAAGATACTTCAAAATAACCAGATTGTTCTGTTATAGAAGAAATTGTAAATATTACAAAATTAGCAGCATTTAATCTATCAGATACTGTAAAATGACCTTTAATTGTAGAAGTAGAATCATCAATTGTTCTCAAAAAAGCTTGAATATCTGTTCCATTAGCATCAATATCATCAATGTTTAGAAGAGTTGCTGATGGTATTGATAAATTATTGAATCCTAATTTTCCAGGACCAGAATCACCAAATGTTGATGTCGTAAATGTATAGAAAAATATTACTCCACCATAATTTCCATTAACACCTTGAGTTCCCTGTCTACCTTGAGTTCCCTGTGTACCTTGAGTTCCTTGAACACCTTGAGTTCCTTGAACACCTTGAGTTCCCTGAACACCTTGAGTTCCCTGAACACCTTGAGTTCCCTGAACACCTTGAGCTCCAGCATTTTTATATGTGATTACGTCAACAATTTCTCCAGCATCTAAAGATTCATTAATAATAAGAGTAGTTCCACCAACTAAAGAATATTCACTAGGTGTCAAATGAACCCCATTTAAGTAAACATCAACGTTTTGACCTTGTTCATAAGTAAGTGTAAATGTTGTTTGATTTTGTGTGGCAATAAAATTATAGACATTTCTTTTAAATCCCAGAGCATCAGAAGAAGTTGTCCAACTAACGCCAGCACCGGTCGAAATTAATATTGATCCAGCAACTCCAACTAAATTATTGGAATCATATAGTGCGGATGTTAATTTTAATGATCCTTCAATATGAAGATTCGCATTTGGATTTGTTGTTCCAATACCAAGTGAGTTACTAGAGTTATTAAAAATAAATAAACTATCGGTTGAAAATTCATTCGCATTGTTGAATATGATTTGACCTGGAGATCCTGGGGCAAAAACAGTAATAGTTGAAATATCCCCGCTTGCTGTTGCTGATATTGCTGCTCCAACAAAGTTTAATTTAGAAACACTATTTGCTGTTCCAACCAAAAATGACTCATCAAATACACTAATACCATCAACTAAATTTGCTGGCGCAATTTCTTGCCAATATCGATCACTATCTTTTGAATTTTCTACAGTGATTAAATTATAATATTTTGGAGAAAGTGGTACTGGTCTTTCCCCAGGATAACCTAAATGTGGTTCAGCTTCATCTAAAGAAAGATATCTATATCTGTCAGTCGAGATTGCAGATTGTGGTATTCTTTTGGCTCTATTAGTTAAATATCTTGCCATTAGACTATAGAATTTTCCAGAATACTACAAATAAATTCCATTTGAAGCGGTGCTACTTGCCCTCCACTAACATAAGTATGAGCAATACCAGCAACTACACCAGAATTTGTAACAAATGTTTTTGATGTACCAACGGATCCAGTTATGCTTGTAATAACAAATGATTGTTGAGGTGAAGGAAAAATTGTTGTAGTAATCCCACTATTTGCTGGACAAGTAAAAGCCAATCCACTCATGGTTACTTGGTCATTAACATCAAATCCATGTGGAGTTGATGTTACTATTGTAGTAATTCCAGTAATATTATCATATGTACAACTTGATATAGAAACTGTACCAGATTGATTTCCCGCTATGATAATAGAATCTGATACTGTTGCTGTTCTTTCTAAAACTAATCTTCCATCAATGATAATTATAGCATCATTTGGTGGAACCTCTGCTCCTTTAACTACTCTTATATTTCTAGTATTTCCAGCAGTTTTTGATGCTAAGCTTTTTCTTCTATGAGTAAATGTAACTGATGGATATGTATTTACTCCAACATTAGAAACTTGAGCATAAAGCAAAATAGCAGAGACACCAACTGGAGTTGTGTAGATAGTCTGTTCTCCTGGAGCTACTGGAACAGCAATTGTAAGAAATTTATTTAGTGGTGCTACTGCCATATTATCTCAATGCAAGTATTAATGGTGTGACTTCTGCTTGAATTGCTCTGCTAAAATCTCTTCCTCTAATCGTAGATGTAGTTTGATCTACTTGAATCCCTGCTCCAATATCAAAATTACCTTTTTGATCGGTGCTAGTAAATGGAATTTGGGCTCCATCTTTAGCTACAATTTCATTTGCTTTAATTGGGACGGCACCTTGGAAAGGTGTCGAGATATTTATATCTACACCAGTACCAATATATTCAAATGAGTGACCACTGGTTAAAATTCTACTTATTCTTCTAAGTTCAATAGAATCATCTTGGAACAATTCATATGGGATAAATTCATTAAATACCACTGTTGAAATACCTACAGTATTTCCAGAAGTTCTAGAAACAGGAAGACGGGGAATAGATGCTGGATCAATAGCGGTTGTAATAATCGCAAAAAATGTATCTATTGAGTTTTTAACATCAGTACAAGAATCTGGATTAGTATTTGAAGGAGAACCAGATGCTGGAGATGGATCAGCAATTATCGTTAAATCTCTAAATTGTGTATAAACATTAATACCAGTGTATCCTTGTTTTGTCACTATCACATTGTTAATAATTTGTTTAGCAACATCTCTAGCATAATTATATGTTCTGATAGATTCTGCTTCTTCTCCTGCCAAGTATGCGTTATCTACATAAATTTTAGCAGCATCATAAGTTGCATCATTTCCACCAAATTGTAAATTATATGCTATAGATTTTAAAACTAAGTTTACGTCACTCACACATTCTTGACTTCCACCTGGTACTGAGAATGGTGTTCCAAGAGTTACATTATAATAATAAAGCATTCTATCAACTGCTTCTGTAGCAATAAAATCTAGGTTTTCCATAATCAAACGAACAGCATCTGCGTATCTATGATTTGGTGGTGTTGGTGCGGTTGCTTCAAAGACTGTATAATAAATTGGAGACATAACTGCTGTAGCTAATCCAGTATTGCCCTCAATATCAACAACAATATTTTGTGTTGGTAAATAATTTCTACCCGTACTTACAACATCAATCGCAGTAATTTGACCAGCATCATTTACAGTTGCGGAAGCTTGAGCAATGATGCCTTGAGGTCCTTTTGGTTGCAAAGTACCATCAAAATCTCTGATAACAACACTTGGTGGGGCATTTGCGCTGAATCCAGAACCACCGTTCAAAACGGTAATAGAATCCAATTCTGTTAATGGGTAAGTAATTGTTCCAACACCAACAGCATCTGGATAATTACTAAGGTTTATTTTAAACCATACAGATTGACCATCATAAGGTCTTCTTGGACTATTATCGAGATCGGAAACAGAAGTAAATCTAATAGTATCCGTTTCTGCTGCAGTATCAGTAATTACTCTTGCGGTAAATTCTGTTCTTCCAAGACCAACAGCATATAATCCATAATTTCCAAAAGATGAGTTAGAATTGGTTAAATCACAAGATCCGCCAGTATCACAATAGATTGCAATATCACAATTAATTGTGAAAATAGAAACTAACTGTGCGTATCCACTATTTGTAATTGATACACCAATTCCATTCTCATTGTATTGAGTGAAAGAATCACAAACCATACATTTGAGATCATTTCCGATTGTTGCCGCTGTAGCATGATCTCCATTAATTTTCATACCAATACTCTTGGTCATAAAATTGGTACAGTTTCTAATATATGGAGATCTCCATCTACCAGTTGGTCCTTCTGTTGCTGGTCCAGGTCCTAAGTAGCCTGTTATGGCACTATGAGCAATTCCAATACTTACATCCGAAGGTGTTGGTGGAAATGCTACAGCGGCAGCTCCAGTGTGTGCAATCGAAATATTTGATCCAGCAAAATTTAAATTTTCAATTAGACATCCTCTTCTTACATGAAAAACATCTTTGTTTATATTATTTGGAATAATTGTTACAAGTCTTAAATCTTGACCAGAAACAGTTACATCTGTGCGAAGTCCAATTGGATTGTTTTCATAGTAAATACCTGGACGTATATAAATTGTATCTCCATCCTGTGCTATTGATGCTGCCGCGCCAACTGTTGCTTTAGCATCACCTTCTAATAAACCGCTATTAGAATCATTGCCATCTTTAGTAACATAAATTATATTTTGTGTTTGTACTCCAGGTGGTCTCCAAGAAACTCCTGTTCCTACGGAAGAGAGTCGATAATCAGTTTTACCTGCGGCAACACTTCCATTGATATCAATTAAAGTCGAATCTAATTCAAGAGATCCAATAAGTTTTGTATTTTGACCTACATTTAAATTCTTTTCAATTCCAACACCACCTTCAACAACTAATGCTCCAGTATCTTTATCAGTAGAATTTGTAGAACTATAAAGTTTTACGTTACCATAAACATCTAAAATACTACTTAAAGTTGTTGCTGCCCCAACATACAAAGTGCTACTAAGTGTAGTGGCAGATCCGACTGTCAATGTGCTGCTAAGTGTAGTAGCAGATCCGACTGTCAATGTGCTACTAAGTGTAGTAGCAGCACCAACTAAGAGACCTAATCCAATCGTTGTTTGACCGCCTAGATTTAAGTTTTTTTCAATTCCAACACCACCCTGAATAATTAATGATCCTGTATCTTTATTTGTTGATTGTGTTGTACTATTAAATGTTACATCACCATCAACATCTAAGCTACTATTAAGTGTTGTGGCTCCATCAACGTCTAAAATATTATTAAGTGTTGTGGCACCATCAACATCTAAGCTACTATTGAGTGTTGTGGCACCATCAACATCTAAAGTATTATTAAGTGTTGTGGCATCATCAACATCCAAAGTATAATTAAAAAGAACATTAGAACTAACTTCCAATTCCCCCAATACATTAATTTTTCCAGCTACATCTAGTGCTGTTTGTGGATCATTATTATTAATTCCAACATTTGAATTTCTGTAAATATTACCAGTTGAGGTTGTTCCCCAGTAATCATAAATGCGAACATCAGCAATATTAGCACTTAAAAGACTTTGAAATGCCTGAACATTATCTGTCGAAACACCTGTTGTGTTAACACCAGCACGGAAATTTAATCCACGATATGAAGATGGACCAACTAACACTCCATCATTATAAACAAATATACCCTCAGTAAAAGATGGTTCAAATTCTGTCCATTTAATTCCTTGAGCATCTTTAGTTAAAAATCCACCAACTGGTCCAGGACTATTTGAAGCATCGTAAATATCTTGATTAATTTTTACACTACCACCAACATCTAATTTTTGTTCTGGTTGAGTGCTTCCCAGTCCAACATTTCCACTAATCGTAGCATTTCCAACAACATCCAATCTTTGAATCGGTGTTGCTGATCCAATACCAATATTGCCACTGGATGTTGTTAGAATTGTGCCACCAACACCCACATCTAACTTTTTTCTTACCGTAAGAATGCCAACTTCTAATCCAGTTACAATATTAACATCATTACTAAATGTTGTTATCCCAGAAAAAAGTGAATTACCAGAAACCTCTAAATCACCAATTTCGAGAACTCCATTTGCCCGATAATCATAATACAAAGTTCCATAGATATGGACATTTTGAAAAAAGTCTTCACCTGAAGAAAAAGTATATTGATCTGGTCTAATACTAAACTGTGGAGATTCTGTCATTATCCTCTCCCTGCTTCTAAAACAGCTTTTAAAATATCAAATGGTTTACTAAAAATAGTAGCGTTTGACATAGCAACTAAAGTACTATTCTGCATGAGAAGTGATGCTAAATCACCTTCTTTGGCATAAGGGGCATCAACATTATCACCTAATAATCTAATATTTTTTGTTGCTCCTTCTTCTTGATACCCCAATCTAATATTTGGAGCTTGTATAATAACTTCTTTTGATCCTTCAATAACTATTGTTCTACCCTTAAGAGTTATGTAACCACTTTCAGCAACGTATTCTATATTTCCTTTGTGAGCAGTAAACAAACATGCTACATCGCCAGAAGAAACCTTATCTCCACATTCAAACTGAAATTTTCCATCCGTATTAAACCGAGCTAATCCACTTCCTTCATGAAAACTTTGATTATATTTTAGACCATCAGAATTTATTGAAACTAATTGATATGCTGTTTTTCCAGCATATCCCACAACTTCATTTCCAGTTTCAACATATAATTTTGGTCCAAAGGACTCTAGATATCTTGGATACTCGCTCATGGTGTAATACAATCAATTTGTTGAGCAATTTGTTGAGCAATTTCTGTTTTTTCGGCACGTGTTGGTTTTACTGTTGTCATAATTGGTCTTAATACCGCACCATATCCAGTCTCTGTCTTTATATTTAGTTTTGGTAGATCAGAATATCTAACTAGTTTTGTAACAGTAACACTAGAAACTTTACCGTTTTCTATTGTTATTTCTAAATCATCTTTTTTCGGTTCTGATTCTAATGTATCATCATCTTGATAATTTGTTCCAGAATTTTCAACTAAAACTTCTTTGATATAAACATCATCATTTTTCAAATTATCTTGAATACCGGTACGTTCAGGTAAGTTTATTGGATAATTTTCACCTTCACTATCAATTACAACAGATTTAATTTGTCCATATGTTGGAGAATTTATATTGGTATCAATAATTGCTCTTCCATAAGCTCCATATCCCTGATCACAATTATCCTCAAAAGATACAAAAGGAGCTTCTGTATACTCTTGTCCAGGATCTACAAGATCTACACCAATAATACTCGCGGTTCTTTTGATGTCCCCACCAATATTTTGAGTATCAAATTCATTCATAAATTTGCCAAGAATAACTTGTCCTGCTGCACCTACACCATCACCACCGAAGAACTTCACTTTTGGTCCGCCACATTCAAAGACATTACCAGAATTACAATTAGACCCTCCAATACCTTGATCACCAACATCACTCAATTTAGATCCAAATATATTCCATTTTCCATATTGCCTTTCAAAGTCATTAATAAGATTTTCTGTCCCTTGAGATAACGCATTTCCAGAAGAAATTTTTCCGATTAAATCATCCTGTTCATTTTCATCTTTATCTTTTAATAAACCCTTATCAATTTTATATTTTCGACTTGGTGGACATTCCTCTTTTTCTCCACATTTAAGAAAACTCAAAATTTTCCTAATTGTTTTAACTGCTCCAACTAAAAAGTTTTTGACATTAAAAACAACCTCTAGAATCTTTTGAATGGGTCCGAGTAATGGAGTAACAGCAGAATCAATCAAATTAATTATTTTTGTTGTTAATGCTCCAATATATTGTTGGACAGCGCAGGTAGGAACATTTAAAACATTTCTAACCATTCCCATAAGTAAATCTTCAACCACACTTGTTAATGCTTGTGTAATTTTTGATGTTAAACAAGCAAGGGCTTTGTTAAGTGCCTTTACTGGATTTAAAAGATCTTTTTCTATTCCAACAAGTTTTAACATTGCTTGACCAGGTAAAGAAATAGTATTAAAAATTCGCTGTGTTAACGAAGCAAGACCCTGACTAATCCATTTGTTTATTGCTTTTGTTAATCCAGATACCAATTTTCCAATAAAAATACTAGCAGCATCTCCAATCAGTTTAACTGTTATCTTTAAATCCTCACCAAAATTAGCAATCGCACCACCAATTTTGGTAATTTTATCAAAAAAGTTAGTGAGATATGCTTCAAGTTTTGCGAAAAAATTATCTTTACATGGATCAGCAAGAATAATTGTTTTACCTGTTGTATCAGATAATGCTGGACAAGTAGCAGTTATTTTTCCATCCTTAATATTTTTTTGTCTTTGCTTTTCTCTTAAAGATTTTAATAATTGATCAGGTGTTTGCTTATTAAATGGTATTTGAACAGTTGAGTTAAGTTCAGCACAAAGATCTGGATAAGTATCACAAACAATTTTTTTAATTTCTGGATCCAATACACCAAGTTCCTGCATTTCCTTGGCATGATTCACAAAAGATTCTGATGGGGATTTTAAAATTTTAGGTTCTGTAGAATTTCCATCTGTACCTAAAGTTTCTCCGGGAGCTAAAAGATTAATCCAGTTGTTTAATACATCATTACTAATTCCCTGAAATCGTTCAGAAGTTTTTCCTGTAGATATATTAGTTACAATATAAGATTCCCCATTCTCATCAACATCAATTTGTAAGGTAACTCCCCCACTATTAATCTTAAAGGATTGTCCAGCAACTATTTTTTTTTCTTCTTCGTTTATATACCTAAGTTCTTCTGCTGCTGAGGGTACTACTGGTGCTGAGGGTACTACTGGTATAGATATAGGTGCTGAAACCTGTCTTTGTATTGTTTGTGTTTCTTGTACCGCTGATACTGCCGCTGGTGTTGGTTTTTTTGCTTCTGCCAGTATAGCCTGTAAAAGCACAGGATTTTCAACTAGTTCTGCTCCACCACCACTAGTCACTTCATACCATTGATTGTTTACTCTAGTATATCTTATACCCTGTAATATTATCAAATCTCTCATATATTTACCTCCCTATTGTGATATTTATTCATCCAAACCGACCATCTCTGAATATTCCACCTGGACGTCCGTCTTTAAATGGAGAGAATACTCGATTATTTTTACGAGCGAGATCAATTTGTTCTTGAGAAGGAACCACATTTGTTCTTACTGCTCCATTTCTTCCAGCTGGTGGAGTTGAAATTGTTTTATCCAAATCACTTAAATTTGTCACAGGATTTTCAGGAGATCCTAAAGGAGCACTTGTATCAATTTGAGGAGGTAATGGTTTCGGCACACCACCAATATTTTGTCCAGGTACAATACCTGTCGTTTTTTTTATTTTTTCTACAACAGATTTTGTAGACCTTTTACTATCCGATTGTATATTTTTTTCATTTCCTTTTGCAGGTTGTTGTTTCACCGTTTTTCCCGAAACAACATTATCATTTTGATTAAATTCTTGACTTCCAAGTCCACCAGGTTTTAGATCTTTAGTAAAACCACTCTTTACTTCAAATCTTCCAGATCCATACCTAATGCCAGAAGTTCTACCAAGAACATTTGTAATCATGGGAACTTGTCTTTTTTCACCATCCAAAAATTTTCCTAAAACAACATCCCCAGCTGATATTTTTGGAGTTCTTGATCTCCCACCAGCACCAGAACCATCACATGTTCCAAGAGCACATATGGCATGTGTAATTTCTTCATCCTTTACTGTAGTATCATTTGGATGAAATCCCATTATGGCAACTCTATATCTCCACCCCCATCCACTCAATCCAGTTAACTGTTCTTTCTGAGAATCAAAAGACAATACTATACCAATCCATTCATTGGTTCCTAATCCATAAAAATTAAAACTAGAAGAAGAAAGAGAGTCCATTAATTACTTTTAGTAAAGTGTAATCCATACGAATCACGAATCAAATTCATTGAAGTGACAGCTTTATATGGTTCAAAATGATGACAAAGACTTTTTATTATATATTCTCCACTCTGGCGTTCATCAATTCCTTGTTCTTTATTCGATGATGTGCTTTCTATGTTTAATTTTATTTTATTTCCAGCATCTAAATCTAGATTACATGGGACAGTAACTGAATGCGACTGTGAAAATAATATGTTATATCTTGTTACTCCAGCAGCATAGTATAATTCTGGGCTATTATTAATTCCAAGATTTGCTTCATTTGCTCCAACATCTAAAATTGCGGTTTGTACTCGATGATATTTTTTTCCTCTTTTAAAATCTGATGCTAATATTCCAGGTAATTTTGGTTTTTTGGCAAGAGAAGAAAACTTAGGATCATTGACTACAGAAATATCAATCTCAGTGAATTGTAAATTTGATGGATTGAAGAAAATATTTTTAGTAGCATACATTCCAGATCTAATTTGAGATAAAAGACTTTGATCTTTGTTAGTAGTTAAAGACAGAATTTTAAAATTATTAGAAGAATCTTTTAAAGAGAACGAAGATTGTACGTTACCACGATATTCATACGGAATAGGATACATCTGTTGTTTTATTAATCTATCCGCAGAAATATATTTAAATCCTGTTTTTGTTTCATAGCAAAAATATCCTGGGTTTGAAACACTCGCAGGAACTGTTTGTTTCGCTAACATTATTAACAAATCAAATGGTCTTTTTCTCATCCCAGAAAAAGAATATGAATTTGCTGAAGGGTCTATAGAAATTTTTTTAGGATCAATCGTAAGTGTTTCTCTTAATATTTTTTGAACTGAATCTGTTATTTTTCCTTTATAATTTTTTGTAACTCTTGTAGTTTCATTTAACCAAGCAATTCTAGAAACAAATTTTAAAATAATTGTTTCACTAGTTGAATTTTTATCTAAAATAGTCACATCCGTAACATAAAGTCTCTTAAATGAATCTGTTGAAAAATCTAATGATTTAACTTGTTGTCCAACTCCGGCTTTTATTTTTGCGATAATAATACAACCAACACTTAAAGGAAGAAAACTATATAAAGATCCTGTCCTTTGTTGAGTATCCTCAGCAGATTTAGCAGCGTCTGTTGTACTTACAATAACTACATTTCCTGTGATATATGGCGAAAGTATATTTTCATAATAATTAAAACTTATAACTCTAAATTTACCACTATAAATGTCTACAGCATTTGAACCGTCCTGCGAAATTATTTTAAATTCTTCATACTTAACTTCTTGTGCTTCTAACATTATGGTATCCCCTGTAGTAGATTTGACTTGCCTCTATTATTCCAGTCAAAAATTGAAGACAATGGTTGTGGTTGATTAGATTGAGGAGTTCCATTTCCATATCCAGAACCACCAGGTCCTATTACAGGTTGAATAAGAATTCTCGATTCTAATTCACCAAGTGGCACTGATATTGGACGAGCGCCATTTGATCTTTCTACTGGAGAAATTCTAGGATTAGAAGTTCCGGGTCTTTCAAGAATTTTAAGTAAATCAGAAGCACTAGAAGCAACCGGATCTTTTTGCTGAATTTGACGTTTTACTAGTTCTTTTTCATTTCTAGGACCAGAATTTAAATGTGCTAAGAAATACTTTTTACCATTTTTATCTTGAATAACAACCACATTTCCATATCCAGCAAAACGATCATCTGTACCCATCTTAACATATCCAACATATTTCAATCCACCAGTTAATGAAATTGGTTGGTTTGGTTCTCCAGAGTAATCTTCTCCCGCATGATAACTTTGAGTAGATTCTCTCCATCCAATAGGTGATTCAAAACGTAGTCTTCTAGTCATTGATACACCACTAACTAGAATATTATTTTTAACGTTTGCTGGTATTGCCTCTCCACCTTTTGAATAACTTTCAATATGAATATGAGGTCCAGTGCTTTGACCGGTAGATCCTAAAGTTCCTATAACCTCAGTTTTATCAACATCAATTGGAGTAGAATATGGATCAAATGGAGTTCTCTCTCCAGGGGGACCAGGGGGCAAATCGTCATTATTTGGTTTTAAAATACCATCAAATTTTTTTAGTCCTTTTAAGACTTTAACTATCTCTTCAAATTTGTTTATATTATTATCATATACTTTAATACTTTCAGAATTTTCATTAGATGATTTTGCGAATAACTTTATAGGATTAGTTTTATCATTTCCAACAGAAGACCTTTTGGGTTGTTGATTTGCTTGAGATTGTGAATTAACAGAACCTCCTGTTTTTCTTTTTTGTATTTTTAAATTATTACTGGAATCAGCAATAGGTTGAGAAGATACTGGAGATGATTGTAGAGGTGAAATTTCTGAAGGAGTTGTTGCTGGATACATCGATCCAGGAACTACAGGAGTAAAAGGTATATTTGGAACTGTCACCTCATCACTATTTCCCATTTCACGATCGAGATTTTTTAATTCTTTTTCAGATTGATCTATATTTTTTTTAGAACTTTCTGGATTGAAAATAGAAGAAATACTATTATAAACAGATCCTATTCCAGTTGCTATTGCCCCAAATGCAGCAATTGTACCAGTCACAACTGGTCCAACAGTTTTTAAAAATGAAGAAATATTATCAATAATTTGGGGTAGTTTTTCTATAATAAATCCAAGAAGTAAGTATCCAAAGAAATTTAAAATACGATCTTTAATACTACTTACCATTCCAGTGAGATTTTTTAAAATTTTTGTCCCGATTCCTAATTTCGATTCAGTTTTTGTTTCTATCTTTTTTTCTTTCTCAATTCTTTTTTTCTCTTCAACCTGCTTACTAATTAATAAACTTTTTTTAGCATCAATTCTTCGAATTTTACTATTAGAATCAGTTAAAAAACTTTTAATATTAGTAACATTTAACTTTAATTTTTCTATTTGAGAAGGAGTTGTTTTTAGATCTTCCATTTATCAACCTCCATATATTCCCAATTCCATCATCGCATACCCAATATAAAAATTAGATGGATCTTCAGCATCAACAATTGGTAATGAACTACCACCATCAGCAGATTCATTACTCATAGTTGAAGAAACCTGTTGAGCACCAGATCCCCCCATTTGAATGGGAGGTAAAACAGATATTGTTGATGAAGACCTTGGTGATTTAGTTAAAGTTTTTGTCACCATTCTTGGTTGTCTAAGATTGACATTAATTTCACCAACAAAGTCCATTGGTTCATTAGATTTAGATAATGGTTTCATTAAATTATTAATATTCATTCTTGGCATTGAAGTTGGGAGTGATTTACCTCCACCAGTACCATAAATGCTTTCATACAATTCGGGATTAGTTTCTTTAAGTTTAATTTTTTTAACAAAATCATCATAATCTTTCAAAACAGTTTCAAATTTTTCATTTGCCGATTTAAATATTTCATTATTTTGCTCCTGTTTTTTAAGAGCATCTATCATCTTTTGATAAAGTTGTCCTCCACTATAAATCATATCGTCAATAAAAGGTCCATATCTTTTACTTTCTTCTTTTGGAATAATTTTTTCACCAGGAGTTCCTAAAAGTGGAACAATATCTTTATTAACATTTGGACCAGGTATCGTCCCACCATTATTGAATTCTAATTCTGGTTGTTTCCCCTCTTCTGAAGCATCTTTTCCAGGTCCAACAATAGCATCATAAAGACTGCCACCAACAAAATCACCTAAAATTCCACCAAGAATTGTTCCAGCTGGTCCAAGCAATGTTCCAAGAGCACCACCTAAACCAGCTCCAACTGCCTTTGCAGCAGCACGTCCTATTGGTTCACCTAAAGCAAGAGAAACAGCAAAATCAATTAAGGCACCAAAAATGGGTATTCTTTTAAATACTGGTCTAAGAAAACCCATAATACCTTTAGCACCTGGACCCATGCCAATTGCCTTAAGCATATTTCTTCCTAGTTGTCCCCCAGCAACATCAACTCTTTGTAGTGTTTTACCAATTGGCGATTTTGTTCTTTTAACTACATCAACTCCTTCATGTATTAGTCCTCCAGAACCAGGTTTAGCTCTGGTAACTCTTTCCATTTCAACTGATATTCCTCTTCTTCCTCCTTGATTATTTCTAAAAAGTCCTCCACCTTTTTTTCCATTTTCACTTAAAAGATTGCCATCGGCAGATTTACCTCGATTAAAACCACTAACAAATTTTCCAACAGCTTTAAGAGCACGATATAGTTTTACTATTTTACGAACAACTCTATAAACTAATACTCCACCTAAGATCATAAGCAAAGTATTTGAATGCTTCTCTAAGAAATCAAAAAATCCTTGTATTTTTTTAATATTAACTGGATTGCTTAACCATTTTACAGCCTGATTTATTACAAAACCAGTAACCAATGATCCAAAAAACTGAATCAATCTATCGAATATATTTTTTATTGGTGAAGTAATTTTATCAACCTGCTTTCCTATTACTTGACCAAGTTTATTTGTAGATTCAATGCCCTCTTCTGCTTTTTCTCTTTTTCTTTTATCGGAAGAAATTCTTATCTTCTTTGTGTTTTCTTCTTCTTTTGCTATTCTATATGAAAAATCTAAAGAAAGTTGCTTTTGAATTTCTACGAGAGTATTGTTAATTTCTTCTAAAGCATTAGAAACAGGTTCTTTAGGTTGGATTGGTGAGGATAAAACCCTTCCAGCTGGTCCTATTCCTGCGTTTTTCCCTAAAGATCCAATCGGTAATTTAATTGTCGATACTCTTAATTTAGCAGTTGTTGTAGCACCACGAATTACGGCAGAAGAAATATTCTGCTTACTCAACTTAGGTTGAGATTTTAATGATGGTGCTCTATAGATTTGACTGCTAAATTCCACTCTGTTGTTGTTTTAGATTTTCTTCCTCAATGTACTGTTGGAGAAGAGTTACATAAATTTCCCTCTCCCACGGTATCATATTCTCAAGCTCTGTCAAACTATATTTATGGTGCTGAATGAGAGCAAAGTTTGTTTTATAATAATTTTCTAAACTCTCATGAGCCATAGCTAACTGAAAAAAGATGCTAACCCTTCTAAAACAACTTCACTTTCAACATTTGTTTCTGGATTTATAACTTTAACAGTATGAGAAAGTTTTGGCATTGTATTGAAAAATTCTTCAATTTGTTTGAACTGTTTTGTATTCATCTGCTCTACAAATTCTTGTAATTCTTTTTTAGTACAATCAGAAGAAGACCAAGATTCTTCTTCATTAAATACTTGACCGATACAAGAAACAATTACATCTAAAGATTTATCAACTTCACTACCCGTATTATTATACTCAAAGTTGTTTTCAATAAATTCAGATAATGAAGGATATTTCATTTGAATCGATAGACTATCATCTAATTTAATTATACTTGAATGATTTGGATTTTTTTGAACCTTTATGGATTCCAAATCAATTTCAATCTTAACTTTTGTAGTATTATCATCTGGACAAGTTATATTAACTTCTACAGTTTCACCAACAGATCTAGCACGGATATTTAAAAATAGGTATTCAATATCAAATGTAGATAATTCGTTAATTTTTATTCCCTTTGTAAGGATACATTCTGTAATTACGGTTTTAATAGCGTTAGAAATCTGCTTCATATCTTCAGATTCAAGCGCCATGATGAGAATTTTTTCTTCTCTAACTAGAAAAGGTCTATACTTAATTTTCTTTCCAGTAGAGGGCAATTCCAACTCATATGTTGGTGCGGATATTTTTGGTAAAGGCATAATAACCTATAGAACTTCAGTTACGATTATTTATTATCTTTCTCTTGGTCCTTTCACCGATGAAGTTGCTGATTCTCTTGCTCTGTTAATATTAGAATTTCCTTCAGAAACTCCTTGGAAATAAGATTCATAATAAGACTCATTTGATCCACTCCACCACTTAGGAACTTCCACAGGTTCTCCAAGAGGTCCGATTGGTGGAACAGAAGGTGTTTCTGGTTGAGGTTGAACAGGAGTTTCACCAGATCCTGTTGTTGAAGATCCAGTTGAATTTCCTCTTCCTTGAACAATAATATACCTATCATAAGCAAAAGTAACAGTTACTTTTAAAAGATCTGCTGCTCCGTAAGAAACTGGAATAGCACCCATAGATTTGGGAAAAACATTATAAAATTGATACGTTAACATTGAAGATCCTTGTTTTGTAGTATCTTTTTCAAATTTTGTAATATAAAGAGTATCTGTCTTATATCCAGTATCTCCCAAAGGATAATTAAATCTTCTAAAGTAGTTTGGATTTGTTTGACCAAACTTTTGATTATTATTACCAGAAATATAATCCATCCATCCTTCAAAAACTTTAATCATTTGATAATTTTTATCAACATAAAAAGTAAAATCAGTATCTACATATAACCGTGTATGAGCATATTGCTCATTTATTCCATGAAAATTATCTTTAACTTCGGCAGTGGCAAAAGAACTTGTTGGTAGTGTTGCATCAGAACACATCAATCCTGCCTGTTCACTGATCCATCTTCCAGGAACACCATAATTTTTTTCAATATATCCAAGCACTGGTTTTTTAATTCCTGCGATATAGACTTGATAATAATTACTAAAAGATGGTTTAGAAATGTCCCTCGATTTGAGGACATTCATTTTAGGTTCTTGAACAAGATTTTTTGGCGATGCCATCTAAATATCTTTTATGGAGTCTTAATCATTAAATATTTAGATGTCATATAAAGGAAAATATCAACCATCATATCCAAGCAAATATAAAGGAGATCCAACAAATATCATTTATAGATCTCTTTGGGAGAGAAAATTTATGGTATATTGTGATCTAAATGAAAATATTTTAGAGTGGGGGAGTGAAGAAATCGCTCTACCATATCGTTCCCCAATCGACAACAAAATACATAGATATTTTCCAGATTTTTATATCAAAGTAAGAGAACAAACAGGTCAAATTAAAAAATATATTATTGAAATAAAACCAAAGAAACAAACTATAGAACCAAAAATTCAAAAAAGAAAAACGAAAGGATATATCTATGAAGTTTATGAATATGCTAAAAATCAGGCAAAATGGAAAGCAGCTAAAGAGTTTTGCCAGGATCGTATGTGGGAATTTAAAGTTTTAACCGAAGAAGAACTTGGTATTAAGTAATGCCTAGAAAAACTCTAAAAGAAAGAAAAAATAAAGAACAACCAACAGAAAATAAAGTCAACCGTATTCGTTCTGTAATGGATAATCTCATTGGAACAGAAGATCCAGACGATATAATGTTAGAATTAATAGATGTTTTAAACGAAAGTGGAAAAATTCCAGAAGCAGGAAAATACTATGTATTTGTTTATAATCCCAAAACATTAAATGCAACATATGATCAGAATCCATTAGTTGCGGTAACAGATGTTTTTTCTTGGGGATTTCGCGGTCTTAATTTTCATTGGGGAGAGATACGTCAGTATACATGGTCTGAAGTTGCTGGGCAATTATATGAAATATATCAAGAGGAACTGCCAGATGCTAGAGAACTTCCTTTCCAAAATATCCGTCTAAATAGTTAAAAAATAGCCAAAAATGGCAGCGAAAAAACCACAACCACGTTTGAGATATCCAAAAAACACTATTGACGGAAGTCAAGATTTTATTCAATTTAGTATATTTAATTATAAAAGATCTTCTAAAGATATTAAAATTTTAAAGGGCGAAGAACCTTCAAACGTAGATCAGAGCGATCCAACTCTTAGTAAATATAATTCATTTTCTGAAGAAATAATATCAAATACAACTTTAATTGGAGAGGCGGCAAAGGGGGAATTCAAAGGATCAATAATTCTCCCAATTCCTTCTCAATTATCGGACACAAATGCCACAAATTTTGGAGAGAGTAATTTAAATTCTTTTTATGCTGCAGCTATATCAAAAACTCTTCGTATAACTGACTCGCTATCCGCTACAGAATTTGTAAAAAATGTTGGTTCTATGGCAGTAAGTGCTGCAAAAGTAGCTTCTGATCCAAGAGTTGCTGGAATAATAAAATTATTTACAGCACAGCAAGCAGTTAGTGCCCTCGGAGCAAATATTTCCTTAGAGCAATTAATTACAAGAACAACTGGATCAACAATTAATCCCAATATGGAATTATTATTTAATGGTCCTACTCTAAGACAATTTAAGTTTCAATTTAAATTTACACCAAGAAATAACCCAGAAGCTGAAGATATTAAAGAAATTATAAAAACTTTTAAAAAACATATGGCACCTAGTGGAAAAGATACTAATTTCTTAAAAACACCAGATATTTTTGAACTTTCATATATTGGTAAAGCGTCCGATTATTTGAATAGATTTAAACTTTGTGCTCTTACAAATATGAGTGTTAATTATACTGGTGAAGGAAATTATGCCACTTATAGCGATGGTGCTCCAGTTTCTATGATTATGGATTTAGCATTCCAAGAACTATCACCAGTTTATGCCGAAGATTACAAGAATGTTGGAGGAGTAGGTTACTAAAATGGGATACTTTAGAGAACTTCCAAATTTACTTTACCCATCATATCTAAACGATAAAAAATCATCTTTGGACTATACCGAAGTTAAAAATCTTTTCCGCAGAGTTAAACTAAGAGATGATCTTCAAAATATTTTGACTCTATTTAATAAGTATCAAATCCCAGAAGGATCTCGTCCAGAACTCGTTGCTGAAGAATTTTATGGTGATCCTGAACTTGATTGGGTTGTTATCTTAACATCTGGTGTTATTAATGTTAGAGATGAATGGCCACTTTCAGATCGAGATCTTTATAATTTTGCCTATGAAAAATATGGGTCTGATTTAAATAATATTCGTCTATATGAAACAAAACAAATTAAAGATTCTCAAGGAAGATTGATATTACCAGCTGGTAAAGTTGTTGATGCTAACTTTACAATTCCAAATCCAAATAATCCACTTACAACATTAAATCCTGTTACTGGAATTAGTAATTATGAATATGAAGTTCGAAAAAATAATGAGAAAAGAAATATTTACTTATTAAAACCAAAATATTTACAAAAATTTTTAAATGATATGAGAAAAATATTTACATATCAAAAATCATCTCAATACATAAACGAAAAATATATTAAAACTGAAAATTTAAATATCACGATGCCATAAAAGTTCTAGACTCTTATCAAATATCATTACATATCGGTGCTTGCGGGAGCGTTCTTTCCACTCTCCTGAAGCACCTTTAACTTTACCTCTAGAGTGTTTAGTTCCGTCTGCATAGTAGAAATCTTTCTTTGGGTCTGAAAGTCCGCAATATTTAAAATTACAAGCGCGATAGATTGTACCATTGTGGAAATCACTATCAGCGTAAGAGATGATTGCTTTAACTTCAGTATCCTTCCGTAACTGTCTAATCGCTCTTGAAACAAACCAAGAAGTGATATTATGTTCGTTGTGTTGGGTTTCAGGGTGTATGCAAAGTCGTGAAAGTTCAAAGAGTCCTTCTTGCTCATTTCGTTCTAGTCCAAATGCTCCTTGTGCGATTTCAGGTACAGGAAGTCCAGTGAAGACACAAACTCCCTGAATACCACCAATATTCAACGGGCAAAAATCGTTTCCCTTATAAAGACCGTAGTTATATCCACTCTTAAAAGTCTTGGAAAAGTCCTTAAGATAATGAAACCGCAGAAGTAACTCTGCGGCTTCGGATTTACTTACACGGTTAATGTAGTAATCTGTTTTCAATCTTCGGCAAGACGGGCGAAGTAGGACAGAGCATCATCATCGTCATCCTCCACAGGTGCCGCAACACGACGGGTGGGTTGAAGATTGTTGAGTTCGGTACGGAGATCCTCATCCAGTTCCTTCACAGAACCACGAGTGTTGTCCTCATCAAACTCTTCAGGATCCTGGTAGCGAGGAGTGCCTTTACTGCCCAGCACATAGTCAAGACGCTTTTTCAGATCATCATAAGATTTGAACTGATCGGCAGCAACAAGTTCAGCAAGCGAATACTGCTTCTTCCACACTGCTTCCATTGCGTCATCATCGTCCAGAATAGGAGCAGCGGCAGCAAACTCACTGGAATCATAGTTACGATAACCAGCAACGTTCTTTGCCTTCAGTTTGAAGTTGGCACCTTGCCAGAAGTCAAATGGATCGATTGCTTCTTCATCCTCAAACTCAGGTTGCATTGCGGCAGTCAGTTTATCAAAGATCTTCTTACCATACTTAAACAGGAACACTCTACCTTCGTTGGCAGGATTGGCAGGATCCTTCACCACGTAGATGTTGGACACATAAGTCAGTTTACGCTTCTGCTTACGTGCCAGTTCCTTACCAGCATCAGTACCGTTGTTCCACAGTTCGGAGTTTAGTTCAGATACAGGATCTTTTTGACCCAGAGTGGTGAGACTGTTCTCGATATACCAACCACCAGGACCTTGGAAGGCATGGGAATAGAGTTTCACAAACGGCAGGTCTTCACCGTTGGGAGCAGGGAGGAAACGGATCACGGCATAACCATTACCGCTTTTATCTACATCCAGTTTCCACAGACGGTCATCACTAGAACCGCTGCTAGTATTCATTTTTTCTACTTCTTTGACCAATTTGGCAGTAAGATTGCCCAGCTTGGACTGCTTTTTAAGGTCGGAAAACGACATTTAGATTACCTCGGATTAATTGGATTCGGGGGATTTACTTAGATAGTATAGCGAAGATTGAATCACCTGTCAATGAATTGTTTGAGTGATTCAATGGTCTTGTTCATACTACTGAATAAAACTTGCATATCAGTCTCTGGTGGGAAACCCATCAGGGCAACTGACTTGCGTAGGTTCTCTTTCATTTCAACCGCTTCTGGGTCGTTTGAAAGGGACATCCTAGTATACATCACTCTTTGCTTTTCTAGCAAGAGCTCAAGTTTCTCAATGTGTTCCAGTTTGGTCTCACGGGGCATCATACCGAAAGTCAGGATACTTCCATAGACTTCCTCTTGTAACTTGTTAATTTCTTTCAGTTCATCTTGAATAATATCGGAGTCGAAAAAATTACTCATCTATAATGTCCCGTAAAAGTTTTTTGTAAGAGAACACATCAATATTTAGAAACGGATTATATTTTTTTATTTTTAAAGATACGGTTTCCCATACTGGGTCCAGAAGTTGCTTATCAAAGGTCTTCCCGAACAGGAATATTCTATCATAGATCACTAGGGTTTCCAAGCTAATCTTCCCGCCCAGGAACTTTTTTAAAATAGGTGGATGACCTTTGGAACAGTTCAAGGCATCCTCTAATTTTGTCTCCGAGAACAATTCGTTGCTTTGTTCTTTGAACAAGTAAGTCAAACTCTGTTGTCGTCGCATCCAGTCTGTGTAATTTCTTTCTCCAGAACTTATAATTTCTCCAATCCATAGATTCTGTGGGTTGTCTGCTGCTACAAAGTTGGATACTAAAAAGTCTAAAACCTCTTTATCACTATATTTACGACTCGTCTTTTCAAACCAATATTTGTCTTTACGTTTGTTAAATGAAGTTAAACTGGCACGAGTCTTCGCACCGTACTTAAAAAAGTCGTATTTTGGGTTTGTAAAATGATTTTTAAGTGACAGATAATGTTGATAAGTTTCAAAGGGTGTCACGATCATAAAGGCAATCTTGCTCGGGAAGTTTTTTTCATAAAATTAAGACGAGTTGCGTCCCACTTAATCCTTTCCTTTAGAGGTTTTGAAATGAGTTTTGTGACTGATTCTACTTCAAGACTATTGATTTCACAATAGTGAACAATAGCATCAATGTAGTTAAGATTTTCTTCTGCGACGATTTTTTCAACTTCAAGGGCAAACTTGGAGGGAGTTAAAAACTTATTTTCGATTGCCTGTTCTAATTCTTTATTTGGTTCCATAGAGCTCCAGTTTATCTCTAACAAACTTTCTAATGTATTGGGTGAGAAGTTTGATGTATTTTGATTTGTCTCTTTCTTCATAAACGACGCATTCTCCATTTTCACAAGCCATAATGATTACAAGTTTTTTGACTGAAATACCAGTCAGTTCGTATAGCATACATCCATACGCCATACATTGAACAAAATAATGTTCTATCCACTCACGTGGTTTTGGTTTTTTAGAAGTCTTAAAGTCAATTATTGCTAACTCGCCGTCATATTCAGCGATACAGTCAACAGTCCCAGCAACGCCTAGTTGCTTACTATATAGGGACCCTTCAAGGGCGTAGATATTATTTATGCGATTGAGTTCTGTTTTTGAGATCTTAAACAGAAAGTCTGAAAGAGGTTGAACTGGGGGTAGATCACGATTATAAAGATAGTTCTCTACAAGTGTGTGCATATCAGTTCCACGACTGGTTGCCGCTTTTGTGATTTTCTCTGCTTCTTCTTCTCCGACTTTTTTGCGCCAGTTAATAAAGATCTCCTTATTAAAATGACTGGTCACCGAAGTGATGGAGACCAGTCGGAGAAGTTCTTCTTCATCAGGAACTGAATAGTATCTTACACCATCAATTGTCTCACGCTCCAACTTTGGGAGTTCAATATCAATATGTTTAAACATCAAAAACCTGCTTCCATTTTAGCCATAATGTATTCTTTAACAAGACCAGAACGAACAATATCATTAACACCGAATTCAATCAGATCAAAAGATGGCATTGCTCTTAAAATTTTCATAAAATCAATAATACCATTTCTTTCATTTGTTTTCTGCAAATCAGACTGTGTGGCATCACCACAGAAACAAATTTTAGTATTTTCACCAACACGTGTAATTATACTATCTAATTCATGAAAATTCAAGTTTTGAAACTCATCTACAATAATGATAGCGTTATCAAGCGTCGTTCCACGAAGGAATGAAGTAGACCAGAACTTAATAGTTTCTTGTGATTTGAGATTTCCGTAAAGCATCTCAAATTCAGAATCAGAAGGCATCTGGAACATATACTTTACCATATTCTTATAAGGAATCTGGTAAATATCTGCTTTATCATCATGAGTTCCAGGTAAAAAACCAATTTCTCTTGTGGCAACTAGTGAACGTACAAGATAAATTTTTTCATAAGGAGTTGTTTCATCCAAAACATCAGAGAGAGCATTATACAATGTAATAAAAGTTTTACCAGTACCAGCACACCCATAGGCAACAATATGTTGACCCTTTAAATAAGATTCAAATAATTGTTTTTGATTATCTGTGAGAGGATCAATATCAACTAAGTAATCAGAACTTAGTGGTTTTCTCCTTTTCATTTGTTTTGCGGTGAGACCAACGCCAATAGGTTGATCAGATCCTCCTCTTTTTCTTCTTGCCATAGTTAATTAGATTTTTTTTACAGTTGAACCAGGTGCCTTTGCTGCTTTTCCAAGCACATCATTCCATCCAGGATGTTTATTGGCAAGTTTATCTTTCCACTCACCAACTTCTCCTGGAGTAGCACATCCTTCAGACCAATCCCTTTTCCATTCGGGATTGTCTTTATACCATTGAGTAATATCATGAACACTCATTTCTACTACTCTTTTTTCTCCTGTTTCTACATGAATAATTGGATAAATTGCCATAAAGTTACAAAATCAAGATAATTTATTTAGAACCACTCAAGAGCGTCTGATACCGTTGGAAATTGTTCGATAAACACTTTTTTACAAGCAAGAGCAATATCCATATGTTCTTTTTGAGTTCCGTTGGCAGAACGCAGGTTGATATAGTGTATCCAGGAGCGACAAGATCCACTCATATAGATGCGTGTAGGCGTTGCCAAGGGCAATACAAACCTGGCACACTCTTTGGCAACCCCGTGATCTAAAAGCTCCTTATAGAGGCGCATAGAATGTGCGAAATGATCTTGAATTTTTCCTTGAAGAGTCAGTCTTTCATATTCTGGAATATCATCAATTGAATTTTGGCGATTTTTAGTATCTTGACGACGAAGTTCTGGGACAGGAATATATTCAGAAATCAGTGAAGTATCGGCATAACGCTGTGAAAACTCTTGATATGTAAATGAACGATGACGGAGAATTTGAGCGGCAATACCACGAGTCGTCTCAATCTCAAGGGTCATGAATGCCTGCTCAAAAACAGACCAATGATTATGCTTAATACAATAAGCAAGCAACTTGGCATAGTTTTCGTTGTCTTGATTTGTGGGGTTGCTAACTCTAGCAACATACGCCATTGTTTTTTCTGCATCTGGTGTCACACTGATGAGTTTTACGGTCATTTTTTTCCAAATCCTTTTGATGTTTTTGCTTCTAGTTCCGCAAGTTCTTGTTTCACAACTCGCAATTGAGATTTCATCTCCTTTAATTGTTCTTCACTATACAAGTGATCTTGCTTAACTAACCTCTCAAGTAGTTTCACTAATTCTTTTGTCCTATTAGACATTTTATTCCACCAAATAAAGTTTATATGCGAGAGTCACTCTCAAATCTAAAAAATCTCTTGAAAGTGTTTGGGCAAAATGAGGAACATTACCATCAAAGTAAACAGCTTTTAATGGTTTTGGGTAAACAGATATTATATTACCATTTGAATAAAATATAGTTGCTCCACCCCATTCAATATTCCAATTCGGATTACAATAAATTAAAAAAGTTCTTGAATTTGGGTTTTCATCATCAGTATGATGATAACCTTGTTGCCCAAATGTTTGCCCGTTTAAATAAATTTTGGAGTAATAGACATCTTCATTCCATCTTTTTTTAATATAAATTTTAATTTTTTCAAAAAGAAAAGATGAAAAATAATCAATATTTTCAAGATTTATATGCCAAAATTTTTTGTCTCCAGATTTACTGAGACCAGATAATTTCCACCCTATAGAATCTGGATTATAAGTGAAATTATTAATTTTATATAATAATTCTGAAAATTCTTCTATATTTAAAAAATTTTCAATTGGAAAAACTTTATCAGACATTATTAATCAGGGTATCCATCGTCATCATCAAAAATTTCATCATAATCTAAAATGGGTCTCTTTTTTATTGGTTCTACGTAGTTATAAGCAGAAGTATCAGAATACACTTCTGCTTTCAGAGAATCAACCAACAGTTCTAGATTACGAACGATGAGTTTAAGTTTGTCTTTGTCCATAAGATACTATTCTCTCAAGATATTTTACCATAAAAAAAGGAGGGTATCAACCCTCCAATGAACGTTATGGTTTACTCAACATCTCTCGGCATATCCTTTTACAATGTTGTTGATTCTCGTCACACTCAATTAAACAATTAAAATAGTCATTCATTAATTCATTTTGTTCTGTAAATTCATCAATAGTTTTTTCCAGTTTAACCCAACCCGCAAGTTGATTGTAAGAAATTAAGTTGTGCATTATGTCCTCCACGCACAAAGAACAACATGATAAAGAAGTTTTCTTTCATCTAAATCACCTCTTAATTCTACTACTATGTAGGTGATTTGTGTTGGTTTCTTAACAATAATTTATGCCTACGAGTTTATACTTATTAAAAAAGGGGGTTGCCCCCCCTTGCGATTAATACTTATACAACCATTGAATATAGGTTGAAAGTAGAATTGTGCTTAAGGCAAGTCCAGCAGTTAAAGATAAGACGGTTTGTGCCATTACTTTGCTCCTACTAGTTGTGCTAGTTGTGCTAGACGCCTTCGCTCCTCTTTTTGCTTTTGTTCCTTAATCAATTGCAGGAAGTTAAGTTTTTTCATTGCTTTTCCTCCCAGTTCCAGTTATTACATGGACGATAAGAAAGACCACGATACTTATTTGGTGGATGAGATGGTGCGTGTGTTTGTGAATACCACTTACGATATTCTAGTTTCGGAATGTGAGTATTATACTTCACACCACGATA
>Ga0169931_10000962_pt1 | contig 47826 bp, 36 predicted proteins | sample Kivu_15m_20L_FD_129675 | JGI IMG/M metagenome (GOLD analysis project Ga0169931, IMG submission 129675) | Freshwater microbial communities from Lake Kivu, Western Province, Rwanda to study Microbial Dark Matter (Phase II) - Kivu_15m_20L... | ecosystem: Environmental > Aquatic > Freshwater > Lake...
ACGGTGATGATAGCATTGTGAAAATTGAATTTGAAGTAACCCGTACCAGAGAAAAGATGCAGCCAAATGAGACTCATCGACTGGAGAAATATTCCGGGTAGAAAGTAACAGGAGGTCGTTTTGATTTCGCTCCAAGGTGCCGCCAAGAAAAAATCCAAAAGCTGCACAGGCGTCAGCAGCCATGCAATGGAAAGAACGCTCGCTACGATGATTGATTTGAGCAATGACTTTTGGGTAATCTTCCAGCAATCAGATGCGTTAGAAGCGTTGCAAATCGCGGCGAATTGTACCACAGAAAAACTCTTGGTGCCGATCAGAATGCCTTCTGATAAGTACAAAAGAATGGAGTACATGCCGGCCATGGTAAAAGATCCACCCGTGAAATAAGGAATGAGGTAAATGGGCGTCCTCACCAAAAACAATAATAAAGAGTTGGCACCTTGCACATATTTTCCATGATGAAAAAGATCGGCCAGATGGGTGTGCCAATGATCGGTTTCCATGGGCCAGATTTCAGCCTGAATCATCTTTCCACTCACCATTGCGGTAGTAATAAAAGACAACAACATTGCAGCAATGACACTCGAAATTTGAGGAGAAATCCACAATGCGATTCCGGTAAAAATCAAGGTAGTGGTGGTTTGTACCAAAATGGTGATGTGATAGTCACGCGTTCTATTTTTGCCCAAGAGCATATTCTGAAACGTGGTGAAAAGGGCTTGAATGGAGCACAAGAGGAGAATGGACAACCATTGCCAGATTTGAAAAGGCTCACCGAGGAATAGAAAGACAATGGCTAGGAAAATCAATTCACCCAATGCAATCCACAAAACGGCTGGAAATAGCAGATTTTTGGGAGATACACGGGTCATCAAATAAGCCATCGCCCCGCCGCCAATCCACTGGCTGTATTGTGTAAAAATGACAATGGCTGTATTGACCCACGCCATTTTCCCTTGACCCTCTAATCCCAAGAAATGCAATTGAAGCCACAACATACCTAGGATATTCATCAGCGTGAATACTCGGGTGATGATGGCCAAACGCTCGTTTTGAGAGGTGTTCATGGGTGGTGCAAAAGTAACGCGGATTACACACGAATATTTTTTATTTGATAAACCTTGTTTGGAGAGGAAAACTTTATTTTCTTTGCACCCGCTTTACGGTGACTTTAGCTCAGTTGGTTAGAGCATCAGATTGTGGTTCTGAGGGTCGTGGGTTCGAACCCCATAAGTCACCCAAAAAATGAAAGAGGAGTTTTGCTCCTCTTTTTTTTCCCATACAAAAGGGGCTTGATAGCCCCTTTCGTAAACCTGCAAGGAAAATTGAAATCAACACAGCTTTGCTGTGAAACCAATTAAAAGACGTAGCTTTTAATCAAGGTTGCCTTTCCGTTTTCATTATCCCAAAAATGGGTACCGATAATCTTTTGGAGAAACAAAAGTTTCTTTGATGGTGCGTGGTGAAACCCAACGGATCAAGTTGAGATAACTTCCTGCTTTATCATTGGTTCCGCTTCCTCGGGCACCGCCAAAGGGTTGCTGTCCTACCACGGCACCCGTGGGTTTGTCATTGATGTAAAAATTACCAGCGGCGTTCTCCAGTGCTTTAGTAGCCTCATCAATGGCATAACGCTCCCGAGCGAAAATAGCACCGGTTAATGCATATTCCCCTGTTTGATCTACCAGGGTCAATACTGATTTCCATTCGGCATCGGGGTAAACATAAATGGTGATCACAGGACCAAAAATCTCTTCGCACAAGGTTTTGAATTTTGGTTGGGTGGTCACTACTACTGTGGGTTGAATGAAATAACCTTTGCTATCGTCACAGTTTCCACCTGCAATGATCTCTGCATCTGATTGTGTTTTAACGAAATCTATATAGGATTTAATTTTATCATAAGCCCGGCGATCGATTACCGCATTGATGAAATTTTCTGTATTGTCAGGGCTTCCCATTTTGAAGCTTTGCACGTCGGTAATTACCTTTTCTTTTACGGCTGGCCAAAGTGAAGCTGGAATGTAGGCTCTGGATGCAGCGCTGCATTTTTGTCCTTGAAATTCAAAGGCTCCTCTTGAAATGGCGGTGGCTACCTCTAAAGCATGGGCAGAGGGGTGAGCGACGATAAAGTCCTTTCCTCCGGTTTCACCGACAATTCTGGGATAGGTTCTGTAATGATCTAATTGGGAACCAATTTCTTTCCATAGATGTTTGAAAACTCCCGTGGACCCAGTGAAGTGCAACCCTGCAAAGTCTTTGTGTTTAAATACAACGTCCCCTGCCGTTGGACCATCCACGCAAATCATGTTGATGACCCCTTCTGGTAAGCCCGCTTCATGAAACAGCTCCATGATAATTTGCGCGCTGTACATCTGGCTATCCGCAGGTTTCCATACCACTACATTGCCCATCATGGCAGGTGCTGCGGGTAGGTTAGCGGCGATACTCGTAAAATTGAACGGAGTAACCGCAAACACAAATCCTTCCAATGGTCGATATTCCAAACGATTCCAAATGCCGGGTTGAGAGCCGGGTTGATCGGCATAGATCTGTTGCATGTACGCAACGTTGAACCGAAAAAAGTCAATCATCTCGCAGGCAGCATCAATTTCCGCTTGCATCACATTTTTGCTTTGGGCCAACATGGTGGCAGCATTCATTCGGTCTCTGTAAGGACCTGCAAGCAGTTCGGCGGCTCTTAAAAAAATGGCGGCTCGATGTTCCCAAGGAAGTTCACTCCATGCTGCTTTGGCTGCTAAAGCGGCATCGATGGCTTTCTGCACATGCGTTGCATTGCCAACATAGGCCGTTCCGATGACCTTTTGATGGTCATGTGGAGGACAAAGAGGAATGGTTTGCTCGGTTTTGATTTGCTCATTTCCTATGTACAGAGGCACTTCCAAATGTCCATCCAACATGGATTTATAGGTGCTCAATAGTCGCTGAGTTTCCAAATGGTCAGGAGCATAAGCTCGCACTGGCTCATTGATAGGGGTAGGGATGCGATAAATTCCTTTGGGCATGGTGCTTCAATTTTAATCGCAAATGTAATGATTATCATCTAGCAGATGAAGGATGCCGTTGATGAACTGAAATGGGTAGATGAAAAAATGGCGAGCGGCCATCTTCATCTTTGTTCATGCTCATTTCCTTAAATTCCGTACATTAGCACTCTTAAAAAAATCCGATGGAATTGAATTTGATTTTGTTTGGCCCTCCTGGAGCCGGCAAAGGAACCCAAAGTGAATATTTAACGAAGCAATATCAATTGGTGCATTTGAGCACGGGAGATATTTTCAGAGCCAATATCAAAGGCGAGACAGAGCTTGGAAAGCAAGCAAAGGCCTTCATGGACAAAGGCGAATTGGTGCCAGATTCCTTAACGATAGCGCTTTTAGAATCAGAGGTGAATAAGCACTCGGATGCGAGAGGATTTATTTTTGATGGTTTTCCCAGAACACAAGCCCAAGCAACAGCACTGGATCAATTTCTGGAATCCAAGGGCAGTTCTATTACATGCCTAGTGGCCCTAGAAGTGGAGGAGAATGAATTGAGAGCGCGTTTATTGAATCGCGGAAAAACATCGGGCCGACCTGATGATGTCAACCCAGAGATTATTCAAAATCGAATAGACGTGTACCAAAGGGAAACACGACCTGTTGCGGATCATTACGGTGCACAAGGAAAGTACAAAGGGGTGAATGGAATTGGAAGTATTGAGGAAATCGCTCAGAGATTGTGCGAGGCAATTGATGCTGCACGAGTAAGCGCTAATTAATGGCTTCAGAAAATTTTGTCGATTACGTAAAAATCTGTTGTCGCTCTGGAAAGGGTGGAGCAGGTAGTGCCCATTTTAGAAGAGAAAAATTTGTTCCGCGTGGAGGTCCTGACGGAGGAGATGGAGGACGAGGAGGACACATTATCATCAAAGGAAATGCTCAGCTTTGGACGCTGCTTCACCTGAAATACAGGAAGCATGTGATTGCGGAGCCCGGTCAAGGGGGCATGGGGGCATTGAAATCAGGGAAAGAGGGGGAAGATATTATTTTGGAAGTGCCTTTGGGTACCATCGCCAAAGATGCGGAGACCGGTGAAATTCATTGTGAGATCACAGAGGATGGTCAAGAGTATATTTTGGTTTCCGGAGGACGCGGTGGTTTGGGCAATAATCATTTTAAAACATCCACCAACCAAGCACCGCACTATGCGCAACCAGGTGAACCGGGTAAAGAGGAGTGGAAGATATTGGAGCTGAAAGTGTTGGCAGACGTGGGTTTGGTAGGGTTTCCCAATGCAGGCAAATCTACTTTGCTCAGCGTGGTTTCTGCCGCGAAACCAGAAATTGCGGATTATCCGTTTACCACCATTGTTCCCAATTTGGGAATGGTCAAATACCGCGATTACAAGTCATTTGTTATGGCAGATATTCCCGGCATCATTGAAGGAGCGGCAGAAGGAAAAGGATTGGGTCATCGTTTTTTGAGGCACATTGAGCGCAATGCCGTTTTGTTGTTCATGATACCTTGCGACACCAAAGATATTCTTGCGGAGTATCAAGTGTTGTTGAGTGAATTGAAGGCTTTCAATCCAGAATTATTACACAAGAAGCGTTTATTGGCCATCACCAAAGCCGACATGCTCGATGATCAAATGACGCAAGAGATGAAGGCTTTGCTACCCAAAGATGTTCCTTTTATCTTTATCAGTGCGGTAGCGCAATTAAATATTGATGTGTTGAAGGATGAGCTTTGGAAGATGATGAACAGTCCGCTTTAGTTGAAGGTCTTGCTCGATTAATGGAAATATCAAACTTCATTTTACAATATGTTTCAACCCACTCGTAGAGAATGGACATTCATTTTTTTGGCTGGCTTGATGATTACCAATGCGGTGACGGCGGAGTTGGTTTCGAGCAAGCTCATAGATATACCCATTGAATTCAATTTATTGGGATGGCAGGTGGGTCCCTTCACCACCATCGTGGGTGTATTGCCTTGGCCGATTGTTTTTTTGTTGACAGATTTGATCAACGAGTTCTATGGCGAAAAAGCGATGCGTCGGTTGTCCTGGATAACAGCGGCGATGATTGCCTATTGTTTTATCATCATTCTATGGGCTTTACAAATCCCCGTATCTTCCACCATTACGGGGCAGGGATTGGCTACCGATGAAACGTTTAATACCAGTTTTGGGCAAGCCCCGTGGGTAATTGTAGGCAGTATTGCAGCTTTTTTGGTTTCTCAATTATTCGATGTTACCATCTTTCACTGGATCAAAACCAAAACGGGTAATCGGATGATTTGGTTGAGAAGCACAGGCAGTACCGTCATCTCGCAGATGCTCGATACCGCCATTGTGCTGTACATTGGATTTGTGTTGCCGGGAAAACTCACCATGGCGGACTTTTTCGCCATCGCCCCTGTCAATTATGTGCTAAAATTATTGATTGCCATTTCCCTTACCCCTATGATTTATTTAGGACATTGGGGAATGTCTAAATTTCTGTCTAAGGGAAAGGAAACAGCTTCAGTTTAAAGTTATAATAAAGTCAGGTCGAAGAGCATGAAGGTCATCGTGCCTGTCAGAAATAAAAGGAAATGAATCAATCCGTTTTGTGCATTCAATTGGTTGGAAGATTTCAATTGATACAAACTAAAGGGGACAAAAAGGAAGGCCGTCCCAAGCACGCCGGAAAGCATTAATAGATTGGCGAAGGGCCAATGTTGAATTTTGAATAAGCAGCCCATGCTGAAACAGGCGGCCAATAGGGTGATCAATGTGAATTTGAACGATTGTTTTTCTTTGTTGTGATACAGTGCGCTGATAAGTGCTGTTACTGCACCAATACCGCATCCCAGGATGATAATGAAGGAGGCGCCAGGCCAATGAAAAATTTTGAAAACTACTCCAGTGAGTAATAGAGCGACAGATCCCATTAGGGTGTTAGAAACGATTTTTTTCATGTTATTGTTTTTTAATTGTTCGATGATGATTTCTTTTTCGGTTTGTAAATGATGCAAAGCAATGGGGTGCATTTTTTTGATTTCGTTTTCTACAAAATGTTTCCAGTCCCCTGATGTAGTTGGCTCATTCTCGACCATGCAACATAGATGGTCTAACAAGCTCTCCACCAAGGCGTGGTCGGTGATTCCATGTTCAAGAATCAGTTGCTTGATCCAATCGATGTCTTGTTCATTGAGCATAACCATGCACTTTATTTTGTTTTTTGATGAGATGGCTCATCGTATCTAGAAATGCAGAGAGCTCCTCCATTTTTTCTACAGAAGTGCTTTTTCCCTGTGGTGTAAGCGAATAGTATTTTCTTACTCTTTTGCCAATGTAGACCGTTTCGGTGGTGACATCGCCTAACGCTTCCAATGCGTGCAACATGGGGTAGAGTGCTCCTTCTGTGATTTGAATTTTTTCCTGTGATAATGCCTTGACCATTTGCGTCATTTCATAACCATACATTTTACCATTTTCTTTTAGGAGGTGAAGAATGATGGTTTTTAAAGTTCCTTTGAAAAGTTCAGATGAATACATTGGACAAATATACATAAGATTCTTATGTATTATTTAAAAACCATGTTTTTTCATGATTAGGAAGGGAAGAAAAAAATGGATACATTTGATTTGGAGTCCAGAAACCATAAACGGGGCGCACCGAAAAGCCAAATGAGTAGGAATTAAACTAAAGATAAAAAGATGAAAAATTATTTGAATCCATTGACATTTATTTTGCTGGTGTTGGGAATTATGTTCAAAATCATGCATTGGCCGGGTGCAAATTTTATGGTGATCATTTCTTCAGTAATGATGTTGATATCTGCTTTTTTTGCTTATCGTGAGAATACAGAGATGGAATTAAGCAAAAGCATGAATGCGATCATGCTTTTGACAGTCGTTTTTTTGATATTGGGAAGTATGTTTCGTTTCATGCATTGGCCAGGAAAAAATATGATTGGGACCATCGCTTATGGGCTCATCTTGTTGACATGCGGATTGTTGGCATTTTCCAATAGACATTTTAGTATTGGTAAAGGTTATCTTACTGTTCTCACCTTCTTGTTTCTTTTTGTATTATTGAATTTCCCAAGAAATCCACTGGTGCTTCTCACGGGAAACGAGTATACTGTTTCTGAACAAATGACTAATGATCATTCTTCCCAAGATAGTACTCTTCATCAAGAAGTGCATCCTTAGAAGTTGAAGTAAGAATGCTTCTGAAAGTGAGATTGATTCTCGGCTTCAGGATTCTCTTGCTTTTGGGTATACTGTGCCACCAGCGATCTTGCAAATGATGCATTACTAGCAAATCTCCGTGGCTCAACGTTACTTTTATTTTCTGCTTTGTTGATGGATTTTCAAAAAGCATAGATCTGCTCTCTCCAAAGGAGAGGGAAGCAATGCAGGCAGTATCGATTTCTGGTTCGTTATCTCGATGTTTGCCCATGCTGTCCTCGCCATTTCGATAGTAGTTGATTAATACCGCATTGAATTCGAAATGGAGTAAATCAATCAATTGGAGTTTCCACTGGTGGATAGTGCTATTGAATTTAGTTTCCTCCCATTGAATATTGCTGTATCGATAGCGCGGCCCCATCCATTGAGTGAGCCGTGGCTCGTTGTATTCTTTGCCAAAAACAGTGATTTTGTTTTGTTGAAGGGTGATGCCTTCTTGCCGAAAAAAATCATGAATCAGAGAGGGGTCCATCCAATCGGACGCGAAACTTGGAAACAGCAAAAGTGCTTCATTCCCCTGTTGATGGAGAATCTGTGGATGAGGGTGCATCTTTTGGAGAATCTGTGCACTTAGGAGCTGCTCCCTCTTTGGTGGCTTGCACTCGTGGATGGGAGACAGGAGTACTTGAGGTGCCGTCCATTCCCATTTGATCTAAGGGAAGTTGCATTTCCTTTTTAATATCCGATGCACCTTTCATGATTTCATCTTGGACATCTTTGGCGGCATTTCGAAATTGGTAAATGGCTTTACCCATGGTTTGTGCCAAACTGGGAATTCCTTTGGCTCCAAAGAACAAAAGATACACAAAAAGAATCAAAATGATTTCGCCTGTACTCACGCAACAAAAATAAGGGGGCTTTTGCAAGCCCCCTTCAATATTTGATAACTATTTATTATTAAGCACTCTTTTCTTTTTTACCCAACCAATTGCGCATATCAACCACAACCGGACTAGCGATGAATAGGGTAGAGTAAACACCAGAGATAACACCCACGATCATGGCAAAACAGAATCCTTTGATATCATCACTTCCGAAGAAGAACATTACCAATAAGGTCAACAATACCGTCATGGAGGTATTGATAGAACGACCCAACGTGCTATTCAACGCATCATTGATGGTAGACTTCAATTCAGGATTTCTTCTGGTATTGAAATATTCACGAATACGGTCAAAGATTACAACTGTGTCATTGATGGAATATCCAATGACCGTTAGAATGGCTCCGATGAAGTTTTGGTTGACTTCCATAGAGAAAGGAACCAATCCATTCAACAATGTGAAGGCGGAAATAACAATTAACGCATCATGCAACAAGGCAGCAGAAGCGCCGATGGCAAAATCCCATTTTTGGAATCGGATAAAGATGTAAATACCCACCAAAATCAATCCAATCAAAGTGGACCAAAATGCTTCCGTTCTGAAATCGTCGGACATTGTAGGATCTACTTTATAGGAAGAGAAACCAGGATTGTAAGCAACGTTTACTTTGTCAAAAGACTCCTTCACTTTGGCTTCAACTAAATTGTCTACTTCAGTAGATTTCGAATCAATCAAATAATTGGTAGTGATCTTGAAAGATTTTCCATCAGATCCAATGCTTTGAACGCTCGTTGCGGCGACATTGCCATTTTCTTCCACCAAAGTGCTGGACAAGGCATTTCTCAAATCATCAACATTCACTTTACTTTCAAACTCTACTTTGAATGAAGTTCCTCCAGCAAAATCAACACCCATGTTAAAACCTCTAGTTACCCATGAAATCATACCCGCAGCAATGATTACGATCGAGATCGTGTAGTACAACTTGCGCTTGGTTACGAAATCATAATTCACCTTTGTGAACCAATTTTTAGTGATATTGCTATAGAAAGTAATGGGCTTTTTGCTGTCCAAACGACGATACAAAATCAATCGAGAAATGATGATGGCCGTGAATAGTGTGGTGAATATACCAATGATCAAAGTGGTTGCGAAACCTTTGATGGGTCCGGTACCAATCACCAATAAAACGATACCCGTAATTAATGTGGTAGCATTACCATCAACAATCGCACTGATCGCTTTCAAGAATCCATCGTTCATTGCCGCTGCTGTGGGTTTACCCAAGCGCAATTCTTCTTTCACGCGCTCATAGATCAATACGTTTGCATCTACCGCCATACCCATGGTCAATACGATACCTGCGATACCAGGCAGTGTCAATGAACCTCCCAATGAAATCAATGCACCAATCAAGAAGAATAGGTTAGCAATCAAAGCAACATTGGCAGCCCAACCTGCCCATGCGTAATAGAATACCATGTAAATCAAAATCACAGCAAAAGCCATGGCGAATGACCAAAGACCTGCGGTGATGTTCTCTTCTCCTAAAGTAGGACCAACAGTTACTTCATCTACAATTTTAGCAGGAGCGGGAAGAGATCCGGCTTTCAATAATCCGGCTAAGTCTTGTGCCTCTTCGATTTGCTTAGAGCGTTCTCCGGTTCCGAAGGTGATCACGGAACGTCCGTTGGGAATTTCAGAATTAACAGACGGAGCAGAGTAAACCAAGTTGTCCATCACAATGGCGATCGCACGGTTGTTATCTCCTGCATTCTTCTTGGTCATTTCTTTCCATTTTGGAGCACCTACTTGAGCATCCATGGTCATTTCGACAGTAACATCTCCTGTAGTAGGGTCAAAATCTTGACGCGCGTCGATGATGGATTTACCATCCAACTCCGCTTTCTTTTTCATCGAAGGATCTTTGATGGCGTACAAACTGACAGTATTGGCATTGGGTTTTGCTCCCCACAACAAGCGCAAATCTGGCTTGGCAGCCAAGGCCATTCTGGCTTCTGGACGGGATAAAACTTTGTTGATGGCAGAAGTGTCGGATACTTTTGCATAACCCACCATGCTGCTCAAAGAGGCATTGGGATTAACTAGTGCCAACATGGAACGCAAAGGGAATTTCTTTCTTACTTGTTCGCGAGTCAAGGCACTGTCAGCCACCAATCCCGTCGAATCAACGGCGATGGTGGAGTCATTGATGGATTTTAAACCATATAATTCCGGAGCCAATGACTTTCCAACGTTGGAGTCAACACGTGCAACAATATCCAAAATTTCCGCATTGAAATAGGTATTCCAAAACTCAAGGTTAGCAGTGGATTTTAAGTTCTTTCTTACACGCTCACGGTCGCTTACACCGGGCAATTCAACCAATATACGACCCGTCAAAGATTGCTTTTGAACGTTGGGTTGAGTAACCCCAAATTGGTCGATACGTTTCTTAATGATGTTTTCTGTATTGTCAATGGCATCTTGAGCTTCTTTTCTCAAGGCTTTCATGATATCAGCGTCAGAAGCTTTGGCGGGGAATTTGTCTTCATTCTCGTAAGTATTGAAGATGGTCCAAAGTTCTTTTCCTGAGTTTTGGTCATTCCAAGCTTTTTCAAAAAGCGTCATGAAGTCCTCTCTTGAATTCTTTTGTGCTTCCAATGCAGATTTGATAGCTTGATTGAAAGTGGGGTCTTCATTGTTGTCCGATAACGCAATGAGAAGATCGGGAATAGACACTTCAAGCGTCACGCTCATACCGCCTTTCAGGTCAAGACCCAAATTCAATTCTCTTTGCTTCAAATAAGAATAAGAGTGATCGAAAAGCGGATATGCTTTGCCTTCGGAACTATCACGCAACATTTTTCTTTCCAATTCATACACTGCAATATCTGCAGCTTCCCCTTCTAAACCGAGGGTGCTGACGGAATCTACCGCCATTTGATGAATTTTCTTTTCATAATTGGAAGCTACCCAACCAAATGACAATGAATACAACACCGCCAAAGACAAAAGGATTACAAAAATCCAAAGTATCGATCTATTACGCATCTAACTAAATTATTTACAGTTTTTGATAAGCGAGCAAATATAATGAAAGACCACTCAGCAGCCAATTAGAAAAAAACCGGTCAAAACCGGTCTCTTTTCGGCTGATGAAACAGCCATTTTTATGCCATCAATCCGTTGGCTTGTGCCTGCTTCATCGCAGCGGACAAACCAATTTTGTTGATGGTTTTCATTCCTTTAGGAGTTACTCTTAACTCTACCCAACGTTGCTCTTCTTCTAACCAGAATTTCTTGTATTGAAGGTTGGGATAAAACTTACGACGAGTCTTGATGTTAGAGTGTGATACACTGTTTCCAGAAATCGTCTTTTTACCGGTGATTTGACAAACGCGTGGCATAATTTTTTAAATTTTCAAAAATAAGGAGTGCAAAGATAGTATAATTTTTTTGAATTTCCGATGTTATTTATTCAAAATACTCATTCTTAGTAAATTAAGTGCATGCAGCGAGGCCATTCTGATATTGCGTTCTCTATTTTTACCCAATTGGATGCTCTTGGAAAACACTCCTGCGGGTGTTGCCAATCCAATGCAAATTGTTCCTACTGGAACATCGGTGTTGTCATTCCCTGGCCCCGCATAACCTGTTGTAGCCAGAGCAAAGTCACTCTTAAACAATCGTTGAACTGCCAATGCCATTGCTTGAGCTACAGGTTCACTTACAATTGGATGGGAATCGAGAATTTCCGGATCTATTTGGAGGATGGAGTGTTTTAACTCTTTGTGATAGGGCGTAATGCCTCCTTTGAAAAAATCACTGGCGCCTTCAATGGCCGTTATCCAGCTTTGGATGGTTCCTCCCGTGCAGCTTTCTGCAATGCTCATGGTGTATTGATTTTCTCTCATCAATTGGGCCACCACCTGTTGTATGCTGATATCGGATTGAGCATAAACGATGTCTCCCAAAAGGGTCTCAATTTTTTCGGAGAATTGCTTCACCACAGTATAGAATGAATTGCCATCAACATGTCCGTAAGATGATAATCTCAATTTCACCAAACCGGGTGATGGCAAATAAGCCAGTGCTATTCCCGCCGCAGCAATTTCTTCTTCAATGTTGGATAATTGTTGAGCAATGAAAGATTCTCCAACACCAATGGTCATGATGGTGTGATGGAAAATGGTGGGAAGCTCAAATCGTTGTGAAATTTTGGGTAGAATGGTTTCTGTCATCATCGCCTCCATTTCATAAGGAACCCCTGGCATGCTCACCAAAATATTCCCTTCTTTTTCTATCCACATTCCCGTTGCGGTTCCTTTGTTATTGGGGATGACATCGCATTGGGAAGGTACCATGGCCTGCAAAAAATTCACCTCTAACATCGGTAGATTGCGTGACTGAAAAAAATCCTTCACCCTCTGAGTGGTGGCTGTATCTTCGATGAGATGGTCATCAAAGAATTCGCAAATGGTTTTTTTTGTGATGTCATCTTTGGTCGGTCCGAGCCCTCCAGTGATAAATATGATGGATACTTTTTGAAGACTTTCGGTCATTTCGGATTGAATTTGTTTTGGATCATCGCCAATCGATATGGCTCTTCTTACTTTCATTCCCCATTTATTGACTTCTCTCCCTATCCATGCGGCGTTGGTATTGATGGTTTGACCAATCAATAGTTCATCACCGATACAAATGATATCTACGAGGATGTTTTTTTTCATTTTTTAATCGTTTTCATTACATTTGTTTCACTTAAACAAATCTAAATCTTTAACTATAACAAAATGAAAAAGTTCTATGCTTTCGCTTTTGGATTGGCCATTGCAGGTTCAATCAGCGCTCAAAAGCAACTTTCCTCGAGCCCTGCCAATAAGCAGGTGGCTCACTACAATCCTTTTAAGGATCGTTATTATCATCAAATTTTGGAGCAAGATCAAAAGAAAACTCCTATTGTGAGAGAGCAAACCAAAATGATCTCGTCAGAAGAATTGGCAGGAGCCACTTTTTACGATTTACAATCCAATAATTCAGTGGCTCCGCGTATTATAGCGGATGCAAATGGGGTAGCAGCTACTTGGACCTTTGGTCCTGATGGAGCGCCCACAGGGGCGGCAAGAGGTACGGGATACAATTTCCGAAATCCTGCTACCAACAGTTGGGATGACATACCATCTGCTCGCATTGAAAGTGTGAGAACCGGATGGTCCAATCTATTGCACCTTGGCAATGGTAGCGAGGTGGTGATTGCGCATGATGGTGTCAATGGAATCAATATGATCAGCAGACCAACAGTTGGAACAGGAGCATGGGGTGCCGATGTCACCATTCCGTCCAATGCCGGTGAAATCCTGTTTTGGCCCCGCGCCTGCTCGGGTGGAGCGGATGGAAATACCATTCATATGATCGCTATCACAGATCCAAATGACAATGTTCAGCTCAATGGTCTGGAATCTGCCTTGTTGTATTTTAGATCAACGAATGGTGGGGCAACCTGGGATTTAACGGATGTTTTACTTCCTGAGGTTGATACTGATCACGTTCAAACTTTTACGGCTGATACCTATGCTATTCATGCAAGAGGTAACAAGGTAGTGATTGGTGTTTTTCATAATTTGAATGATACTTATGTATTTGTATCAGAAGACAACGGAACTACATGGGCAAAAACAGTGGTGTGGGATTTTGCTATAGATAACTATGTGGTGGATTCAGGAACGGATGTAGAAGGAGATGGAATCCAGGACACTTTGTTGTCTGCTGATGGTACAGGAGCTGTGTACATAGATGCCGCCAACAACGTGCATGCTGCATTTGGAACTATGTTTTATACAGATGATTTGGGTGTGATCGATTCTTCATGGTCATATTTTCCTTTGGCTGGTCAAATCGCTTATTGGAATAGCAATATGGAAGCGTTGTATGTTGGACAAGACTCTACCGTGGTGGGTTCTTATGAAGAGGTGGTATCCATAGATACTATATACTCTACAGAAATTGATACTATTTATAATACGTTTTTATTGGATATCTGGGAGGATCCTTACTTCGGTATAGGTGGTGGACCATTTTATTCAGGTGAAGTTTTGTCTACTGGGTTAACAGATTTTATGTGGGACTCTTGTTTGGTATTTTTTGAAGTGGATAATGGCTCTGGAGTGGTAATCAATCTCAATGGCACGGATTTTCCACTCGCGATGTCAGGGTCAATTGATCTATCTTCATTGTCTTTATCAGAAGGTTTTTCCTATACGATTACTCCAGAGGTTGATGGTACTTTGAATAATTTGGATGTGATATTTTATGGTACATACAATTCGGGTGAGGTTATAGATGCAGATACGGTTTATGTTATTTCCACCATTGATACTACTTTCAATACAGTAAATATCTATGAGGTTGTGGATGTCTATAACTTCAATGATGTTGTCTATGTAGTAGGCGAATCCCCGGATGTGGACCCAACTGTGCCAGCCGCTATCACAGAGGTGGGACAATACGGAGGTTCGGGAGTTGCTTCACATCCACAAATTGCAGGTGATGCTAATGGTGGAGTTTATGTTTCTTTCGCAGCGGTGAATGAAAACTTCTTCAACCAAGAAGAATACCTACGCCACATTTGGGTCAATAAGTCAACGGATGCAGGCACGTCATGGGGAACCCAAGCGGATGTAACTCCAGACTTAGCAGAAGAACTTTGGGAATATATGTACGCCTCAATGTCTCCAGATTTGTACAATGATAAATTGCACTTTGTGATCCAGAGAGATATTGAGCCAGGTACCTTTATCCAACCAGAGGATGTGGCAGATCCCAATGATTTGAATGATCAAATATATTTGTGTATTACCAGCGATTTGGAGGCTACTTTTAATGCAGATATCCATGAAAATAATATGGATGCACATGCTTTGAATCCTTATCCAAATCCTTCCAGTGGTTTGGTTTCATTTAATACAGAAGGGTTGAGCGGCGCTGATTTCAAAGTATTTAATATGAAAGGTCAGTTGGTCTTCCAAACCAAAGTAAATTGCGCTCGTCAAATTTTGAATGTGCAAAATTGGACCAGTGGAATTTACCAAGTGGTAATTCAGCATCAAGGTCAGAAATTCAATGCTTCAGTAGTGGTGGAGTAATTTTCACTGAACATATAGAAATTAAAAAAGGTCGCTGAAGCGACCTTTTTTATTAAAGAATAGTGAGTACATTGTTTTCAATCGTTTCACAAATTCTATCAGTTGGGATATCGTTGCTATCATTGCCAAACGGATCTTCAATCTCTTCCGCGATAACCTCCAAACTGGCCAAAGCATAAAACACAATGCAGGATAGCCCAATGCACAGCCAGTGTAGTTGGACAGCATATCCAAATGGCAACGTCATCACATAGAAAAAGATAAATTTCTTTACAAAAACATTGTAAGAAAATGGAATGGGAGTGTTACGTATTCTTTCACAACCGCCGCATATATTTTGAAATTCATTGAGTTCTGTTTGTAGGGATTGTAGCTCGTAACCATCGATTTTACCCTCTCTGTGCAGGTCAAATATTTTTTGAATAAGGCGTTTTGCAATTTGATTGGGAATATGGTGTTGTCCCATCACCCCAGTCCATTCTTCATCCAGCTCTACTTCAATTTCTTTGGATCGTAAATGTTGTTTCAGTGAATGGGCGTACAAAGTAATTCCTTTTTGGAAATAATGCCGATTGATTAGGTCATGTGCGGGCAATATGGCGTTTAATTTTAAACTCAGGGTGCGACTATTATTCACGAGATTTCCCCAAAGTTTTCGGCCTTCCCACCATCTGTCGTAGGCGGTATTGGTTCTAAATACAAGTAACAACGAGAGCACGAAACCAAGCAAGGTTTGCACAGTGGTAAGGTTTTTCACAAAAGGATCTTGGTCCCAATGCCACCATTCATATTCCAGAAAAACAATACCCCAGGTATAAAGGGCAATGAAGAGCATCATGGGAATGAGTTTTTGAAAGGTCTCGCTTTTGTGAACTTTAAAAATAAAAGTGAACCAATCTTTGGGCTGGTAGATATGCATAATGGGACAAAGGTAGCCACTTGTGTTGAATCAGAAAGTTTGTTTGAATTTTGAAATTCAGATGCAGGAATTGTCTGGTGTTTCGATGCATCTTTGTAGCAATGAGAGCGCCATTAGAAGTATTGCAAGAGTTTTGGGGATACGCTGCTTTTCGGGATAATCAAGCGGCCATTGTGGATGCGGTGTTACAGAGAAAAGATACGCTAGCCATACTTCCTACGGGTGGTGGAAAGTCCATTTGCTATCAGGTTCCCACTTTGGTGATGGATGGATTGTGCATTGTGGTTTCTCCATTGACCTCCCTGATGTTTGATCAAGCAAGGGAATTGAAGGAGCGAAATATCAAAGCCGTTGCGCTCACAGCTACGATGAAGCATCACCAAATGGATCGCGCTTTGAATGAATGTGTATACGGCAATGTGAAGTTTTTGTTCATCGCGCCTGAGCGATTGTTCTCCTCTTTTTTCTTGAAAAGATTGGAGGCTATGAAACCGGTTTTGATAGCAGTGGATGAGGCGCATTGTATTGCGCAATGGGGTCATGATTTCAGGCCCGCTTATTTGGCCATTTCCAAGATCAGAACTTATCATCCAAAAGTGCCATTATTGGCCTTAACCGCCACTGCCACACCCAAGGTGGTGGAGGAAATCATGACCTCTCTTCAGCTCCAAGAGCCCTGCTTGATCAAAGCCCCATTGCTGCGATCCAATTTGGCTTATGCAGCTTTAGAAACGGAGGATAGAACTGTAAAACTGAAAGAATTAGTAGATAAAATTCCGGGATCTTTGATTGTTTATGCGGATTCTCGGAGCAAGGTAAAGGAGTTGTCTGATTGGTTCAATGAGCAGGGTTATTCCTCCGATTACTTTCACGCCGGAAGGCGTCACGAGGAAAAACAATTGGCCTTTCAGCAATGGATGGAGGATAAGGTGCGCATAATTTGTGCTACCAATGCTTTTGGCATGGGCATCAACAAAACCAATGTGCGTGGGGTCATTCATTGGAACGTGCCGATGTCTCCTGAGGCTTATTTTCAAGAGGCGGGTAGGGCTGGGAGAGATTTGAAAAAGGCTTTTGGAATTTTGTTGTTTCATCCTTCTGATGAAGAAGAGTCGGGAAAGAAAATAGCCGAGCAATTTCCCGATCGATCATTGATTACCCAAGTGTATCAATCACTCTGTGACAGTGTCCCGTTGGCTATTGGCAATGGAGAATTGGAGACCTATCCCATTGAATTGACTCGCGTGGCGGAAGTATTAAAGACTACAGTAAAGGTGGTTCAATCTGCGCTAAGACTCCTCGAGACCGCAGGTTATCTTCGAATGAACGAAGCGTTTTTCGAACCATCCTATCTGCGGTTCATGGTGTCTCACTCGGATTTGATTCATTTCCAAAATCGTTTTCCTCAACAAGCGCACTTTATTCAAACACTCCTAAGAATGTATGGAGGTTTGCAATTGGATGATGTGCGTATCCATGAAGAGAGCATTGCCAAAGCGATGAGAACCTCATTGTCACAGGTTACCGATCGGTTAAAAAATTTGCAGCAATTGAAGATGGTGGAGTATTCGCCGCGTGAGGAATCGCCGTCTTTTACTTTGCTTACAGGGCGCGTTCACCCTTCCTCCTTGATCATTCCGCCCCCTATTTATGAGGAGAGAATGGAAGTTTTAAAAAACCAATGGCAATCCATGTGGACCTATATTCATTCCGCTGAGTGTCGTGTAAGGGCTATGAATCGTTATTTTCAAGAGCCTCTTCCTTCTTCCTGCGGAATTTGTGATCATTGTTTGAGTCAATCTCGAAAACAAAAAGATGCACCCATCGAGGAAAGAATTCAAGCGATTTTGGAAAAAGAGAAAATGAGCTTGGAGCGATTGCTTCCGCTTTTTCCTACTGAACAAAGAGAAAGGGTAATTTCCACTATTCGATATCTTTTGGACCAAAACTGGTTGAAAAAGGAGGGGGGTGATGAATTAATTTGGATAAAAAAGTAAAGTACCCCCTTAAAAAAGAGGGGGTAGTTTTCAAAAAAGATCATTTTTATTTTTCAAGGACTCATTTTTGTTTTAGTTTTGCACCCAATCCAAAAACAATTTTATGAGCACTTCTCGTTTTCAAGCATTGGCAGAATTAAACACTCGCCAGCCATTGGTGGTTCCACCGCCCAGTATAAAGGTTTCTGATTATTTCGGAAGCAATGTATTCTCTCCTTTTAGAATGAGAGAGTATTTGACCGATGAGGTGTATGACAAATTAATGGATTGCATCAATCATGGTACGCGAATCGATCGCTCTTTGGCAGATCACATTTCTTCAGCCATGAAAGAATGGGCCATGAGCAAAGGAGCCACTCACTATACGCATTGGTTCCAGCCTTTGACAGGTGCCACTGCTGAGAAACATGATAGTTTTTTCAAGCCGCTAGGGGATGGAAGGGCCATTGAGAAATTTGAGGGCAGTATGTTGGTTCAACAAGAGCCGGATGCTTCCTCTTTCCCAAGTGGTGGTATCCGCAATACATTTGAGGCGAGAGGCTATACGTTGTGGGATCCTTCTTCTCCTGCCTTCATTGTAGGCAATACTCTTTGCATTCCCACTATTTTTATCAGTTATACAGGTCATGCCTTGGATTACAAAATGCCCATGATGAAGGCATTGCATGCCGTGGATGTAGCCGCTACATCGGTGTGTCAGTATTTCGATAAAGAGGTGGTGAAAGTCAATACCACTTTGGGATGGGAGCAAGAATATTTTTTGATCGATGAAGCTTTGTTCAATGCGCGTCCTGATATTGCCATGACGGGAAGAGCCTTATTTGGTGCACGTCCGGCCAAGGGTCAGCAATTGGAAGATCATTATTTTGGTTCTATTCCAGAAAGGGCTATGGGCTTCATGAAAGAGTTTGAGCAAGAAGCCCATTTGTTGGGAATACCCGTAACCACTCGCCACAACGAAGTGGCTCCTAACCAGTTTGAAGTGGCTCCGATGTTTGAGGAAGCCAACTTGGCCAATGATCACAATCAGCTTTTGATGGATTTGTTGAACAAGATAGCTCGCAAACACCAATTCAGAATTTTGTTGCACGAGAAGCCTTTTGAGGGAATTAACGGAAGTGGAAAGCACAACAACTGGGCATTGAGCACCAATACGGGCGTGAATTTGTTGAAGCCCGGAAGAAATCCAAAATCGAATTTGCAGTTCCTTACTTTTTTTGTCAATACCGTTGCCGCCATTTTTGAAAATGCCGATGTGCTGAGAGCCAGCATCGCCTCTGTAGGAAATGACCATCGTTTAGGTGCCAACGAGGCGCCTCCTGCCATCATGAGTTGTTTCTTGGGAGAGCAATTATCTGCGATGTTGGACGATTTGGAGAAGAATATAAAGGCGGGTAAAATGACACCTCAGGACAAGACTGAGTTGAAATTAAATATCGGCAAATTGCCTCAGGTGTTGTTGGACAATACGGACCGCAACAGAACTTCTCCTTTTGCTTTTACAGGTAATAAATTTGAATTCAGAGCCGTGGGTTCAAGTGCCAATTGTGCCAATGCGATGATTGTATTGAATACCATCGTGGCGCACAGATTGAATCAGTTTAAAAAGGATGTGGATGCAAGAATTGCCAAAGGGGATGATAAAGATGAAGCCATTTTAAAGGAGCTTCAGCGCTTGATCAAAATGAGTAAGGCCATTCGTTTTGAGGGCAATGGTTATGGTGACGAGTGGGTGAAGGAAGCTAAAAAAAGAGGACTTTCTAATTTCAACGATACTCCATCTGCGTTGGCAGTATGGAAGGATAAGAAAGTGCAAAAGATGTTTCAAGATTTGAATGTGTTGACACCCGAGGAGATTCATGCTCGTTATGAAATTGAATTGGAGAACTACAGCAGAAGAAGAGATATCGAGGCGGCATTGACTGTGAATTTGGCGATCAACCATATCGTTCCTGCGGCCATTCATTATCAAAGTGATTTGTTGCACAACGTGGCGGCTTTAAAGGAAGTCCTAACAGCCAATGAAATCAAAGAGGCGGGCGCAACGCAAATCAGTTTGATCAAGGCCATTGGAAAGGAATTGAATAACATCAAAAAGAAGGCGGATCAATTGGCGGTGGAGAGATTGAAAGCTACTGAAATGCCTGCTGAAAAGCAAGCCAGAAACTTCGCCGGTGTAGTGAAACCATTGATGGATGAGGTGCGTGAGGCCGCGGATGAATTGGAGATGATCATCGAAGATGAGGCTTGGCCATTGCCAAAAATGAGAGAAATTCTATTTACTCGCTAGTATTTCAGTTGAATATTATCACGACCATGAGCAATCATGGTCGTTTTTTATTTTACTAACTCAAATAACGCGAATGGTTCTCCGTTCAGTTCAATTTGATCGTCAATTACTTGAATATCGGATTGAATTAGATTTTTCATTTTGGTGTAACCTTTCGTCATCTCTTCAAAACGATTTGATGAAATGTGCTTTTTACCCTCAGGATTGGCAATACAGACATATGTTTTTTCCTCATTGTATCGGAAGTAAACATACACATTATCATCGGGTACAAATTGTTTCAGTCTTAGACGATTGAAGTGAGCGTCTTTTCTCCAAAGTGCGAGTGTTTTGAAATAATGATTCATAGCAATCTCTTGAGGACTTAATTGTTGTTGGGTAAAATAATTTTTATGATCGTCGCTCCATCCCCCTGAAAACTCTTGTCGCACTAGGTCATCCGGATTGGTGTAGCCCTCAAATAGCCATTCCGTTCCGTAATAAACGCAAGGAATTCCTCTCATCGTCATCAGCAAACCAATGCCTAATTTCCATTTGTTGATATCCTTGTTGATGACGGAGAAAAAGCGATTGAGGTCATGGTTGTCTAAAAATACAACATTGTTGAAGGGGTTGTCATATATGACATCATGGCTCAAGGTCAATTCAATTCTTCTCAAACCTTCTTCCCAGCCGAAAGGCTCATTGAGCCCTTTGGTGATGGCGTAGAAGAGTTGAAAATCCGTCACACCATCGAGGTGGGAGTTGATGTTTGCACTGCATTGATTTTGGGTAAACCATGCCTGTACAGGTGAGCCTTGTACCCATGTTTCGCCGAATAAAAAGAATTGCGGATATTCCTTTTTCAACGCAGCATTCAAATGAGACATAAAAGTTTGATCCGGGTAGGCATAAGTATCTATGCGAAAGGCATCCAAGCTGGCATATTCAATCCACCAAATGGAATTTTGGATGAGGTATTTTGCCAAATCAGGATTGGATTGATTCAGATCGGGCATGTGCGTATCAAACCAACCATTGCTCATGAGATTTTTATCAAAATCTGAGGCATAAGGATCCATCAGGGTTTCAGCGCGGTAGTTGGTTTTGGTAAAACTTGGAAACCAGTGAAACCAAGATGAATCTGGACAATCTTTGAAAAGATAATGCTCATTTCCCCAATGATTGAAGATAACATCCCACACCAATTTCAAATCTTGGCGATGACACTTGGCTACCAATTTTTGAAACTCCTGATTGCTTCCGATGCGGGGATCCACAAGGTAACTGTTGGTAGTGGCATAGCCATGATAGCTGTCGATGGGTTGATTGTTTTCTAGGATGGGATTGAGCCAAAGCGCTGTGGTGCCTGTATTAGCGATGTAATCAAGGTGATCGTCTATTCCTGCGAGATCCCCACCGTGTCGGGTTTTTCGACCTTTTCTATTCACACCTTGATAATATCCGGGTACGCTATCATTGGCCGTATTATGATTGCTAAAGCGATCGGGATAAACCATGTAAATCAGGTCATCTGCGTTGAGACCTTTGGGCTGATAGCCTGTTCTTTGCAAAATTGGGAAGTCCAATTTCCATCTTCGCAAGCCGGCTGTAAATGTAAAGGTGACGGTCTGCTCTTCAAGGGTTTCGGGAATTTGAATGGTCAACTGGAGATAATGCGGATTGGGCATGATTTTCCAAGATTGCACCTTAATTTCAGAGGAGCTGACCTTTGCTTCTTTGACCCCCTCAAAATTTTCCCCACGCACCAACAACGTTATTTCATTCATTTGCATGCCCACCCACCAGTTGGGGGGATCGCATTGCAGCGGATGAGAGGCGACTGCGGAAATAGAGAGGAAGCCGATTAGACAAAGCAGTGAGAGACTTGTTGAAATCGGAATTGCTTTTTTTGAAAAAATCATTTTCTGTGTTAGGGCTTTTGTTTTACTTTTGGAAAGTGTTAAAAGTACACGAAGTAAAATTAAACTAACAATTTAAATACAAACAAAATGAAAAAAATTTACTCTTTCATGATGTCCATGTTAGGAGCTGCGTTTTTGTATGCACAAACGCCGGTGACCTTCACTGTGGATATTGCAGGCGCTGGCCTTACCCCAGATGCGAATGGGATTCACATTGCGGGAAATTTTGGTGACCCTAATTATGACGGGTCTATTGTCAACGGTGATTATGTTAACTGGAGTCCTTCCGCTATTGAGTTATTAGACAATGGGGATGGCACTTACTCACTTACTTTGAATCTTTTACCTGAACACTATGAGTTCAAGTTTATCAATGGCAATGACTGGCCAATGGTAGAAGATGTACCCAACATTTGTCAAGTAGAGTTAAATGGAAATGATAATCGATATATTGAGGTAGGTTCAGACGCGGTGGAATACGCCGTATGTTTTGCCTCTTGCGCTTTGTGCAATGTGAATGCCGTTTTACTTCGAGTGGACATGTCTTTAATTGACGAAGATGGAGATGGAATAACAGGTGAAATTGGAGATGATATCAGCAGTGCCGGTGTTTATGTAGCGGGAGGATTTGACGCAAATGGCACCACAGGCTATCCTGCTTGGAATCCTTCGGGCATACAATGTGCTCCAATGGGAAATGGTGTTTACGGAGTGGTTTTGAATTTGAACGCAGGTAATTACGAATACAAATTTGTCAATGGTAATGCGTGGGGCTTTGATGAAACCGTTTCGGGTGCATGTGCCAATAATGGAAATAGAACTTTATCGGTAACTGGACCCAATCAATTGACTGATGCTTCTTGTTTTGGCTCTTGCTCAACATGCCTAATGCCTACCAATGTAACTTTCCGAGTAAACATGAGCAATGAAACCGTTTCTCCCAATGGGGTTCATTTGGCTGGTAGTCTTCAAGGTTGGGATCCAGGTGCCGCCGATTGGGCATTAACCGATGTAGGCAATAGCGTGTATGAAATTACCAAAGCCGTTCAACCAGGTTCTTATGAATTCAAATTTATTAATGGGAATGCATGGTCTGGCGCTGACAATGACAACGAGTCGGTTCCTGCGGAGTGCAATACCAATGGTAACCGCGCAGTAACCGTTGCGGGTACTTCCATGTTGGTTGAATATTGCTACAACCAATGTACAGCGGAGTGCGTTGTAGACCCAAATCCAGCGGATATTACTTTCAGAGTGAATATGGCGAATTTGATCACAGCAGGTACTTTTGATGCCGTAGCAGACACCATTTGGATGATTTCTGGAGCAACCAGTCCTGTATGGCAAGATGGTAGAACCATTATGACTGATGCGAATGGGGATCAGGTGTATGAGTGTACCTTAAACTTGTCTGGTCCTGCAGCGATTCAGTACAAATTTATTGGTGGTCAAGATATCTTTGCTCCAACCGTTGAAGAGGGTCCTGGTATTAACACAATCTGCGGAATTAACAATGGTATCGGTGGTTACAATCGTACTCACGTCAGGGCGGGAGTGAATGAGGTTTTGCCTGTGGTATGCTTTGATCTTTGTGGTGATTGCGCGGGTTGCGGGGACAGTACGGCTTGTAACTATAACGCCTTTGCTACCACGATTGATAATTTACTCTGTGCTATGCCCAACGATTCTTGTGACGATGGTTTGTCCAACACGTTTAATGATGTTTACAATGACAGCTGCGTTTGTGCCGGTACAGTGAGCATTCAAGAGTGGATGTTGGCAGATCAAGTGAGTGTTTATCCTAATCCAACAGACGGATTATTGAACATCGCTTTCCAAACCATCAATGCGCAAAAGCTGAACGTACGTGTGTACAATGTAATGGGTCAATTGGTGATGACAGAGCAGTACAACAAGGTAGCTGCAGGCAAAAATAATTTGACTTTGGATTTGACCGAATTGAAAACAGGAATTTATATGGTAGAAGTGTTAGGCAATAACACCCAAAACACCATCCGAGTTTCAGTGAAATAAGTTGTCAAGTTTTAGTTTGAAAGGCCTCTCCATCGAGAGGCCTTTTTTATTCTATGACTTTATTTTGATTTTTATTGACTAGGAAAGGGAAAGAGATGATCATCATCATGCGGTCGGTTGAATGGAAGATAAAAAACATTTGAGAAACCTACTTTATATTCGCAACATGAATGGTGTACAATTGCATTTCTTATTGAATCATGTCCCTTTGTTTTTTACCTTGTTTGGACTTCTGATTTTTATAACGTCATTGTTATTAAAAACAACATCTCCACGGAGATTTGCGCTTATTGTATGGATTTTGGCTGCAATGGGCAGTATGGGAGCAATGGCTTCAGGTGAGGAAGCGGAAGAAGTAGCCGAAGAATGGGGAATGTCTCATGCTGCTATCCATGAACACGAGGAAAAGGCCGAATTGGCACACTTCGCTTGTATCGGATTGGCTTTGCTGAGTTTAGTTTTATTGATTTTTGAAGTTCGAAAAATTAACTGGTGGAAAGGCACAACACCTTTGCTCGTTTTGTTGGCTTTGGGAGTGTTAGTGCTCATGTCAATGGCTGCTCATGAGGGAGGAAAGTTAAGGCATCCAGAATTGTATCAAGCTCCCCCTACTGATCAGGTCCCAACGGATGATCATGAGGCACCGGATGGGGAGCATGAATAATGTCCAACATCCGCCAAGTGTGGGGAGTCAGGAAGGTGGAGTCTTGCTTCATAAGGAAAACAGGATTCGAGTGGTTTGTGGATATTACCATTCAGGTGGATGGGGATTTGTCCGTAACAGAAGGACATGCCATCTCCCACCAGGTGAGTGATTCTATTCAGTCTATTAAGAAACAGGTCTATGCGGTTCATACGCATGTGGAGCCATTTCAAATATAATTGTTGAAAAATGACTTATCATGAAGAGGCGATTTATATTTTGCATCCTATATTTGTGACCTAACCCTAATATCCGATTATGAATATCGTTATCAATAGTTCTATTCTTCACAAGTCCTTGCAATTGCTCGGGGGTGTTTTAAATAACAACAATTCATTGCCCATTTTGGACAATTTTTTGTTTGAGATTAAACCACAGCAATTGGTCATTAGCGCTTCTGATTTAGAAACGGCCATCACGGTGAATATGGATAATATTGAAACTAAGGGTGAAGGTGTTTTGTGTATTCCCGCCAAATTATTGATGGATATTTTAAAGTCAATTCCTGAGCATCCATTGACTTTTACTATTGATGCTAAAACTTATGGGATAGAAATTTCAAGTGATTTTGGAAAGTATAAGCTAACGGGTTTGAACGGAGATGATTTTCCCAAAGCGCCAGCAATGGATGCTGATAAGAGTTTTAGTGTGCCAGGTGATGTAATGTCCAGAGCGATCAACAAAACATTATTTGCAGCGGGTAACGATGACATGCGCCCTGTGATGAGTGGAATGTACTTTGAAATCAAAGCAAATGAAGCCCGATTTGTTGCTACGGATGCGCACAAATTAGTAAGATACACGCGTACTGACAAAGGAGGGGATGAAGCCACTTTTATTGTTCCCAAAAAGCCATTGAATCTGATGAAAGGAATATTGGGTTCTGTGAAATCTGATGTAAAAGTTACCTATGCTGATAACAATGCTCATTTTAGTTTTGACAATGTATCGCTGATGTGTCGCTTGATTGAGGGTAAATATCCCAACTACGAGGCGGTGATTCCCAAAGAAAATCCCTTTAAATTGACGATTGATCGTGCGGATTTTTTACAATCTATTCGTCGTGTCAGCATTTTCGCCAACAAGAGCACGTATCAAGTTCGGTTGAAAATGGGAGGTAGTGAATTGCATCTTTCTGCTGAAGACCTAGATTACTCCAACGAAGCAAATGAAAGTCTAGCGTGTACTTACTCTGGTGATAATTTGGAGATTGGATTCAATAGTCGCTTTCTTCAAGAGATGTTGAGTAATCTTGATTGTGATAATGTGACAATAGAGATGAGCGCCTCCAATCGCGCGGGTATTTTACGCCCCGTAGAAATGGTAGATGAGCATGAAGATATCTTGATGCTGGTAATGCCGGTGATGCTGAATAATTAAAATTCAGCCATGCGGGGTTTGCAGCTCAGAGCACCAGGTATTCGCATTGCGGATACCGAGTTAATACTCCATTCAAATAATCGTGTTTATCATCTCGGAGTAGGGCCTGAGCAGGTGGCCACCGATATTTGGATCGTCGGAGACCCTGAACGGGTGCCTCTTATTTCTAGACATTTGGATCGTGTGGACTTTACTATCCATAATAGAGAGTTTGTGCTGCATACAGGTGAACTCAAAGGGAAACGATTGACTATAGTGTCTTCCGGAATTGGGGTGGATAATATTGACATTCTCATCAACGAGCTGGATGCTGCGGTAAATGTAGATTTGGAGAAAAGACAAGTAAAAGAAGAACTCACTTCATTGCGCTTTTTACGATTGGGTACAAGTGGTGCCATTCAACCAGAAATTTCAGTGGGTACCATCGTGGCCTCTCAATTTGCCTTTGCTTTGGATGGGGTTCCATTGAGCTATGAAATGGAATTCAGCCAAAGTGAAACGGAGTTGATGTTTGCGCTGCAAAAATCAGGCAGAACAGAGAGTGGCTTATATGCGGTAAAGGGTAGTGACCATTTGCTCGAAAGATATCCTTTTCATCAACTCCAGGGAATTACTTTCACCGCCAATGGGTTCTATGGACCGCAAGGTCGTTCGGTTCGCTTGAAATCCAAATTGGAAGATTTTAGTTGGGCACAACAATTCAAGTTTAATGACTTGCGCGTTACTAATTTCGAAATGGAGTGTGCTGGCTTGTACGCGATGTCCGCCATGTTGGGACATGAGGCATTGACATGTTGTGTGATTTTGGCCAATAGAGCCACAAAGGAGTTTTCGGAGAATCCAGCAGAAATGGCAGAAACGCTGATTCAGAATGCCTTGCAGGTATTTTGAAAATTCTCTTGTGAATAATAAAAAGGATTAGTAGTCGTGAGGCGCTCCAGTGTGGGTAGTTTTGATTGGCTAAATCCTATATTATGCATCGTGAAGTAAGTGCCCTAATTAGTTTAATTGAAGATCCCGACGAGGAAATTTATTGTCAAGTAAAAAAGGAGTTGCATCGTTATGGTGACGCACTGATACCTCAACTTGAGTTTTATTGGGAAGCAAATAGTTTCGGCCCTTTATTCAATCGCAGAGTGGAGCAATTGATTCATGAATTGCATTATGGCGGAATTTACCGACGTTTGCGCGAATGGAAAGAATCAGATCAGGATTTATTGGAAGGGTTACTGATATTAAATCGTTATTATTATTCAACGGAAAGTGAGGAGGAATTGAAGCAACGAGTGTTGAAAATCCGACAAGATATCTGGTTGGAATTGAATGATTTTTTAACGGCTTTAGAGGCTGTGAACGTCTTTAATACTGTACTTTTTAAAATCTATGGTTTTCAAGGGGTGCATCATCACAGCCATGGGCATTTGACATTGAGTGATTTATTGAATACAAAACTTGGGGAGCCACTGATCATTGGAGCTTTGTATTCTTGGATTGCAGAGAGCTTGGAGATACAATTGCCAGCCATTAATATGCCGGGTTACTGTATTTTGGCATATGAGGAAATGGATCTTAATGGTCGGCCAGAAATTTTGTTTTATGTCAATCCGCATGAATCAGGTCAAATCATGTGCCTTGAAGATTTAGAATTGATGATGAAGGATCTTCAATATCCGTATGACACGCGTTTTTTCCAGTCTTGTAGTCGAATCGAGTGGATGGCTAGGTTAATAAATGCATTTATCAATGAGGCGATGGCCAAGCAGGATAAAGACAAAGTACAAGAATTACGCGCGTTACAATCTTTGATGTTGGAATAATAAAACGGTATTGAAATAAAAAAGGGGGCAGTTCCGCCCCCTTTTTTATTGTTCCATTAACTGATTATTCTACGATCAATCGTTCTGTCATCACATTGCCTTGGTAATTCCATTGCAACATGTACACTCCTTGGGGCATTTCACTTACATCAACAGTATGGATACTTCCTCTTGTCGAGGTGGTCATGACTTTTTTTCCATCCATGGACCAAATGGTAAGCACACCATTTGTGTGTTCAGGCAATTGGATACGCACCTCATCCTGAGCGGGATTTGGATACAAGCCCATTGTATTGTTTATGTCTTCCACCGAAGTGCTGTTTCCTTGTGGCCATGTGTTGATGATGTTCAACGTGAAAGGCTGGGTCATTACACCACCAGGACCGCCATTGCCCATTTCATCCATATTGAAAGTGATGCAAGTATAGCCCCAGCATCCTGTGCTATCATACGTACTCAAGCACAAAGTATAAGTTCCGATGTTAGGGTAAACATAAGATGGATAGGCTTCATTGCTGAATCCTCCCAAAGAATCTCCGAAATACCACTCATAGCTCATGTAGTCGTCATTAGTAGCAGGCATATATACCCATACTTCATAAGGATTAGTGACCAATGAGTCGGGCACCAGTTGGATGTCTACAAAGCATCCTTGTCCATTTTCATCCACTTCTCCGTCACAATCATTATCCACATTATCGCCGACAATCTCATTCATGTAGGGGCTGATCATTGGATCATTGTCGTTACAATCGATGTTGGCGGTAGCACCGTCACCGTCATTATCGGTATCCATTCCGGCACAAGGGCCATCTACCAACGACCAATATACATTCTGGTTGGAAGGTATATTCCAGGAGTTCCCATTTTCGTCCATGAAAGTGGCAGCAGAGCTAGCATCGCTCGAATCTACACTTCCATAGTAGTAGATGGCATAACAATTTGGAGAGGCGCAAAAATAGTAACTGTCAAATCCATACATATTGAGGTTGGTGTAATAGCCTGTGGTGATGTCCTGTATGTTTATCCAGGATCCATTGGCGCTATTGCTAGGGTAGATATGAATCAACTCTCCTTCGCAGGTGTAAATACAAGAACCATCGTTCATCGTTGCCGCGGGATTATAGTTGAGTGCTAATGAATCATTGCAACCATAAACATAAGTGCAGCTATTGTCATTTGATGTTGCCTCTGGGTTGAAATTGACGGCCAAAGGATCTGTACATCCAAATACTTCCCCACAAGTACCATCTATGCTAAAGTTGGCTGAATCCCAGTTTAAATTGTTGGCTAAACCTGTATGGATGACTTGCCCACTTCCATTGTTCACCCAAAAGTAACCATTGTACCATCCGTTATTTCCCGCATTATTAGACATTAAAGCGGTGTAACACTCACCTGCTTGCAAGCAAATACTGGTGTAGTAAATCGCAACATTTCCAAGTGCAGGGCTCGTGAAAATCGTATCCCCCGCTGAATTAACGATATGCAAAGTCACTTCGTTTCCGTTGGAGAATGTGCAGATGTACAATTGAGCGTTGATTGAACCTGCTCCGTTGCAATAAATGCAGGAGCTGTCCGGTATAGTGGCATTCGGGTTGAAGTTGGTGGCAGTTGGATCTGTGCAACCACTGTAATCACAAGGTCCGCTGACATTGGCAGCGGGATCGAAGTTGACAGCGTTTGGATCCATGCAACCAACGCTTACGGTGTTTCCACATTCAACGCCTACTCCAAAATAAAACATCCCAATATTCCCTGCGGCCAAAGAACCCTGATACTCCTCACCATTGGCGGTGGTGATGGTCAAAGTGCCATTGTTCCAGCCATCCCCAAAAGAATCATTCATTTGTACGGTATAGCAACCCGATGGCAAGCACCAAGTGCCACTCACACCGGTGTTGCTGTTAAAGGGCGTTGAAGAATAAACCAATGTTCCTGCTGAATCCAGCACAGAGAAAGATATTTCTTGTGGAAAAAGACCAGGATTGACGTTATAAGCTACCGATGTGCATTGTGACCATGTACTCCATCCGATAGTCAAGAACAACAGAAAAGTGAATAATTGTTTTTTCATTGGATGAATTTTCTTCAAACAAAAATGATAAGAAATTACTGGAACAGCTCAATTATTATGTTAAAAATGGCAGAGGGGTTGGCAGAATTCTGACAGAATGTGCATGGCTGTCTCATCCACACTGACAATTCAGCTCAAATCGATTTTCGGAACACCAATTGTAAAAGGAAGGAAAATTTTGAAAAAATAAAGCAATGAGTAAAATAATTGGAATCGACTTAGGGACAACCAATTCATGCGTTTCTGTGATGGAAGGGAATGAGCCCGTGGTCATCGCGAACAGCGAAGGAAAAAGAACTACGCCCTCTATTGTGGCATTTGTGGAAGGGGGAGAAAGAAAAGTTGGTGATCCTGCTAAAAGACAAGCCATCACCAATCCGACGAAAACGGTTTATTCCATCAAACGTTTCATGGGTAGTTCCTATGCCGAATCGGAAAGAGAAGTAACCCGCGTACCTTACGCTGTGGTAAAGGGAGATGGAAACACACCAAGAGTTAAAATCGACGATCGTCAATATTCACCCCAAGAAATTTCTGCCATGATTCTTCAAAAAATGAAGAAAACTGCCGAAGATTATTTGGGTCATGAGGTAACAGAGGCGGTGATTACGGTGCCTGCGTATTTCAACGATGCACAACGCCAAGCCACCAAGGAAGCAGGCGAAATTGCAGGATTGGCAGTGAAGCGTATCATCAATGAGCCCACAGCAGCGGCGCTGGCTTATGGTCTGGACAAGAAGTCACAAGACATGAAAATCGTGGTTTTCGACTGCGGTGGTGGAACGCATGACGTTTCTGTTTTGGAATTGGGAGATGGCGTGTTTGAAGTATTGTCCACTGACGGAGATACTCACTTAGGAGGGGACGATTTTGACCAAGTAATCATCGATTGGTTGGTTCAAGAGTTCAAGAATGACAATGGTAATATTGATCTTTCAAGAGATCCAATGGCTTTGCAACGTTTGAAAGAGGCTGCGGAGAAAGCCAAGATAGAATTATCTTCTAGTAGCAGCACGGAGATCAACCTTCCCTACATCATGCCCGTTGACGGAATGCCGAAGCATTTGGTGAAGAGTTTAACCAAGGCCAAGTTTGAACAATTGGCGGATAGTTTGATCCAACGAACCATCGCTCCTTGTGCTTCTGCATTGAAAAGTGCTGGTTTGAGTGTCAATGACATCAACGAGGTTATTTTAGTGGGAGGTTCCACACGCATCCCCGCGATTCAAGAGTCGGTGAAGAAATTCTTTGGAAAGGAACCTTCAAAAGGGGTGAATCCTGATGAAGTGGTAGCCATAGGAGCCGCTATCCAAGGAGGAGTGTTAACTGGCGAGGTGAAAGATGTGTTATTGTTGGATGTAACCCCACTTTCTTTAGGAATTGAAACAATGGGAGGTGTCTTCACCAAATTGATTGAGGCCAATACCACCATCCCGACAAAGAAGTCAGAAGTTTTCTCTACCGCTAGTGATAATCAACCAAGTGTAGAGATTCACGTTTTGCAAGGAGAGCGTGCCATGGCCAAGGATAACAGAACCATTGGAAAGTTCCATTTGTCAGATCTTCCCCCAGCACCAAGAGGTATTCCTCAGATCGAAGTGATTTTTGACATTGACGCCAATGGAATCATCAACGTAAGTGCGCTCGATAAAGCCACTAACAAAACCCAAAGTATTCGTATCGAAGCTTCTTCAGGATTGAGCAAGGAGGAAATAGAGCGAATGAAAAAGGAGGCTGAAATGAATGCAGATGCGGACAAGAAGGCCAAGGAAGAAGTGGATTTGGTGAATCAAGCCGATTCATTGATTTTCCAGGTAGAGAAACAGTTGACAGAGTTTGGTGATAAATTACCGGCTGACAAAAAGGGTGAGATTGAGGCTATTCTAGCGGATTTGAAAAAGGCCCACGCCGAGAAAAACTTGACAGATATTAAATCTAAAATGGATCAGCTGAACAGCGTATTCCAAGCGGCGAGCCAGGAGATGTATAGTCAGGCGGGTGCAAACCCCACAGGCGACGCTGGTGCAGGCGCTGGAAAGGCCGATGATGAAGTGACCGATGTAGATTTTGAAGAAGTCAAGGAGGATAAGAAATAAGTGTTTTTTGGTATCGAAAAAAGGCTGTCTGAAAGGACGGCCTTTTTTTATTGATTTATCGATGACGAGAAAGTGCTAATTTTGCGGCCGAAATGAATTTTGAGCAAAAGAAATCGTTTGGCGTTTTGGCATCCGTTGGCTTGCTTACCATCTTGGCCATATGGCTCGTTTCTCAATTGCATTTCAATTACGATTTTGAAGAATTTTTCCCTCAAAATGACCCAGAGACCACTTATTTCAAGGAGTTTAGAAGCACCTTCGAATCGGATTTTGATTATTTCATTGTAGTACTGGAAAGACCCGAAGGTATCTTTGATTCCACCTTTTTGGCCAGGGTAGATTCCCTGAATAATGTGCTTAAGACGCTCCCTGAAGTAGAGGAAGCGGTGGGTCCAACCCAAGTGATGGATTATGCCATGGACCCTGTCTTTGGTGGTTTTTTCTCTTCCCCATGGGTCAATTTCAGAACTCCGGAAAATTTATCTGCGGATAGTGCTCGGGTATATGAGAATAAACAATGGATTGGCATTTTCTTTTCCCCTGACGCGAAGTCTGTCGCGATCAACATGAAGCACACTCCGCAGTTGGCAGTCAACAAGTGCAATCAGCTGTATTTTGATGTAGAGAAAATGGTCAATGATCATGGCTTTAGCGATGCGCATTTGATTGGCAGAGCGAAGGGCCAAAAGATGTATGTGGAGTTGATGATCAAAGAGCTGATCATGTTCATTGGCATCAGTTTATTGTGCACTATCGTTTTCTTGTTCATCGCGTTTAGATCGTTTTGGGGAATCGCAATTCCTTCGGTTATAGTATTGCTGTCTATTCTGTTTACCATGGCCTTCATGAAAATCATCGGAAAGGACATTGATTTGATGCTTACGGTGATGCCTACTATCATTTTTGTGGTGGGGATGAGTGACTCTATTCACGTGCTGACGAAGTACATGCAAGAATTGCGTACGGGCAAGGATCGAGTTTCAGCGATCAAAGCGGCATTCAAGAGCATTCGATTGGCCACTTTCCTTACTGCTGTTACCACCGCCATTGGTTTTTTAACTTTGGTCTTCTCGAGTATCAAGCCCATTTCTGACTTTGGAATCTACACTTCAATCGGAGTTTTGTTGGCTTATGGATTAACCTATACCTTGCTGCCCGCAGTGATCATCGTTACTAATCCTAAACGGATGACGGCTTACGCAGAGTCTGGTGATTTTTGGACGCCTGTGTTGCACAGTAGTTTGCTTTGGGTATTTAGAAAAAGAAAATGGGTTTTAGTGGGATGTGCGGTTTTAATAGGGGTGAGCATCATCGGAATCCAGAAAATTGAGGTGGATAATCTGATGTTGGAGGATTTGAAAGATGATCACCCTTTGAAGCAAGATTTTGCTTTTATGGAAAAGCGCTTTGGCGGCTGCCGTCCTTTCGAATTGTCCATTCAGCTGGATACCAATGTGGATGTTTATGATCTAAAGGTATTGCGTCAAATCGATACACTTGGTTATTTTCTCCAAAATGAATACGGTGTAGGGGCCTTGTTCTCATTGACCGAGATGGTGAAGAGCGGTAATCGGACATTGAATTCTGGCATGGCGGAATATCGAGTGATTCCGAGTGATTCTTTGGAAATGAAAAGAATTGAGCGCTATTTAAAAAGGCGAGATATGCAAAAGGTCATTGAATTGACCTATGATCAAGATCGCCATTTGCTGCGTGTGGCGGGAAGGGTGAGTGACGCTGGCAGGCAGCATTACAAGTTGAAGAACGAGAGAATGAGGCAATTTGTCAACGCGCATTGTCCGGATTTGAAGGAGCATCGCGTCACGGGAACCGCATTTTTGATGGATTTGAACAACGCTTATTTGGTGGACAATATGATGTTGGATTTATTTTTATCTGTAACAGTGATAGGATTGATCATGGGGTTGGTGTATCGATCTTGGTTGATGATTCCTTTGACCATCATCCCCAATTTGATTCCATTGATTGTAGTGGCGGGCATTATGGGATTTGCGGGTATTCCGCTCAAATTATCCACTTCCATTATATTCAATATCGCTTTTGGAATTGCCGTGGATGACACGATTCATTTTTTAGCCAGAGTAAAGACCTACTTGAGTGATGGAAAAAGTAAAGTGTATGCAGTGAAGAGAACATTTTTGACGACGGGGAAGGCCATGATTGTTACCACCCTAATATTGAGTGGAGGGTTTGCAACGCTCATATTTTCTGACTTTTTAGGTACTTTTTATATCGGTCTATTGATTTCGTTAACTCTATTCATCGCCCTCTTTTTCGAATTGATGATTACTCCTTTAGTAGTAATTCTATTTTTTGTTAAAAAAAAGTAGAAAAAGGGTTTGATTGTTAACCAAATGTTTCTATATTTGCCAAACTAATAAGCTTAAACAAAAAGATGAAAAAGAACATTATTCTAGTAATTGCATTGGCTTTGGTGGCCAGTGTCTCAATGAACGCTCAGGCAGAAGCGAAAGGCGGAAACAAAGTATCCTCATTTTTAACCACTGGTCCATGGACATTTACTTTGGGATGGGCAGCCATCGATGATGACGGTAGAAAGTTTGAAAAAATGTTGGATGTGAAGGATGGTTGGAATTACAATCTTTTCCCAGCTCAAATCGGTGCGATGAAGAAAATCAATGACAAGTGGTCAGCAGATTTAGGATTCACATATGCCAAATACGATGCGAAATTTCGTAATGGTGAGAATGCCTATGAGGCAGGTACTTTTTGGGCGGTTGATTTGAATAGCCGTTATGGTATTTTCTCCAAGAAATTGGGTTCTATCAATATGGACATTCAATCTTACCAGGGTCTAGGTTTTACGCAGAGAAATCCTGGAATGGACAAAAATACTCCAACTTTGAATACTGGCTTGGGATTCAACTTTTGGATCAAGGAAAATTGGGGAGTGGCTTTGAGCTCTCAAGCTAAATGGGGTTTAACCAATTTGGCTGATGGTGGTAGCTATTTGCACCACGGGCTTACTTTCTTCTACGTAACGAAGTAATTTCGCACTCTGAAATAGCGCGATGGAATGTTTTCCGCATTCCACGCGCTATTTTAGTGTTTAGACGTTTCGAGAAAATGGTTTCAAAGAATATTATTTTATTAGTTCTGGCTTGGGTTGTTCTTTTTTGGACAAGTTGTACATCCTCAAAGAATGTTTATTACATGGATGATTTGTCGGCAGGGAAGTATAATGAACAAGTGGATTTTCAGGATCCGATGATTCAAGTGGGGGATCAGCTCAGTATTTTTGTAAGTAGTCCCAATGCTGAGCTAGCGGCCTTTTATAACATGCCCAATTCTTCTTCTGCGCAGGGGATGAATAATATTCAATTGCAATCGGCGCACCCTATTATCGGCTATTTGGTAGATGCGAAGGGGGAGATTGTAATGCCTAAAATCGGAAACTTGAAAATTGGAGGCTTGAGATTTTCAGAGGCGAAGTTGTTAATTGAGCAGAAAATGTCACCCTATTTGAAAGATCCAGTGGTGAGTTTGCGATGCGTGAACTTTCGAATTACGGCGATTGGTGAATTGGCGAAACCAGGAACTTATTATGTTCCATATCATGAGATTAATATTTTACAAGCCTTAGGATTGGCGGGAGATTTGACCATCAATGGAGTGAGAACGGATATTTTGGTGATTCGGCAATCAGAGGGGGTTAAGGAAACTTTCCATTTGGATTTAACGAGTAAGGATATTGTGAATTCTCCAGTTTATCACTTAAAATCTGGGGATGTAATTTACGTAAAGCCCAACAAGACAAAAATCAATACAAGCAGCACCTTTTTTCAAGTATGGCCAACAGTCACCAGTGCGGTAACTTTGCTGGTGTTGGTTCTCACTAATATTCGAAATTAAAATATGAGAATGGAGGACGAGGAATCGGAGATAGATATCATTGGTAATATCAGAAGCACATTAGTGGCATATTGGCCGTTGTTTGTGGGCAGTGTTTTGGTTTTTTTATTCATTGGATTTTTATACTTGCGTTATACCTCGCCGACGTACAAGGTATCGGCAAAAATATTGGTGAAGGATGATAAAAAGACAGGTGTTGGTGGTGCAGGATCTATATTGAGCGAGTTGGATTTGTTCGGAGGTAAAAAGATTGTGGAGAATGAGTTGGAAATATTACGGTCCAGACCGATCATTGAGTCCGTAGTTCGCAAGACCAATTGCAATTTTAAAATTTATAAGAATGGTCGCATACGTGACGTTTTACAGGGATTGGATTTTCCCATCTCCATATTTCCTGTATTTCCAGATAGCGTTGAAGAGAAAGAGGATTTTCTTACGTTTAAATTACGAGATGGAGAGATAGAGTTGAATGGAGTATCCTATCCTTTGGCAGACACTATTTTTGTAAATGGTGAGCATAAAGATACTCATGTCGGAATTGTCATTAACAAAAACAGATTGTGGGAATTGGGCAATAATGAATTTTATGTGGTTTCTTCCTCTATTAAAAATGAGATCAAGGAAATTCTCAAATTGTTCATTGTCGTTACCACTAACAAGAACACGAGTGTCATTGATTTATCAATGGATACGAAGAATATCAATCGTGGAGAGGCCATTCTTGAATTGATTATTGATTCATATGCCGATGCGGCGACTGCAGATAAACGTCAGATAGCTCAATTCACCTTGGATTTTATTGAGGGTAGGTTAGGTTTGGTGACCTCGCAATTGGATTCTGTGGAAAGAGATATAGAAGTTTTTAAAGAAACCAATTCAATAGTGGATTTAAGTCAACAGGGTAAATTGTTTTTGGAGTCAGTGAAGGAGGAGGATAAGGAGTTGAATAAATTTGAAATACAGCTCAGTGTCTTGTCGGATGTTGAGCAATACATCAAAGGCAAGGGCAATAGTCCAGGAAATTTACCTTCTTTAGTGGGTATTTCTGACCCTTCCATTGTAGCTATGCTCAATCGACTCTACGAAATGGAGTTCAATTATCAGAAGAGAAAGGGCATGGTGGGAGGAATGGATGAAGAATTGTTGATGTTGGAGAGCGAGATTGGAAAATTGCGAACCTCATTGGCCGAGTCTGTTGGACAGTTAAAGGAGAACACCCAAGAGACGATTCGAAGAATGAAGAGTAAGTTGAATTTGAAGATGTCATCACTTACCACTTTACCGGGCAAGGAGCGAATGTTATTGGACATAAGTCGACAGCAAGCCATTAAGAATTCCATTTATACTTTTCTGTTAGAGAAAAGAGAAGAAAGTGCGATTTCTTTTGCCTCTACCGTTTCCGATGTTCGATTGGTGGAGCCTGCCCAGGGAGATGAGGAGCCAATCAAACCCAAGAAGTTAGTCATCTTGATTATTTGCGTGATCTTGGGTCTCGCTATACCGGGCTTCTATGTTTATTATTTTGAGATATTGACGGGGAAAATAAAGTTTAGAAGCGACATAGAGAGTCGAACCAGTTTAGCCGTCTTGGGTGAGATATATCAAGGGGATGCAGACAGTGACTTTATCATTAGCAGTGATAATCGCAGTGCCATTGCAGAATCGGTGAGATCGGTTAGAAGTAAAATGAGTTATTATCTAAGAGGAGAGGGAAGTCAGGTAATTTTGATCAGTTCTTGTTTGCCCGGCGAGGGTAAATCTTTTATCACCACGAATGTGGCCTTGAGTTTTGCTTTGATGGGTAAGCGCACTGTGGTAATCGCTGCGGATATGCGAAAGCCAAGGATACACAAAGCATTTGGTGTTTCATCAACGCAGGGATTATCTCAGGTTTTGATCGGCAAATTAAGCGTTGATGAAGCCATTCAATCGACTGAATACAAAGATTTATTCATCATGTCTCCGGGTCCGATTCCTCCAAATCCGGCAGAATTGTTATTGAATAAGGAATTCAAGTTGATGATTCAACGACTGAAGGAGCAATTTGACTTTGTGATCATCGATTCTCCACCCTTGGGATTGATTTCAGACGCTGAAATAATGGCGGAGGATGCTGATTTCAGTTTGTTTGTGGTAAGGCATGACCATTCTTTGAAGGAGGCGGTAAAGAATATTTTAGGGCCGATCAATAAGGAATCCAAGTTTTGGCCGGCCGCGGTGGTGTATAATGGTATAAAAACAAGAGGATTGAGTGGATATGGCAAAGGTTATGGATATGGATATGGATATGGATATGGAAGTGGCTACGGTGATAATGTTGTGAGTAAAAAGGAAGAATTAAAGAGTTGAAGCCAATTCATCCTAGTGCTTTAAACTCATGAATATAAAATCCACCGTTTTTTTAGGCATTGGTAAGTTCTTTGAGAAAATAATAGCGTTTCTTTTTTATTTTATTATTGCTCGTTATTTCGGGAGTGATCATTTCGGAGACTTTGTCTTTCAATACAGTGTTGCCTCTTTTATAATGGTTATTTTTGATTTTGGAGGTGAGATATTTTGCGTGCGATTCTTTACCAACCAATCTCGAAACGAGGATCAATCTAATTTGATAGCGATGAAGTCAGTGGTGGCTCTGGTCATTATTTGTGTCGTCATTTTAATTGGTTGGCATTCCTATCTGGTTGTGTTGTTGTTATTATTTTATATGGATGCAATAATTAGTGTTTTACGTTCAAGATTATTTGCAATAAAGGATTTTGGTATTGAAACCATTTTTTCCGTTGGAGAAAAATGTCTCTCCTTTTTATTCTTCTTTTTATCCATTTTAACTTTCAAGGATATTAAAATTAGCATTTTGGCGATGGTATTGGGTAAATTCTTAGGATTGATTATTTATAATTTTTATCGCCCCTTTGTAAAGCAATTGGTATTGACACTCATAAATTTTAAGGTTGTATTTCAGGAAATAAAAACGGTTTTGAAGGATTCTTGGTCTTATTCGCTGCATGGATTGACCTATTTATTGTTTTATCAAATTGATTTAAGTTTATTGAAGTATTATCATATTTCCGATGGTGCAATTGGCGAATATGCGGCGGCTATGAAAATTTTTGGATTTGGACTTATAGTGAGTGAAGTGCTTTTTCGGCAATATTACCCGGAAATCAACAATCTAATGAAAAAAGGGATGAGTTCGCAATTGGTTGATTTTGTAGCCAAATTGACTAGAGCCAATTTTGCTATTTCATTTGTGCTGTTGACCGTGATTTTATCGTTTTCAGTTTTGATCATTGAGGTTACTTTTGGCGCTGGATTTAATCAATCGAGTAGGATACTCTCTATTTTGGCATTTGCTTTTTTATTTAGGTTTCAGTCAGCTCCTTACAGCGGAATTATTTCGGCTTCAGAGCATAATTTAAGGAAGGTTTTTGTGTCGCTTATTTGTGTAATGTTTAATGTGCTTTTTAATTTTCTCTTCATACCTAGATTTGGTATTTTAGCTTCAGCTGTAATCACCGTTTTAACTGAATTTTTGTTTTGGGTATTGTTGAGAATCACGTTAGTGAGGACATTCAATATGGGATTAGAGAGTTTAAATGTTTTTCATTACCTGCTTATTTTATCATTAATGGGTTTGACGTTTTTTTCACTTCATCTTTACAATCCAGTTCGTATAGCGTTATTTTTAGGGGGGTGTTTTTTTGTATTGATAAATAGAAAGTGGATTTTAGATTTGTATCATTAGTATTTTAGAAAAGGAGTGATGAAAGCTTTGATTAAGTATCTTATATTTCGAACAGTTTACTTTTTTTTACGTGTCTATTATAGAGACAAGGTGGTTTTTCTTGATTGTCGCCCCCATCAAAGAAATTTTGGAGATGCCTTTAATTTATGGTTAGTGACAGAATTGAGTGGTAGAAAGGTAATTAGGATTCAATCAGAATATTTTAATGGAGAACATATGATGGCGGCAGGTTCTATTTTAGATCATGCAAGAGAAGCTACATTGGTTTGGGGGAGCGGTTTAATTTCTAGCGAAATTCATTTTCATGAAGAGTTGAATAATGTGAGAGCTGTTCGTGGTCGCTTAACACAAAAGAGGCTGTTGGACAAGGGAATTCCGTGCCCTTCTGTATTTGGAGACCCTGCTTTATTGGTGCCTAGATTGTATCAGCCTCAATGTCATCCAGAAGAACGGAAATTTAAAATAGGCATTATTCCTCATTACGTGGATAAGTCGCATGCTTGGTTACAACCTTTTTTGAAACAGTCAGATATTCAAATTATTGATATTCAACAAGAGTCTATTTTCAGATTTATTGATGATGTATGCAGTTGCGAGATCATCCTCTCTAGCTCATTGCATGGACTTATCATTGCTGATGCTTATGGAATACCCAATGTTTGGATTAAACTTTCCGATAAAGTGATTGGAGGGGATTTCAAGTTTATGGATTATTACAGCATTAGTAGCAGATTACCTAATTGCGTTGCAGTGAGTGGAGGCGAAGATATTTTTGAAATATCAAGACATGCTGAAGTCACGATTTTTGAAACAGATTTTTCCGAGTTGATGGAAAATTTTCCATTTAAGAATAATCTAAAATGACGCGTAGATCATTGCTATTTGGCTTATTTAACCTGATGCTTTTTTTAATGATCATCACCTTTTGTGAGGGTGTGCTGCAGATTAAGTGGGCTTATTTTGCAGATGAAGCATTGTTATGTATTTCAACATTGATTATTGTTGGTCATGTTACTTTTTTTTCTAAGTCAAAAGCTGGAAAGGCACTCCTTGTTCTTTTGTTGCTTTATACGCTCATTCAATTGGTGAATTACTTTATGTCACCTTATCAGTTGAAGTTTATTTTCACTTTTGGACAAGCGTTAATCAATCTGAAGGTTGTTGTCGTGCCTTTAGCTTTTTGTATCATACATAATTCTATTCGGATAAGGCGCATTTTGATACGTCGATTTCTCCAGGTGCTGATTTTATTATTTTTTCTAGGTTTGATTTTGAACATAGTGTTTCAAAAGGAGTGGAATTTATTATTGGGATGGAAGGTAGAATATCGTTACGGCTTCTTGCGCATGGCGGGCTGGTTTGGAGGAACTCATTATTTAGGTTATTTTTTCACGTTGGTTACTTTAGTATTGTGGATGAGTTTTTCATTAAGACGAAAGGGAGTATTAACATGGCGATTTTATCTTTTTTATAGTATTGTACAAGTGTTAATTTCATTTCCACTTACTATTCGTAAAGGTTTGGTGAGTATTATTTCTTTGATATACCATAATTTGGTTTCGAGTAATTTGACAAGATTCATACGTATTTCTGTTATTACTTTTTTGTTTGGTTTGTCTTTTTATCTGTTTGTAGGCGATAGCGCCTATGTTGCAGATACAAAATTGGATATGTTGAGGATGACCAATAATGATGATGATAACTATTACATTAGAGGTTTAATGGTGTATAATGGAGCAGCGCTTGCTATTAGTCATTTTCCATTTGGAGTTGGGGCTGCTACATTTGGGACAGTATTATCCAAGTACAACACTTTAGAGGTCTACCAGAAGGTGAACATACCTTCTTTTTGGTATGAAGGAGAGGATTTGAGTGGGGTGTATGACAGCGGGTTCTTCTCATTGTTAGCAGAGAATGGTTTTTTTGGTATTATTGTCATGATTCTGATAGTCTATTATCTTTACCAATTAATGATAAGACAGTTAAATCAGAATGGGGTTGCGATCTTGCGCGTGTTATTTGTAACCATGGCGATTTGGAGTATTACCGAACCGGTGATTCAAAATGGTATCTTCACTGTTATTTTTTCATCGTTATGCATCTTTATTTTATCCGAAAATAGGGTGTTGGAGAGTACGGAGTCAGCATGAATATTTTGGTAATTAGCAATCTTTTCCCATCTAAACGATATCCTTCATTCGGAATTTTCGTAAAAAATTTTTGCACTCAATTGACGGAGGGTCGTTGTGAGGTTAATTTAGTTACTATCAAAGGCAAAGCTGGTCAGGGTGCACAGAAGGTGGCTCGCTACTCAGTATTTTTTTTAAAAGTTTTCTATGCGATATTGTTTTCAAGATATGATTTAATCTACGTCCATTATGGTTCTCATCCTTTAATTCCTTTGGCAATATTTCGATGTTGTCTAAAAAAACCAATCGTTATTAATTTTCACGGAGAGGATTTGGTAAGTGACAGAGGAGTTGAAGTGTTCATTAGACCCTATTTGTCTAAACTTATTGAGAGTGCTGCATTAATTGTTGTCCCATCTCAATATTTCTATGATGTTTTTCGTGAGAGATATGCTAACATCAATGTTACGATATCACCCTCTGGCGGAATTGATTTGTCGTTATTTCATCCGACAAATGAATTGGCGGTTTTTCCCAGGGTTCGACGCATTGGTTTTGTTGCACGCATAGAGCATGGTAAAGGCTGGAGAACATTGCTCAAGTCAGTAGAGGATCTTATGCAGTACGAAAATTTTTCATTTGAGTTGGATGTAGTGGGAAATGGAACGGAGTTTTCCCTCATGAGAAGTGAAGTTAAAGCAAGAGGCATGGAGAAGAAAGTAATATTTCATGGTGAGTTAGATCATGTTGAGTTAGCGAAATTGATGCGTTCTTTTCATTTTCTTGTTATTCCATCTGAATTAGATGAGAGTTTAGGTTTAGTTGGAATAGAGGCTATGTCAACTGGGATTCCAGTCATAGCCACAGATCAGCCCGCTTTTAGAACTTACATTGATGATAAAGTGAATGGATGGTTGTACAAGAAAAGTGATTCAAATGAATTGAGAAATCTGCTTTCGATGGTTTTGAATATGAGATTAGTAGATTATTTGGAGATGCGGAATAATTGTATTTTGAAATCGAGAGAATTTGACCATCAAGAGGTTTCAAAGTCTCTTGTTAATCAGTTAAAGAAATTGATAGAATGATAATCGGAATCATCGGCACCCGTGGAATCCCAAATCACTACGGTGGATTTGAGCAGTTTGCTGAGCAAGTGGCTGTTAGATGGGTGGAAATGGGCCACGAAGTGATTGTATATAATTCACATCGACATCCCTTTCAAGAGAAGTATTACAAAGGCGTTCAAATTGTTCATTGTTATGATCCAGAGCATAAAATGGGAACAGCTGGGCAATTTATTTATGATTTGAATTGCATTTTACACTCGAGAAAACAAAAGTTGGACATATTTCTTCAACTCGGTTATACCAGCTCTTCCATTTGGTCTTTTTTAATGCCTAAGAGAAGTGTCATTGTTACCAATATGGATGGATTGGAATGGAAAAGATCCAAGTACAGCAGGTGTGTTCAATCTTTTTTAAAGCGTGCAGAAAGGTGGGGCATCAAAGGTTCCGATGTTTTGGTAGCTGATTCGATAGGGATACAACAGTATCTCAAGGAGGCGTATGGTGTGGAATCTACTTTTATTGCCTATGGATCAGATGTAGTGGAAATGGATCATTCCGAATCTTTGGCAGATTTGAATTTATCGCCCTTTGAGTATCATTTGGTGATTGCTCGTTTGGAACCAGAGAATAGCATTGAGATGATATTAGATGGTTTTGTCATGTCCAACAATCAAGTGCCAATGGTGGTGGTGGGTAACCACTCTACACATTTTGGTGAGTATTTGAAGAACAAGTATCAATCCCAACCTTCTATTCGTTTCGTAGGTGGAATATATGATGTTCAGGTGATCAATCAACTCCGTTCTAATTGTGATATTTATTTTCATGGTCATACTGTCGGGGGCACTAACCCTTCATTGATTGAGGCCATGGGATGTGGGGCTTTTATTTGTGCCCATCAGAATGTTTTTAATCAGTCTGTACTTCTAGATGAAGGAAGATATTTTAGTCAAGCAGAAGACATTGCACGATTGATCGGGGAGGGTGTTACTGCTCAACAGAGAAGGCAGGTCAAAGAAAGTCATCAAAGACGGGTGCGAGAACAGTATAGTTGGATCAAGATTGCCAATGAGTATTTGTCTCTATTTAAAAGTAGTTTGGATGGAATGATGGATTGATGTTAGCTTTTTCGCATCTTTGCAAGGATGAAGAAATCCAAATTCGGTTTTTCTAAATACGTCCCGATCATCAATGCAATTCTAGATATTAGCGTTGTAAACTTTTCTTTTTTTGTAGCACACTTCTATCGTTTCCCTACTTTGAGATGGAGGCCCAATGAACAAGACGCAGAGTTTTTGTTTTTGGTTAATTTTATCTGGATGGTTATACTGTACTATCATGAATCCAATGAGTATAGTCGGACCTTATCCTTTGAGAGTATTTTAAGGCGATTTTCGGGTGTTTTTTTTCTTTACACAGCATCCTTGTATCTTTTTCTTTTTATGCTCAATCTTGATACGATTTCGCGATTGTGGATTTTATATTTTCTTATCACAGCATTTATACTGCTAACACTGGCAAGGATTGGTGCATTGTTGTTCTTCAAATGGTATAGAAAACATGGTAAGAATTACAGAAAAATTGTCATCGTCGGTACGGACTCCGTGAGTGTTCAGCTGTTTCATTATTTGCGCAATGATTTGACTCTAGGATACAAGGTGTTGGGATTGTTTGATTTTGACAGGGGAGGTGCCGATTTACAGAATATCTCGTCCGCGCACTATTTGGGAGATCGCGCTCGTTTGCTGGAGTATTTGGAGCAAAATGAAGTAGATGAGGTGTATTGGAAATTAGGAAGGGACATTGATCCACATCTGAAGAAAGTAGTGGAATACTGCGAAAATCATTTTATCCGTTTTCGGATGGTGCCGTTTTTGGGGTTGGATGTGCTTGGTCGCAAGCCGCATATCGACATGTATCATTTGATTCCGGTGGTGACATTGAGAAAGGAGCCATTGCAAATACCGTCCAATCGAATGCTAAAGCGAAGCTTTGATGTTCTTTTTTCTTTAATCGTTCTATTATTGTTAGCCCCAACTGTTTTTCTTTTGATTGGTTTGCTCATCAAAGTTTTCACACCAGGGCCGGTTTTTTTCAAGCAACTCAGAAGTGGGGAAAACAACAAAGACTTTTGGTGTTATAAGTTCAGAACCATGCGTGTGAATCCCTTGTCCGATGAGCTGCAAGCCACTAAGCATGATCAGAGAATAACACCGTTGGGTAGTTTCCTCCGTAAATCAAGCCTGGATGAATTACCCCAGTTCTGGAATGTTCTCATTGGAGAGATGTCAGTGGTAGGTCCAAGGCCTCATATGCTTAAGCACACTGAAGAGTATAGTCAAACAGTGAGTAAATTTCTCGTACGTCATTTTGCAAAACCAGGAATTACGGGATGGGCGCAAGTCAACGGATTCAGAGGTGAAACCAAAGAGCTCGAAGACATGGAGAAACGTGTTCAAGCGGATATTTGGTATGTAGAAAATTGGTCGCTGTTGCTGGACTTCAGAATTGTATTGGTAACAATTCTGAACATGTTTCGTGGAGAGAAGAACGCCTACTGATTATTCCTTTATCCATTTCTGAACACTCTTTTCACCCTTCATATTTTCCATCTCTATCCAATATAATCCTTGCGGTAAGTGAGTGAAGTCTGCTTTGTTTTCTTTGGATTGAAAAATAACTTGCCCAGCTACATTGCGCAGAGTCCAATTTTGTATTCCAGTATCTGTGCGAATGGAAATCCATCCATTGCTGGGATTTGGGAAAATTTCAAAAGAATGTGCAAGAGGAGCTTCCACTTTCATTGGTTCGCAGGCTTGCTCACACTCCTGCATCAAATCGTAAAAGTAGCCGGCGTAATCCATTCCATCACTTCCAATGGAGCTGCAACCAGATAGTGAAACGCAACCGCTATCCGTAGCTACTATTCCCAATGGCATGGCGCATTCTCCAAAGGTGACACCATTGGGTATGGATACGCAAAAGGCCATGCAAGGTCCTGGCATCCAGGTGCTGATTCCGTTGTAATAAAGAGCAACACACTCATTGAGGTAGGTCTGATTGTCACATCCACAAACCGGTATGTAGTCTGCAATGCAATCCACCGCCCAATTGATTAAACTGTCTTCAATACATGGAAGAACAAACACGGTATCCTGCCCACAAGCACTCACACATTCCCATGTGGAGGTATAAAAGTACCCCGCGTAATCCATTCCATCACTACCGATGGAACTGCAACCAGAGATGAATACACAGCCGCTGTCGGTATTGGCTACCCCAAGTGCCATGTCACACAATCCGAAATTAACTCCTGAGGGAATGGTCTGACAAATGGTATCTAAAGTTGTGCACTCACCTTGTGTCCAGCTTGTGACCCCTCCAAAGTTGGTGGCTTCGCATTCATTGCCATAAGTTACCTCATTGCAACCGCATACGGGCAGCCAAATCAATGGACAAATGGCAGTGGGATTGATGAGTGTGGGATCTACGCAAGGGGTATCTAACACATTCACACACTCTCCCATGGTCCAACTGGTGACACCCCCTAAATTGGTGGCTTCACAATCATTTCCGTAAGTCACCCCATCGCAACCGCAAACGGGCATCCAGATCATCGGACATATGGCCATGGGATTGATTAAAGTTGGGTCTATACATTGTGAAAATGCAGATTTCAACACTAAACCAAAGACGAAAATAAAGATTGCTTTTTTCATGTAATGTGTTTTTTGATAGATGTTAAATGTATTGCAAAGGTTGCTTAAAATTGCTTTTTTCATGTAATGTGTTTTTTGATAGACATTAAATGTATTGCAAAGGTTGCTTAAAAAAAAATGCCCAAAGGGCATTTTGTATCAGTCTTCGTCGTCATCACCTCCGTCATCCTTGTCGGCAGTGTCGTTGTCATCTTCGTCGTCATCCTCCTCCTCAGAAGAATCATCATTTTTGAATGAATCAAATTCGTTGTCTCCTATGCCAACGGAATCATTTTGATCATCGTCATCCACTTGCATATTTTTATCGATCTTAAATAAATAGATGGTATCCTCCGTGCGAATTTCCAAAGCTTTGATAAATTCTCCCTTCGGAGTGGTAAAGGAAATCAAGTGCTCATTTTCAAATCCATTAGGGAAATGGGCAGCAATCAACTCTTCATGTTCGGGAGAGATGGATTTGTAATCTTTGATAATTCTTTTCATGTCACAAAAAACTTTCTACTGATTCAATAACCACGCGAATATAAGGGGAGCAACGATGGTGGCGTCACTTTCAATTACGAACTTAGGAGTGTGAATATCCAATTTTCCCCAAGTGATTTTCTCATTGGGAACCGCCCCACTGTAAGAGCCGTAGCTGGTAGTACTGTCGGAAATTTGACAGAAATATCCCCAGAAAGGGACATCGTGCATTTCCATATCTTGATACAACATAGGCACTACACAAATCGGAAAATCGCCTGCAATTCCACCGCCAATCTGGAAGAAACCTACTCCTTTGCCACTTGAATTTTTGGTGTACCAATCAGCTAACCACATCATGTATTCAATTCCACT
>Ga0169931_10000963_pt1 | contig 47763 bp, 38 predicted proteins | sample Kivu_15m_20L_FD_129675 | JGI IMG/M metagenome (GOLD analysis project Ga0169931, IMG submission 129675) | Freshwater microbial communities from Lake Kivu, Western Province, Rwanda to study Microbial Dark Matter (Phase II) - Kivu_15m_20L... | ecosystem: Environmental > Aquatic > Freshwater > Lake...
ATACCACCATTCCCCGAAACTTTTAGATTTTTAGCATTCCCAGCGAAGAAAGTTGCAGGTAATGGCCAGTTGTCGCTGTTGTTGAAATCTATTGTTCCGTTATCAACGTCAACCGCACCGCCAATATGCATCATGTTTCCACTTAATTTCAATGTGTAGGTATCAACATCAATAGTTCCATCTGTCAAAGTAAAGTCTCCAGTGATTTCTAGGTTATTAGTTAGATTGATTCCTGTACTTCTGTCAAACTCTAAATCTTTAACAACAGGAGAACTCAGAACACCTACAGCAAAAGTTGGCGATTTAAATACAATTTTAGCATCTGTTGCGTCCAGACTACCAGCAGCACTTGTCCAAGTTGAGTTTGGCTCCATTGTTAGGGTATTAGATCCCATATCCAAATCACCGTTAGTCATAGCCAATGTTCCATTTAAAGTTAAGTCTCCTGAACTCGTAACATCACCGCCACCATTTATTGTTAAATGTTTGACTGCGGAAACAAAAACACCTGATGGAAGTGTTAGAGGATCAGAATTTGTGAGTATTACGGTAGCATCTGATGCTTCAATTTGTGCCGAACTGGTTATCAATAAACCTTTTGTAGTCAAGCTATTTGCCCCCAAATCAAGGGTTGATTCATCTAATTTTAAGTCGTTGTTAACAACTATACTTCCATTAGCTGTTTTGGTGACTTGTCCTAGAGATTCTAAATTATGGTAGGTTGTAGAAACAATGTTAGTAGGGTCAATACTTACATATTTCACGGTAGATGTGGAAGGTGTAAACGAGCCGTCTAAAATCCACGGATTGCCTGGACTTCTCAACTCAATTGTTTTTGAACCAGCATCTAACGTCTTACCAGCTCCAATATTTAACTCACCTTCAACATTTATGTCTTGATTTAGGGTTAATGTTCCAGATCCACCTGATACATTGAGATTGATAAAGCTATTGACATTTGAACCTGCAATCTGTTGAGCTGAAGTTCCGTTCATATTAACGTTCATTGCTCCAGCAAGTGTGCCATCAATAATTAAGTCCCCTTTGATGTCTAATTGTTTGTCAAATTCAAAATCCAAAAACCCTTCACTTATGCGTAAAGTACCTCTCAAATCCAAATCACCTTCTGGAATTGCAACCCCACTATTTTGCTGAGCAATTGTCAAATTGTAATAAGACGCTGGACCGCCGTTAGGAATTGGAATATATTGGTTTTCACCAGCAAATATTACTGTATTTTCATTAGAACTCGCATTCAAGGTTCCATTATTCGTTAAGACATTAAGGATAGTATCAATACTATTTGCTTGAATGGTTAGTGCTTTACCTGAGTTAATCGTTAAGTTGTAGAATTTGTTTTCTCCAGAAAGTGTGGCATTTGAATTATCAAATACAACGGTACTTGTTCCTGGATTAAAAGTACCTTGATTAATCCAAGAGCCTAAGCCTCCGTTACTTTGTGGACCACCAGTTATAATTAGCGTTCCATCTTCTCCATGAAGAACCCCCCCTTCTTTAATCAATATTGAACCGGCATAACGCGTTTGATTTACTTTTAGCTCTGATTTGTAAATGGCAGGGTCAATAATGACTTTAGTATTATTCGAAGGAATAACACCAGACGTCCAATTTATTCCTGACTCCCAGTTATTTCCTGCGCTGCCACCTGCTGCACCTAACCATAAGGTGTCTAGAGATATTTTTTGAGAAAGCATCCAATATTTGGTAAAAGCAGCATCCCCTTCTTGGGCCAAATAAAATAAACCATGATTGGAAAGTTCTACATAATTTGAGGTAGTGTTTGCATCTGTTTTACCATGTTCATGAGGTGTCAAACCAGCGTATGGAATATGATGATCCCATGTTACCAAATTAGCCTCAGTGTTGCCATTCAATTCAGAATCAAGGTATGGGAATCTAACTGTGAAACTAACTTCTGTAGAACCCCCTGTGCGTAGTACCTGCCATAATCTTTTAACCGCGGCATTACCAATTAAAGTATCCGATTGACCTGGAGTGAAATCTGCTGTACCATCTTTATCAACATGTAAGCCATAGTCTCCTCTTGTTGAAACTACTGTTACTTGTGTAGGTAGGGTACCACCATTCTGATCAAAACTCAATAACATATTAGCGTTTCCAAACGTGTATGGAACGCCGTCCGAAATAGATGTTCTTCTTATTTTACCTGTTACATCTCCAGAACCAGTAGTTGAAGAATTTGGTCCCATAGTTAAAACTACAGAATTCAAATTATTATTGGCATCAGTGCTATTTTGAGACCTAGTAGCCGCATATCCACCATAACTATTTACTAAATCCAAAAGACCATTTGTAGCATCAGGATTCAATGCACTTAGATTCAAAGTTCCATTAACCGTGAAATCTGATTGTGCTTTCACACGCGCATTAGAAAGTGTCAAATTATTAACCGCTGTGCTAAATACACTTGTTGGTAGAGTAAGTAAACTAGAGTTATTGAAAACTAACGTTGCACCTAAATTACTTGCATCAATTGAACCACTTGTTCTGTTAATTGTGCTTCCATTCATTGTGAAAGTATTAGCTCCTAAAACAAAGGTTCCAGCCGTTAAATTCAACGTTGAACCAACAGATGTTGCACCTCCAAGTGTTTTGTTTCCACTTCCACTTATGGTTAGATTGTTGTATCCAACTCCAGCTAAAGTTTGATTACCAGAACCAGAGAAATTAACTAAACCTGAACCGGCATTAAACGTTCCGTTGTTTACAAGTGGTGTTCCAACGAAAGGTAAGGTTAAAGTGTAAGAACCTGCATTAAAAGTTGTTGAAGCACCAATGGTTAGTACTCTATTAACAGTAGTATTTCCAGCTAATGATTTCGTTCCTCCCTCTCCTGTTGACAGGTTAGAATATGCAAGAACTGGAATTGTTTGGGCACCAGAACCGTTAAATACAACAGTTGAACCAGCAGTCTGAGCTCCCCATGTTCCATTGACCGTCAACGCACCTGCAACATTTAAAACACTTGAAGCATTATTTAATGCAAATGTTCTACCACTTTCAACTGTCAAATTATTAACTGAAACAGTATTTGCACCTATAATAGCATTGTTAGCCGAAATACACGATCCAGATGCAGGAATCACCACATTCGCCGTATTGGCGTTTGGAGCAGAAGCCGGTGTCACAAAATTACCACCGCTTCTTTGTAGCCAGTTAGTATTTGTATTCCATGCTGTGTTTGTATTACCTGTCCAAACAAAATCTCCATTGTTGAGTGTTGTTGTTGTTGTTGGATTATTAATTGTAACAACCCAAGAACCAGTTGATTGCGTTAAAGTTGTGTTACATGTATTATCCTTCGCCCAGCGTGTGAATGTTGTGTTTACATTTACCGTGTTTGCTGCTGGGTCGAAACTTTCTGTGTTTGAAGAAGCAATAGGATTTCCATTTGCTCTCCACTCATAAGTAATGGGATTAATTCCACCACTAGCAGGAGTAACGCTTGCAATATTAGCAGGATCAAGGCTTGTACAAATTGTCTCACCTGTAGTTGCAATTGCACCAGCGGTAAATTGAGGACGTACTGTAATACCAACAACTGACGTATTTGAACTTTCACAACCGACACTATTTTGTGTTGACAACGTTCTTCTTCTATACCAACTATTTGAAGTTAAGGCGTTTGGTGACAATGTTGAAGCTGTTGCCAAAGGTACAGTTGCAAAGCCACTGACTGCATCGGTTGTACTAACTTCCCAAATGTAAGTTATTGTTCCTGTACCCGTTCCATCCGTTGAACTTGTTAAAGTTGCTGGAGCTGTGTTATAACAGATTGTCTGATCAGCCGCAATAGCTCCCGCTGTAACCTCACCTTGTACAGTTATTTGAACTACAGAAGAAGCAGCACTTTCACACATTACTGAATTTAAAGTTGACTGTGCATAACGACGATACCAAGTTGTTTGTGTTAAAGCATCAGGCGAAAAGCCAGCTGATGTTGCACCATTATCTGAGAAACCGCTAATTGCACTTGTCGTGCTACTTTGCCATCTGTATCCAGTAATATTATCACCCGAACCATTAGTTTGACTTGTTAAAGCAACAGGTGTTTCACCATTACAAATTGTTTGATCAGAGGCGATTGCACCAGCATTGACAACAGATTGTACAGTCACTTGAACAGTGTTAGTCGGCGCGCTATTACATGCGTTACCCCCTTCTGTTGAAACTGTTATTCGTCGGTATTGTCTTGTAATAGTTTGATTGGTTGGTAAATCCAATATTTCACTTGTTGCCCCTGAAACAGTTGACCAAGAATTAAAATCTGGGGAATCTGCACGTTCCCAACGATAGGTAAGAGCCGCAGCAGGATCATTTGTGCCTGCACTGGATGAACCAAAAGCCACAGGGTTTCCATTGTAACAAATAGTTTCCCCTCCTGTGATAGCTCCTGCTGTAGGAACCATCGTTTGCACATTTACATGTGAAACAGCCGTTGGCGAAGTACTTTCACAAGCAACAGAATTGAGTGTGTAAACTGTATATCTTCTGTACCATCTATCTGCTGTTAAGTTAGAAGTAGTATAGTTATCAGAGGCCGCACTTGGTATTGTAGCAAAACCACCTGACGGACCAGAAGTACTTTCTTCCCAACGATATGATACAGTACCTCCATCAGGCGAGCCTGTACCAGCCGTAGTACTCCCAATAGTGGCCGCAGTATTGTTACATATATACCTTGTCGTTTGAATTGCCCCAGCGGTAGGAATGGCTTGTACTGTAATTTGAATATTACTTGTTGGTGCACTTTCGCAAACCACACTATTTAATTCTGCCCTCGTTACACGTCTAAATCTTGTTGTTTGAGTTAATGAACCTGGTGCATATCCCTCCGTAATTACTCCATCAATGGGGATGTAAGTCGTGTAAGGGCTTACACTACTCGATTCCCATCTATAACTAATTGAAGATCCCGCGGCAGTGCCTGAGGCAGTATTGATTAAAGCCTCTGGAGCAGTACCATTACAGATAGTTTGAGCTGCTGAGATTGTTCCCGGTGTTACACTAGACTGAACCGTAACTGTAACAGGTGTAGTCCCTGTGCTTCTACAGGCAACACTATTTAGCGTTGAAACGGTTTGACGACGGTACTGAGTTGTAACGGTTAAACCATTCGGAGCGTCATAAGTTGCACTTGTAGCCGAACCTATATCATTCCATGTACTAAAAGGACTTACGGAACTTTGCCATTGGAAAGTAATATCACCATCACCTGTACCAGCACCACCACTCGTGAAAAGCGCTGGTTCACCACCGTTACATATAGTTTGATTTGACGCTATTGAACCATTTGTTGGTACTGATTGAACTGTAACCTGCACCGTAGCTGTTGGTGTACCCTCACAAGTAACACCATTTAATACAGAAACAGGAACTCTTCGGTATTGTCTTGTGGCAGTTAAACCTGAAGGAGCATCGTAAGTTGCAACTGTTGCTCCAACAATATTATTCCATGAAGTAAATGGACTTTCAGCCCACTCCCATCTATAACTTATTGTTCCACCACTTCCAGACGTAGCTGCTCCACCACTCGTAAATGCAGCGGGGTCTCCACCATTACAAATTGTTTGAGCGGTAGCGATAGAACCAGAAGCAGTAATACTATTCACAGTAACAACCCATGAGCCTGTTGATTGAGTAAATGACGTGTTACAAGTATTGTCTCGAACCCAGCGTGTATATGTTGTTGTTGATGTAACTCCAGCTGCAGGGTCAAATTCACTACCATTAGAACCTGCTTGAGGAGATGAACCTGCTCTCCACTCGTAAGTGTATGAACCGTCGCCACCAGTAGGTAGAGTTTGATTGGTAATATTTCCAGGGTCTCCAACACTACAAATTGTCTGACCAGTTGTTGCTATCGAACCAGCAGTGAATGCTGCTCTCACTTGAACTTGAATTACATTTGAATATGCAACAGTACCGCAAGCATCTGTTACCTTTCTTCTAAACCAAGTCGTTGCTGTTAAATTTGCAGGGTCGTAGGTTATGCTTGTTGCATCACCAATATTGCCCCAACCAGCGCCAGCACTTGTTGTAGAAGATTCCCATTGATAAGTTGGTGCAGGAGGAGCACCATTTTGTCCAATCGTTCCACCTGTTGGTGTTCCTGTATTAGTAAATGCACCAGGATCGGTATTATGACAAATAAAAGCGGCATCGGTAATACCACCGATGGTTCCACCATTCAATGCGGGATTAACGAGAACAAACTCTAAACCTTGATGAGACCCTCCTACTCCTTCAAGATGCCTAACTTCTACCTGACTAGATGAAGACAAATAACCTGTCCAAATATTAGAGTGACTTGTACAACATCCAACGTAATCGAAAACCTGATTACCATTTACAAAAACCCTAATATCATCATCATGGTTAGTTATGTTTAATTGATAGACACCGCATGGAAATCCTTGTCGTTTTGCAGAAACAGCGTGATTATCTATGGGGACTGGTGTACCGCAACCTGAAAAACCTGTGGCATTGGAAGGAGATAGGTTATCAGCCCATTGATTCCGAGTATCATAATTCAAACTGGGTAAACTATAGAAACCTGAATAAACACCCGATAAAGCAATATTACCTCCATTATATGCATAATAATTCCACTGATCGGTGGGGAAAGTTGCAGGTGTACCTGGCGCAGCTGTTGAGGTGGCAACAGCACTTCCTTGAGTACCCCAACAACCATTATTTCCAGATCTAAAATAATAAGTTCCAGTGCTGGTTACAGCTTGAGAAGTTGAGGCTGTTGCAGTGTTTGTACCATCACTTGTTGTGTTTTGCCAATAGACCGTTCCATTTCCTCCTCCACTTGCTGTTAAGGTTGTAGAAAGACCTGTACAGAAATTACCGCCACCTGAAACTGTTACAGCGTTTGGTGTGGTGTTTCTGTAGGTTAAAGTGGCCGATGTACCCGTCCATGCAGTAGTTAAACAGGTTGAACGACGTGAAGAAACCCTGATTGACGTAGTGGAACCAGAAAACCATGCTCCTTGACTCCCGCTAGCGTTCAGTGTTACATTTCCGGAATTTCCAGCACCGTTTAATGGTCTAATTCTGAAACCGCTTTGATTAGTCGTTCCTGCTGGCGCAGTAAAATCGTACCAAGTATTGGTGGCAACCGCTACATCTTTAAATGCACCAGAACCTACTGGTACAGATCCATTGTTACAAGCCGTATTTGCAGTTATTCCGGCACTTTCTGTACCTATTTCAAGACCCGTGCCCAATAAAGTAACAGAGGTTGTTCTGTTATTGGAATTTGTTCCACAAGAATTATTTGTATTAATGTGTGCGAAATAAGTTTCGCTAGATACGGCAAACCAACCTGTTCCTTGAACTGCAAAACTCACAAGTGGACCGTCTTTCGTTCCTCTTCTTATTGTTATCCAATCAGTGGTTACGCTGGAATTAACTCGATAAAAACGACCTTCAACTACAGTATTAATAGTTGCGTACTCCGTCGCATATTGATTAGTCGCAATTGTAACGACCTGATTGCAAGACGTTGGAGCCACTATAGAACCATAGGCTGAATTGTTGTTACATTGAGAAAAATAGTCGCTTTTGAAAAAAAATTGAAGAACGAACAGGAAAAATAGAATTTTTTTCATTTCGGTGGTTTTAATTAACGCAAAAATACAATTTAAACTAAAATCTACGAAGAAAAAATTTAAAACGTCAATTTGAAGAAATATATAGTTTGAATGAACTATTCTCTTGAACAATCTAATATCAACTTCAATAGAAAAATTAGATTTGCAGCAAGAAAACAACAAAATTGAAAATCCTCGGCATCTCTTCTTTCTACCACGATTCTGCTATCTCACTTTGTGAAAACGGATCGATTATTTTTGCCATTCAGGAAGAACGATTGTCGAGAATAAAGAACGATGATTCCTTTCCTACAAAAGCAATTATTGAAATGATAAAGGAAACAGGAATTAACTTAAGTGAACTTGATGCTGTAGTATATTACGAAAAACCTTTTTTGAAATTTGAAAGACTACTTCAATCGGATTTAAACAACCCGATTAGGGTTTTCCCTCGTTTTTTAAAATCCACAACTATTTGGCTTAAAGAAAAACTTTTTCTAAAAAATAAAATCAAAGAAAGCCTCAAAAAAATAGACCCTTCAATCGACTGGAACACAACACAATTATTGTTTTCAGAACACCATCTTTCACATGCTTCATCGTCATTTTACAGTTCACCGTTTGAAAGTGCAGCAATTCTAACAATTGACGGAGTTGGAGAATTTGCAACAGCCTCAATTGCATTAGGTTCAGGAAATAAAATCAAATTGTTGAAAGAAATGCATTTTCCCGCTTCAATTGGCTTGTTTTATTCAGCAATGACCGCCTATCTTGGATTCGAAGTGAACAATGGAGAATACAAAGTCATGGGATTAGCACCTTACGGAGAAGAATTTGAAGTTGAAGTTCTTGAAATCGAACAAAAAATCAGAAAAGAAATTGTAGAAATTTTTGACGACGGGTCGATTCGAGTAAATCAAAAATACCTAGGATACGAGTGGAGTAATTCAATGTTTAACAAAAAAAATTGTACTTCACTTTTTTCCTTTCCACCTCGAAAACCGAATTCAGAAATTCAGAAAAATCATTTAATCCTTGCAGCAGCCACACAAAGAATAACAGAAGTGGTGGTTATAAAAATGGCATGTTATGCAAAAAATTTAACTCAATCCGAAAATCTTTGTCTTGCTGGCGGTGTTGCGCTGAACTGTGTAATCAACGGAAAACTAAAGGAATCAGGAATATTCCAAAACATATTTGTTCAACCTGCTGCCGGAGATGCTGGAGCCTCAATAGGAGCCGCACAACTTGCTTACTATCAATATTTCAACAAAGAGAGAACCTTCGTAAACGCCTCAAATTGTTACAATAGTCGATTAGGGTCACAGTTCTCCTCGCTAGATTGTTTTCGTTCCTTGAAGAAATTCAAATTAGAATTTGAGGAATTGGATGAAAATGAGTTAATTGCGAAAACAGTTAAGTTTTTAATTGAAGGGCGCTCAGTTGGGTGGTTTCAAGGAAAATCAGAATTTGGACCAAGAGCTTTAGGCGGGAGAAGTATTTTGGCTAATCCTCTGTTGGAAAGCACACAAAAAGAATTAAACCTTCAAGTAAAAAACAGAGAAAGTTTTAGACCATTTGCGCCAGTTATTTTGAAAGAAGATTTCAAAAAATATTTTGGTCAAGACTACGATTCGCCCCACATGCTATTTGTTCACAAACTGAAGGAAGAATACCGAATTCCAAGAGTACAAAATGATGAAAATTGGTCAATCCGCATAAACGAAAAGAGATCTCCATTCCCAGCTGTTACGCACATAGACTATTCCTCAAGAATTCAAACTGTTACAGAGGAAAACGACTCTCTATTGTTCCGTTTGTTGACTGCTTTTAAAGCAGAGACAGGTTACGGAATTTTGGTGAATACAAGTTTCAATGTGAAAGACGAACCCATTGTAAATAATCCCGATGACGCCATAAAATGTTATCTTTCCACCAAAATAGATGTATTAGTTTTAGGTAATTATATTATTAAAAAATGGAATTCTTAAAGGATTTAATAATGTTCATGAAAGAACGTAAAAAATGGTGGTTAATTCCAATAATCATCAGCATGATTCTATTTGGTTTGTTAGTTGCATTATCCGAAAGTAGCGCAGTTGCACCCTTTGTCTATCCTATGTTTTAATGAAACAAAAAGACGCTTATCAACTTTACATTCTCATACTAGGAATTTTACTGTTCTTGGTGTGGCGAAACATGATTTTATTGCATCCTGTATTTTTTGTTGTTTTGTTTTTAATTCCACTAATTTCTGATAAAGTAACCGAAATAGTTGTCTTTCCTTTTTTTCATTTAGGAAAACTTCTGTCAGTCATCCAAAAACATATTATTTTATCTATTTTATATTTTGCGGTTATTCTACCTATTTCATTAATTTACAGGCTTTTAAATATCAGTAAGCAAGAAAAATCTACAAATTGGAAGAATGTTGAAGATAAAGGAGAAATAAATTTCAAAAATCTTTGGTAGTCAATAATGTATTATAAATTGTTTGAGCGAGAATCTCATAACCTTTTGCATTGAAATGACCGTCAATTTGCCAAGAAATATTTCGCCATTTTTCTTGAGTTACCGCGAGTTTTTCCATTTCCTTTCTTAGAGAAAATGCTTTTACGTTATTTGATTTTAACAAAGCAACAAGATTTTCAATGTAGTTAAAATCTAAGCGTGAATCAAGATTTTTGTAATACTGCTGAGGAATTGGATGAATAAAAACAAATAATTTTCTATCGTCTTTAAGACAACTTTCATTCAATTGAACCAAGGTAGAGGTTATATCCTCTAGAATTTCCTTCAAAACATCAGAACGATTTCCTTTATCTAAAAACATATAATCTTTACCTAAAACAAAGTGATTATAAAACCGATACAAATGTAAATTCTCGTAAAGCTTCATATTGACATCACATTTAACGTCCTTGCTGTGACGGAAACGAAAATCAGCTATATCGGAGTAGTTCAGTAAAACCAACACGTATTTTGAGTTGACTTTTTTCCGCAATCTTTTGTATTCTTTTAAATAAAAATGTGGGTCGCTACCAATCTTTCCTGCATTGTAAATGGGTGTATTGAGTTGTCGCGAAAGGAATATTGGCCATGTACTATCTTGGTGAGCACCCAAACCTTCGGTAAATGAATCGCCGAATACGAGAAATTCTGAAAACTTTGAATTTCCCATTGAATTTCGAAAGCCAAACTCGTCATAGCTATGTTTGAATGTGAATTCCCTAATAGAAACTTCTTCAACCACCTTTCGATTATAATGCCCTTCAAACTTTTGTTTAAAAGGGTCAATAAAAACGCTGAGAGTTTTTTCAGTTTGAGTGGAATAAATTTGTGATAATCTCAAAATAAGTTCAGAGGAAAAAGTGAAAATAATAAACGATAAAAAAATTTTATATCTCATTTTAATTTAACTTAATCCTTAAATATCGAATCAAAATCCTTGATTAATGAAGCTATTTGAGTTCCATTTGGGTAGTTGGTTTGACCTTTTATTAGAACTTTTTTCGCTGTCATTTTATCACCTTTCAAAATGTAGGATTTACACAACGCGATGTACGCCAACTCTTCCGGTGTGTTTTTTAGCCATTTATTAGCTGTTTCCCTCATGTTTGTTGCATCTTTTTGCATATCATAGTACTCACAAAGCATAAGATATGGTTGATTGAAGGTTGGATTGTACTGAATCGATTTCTTTAGTCCAAAAATAGCATCTTGGTTTTCACCCAAAATCATAGAAACTCGAGCATAATCGAAATATGCGTTTGGAAAATTAGAATAAATAGTAAATGCTCGTTTGAAATGTTTTTTGGCTTTTATAAAGTTCATTCTTCTGACGTTTTCATCTTGTTGTTCATCAGCAAATTTTGCCAAATTCAAGGCCAATAAATTATTTGCTTGTGCAGAGTTTTGCAAATGCTTAATGTCTCTACTCATTAGCGTAACTGCGTCTTGCCAATCACTATTTCGGCTTATTGTTCTGATTGAAAACAAAATCAAAATAACAATTAAGGAAAATTCCAATAAACTTGGCTTTTTAAGATTAAAATCAGGTTTCAACCAATAAATCACTCCAGCCAAAAAGATTGAAAAACCAGCACTCGCAGTGAAGGCTAAACGTTCACCTACCATGCCCGCCACAAGTTCAACCCAATTACTGAAAAGTAAGATCGAAACGAAATACCAAAAGATTCCGAATGAGATGATGGGCCTATCTTTTATCTTCCATAAGGCCAATATAATCAATCCAAAATGAATTATTATACTCAACCAAACTTGCCAATTCGAAAGATCTTCGGTCTTCATCTTTGCGAAACCATAATAAAAAGAAAGCTCACTTGGGAAAACCAAAAGCCGAAAATATTCACCCAACGTACTAAATCCGGTTGCAACTGTTTCTTGGGTTGAATGATGTGCAATAAGTGTGTTTTCAACATAGTCTAAGGCTCTACCTTCACCTTGATTTTGAATATCAGTTTGATTGAGTTTAGCTGTTTCTGCTGAGTTATTTTTAATTTCAATGTGTAAATATTGGTAATGCGTTACTAATGGAATTGAAAACCCTGCAACACAAAGAACGATTAATAATTTGTTATTGAATTCCGTTTTCTTAATTGTTGCTAGTACATCGTTTGCCGCGATGATTACCAAAGACACCGCGTAAAAATTCACATTACCGTTTTCAAATGCTCCAAATACAAAATGAGTCACGCTTATTGCCGAGGGAACAAAAACGATCGCCAACCATGATTTGTAATTTCTAATGAAAAGAAAGATGTATAACACAAAATATCTGGCAAAAACACCATAATTAAACCCACCTTGATAGGTTTCCAGTGTAATTGCAATTGCTAATACCAAGACATTAAAAAGAAATAAGTTCCTATTCAATGCCCTCTCCTTAAATTGTTGAAACATCAAGAAAGCTGGAAATATTACTGCAAGTAAGTCGTATTCAGCTTGACTAAAAAGAAAATTAAGCAATAAACAAGAGAGTGAAAAAATAACTACTCCCAATATTCGATGGAGCCTTATCAGAAGGAAGAAAAACGGAATAGCAATAAACGTAAGCCACTGAGTTTTTAAATAGGTCGTTAAAACTAGAATTAGAATAATGGAACCAATCAAAAAGTACTTGTTTTGAGTAAGTTCAACAACAAGAGACTTTAGACTTTTTTCTTTCAATAAACCTAGAATATAAAAAGATAAAGTCCCGAAAGTTATAGGAACAATTGAAAGTATAAGAAATCTATTAAGGTCTAATTCTGATGTCACTAAGGCCGCTTGAAGAACTAATGCAACGAGAACTAAAAAAAAGGTTCGCCAACTTACTGTCGTGAATAAAGATAAAGCCAACGGAAATACGAACACCAAAGGATAAACGCTCTTTTTTGATAACAGCGCCAATAAGAAGAATAGAACGGCTAGAATAAGCTCCAGCCAATTAGATTTACTTTTTTGTATATATCTGACCAGCCAATTCCCTGAAGCCATTGCAAATAGGAATCCTAACAATTCGTCACGGTTTTTAAGACTGGCAACCACCTCGGTGTGTACTGGATGTATAGCAAAAAAAAGTGCGGAAATAAAAACAAGAGGTAAGTATTTTTCGCCAAATAACCGATGTAGCAGACGAAAGAATAAGAGAACCGAAAAGACATAAAGTATTACATTAACAAAATGACTAACCTGAGGATTTTCAGCAAACAACTCGTGTTCAATCGCATAGGACACATGGACTATAGGTCGATATCCGTAAGCATAACCCATATCATCTTTGTAATACGGTGAAGAGAAAATTTCACCAATTGCTTTTATTCCTTGTGAAGTAAGCGGATGATTTCTTGTTACAAGTTCGTCATCCATATTATAATCATTACCAATAGTATTTGCAAAAACAACAAAAGTCAACACGCCCAATAACCAGTAAATCCAATTGTTGGGATTATTTACTTTTTTTTCAATTTCAGTTAATTTTATTGGTTTTACTTTTGCCATTTAATCAACGAATGTAAAATAGTTAGGGTAAATTTTTTCGATTTTATTCTTAATGTGATTTGCATTCTTTACAATTACTTTTTTACCTACTTCAACAAGTAAACTTGCCAATTTCAATTGCTGAGATTCTTCAATAATATCAGTCCCTGATTTATAGGTTATCGACTCAAATATAAACTCATTTTTATTGGTTTTCAAATATTCTTCTAATTGAAAAAACAAATGTATTTTATTAGTTTCAATAGTTGATTTTGATAAAGGAAGTTCTATTTTTTTTTGATTCGCAAAAGCTATCAAAGCTTGATTATCTCTTGGAAAACAGGGGCCTCCAAATCCAAAACCATAATTCAGGTATTTATTCCCAATACGAGAATCTGAACCAATAGCTGCTAAAATTTTATTTTCTTCGGCACCAACTGTTCGAGCTAAATCACCTATAGAATTAGCAAACGAAATTTTCATCGTTAAAAAACAGTTGGTAGCCAATTTCGTAATTTCTGCGCTTATTCTTGACATGACGTGTATTTCAGGATTTGATATACACATCTTTGAATATAGTTCTTTTAAAAATATTGTTGCATCTGGATGACCTTCGCCGATTAATAGTTGATCGGGATGCTGTTGGTCATGAATAATGGAGCCTTGAGCTATAAATTCTGGGTTATAAGTAATCGTTAAGTTATTTCCTTCTAATTTTCTAGCTAAATCGTCACAATATCCTGGCGTTACTGTACTTCCAATTATAATATGTCTTTCACAAGAAGTAGGTATTCTATTTTTTAATTCATCAATAAAATCATCAATTATTCTTTGTGAAAAAGAACCATCTTCTTGGGAAGGTGTTGGTAAAATCACATAAATGAATTGGATGTTTTCGCTTTCAATTATAGATAAATCAAGCGTTGCTATCAGATTTTTAGCTGTTTGAAGATATTCCTCTACTAAAGGCTCGTTTGATTTGAGTTGCTTATGATTGATTTTCTCGACATAATCCACATTTGTATCAATGCCATATACAGAATAACCCACTTTTTCTAGGTTTAATGCAAAACACAGACCGAGTCGACCCAAACCAACAACTGCAATTTTATTCATTTGATAAAAATACTACAGTTCATCTTAAAAAATAAACTCTTCTAAATTATATTTTTCAAGTCCCCAGTTTTCTTCATTTATTTTCCAAGTTGTTTTTTCCTTTACAATTTGTAATCCTCCTTTGTGTACGATACTGTAATCTAAACACGGTTTATTTTCTAAAAAACGAATAGTTTTTAGTACGTCTTTTGATTCCCAACCATCTTCGTGATAAATGTGATAAATACATTTTTCGTGAGAAAAGATCTTTTGTTTTATTCCCATTGCAGTTGATGCCCACAACGCCATACTATCAATATGAATAGAATACATATCTAGTTCATTATAGCCCTCTATTTTTGACCAGTCATGTTTTGACATCAATGTAAAATCTCCACAAGCTTCAAAATCTAGAAGATAATATGGAAACTGATTCTTATTATTTAATTTCCAAAGGGTTGCAACAATAAAATTAAAAAACCTAGCCACAGAGGTAAAAAAATAAATCTTGTTATTCAAGTTTGACACTAACGATAAAGCCTCTTGATTTGGACTCTTACCTATTCTTTTAATAATGTTATTTCTGCAAAATAATAATTTTTCGTTTTCATTTTCAATGTTTAAAACATCATTGGGGACATCACATCTATTCGCTCTGTAGAAAAATCCATTTTTAAATTCCTTTTTAGCAAACTCATTAAAACAATCATTTGAAAAAATAATATCAATATTGGTACATAGAACAAACTCACCTTTTGCTCTTTTAATTCCAACGTTCTTTGCCATCATCTGATAAAGAGGGATTTTGGATGAATTTATATATTCGTCATGAATTTCTTTGGGTACTACTATATATCTCAAGGAGACAAATGCATTATCAAAAGGTTTTGGTAAAACCTCGTTTAATAAAGGCTTATCTTTTGGAGGATTCCACTCAACAAGTATTACCTCAACTTTCAATTGAGTTCGTTTTGCTTGGTAATAAATACTATTCAAAAATGCAGCCGTTCTTTTATTCAAATCGCCCCCATGATTGTCATTTCTACTTGTTGCAACAATACTCAAATAATACTCTGACATACTTTTATATGATAATATCTTCTAATTCAAAATTAATTAACCCCCAATCATCTAAATTATAAATGATTGTTTTGCGATTTTTAAGCATTGTTTGACAAGCTTCTTGAATACCTAAATACTGATTTCGTTGCATATCATTTTCAATTTGGGTGTCATATCTTCTTTCGTGTTTTTTATGATAAATTGGTGAATAAAAAACACTTTCTTTTAGTCCAAAAATTGCTGCTTGAACTACAAAAAGCGTATCAATATGCAAGGAGATTGGACTATTCTCTTTGTATCCTTTCAATTCAAACCACATTTCTTTATTTAATAGCATAAAATCGCCTGATGCATTGCAATGATATCTAAATTCGGCATTATGTGAATATCTATTAAAATTAAGGAAGTTAAAAATTGAAGGTATTTTTGTTGAATTTCTTTTCCAAATATTTTCTACGTTTTGTAATAACCAATTTAATATATATCTAAAGTTATTGAAATCATTAATTTTTCTTCTTTTACCTTTATACCAAACAGTATCAATACTTGAAGAAAGTTGGTCTTTTAATTTTTTGGTCGTAAAAGTTTGGATTTCAGAATCAAAATCACAGCGGTTACAACGATAATAATTTTTACTTCTAAGTTTTTTGAATTTGCCAAAAATACATTCATCTATTAAAATATCTGGGTTCATAGCTAGAATAAATTTACCTCTAGCCCGTCTGATTCCTGCATTTTTTCCAAAATATTCTAAAACTGGTACTGGTTCAATGTCGTAATTTTTTAAAATATACTCATGAACTTTAGATGGAATGGTTATAATTCTAGTAGAAACAAATTCATTCGATTTTGGCCAATTAATAAAATCAAGAATTGAACTTTCAGGAAGCGGATTGTAATTCACAAAAATGATTTCAGACTTAATTTTATGTAGTGTTAACTGCTTAAATGTCCAAGAAATACAATTTTGTAAACGCAATTTAAAATCGCCTCCGTAATTATCATTTCTTCCAACCATAACCAAACTAAGATCTAATTCTATCATTAAATAATTGTTTCAGGTAATGTAATTTTATTTAAACCCCAACTTTCATCATTAAGATATTTCTCTAAATCAGAATTTGCAAGTATATCTTGACTTATTTTTTGAAACTTAAAATATGCCTTTCTAATTTCTAAATCAAAGTTCATTAAAGTTTCTGAATACCTTCTCTCGTGTTCTTGATGAAAAACAGGATCGTTAAAAACAAATTCATTCAATTTAGAATGTGCAAAAATAGTAAACAAAGCATCTGTATGAGTTGAAACAAAAGTATTCTCTGGATATGATTTCAATTTTATCCAGTTTTCTCGGTGTATTAACATAAAATCACCAGATGCATTACAATGAGCAAAAAATTCAGCATTATCATAAATTAGTGACTTAAAAGGTGACAAAAACAAATCTCTATTTTTAAATTTAAACTGTTGCCACTTCACTCTAAACTCATTTATAAAAGAAAATAATAAATACTGAAATTTTTTATTAATATTTTGATTTAGTCTATAGTTATAACCAATCATAGAAACGTAGATACCTGAATCATATAAATGATTTATATTTTCTATTTTTTGAATTTCTAAGAAATCGTATCTGTTTGACCTATAATATGTATTTTTCGATAATTTGCCTTCCGAAATATATTTAATGATATTTGGGTGAATTAACACATCCGCATTTAAACTTAAAATAAATTCTCCTTTTGCTCGTCTAACACCAACATTTTTCGCAATAAATTCAAATATGGGAACCGTTTGCCGAATGTTGGGATTGACAAATTTTTCATGAATTTCAGCTGGGATTGTAATAATTCGAATTTGCACAAAATGTCTTTTTCTAGGAAACTGAATTAATTTCTCTATTGAATTCTCATTTTCCAAAGGATTCCAATTAACAAAAATAATTTCTGTATCAACTTTATTAGATTCAAATAAGGCACAATTCCAATCAAAAAAATCTTGCAATCTTTTTAAAAAATCACCACCATAGTTATCATTTCGTCCAGTAAGAACAACACTTAAATAAGGATTCATAATTTGCGACCTAATTTTTCATCCAAAATGCTGTAATAAAAAGCATGTTTTAGAAAGAAGGATGAAATCAAAAAACAAATCAGAATAATCGATACTGAAAGTAATGATTTAAACCAATTTGGCAGTTTATTTTTCATTTACTTGATTCTCAATCCAATTATACAAAATCGTTGTTCCTGCCTTTAAATCATATTTTGGAGTCCATTTCAAATCTCGATAAATCAAATCATTATTCGATGATCTTCCTCTAACTCCTTGCGGACCTGAAATATGTTTGAGTGAAATTTTCTTTGAAGCAATATTAGCAATTAACATTGCATAATCGTTTATACTTATCATTTCCTCCGATCCAATATTATATGGTCCTGTAAATTCAGAACGAGTCAATTGAATTACAGCATCTAAACAATCATTGATGTATAAAAAAGAACGTGTTTGTTTTCCATCACCCCAAATGTCAATCGTATCTTCACTTTTAGCCAATGCAACTTTTCTACATAAAGCGGCAGGAGCTTTTTCTTTGCCATTGTTCCAAACACCTTTCTCCCCAAAAATATTGTGAAAACGTGCAATTTTAACATTCAATCCATAGTTGCGTTTGTAAGATAAATACAAGCGTTCACTGAATAGTTTTTCCCAACCATACTCACTGTCTGGTGCTGCTGGGTAGGCTGAACTCTCTTCACACTTTGGGTTTTCGGGATTCATTTGATTGTATTCGGGATAAATACAAGCCGAAGAAGCATAAAATAGCGCTTTGACTTTTCTTTCAACGGCTAATTTTGCAACATTCACATTTATTTGAACAGAATTATGCATGATGTCTGCGTCATGTTCACCTGTGAAAATATAGCCCGCACCTCCCATATCTGCTGCTAATTGATACAATTCATCAATTCCTACGGTAATAACTTTTGAAACAAAATCAAATTCTCTCAAATCACCAATTAGGAATTCATCAGCAAGAGTTTCTATGTATTCAGGTGTTTTCAAATCCACCCCAATTACATAGTTTCCTTCACTTTTTAGACGTTGAACTAAATGTGAACCTATGAATCCGCCAGCACCAAGAACTATGATTTTTTTCATTTAATAATTATTTATTTGATGGAAAGTTGACAATTGTTTATAAATAAAATAACTAAATTAAGAATTTTTGAAAATTTAGGTAATTCATTTGAATGCAAATTTTTAAAATTTCTTTCTGTAAATCAAAACATAATACAAAAAAGAAATCGTTTTTAATGAACTAAACCTTAAGTAATTTATAGAGCAAAGAAATAAAAACCATGTTGTTTTATTTTTACTTGATTTCGACACAATTAAACCGTAGTACTCTTTTGAAATCAGGTCGTAAATCATGTAACGAAAATATAATTGATTGTAAAATTCAAAGTTAAAAAGACTTTTCAATAAAACAATTTTGTCTGATAAATAACTCTGAAAATAGTTGTTTTTTGTTCTTCCGCCTAAGTGGTCTGAATAAACCGCCCATGGTTCATTTATATACTGTATTTTACCTTTTGTTACCAAAATAACAGTAAAATACCAATCTAAGTTAAACTTTGATTTTTCAAAATATTTCAAATAAGGTTTTAAATCAAATTTGCGCCATACCAATGAGCACCCTTGTATATATGTTTTTCCTTCAAGTATTTGGTAAGCCTCAATAGTATCTCCAAAATAGGTTGTATATTGAGAAATGTATTTGTAAAAACCTTTACTTTGCTTTATAGCTATTTCGCTAGCGTTTTTTTTATCTACAGTAGAAATGATTTCTACATCATGGCAACTTGCAATATAATCTAAATTATTATCTAAAAAGTCTATTTGAGTTTGTAATTTATGTTCATTAGTCCAATAATCATCGCCATCGCACAAAATAAGATATTCTCCTTGCACATTATTTAAAATCTTTAAAACTGATTTATACTGACCTTCATTTTCACTATTATATGATATCTGAATATCAGGGATTTTTCCAAAATTATCTCTAATAATTTCTCTAGTTTTATCAGTAGAATAATCATCTAAAATAAATATCTCTAGTTTAAAATTAATTTTTTGATTTAAAATGTTCTCAATAGTTTTTTTTATAAAATTTGCATGATTATAGGCAATAATAATAACAGAAACCTTAAATTTACAACTAGTCATGAAAACCTTACTTTTTCTTTTTAATACTGTTCAAATATACTCATTATTTGCTCAATCTTGGAGTGATGTAAAGCCTATATTTTCTGATGTTTGTATCAATTGTCATCAACCTAAAGGAATAGGTCATGTTGATTTATCTACATTAGAGAATATTTTGATAAATAAAAATAAAATTAGATATGTTATAGAGAAAAATCACATGCCACCTTGGTATGCTGACAATAAATTTGTTCAATTTAAATATTCCAATGATAGATCACTTAGTGAATTAGATAAGCAAAAAATATTACTCTGGATAAAAAAAGGAGTTCCAACTGAAACTAAATTATCAATTGAAAACATTAAGAACGAAAAGAAAATTAATTCAGATTACAAAAAAGTAATACTTACAATAGATTATACTATAACTAAAAATACTGACGAGTATAGAGCATTTGTTTTTAAGAATCCAATAAATAAAGATTTCATCTTAAAGTCAGTGCAAATAAACCCTGGTTCAAATAATATTCATCACATAGCCTTTCTTCAAGACCCAACTAACTTTTCAGATAGTTTACAAAATCATTCTGTAGGAAAAGGGTTTGAATATAATGGAATTCATGCAACAAGCCCTTATGCAAAAATTATATATGGTTGGGCACCAGGGGCTCAACCACTAAACTTTAGCAGCAATAATGGTGTCAAAATAAAAGCAAATAATTTTTTTTTAGTAGAAATGCATTATGATGGTATAGAGAAGGGTAAAGAAATTAAAACGGAAATTGAAATTGGTTATTTTCTTCCTGAGGAGTTAAATTTCATTAGTGAAGTTTATTTGGACGTACTACTACATTCAGGTGAAGGATGCCTTCAAAATCCGCCATTTATTATAGAAAAAAATACACAAAAAGTGTTTTACATGAAGACCGTATTAGAAAAAAGCATTAGTATTTTAGGATTAAGCCCACACATGCACACAGCTGGAAGTTCTTTTAAAGTATATGCTGTTAAACCAAATAATGATACTATTAATTTATTAAATATTGATAAATGGAATCCGTATTGGCAGGAGGTTTATTATCCAGAAGAACCAATATATTTAGAAAAAGGCAGCATTTTATATGCAGAGGCAAGCTACAACAACACTCCTAGTAATTTTAATCTAAAACTACCCTTAAAGGAATTTAAATTTGGACCTTCTAATAAAGACGAAATGATGCACTGTGCTTTTTTGTATACCGAAGAAGCTGACAATTTATATACTTTCACAACCTCTAGCAAATTTAATTTACAGATACTTTTTGTATTTGTAATAGTTATTATTGTTCTTGTAATAGCTTTAAAAGGTTTTTATTCAAATCGTTAAATTCTTTTTCGTCTAATGGATTATGTTTTGAATATAAATATCCACCTTTGTCCAATAGGTAAATGTAATCAGGGTGGTAAAATTCATCAAAAACTTGCTCATCAAAACCTCTTTTTAAAATCATATTAATATCATATTTATTTTGAGCTCTTACAAAAGCCCATCTATCTTTGTCATTTAAATATCTTGATGAATATTCTTTTAGAACCTCAGTATTATCAAAATCTGGGTCAATACTAATAGAAATTAAATTTAGATTATCAAAATCTGAAAAATGCTCACTAATTTCCTTCATTTTTAAATTTGTTTCTATACAAACAGTTTTACACCTTGTAAAGAAAAATAAAATAACTTGAACTTTACTGAGTTGATTTTCTATTTTTAAAATATCGCCATTCTGAGTTTCAAATTCATAGGATAATACTTCTGTATCAATTGGATTTTTTTGCAAATTATTGCAAGAAATAAAAAATATTAAAAAAATACTAATTAATGATTTTTGATAAAACATTTGTAGCTTCTTTTTTGTGTTTATACGCAATAGCACCTTTTAAGAGGCATCTATCTCCTAAAAATGAATTTCTCCCATGTAAAACATATTCATCTCTTATAAATGCTGCATCTCTGTTTTGAAGATATATATTAGTCGCAACACCCATTTTTTCAATGTAATTTGTAATAAAATAATCAAAATCTTTAACTATGTCTTTTGCAAAAGAGTCATTTTTATCAGATATTCTAAATCTACTCCAATTTAAAATATAGTTACCCTCTTCTTCTTTTAAAATTGCAACTTTATTGGTCGTTATCGGATTATCTCCTTTTCCAAAAATAATATCAGTAGATAGTACTTTTTCTAACAAATCAGAATTATATATTTTTAATAATTTATATACAACATTAGCATCGATAAATGTAGTAGCTCCTCCTACAGGAGCAGGATTTTCGCAAATTAACATCACAATATCTAAAATAGGTACATAGCAATAATCAGTATGCATTGGTTGTGCTAAATTGCTGTGTTTATAAGTGTCATGTAATTTATCCTTATCATACACAACCCTTGTCCAAACATTTGGGGTTATTTCACCTGTCTTGTAATTTTCATCAGCATAAATAAAAAACCCAATTTTTTGAGCAATTTTTTTATAATACTCTTCATAATTTAAATCAAGAGGCAATTTTTTAATTACCAAAACCTTATTATTTTCAACTAAACTTTTAATATCATCTTCAAGTTCTGGATAGTAATCAATTTCTTTTATAAAGTTCATTTGAATGTGAATTAAAAGCGAGATTATAATTAACTTTGCAAGTATACAAATTAATGCTTTAATTTTCATCATGGTTGAAAATATCTTAAAAAAATTGCCCAATAATCTTGAATGGATGGTTATGTTCAGAATTAATGGTGTACAAAGATTTGCAGATAACCATACTATCAATGAAATGTATTTTTTAAACAAAAATACAATTATAGACAACTACGAATTTATTGTGTTAACTAGCCAAGGACGTTTTTTGTATTGCAACATAAATCAAGAATTTATACATGGAGAAACATTGCAAAAACACTCATTTCCTCAAGGTGGATTGTACGATGTTTACACTGAAGAAATTAGCAATTTTAAAATTGATAAAGCAGATAGTTTTGCAACTGGATACTATCCAAAATACGGAAAAGTAGTTCTCTATATAAAATTTGAAGAAAATATTGCCAAAGCTCAAAGTGTTTTCAATAATGCACCTGATTTATGGTTTTATGAATATTTACAAGCTGTTGGTGTAAAATATGTTAGTGGCAATAAATTAAAAAATGGAAAGTTTTTAGCAAAATATGAAAATACTTTATCTAAACATATCGCATCAGGTATTTTAGCTAATTTTTCCAGAACCGACAATTGTAATCTATTCTTCTTTTTACACGGAAACATTAATCAAGAATTAGCTATAGGTATTATAAATGCTGGTAAGAAAAGATTAGAGTTCGAACAAAAGAAAGTACATGAAATACTTGAAGATTTAGCCAAAGAGTCTATTTCTAAAAGATTACAAATGAACGTTATTCAACCATTTACAAATGAAACTTTCAACATGGGCGATGTAGTACCAAAAGGTTTTTTATTTGGGGCTTTAGACAATATTATGCCTAATCATACGCTTACATCAGAATTAAAAAAATCACTTTACAGTGATCAACTTAGAGGTTTATGGACATTTGAAAAAAATGATTTAGAAACCTCTGTTGATTCTGCTTTGGTGCTTCAATTTCTATATGATAAAAAAGCTACAGCACTTTTAAGTAAGTTCTTAGATGAAAAATCGGGTGGTTTTTTACCACAAACAGATGCTCTTACTCCGAAAGAAGGAGATATGCAATATGTGCCTGAAAAAGACCATTGGTGTCAACCAGATATTGCTACCTCTGCGTTAATAGCATTTATCTATTCCAATCACGACTTGCCAATTTCTGAAAATCTGAAACAGTTTATTATTCAAAATTTTGAAAACAGATCTGATTTGTATTTTGCAAACCCATTTTTTGTAGATTGGATATATGCTCGAGCACTTAAATCTATTAAAAGTGCAGATATTTTAGTTAGCAAACTTAAAGAGGAAATACTTTGCTCAATAAACGATGATTTTTCAACAGGAAATTTTGACAAAGTTTTTTCTACTGCCTGTAGTATATTGGCTTTAAAAGAACTTGGAGTTGAAGATAATTATTTGATGCCACTTAAACTTTATGTACTAAATCATTATCAAGATATAAATGAATTAAACCCTATACCTTTTTATTCAAGTTTAATATTGCAAAACAATGATTACGACCCGAAAGGTAATCTTGTAAATGTAGCTCAAAAAAAATTGTCTGTTTATTTTTATCAAGACCAATATAGCATTATTTACTATTCTGTAGTTGCGATGGCGCTAAATATACGCTCACATGAAATTCAGTTAAATCATATTGGGTTAAAAGATTATGCTAGGTCAAAAACACCAGAGAGATATGGTTGTAAAAATCAACTTGAATATATTGAAAAATTTGGATTGCCAATTTATTTAAATAAATGTTAAAATATCATCCTCATATCATTAACATTATTCTAACTTCTAGAATTTGGAAAAACTTACCCCTTTTATTTATTTTTTTATCAGGATTGGTAGTTGGTAATACAAATTTTAATTTTTTTGTAGTCACAATTGCATTAGTTGGTATCGCATTTTCATCTGTTTTTATGACTCATTTAAACATAATTACCGATAAAAACCTAGATTTGATAGAAAAACCCCATCTATATAAGATGCTTTCATCTAATAAAAGCATTATGAAGGGGGCATTAATATTAGAAATCGCAATTACAATAGCTTGCATTTCACTATTAGTTTTACTAAAATACTATTTTTCAGCTCTTTTTATACTGATTTTCACAATGGTAACTATACTATATTCGTACAATTTTTTTTCGAATTATCCAGAAAAAAATCGTTTTAAAGTGTATTGGTATGGTCATTTTTTTGTCTTAATATGCGGATATTTATCTTTATGGTATACTGGGTTTTATAGTGGATATAATGCGGTAAATTTTTATATTTGGCTACCAGTATTTTTAAGTATTTCATTGAGTGAATATGGATTATTTCTTTTTGAAAGTGCCGTAGATAAAAAATCAGAAAAACAAGCTAATTTAAAAACACTAGCAGCTCTTCTTGGCAAAAAAAACAGTACTTTAATGGCTATATTTTTTTCAATAGTTGGTTTTATTATTCTAATTTTGAGCTATTCTCTGATCAATTCAAGTAAGATATTGATTTATTGTTTTTTACCCAGTTCAATTTTGATTTTATTCTTTTTAACAGTTGTCTCTATTAAAAGATTATATTTAAAAGTAGAAACATTTAAAGTGCCCGATATTATTTTTAATATTGGAAGATTGTATATTCTATTTTCAATAATATATATAAAATTTATAGCATGAATGAAAAAATTATTTTTGAAAAACCAAGTACAATCTCAAGTGGAGAAGATATAGTTTCTTATTTTTTAAAGAATGAGATTACAGTTCACCCTTTTTTTAAATTAGAAAACAGTTTTAATATTGGCTATATTAAATTAATTTTAGAAAATGGGAGGGACTTAGATATTACTGGTTTTCTTGCTAGAACTATATCTATGACTCAAGATTTAAATATTAGATGTGCCCTAGTGACCCAACTTTACGATGAGTTGGGAGGGGGAGATATTCACAAATTGCACATTCATCATATAGTAAACTTGCTCAATGCAATAGAGCCTTTGTTTAAGTTTAAAAATTTAAACGATAAAACGAATTTAGAAAATGCATATCAATCTCTTTCAAAGGAATACAAAAACTTATTTTTTTCCGACAATTTTAATACTTGTATTGGAGTAGCAATTGCAAATGAAATCATAGTACAACCAATTTTTGAATATATAAAAGAAGTAGTATTTAAATATAAAGATTTGCTAAAAGAAGATGAGATAACTTGGGTTACAGCACACAATGAGTTAGAGGAGGATCATATTGGTGACACTTTATCTTTATCTAAAATCATTAGCCAGGATAAAAATGATTTATTACAAGTTTTTGATGCTGGTTTTCAACTTTTAAATGCATTTTGGAATTTTTTTAATGTTTTACAAACTGTAGAGTTAGAATAATTAAAATGGTTGCAGAAACACTTTATCTTTTAATTGAGCAAAAAGCAAAAGAAATACCTAATGAAGTTGTATTTAAACAAAAAATACAAAGTGGTTGGAAATCATTAACATTTAATGAATATCTATTCAAATCTAATCAGCTTGCTAAGGCTTTAACTGAACTTGGCATAAAAAAAGGAGATATTGTTGCATCATTTTCAAACAATTGTATAGAACAAAATATACTTGACTTGGCTCTATTAAAAATAGGAGCTTTACATTCAATTTATTTCCCAAATTATGGTGTTGAAAATCTATCAAATATTATAAGTAGAACAAAACCGAAAGCAATATTTACGGGGAAAGGTGTTTTTTTATCGATTGTAAAAAAAACACTTGAAAAATTTTCAGATTCTAGTTTATTGTATTGTTTTTCTAAAAATAATGGCAACGTAACTTCTATTTATGAACTAACATATTCAATAAAAGACAACAATGATTATAAACATCATGTAAAAACAATTGATTATTACTCTCTATATTTTACATCTGGAACTACCGGAAATACAAAAGGAGTTTTAGTTACCAATCAGGCAATTGTAGCTACGGTAATTAAAATGAAAGCAATTTTTAAACTTTCTAAAGACGATAAAGCAATAAGTTTTGCCCCACTTGCTGTAAGTTCTGAAAGATGTTTAAATTATTTTTATCAATGTGCAGGTATTACAACATATTATCCAGAAAGCATGGAATTGTTAATCCAAAACATTCAAGAAATTAAGCCTTCAATGTTTTTAACTTCACCATTAATGCTCAATAAAATAAGAGATAATGTTTTTCAAAAAATGTTTGAGATGCCTGATGGTTTTAAAAAAATCTTATTTAAAAGGGCTTTACTTTTTTCTGAAAGTCCTAAAAATTTAAAACCAAAAAATCTACTTAAAATTTTACTTCACATTTTGTATGATAAATTAATTTTTAAAAAACTAAGAGAAATTTTAGGTGGTAAAGTAAAGTTTATTGTTTCTGGCGGTGCAGCTTCAAGCTTCAAAACTATCATTTTTTTTCATAACATAGGTGTGCCAGTATATGAAGGTTATGGCATGACAGAGTGCCATATTATTTCATTAAATAAACCTGAAGATTACACTACTCGCTTTAATAGCGTGGGTAAACCATTTGGAAATGTAGAGATTAAATTATCTGTAGATGGAGAAATTTTATGTAAAAGCCCCTACACCTTTTCAGCATATTTTGATGACTTACAATCAACTAATAATGCTTTTACTTACGATAATTTTTTTAAAACTGGCGACAAGGGGGTAATTACAAAAGAGGGAAACCTAAAAATAGTTGGAAGAATTAAAACTATTTTTAAAACACAAGCAGGCATTTATATAAATCCTGAAGGTATAGAAGCTCAGTTAAATCAATCTGACACTATAGAGCAATCAATTGTAGTTGGGGAAAATCAAGCTTTCATAGCTGCATTAGTTTATCCTAATTTAAAAATCAGAAAATTGAGTAACGATGAACAATATATTCATATTCAAAAAACTATAGAACAATATAATTTGGGAAAGATTGAAACAGAACAAATACATAAGATTTACATTATTGAAAACCCTTTTACAATAGACAAAAACGAACTGACTTTAAGTGGAAAATTAATTAGAGATTCAATAATTAACAACTATAATAGCGTTATTAATCAACTTTATGAAAATAAATGAGTTTATAAATTTACTCAAACTTGAGTTTGATGTAGATAATGATACTTACATTACAAATGAAAGTCTATTGAAAGATTATTTTGCAACTAGCTCTTTAAATATATTATTTTTAAGGGGCATTGTAAACGAAAACTTCAAGGTCGTTTTAACAGATAATGAAATTAAATCTTGTACAACTATCAATGAATTATACCAAAAAATATTAGCTAAAATTGAAAGTTAAGCTTCATCATAACATAATCATAGAAGAGGTTAATCTAGATAACATTGATCTATTAAGAAAATTAAGAAACAATGATTCTCTTAAATCAATTTTATCTGTAAATAAAAAAATCACTAAAGAAGAACAAATTAGATGGTTTGAGTCTATAGATAAATGTCTTAATTTTTACTTTTTAATTTATATAAATAACCAATTAAAAGGCTATTGTTTATTAAAGAATATTGACTTTGCAAAAAAAATAGGCGAACCTGGTATTTTCTTGATAGATAAAAATTTATGGAATAGTACTTTGGGTTCTATTCTAACTATAGCATATTTGGACTTCTGCACTGATTCCTATAATTTGGAATATTTTTTTGGGAATGTTTTACACTCCAATACTAAAGCAAAATCAAACTACCAACTGTTTGAGACTAATATTTATAAAGATTCAGAAAAAGAAACTTTTTTAATGAGTAGTATGAAATATTGTAAAATGAATAAAATAAATAAAATCAGAAAAATTTTAGAAGATTTAGAAAACTATCAAAGAGACTTTCAGATTATAGATTAGACATTAAAATAAATTAGCCAATTTGATAAATCTATCACTTTTGCAATCTCTTTTACGTTGTTTTCACTTTTTATTTTATTTAAGTAGCTCTCTTTCACAAGCTTCTTTTCTAAAAGAATGTTTGTATTGCCAAAATTTTTCTCAATTAAGCTTGAAATTTCTGATCTAAAGTTTTTTGGCTCCTCACCTTCTTTTATTAATTTAATTAACGCATCGTTTCTATTTGTATAAACTACATTATTTGTTGGAAATTTTGTTAGTTGATTGAGCTGATTTTTATAAATATGGTGGTAAATTTCAAAAGTCATATCATTTATAAACGAAGAAGGAAGGGATAAAATATAATCTACTAATTCAGGATTTAGATAAAATGTTAGCTTACCATTTTGAGCTTTGTATGGTTGGAGCCAAGCCCCTAAACTACCACGGTAAACATTGGAAAAAAAACTTGAAGATAATACTTGAATACTAAGCTTAAGCAAGCCATTGTGGCTATTCAAAATAGGCTTCAAAACTGCCGATGGGAAATTGTTCATATCAGAAATTATTGTAGGTTCAAAAATTTCTCTTAATAGTTCTTTTTCTTTATTTACAACAAAAAAATTAGGAAATTTATTATACCATTTTTGATAATCTGAAATTCTTTCTTTTAAATTTTTGTTTAAAGTAAAATCTAATGCTCCTGTTAAAAACTCACCACCATAAGTTCCAACCATCAATTTCTTTCCATTGTAAGTAAAATTTTGATTGTTTTCAAAATAAGATAACGACAAACTTTTATCAAATACCTCAATAGCTTCTATTCTATGCCTAAAATTATATTGTTTTTGAATTTGTTTAGCTATTAATACATCACTATCGTTTTCTGGTGATAAATTTTTGGAATGAATGGTTAAAACATCTAACTGTTCATAATTATTTGGTTCAATTAATCCTAATAAAATTCTACTATCCAACCCGCCAGATAGTGTGAGCAATAAATCTTCTTTATTATAATTTAAAAAGGTTCTTTTTAATGCAGTTTGAAGTATTTCTAAAATTTTATTTGATGCATCTTCTATACTTATATCTTGTGCAACAGAATAAACAACTTTACTAACTTTAATTTGAAAATTACCATGAGCATCTATAATCATACATGCATTACTAGGTAATTTTTTAATATTTGAAATTAATGTTTTCTCCCCTAATGTTGAATCATACAAAAAATATTCGGCTAAGGCATCATAATTTATTTTTTTTTGAGTTAATGTAGCTAATAAGACTTCATATTCGGTACTTAAAAATATCGCCCTTTCAGATAAATAAAATATTGGAACTGTTCCATATTTATCAGTAAATGTATAAGTTGTTTTATTTTTTTTATCAATTATTAAAAGGGCAAAATTTCCACTTAAATAATCATGAATATCTGTATTTTTAGAAAAAAGATTTAGAATTTCATTAGGTGTGCAATAGTGAAATACATTTTCTTTGTACCAAATTTCTCCTTGCCAGCAAATTAGATAAAACTCATTTTCATATTTATCATATTTAGAAAATTCATTTTTAGTTACACCTAAATTAAAACAATCAATTGACTGTTCTTTCCAATCAATTTCTTTTGGCTTGTGCCACTTATCAGTATATAAGATAAAATGGCTCATAAAAATTTAAAAATGTTGAATATCTTTTTAGAATAAGGCGGAAATCTTGGAATTAGACTAAACTTGCTTGAACGAACTAAAACATTTTTAGGGTTAGAAAATGTAGTAAAACTATTATAGCCATGATACTTTCCAATGCCACTATTGCCTACCCCCCCAAAAGGAAAATTTGGATTAGCCCCTTGCACCAAACAATCATTTACACAAATACTACCCGATTTGGTATTATTTTCAACTTGCTTTAGAATATTATTACTTTCTGAAAAAACATATATGGACAATGGCGAAGACATTTGATTGATTTTTTCTATCACATCATCTAAATTCTCATAATAAACGATGGGAAACAATGGTCCAAATACCTCATTAATAATTAAACTATTGCTATCTAATTCAGAAAGTGGAATTTCGTAAATAGTAGGCTCAATCTTCAACTTATCTGCACTTTTCTTGCCACCATAAATCAAATAGGAATTATTTTCATCCATTAAATCAGTAATTCTTTGAAATTTTTCCATATTTAAAATATTAGTTAAATCACTGCGCTCGATTGGGTTCTCCCCAAAAAAATCATTAATAACTCTAATTAATTTATTTACAAATACATCCTTCAAGCTTATATGAATAAAAAAATGGTTGGGAGCTAAACATGCTTGACCTGCATTGAGTAATTTACCCCATGCAATTCTTTTTACTGCATTTAAATTACCATCTTTGTGAAAAATTAATGGATTTTGTCCTCCTAGTTCCATAACTATTGGGAGCATATATTTAGCTGCCACCTGATACACTTTCTTTCCATTGGAAGGAGAACCTGTAAAGAAAATGAAATCTATTTTTTGATGATTAATTATTTCTTCTAAAATATTTTCATTTCCCTCAATTACTTGAATAAACTCAGAATTTAATTCTTCGTTTATTATTTTTTTAAGTAATGTCGAAGATTTGGGTGCTAAAGGAGATGTTTTAATGATTACCTTGTTCCCAGCAGCAACAGCACCAATTGCAGGTACTATACTTAAATGAAAAGGGAAATTCCAAGGAGCAATAATTAAAACTGTACCAAAAGGCTCGTATTTAATATAGCTTTTAGCTGGAAGTAATTGAAATGGAGTGCTTACCTTTTTGGGTTTATCCCATGTGCTAATGTTGGCTATACTAAGTTTTAATTCTTCTTTAATTACAATTATTTCAGAAATTAATGTTTCTGTTTGATGTCTTCCTAATTCATCCAATAAAACTTCAGATATTATAAGTTCATTACTTATTAAAAGTTTATTGAGCTTGTTTAGAATTTTTTTTCTATTTATTAAATCCAATAATACCATTTTTTGTTGTCAAAATCTGAAGCTAAAAAACCTCCAAGTGTAATTCTAGTGCCTTCCACAACAGGCTCTACTCTATGCCACAACTGACCACCAGGGAAGATTATTAAATCTCCAGGATTCATACTAATGATAAATTTATTATTGGTTTTTAATAAATTTATCTCTAAACCATCAAAACCTAAAAGAAGGTGTTTATCTTTTAAAATAGAGTAATCATTTTTTGGATAACTATAAATCGTTATCTCACCTCCTACTTCACAGTTTTTTAATAATGTAAAAAAACTTAATTGATTATCAAAGTCAATTGATTTCACTAGATGTTTATAAGTAGAGTTGATACATCTATTAGTTATAGAAGATCCATTGTGAATATTTGACGTGGTATTTATCCCTACTTTATCATTCATTATTCTAAAATTGAATGGATTAAAGTAATTATTATTTGGACCATAAAGTAAAGAAACGTCTCGATTAATATTATTAAACAGATTATGAAATTTTGAAATCAAATCAATAGAAAAAAACTCCTTAATTAACCTACTAGTTTCATAAGTAGAATTAAAATAGATACCTGCTTCCTCATCCTTGTTTTCTGTACTAAAAGCCGTTCTTGGAAAAACTTTATATCCATCAGCGTATTGTATGAAATTTGAGTTATCTATATTCTTTAATTCTTCTAGAATTTGATTTACAGTGTGTTCGTTAAAAAAATCTTGAATCAAAATATATGTTAATTGAAGATTTTTAGATTTTTCTAACAAATCTTTAGATTTTTTTAAATCATTATAGTTAATTTCTAAATAATTTTTATTTGTTAAGTCCATATATAAATAGTTTTATTATTTCGTTTATCAAAGGATAGAAATCCGCCAAAAGTTAATCGTTCTCCCCCAAAATGACTCGTAACTTGATGATAAATTTCACCTCCAGCAAAAACTAACAAATCACCTTCATTCATTTCTATAATTTCAGAATAAACGTCTTTGTAATATATTAACTCATCTTTGTTAGATTTAAAAAAAGAGCTTTTCATTACAACTTCTTTACATTCATTCCATTCAACGTTAAAAAGTTCTAGCATACCACCACTTTTAGGTTTTTTCAAAAGAATGAAATAGCTTAGTTGATTTTCGAATAAAATATTTTTATCAAATTTTTTAAAAAAAGCATAAAATCTTCTGTAAAAAGCATTACCAACATGTATGTTTAAAGTAGGAATTTCTTTTTCCAAATATAAATTTCGGAAAGACCCATAAGTAATTTTTTTATTTTGCTTCTCAAGAAATTTACAGTTAAAATTAAGCTTTTCAAAAAGATTAAATAATTTTTCTTTTAAGAAAAAATTATCATTTTCCCATTTACTGTTAACATTATCATAATAAGAAAAAAAATCATCATTTACGCTATAATTTCCTAAAGGTAATGGCCATGTTTTCATACCTTCTTTCAATATGAAAAATTCATTAATATTATCAGTAGCATATTTAGTGGTTAAATTCACTTCTTCTGAATTTAAAAAATCTCTAATTACAAAACCGTCAATTATTCTATTATTTCTAATATCCTCTATAGAATTTTTGTTCAAGTTTTCTAATTCAAAATATTTTATATCGAATTTGGATTTCATGTAATTTGTAATTATAATTTGATGTTTACGATTTTATAAAAGTCAATTTCTGATAACAATTTAAAAAACCTGAAATCAACTCACAAATGCAACATTATGCGAATGTAGTAATTTAGTTGGAGAAATGAATTGGTTTTTTTTTCTTGGTCTTGCATTGATTTGATTTTGGACATTGATAATATCTTTGTGTTGCATTTGTTAGTTGAACTTAGGAAACAACTTTTTTAAGTGTTATTATATTTTTTTTAAGGTTTAATTTCAAATTCTATAGACTTAATAACCCAAAACTTTCAATTTTATAATATGGATTGTTGATGACAGCAATTTTGTGAACAATATTTTCATTTTTTTCAAAGTTAATTATTATATTAATGTGAAATTTAGGAATATTTATTATTGAAACACCTTCAAATTTAAATTTTATATTTTTATCAATTCCATAATTAATTTCCATGCTTTTTGTAGTAATAACAATAAATTCATCTGAACAGATTGCTAAGCTTATGTTATTTTTTTTAAACAAGGCATCTATTTGAATAATTAAATTATTGTCCAAAAACTCATATTCAATGCTATTAAATATTATCTCTTCTTTAACAATTAAAGGTAAATAAACTTCCTTGTCTTGAACAAAAAGTCTATTTCTATCATAATATGAATTACCATAGTTTTTGTTTATATTAGAATAACCTTCATCTATTTCTATCAAATAACTAAATGTCACAACGAGTTCGTTAATGTTATGTGAACAAATTAAAATTGTTTTGTTAGTATTAGTTTTTATCCAGTTAATTATTTTTAATTTAAAACCATAATCTCCAAAATGTAATGTTTCATCAAACAAATAAACGTCAAAATCTAAGTGTGCGATTATTGAAAACGCCAATCTTAAAAACATACCATTAGAGTAGTTTTTTACTGGTTCATCAATAAATTTTTCTATACCGCTAAATGCTACTATTTCGTCAAAAACTTTAAGTACTTCTTGTTTTGAAAAGCCTTGAATCTGTGCATGCAAAAAAACATTTTCTCTTCCGCTCAATTCTGGGTGAAAACCTGCACCTATTTCTAATATACTTGCTACCTTTCCAGAAATGGTGACTTTTCCTATTGTTGGTTTAGTTACTCCTGCTAATATTTTTAACAAGGTACTTTTTCCACTTCCATTAGGACCAATAATCCCTACTGATTCACCCTTTTTAATCTCAAACGAAACATCTTTCAAGGCCCAATGCTCATTTACCAATTGTCCATTTTCATCAACATAAGGTTGCCTTAAAGGATATACCTTAGAAAGATTTTCAACTTTTATAGCGATGTCATTGGTCATTTTTTCTTTTTCAAATTTATTTTCCAACTACCTCTTGTGCCTCCAATGCGTGAAATTATTCCTTTTTCTTTTAAGGTATCAAAATGGGCTTGAGCAGCAGAATAATTAATATTTAGGAGTTCTGAAACTTTTCTATATGATATTTTACTATCTTGATTTATTAATTTAAGTATTTCAAACTGTCTATCGGTTAATTCTTCAATTGCACCACCTATTGCACCACCCATTGCACCACCTATTGCACCACCTATTGCACCATCCATTTCACTACCTATTGTACCACCTATTATACCACCTATTATACCACCTTCTTCTTCTTCTTGGTTTTTTGGAAAAGTCATCCGAATAAAATTAGGGAAGAATTTATACCGACGATGGTTACTAATGTCGTTGAAAAAATTCATTTGAAACCTTGTCGGCATTATAACTACACGATTTTTTATAAAACATTTCGATTCTCTTATGTTATAAAAACAACTTCGGTCATATACTTGTAAAATCCTAGGTACACCTGACCCTAATTGTTCAACTAATTCCAAATCCCGATAAATCCGCATTAGCTCTTTATTTCTAGGAGCAGAAATACCTTCAAAAAATTCATCTTCGCTCAGTCCTTCAGGTAGTGAACACGAAGACGTTATTTCGATGCTATTATAAAGTTCTCGTTTATATTCTATTCGGTTTGTTTCAACCATTATGAAATCTTAAAAAATTAAATTACGGTACACTATGAATCAGCAATGACCTGACTCATGAATTATCTGTTAAAGTATATTCAACTCTCGAAAATAGAAAAATTCCTAAACAAAACAAACTCATTGAGGCTATTAATACTATCGACCATAACCAATTTACCTCCCCAAAATCAAACAAACACCAGCGCCACATTTCAACCACATTTGCTAAAGGGTTCAAATCCATTAGAAATGAAATTTTATTTGGCAAAATATCACGGCTAAAAAACACAGGAGAAAACCATATTCCAAACTGCAAGGCAAATGGAACTAAATGCAATATATCTCTTTTTTTGTAAGCTAAAGCTGTAAAAAGAAAAACCAAAGTTAACGCACAAATTGCATTGTAAACTATCACTAATGGGAGAAATAGAATTTTCCATGATATACCTTGCTGATAAACTAAAATCAGAACAATTAACAACAGTAAATTGATTCCCAGTTCAATGGATGCAAACAGAATTTTGGAAAGAGGGATTATTGTCTTTGGAAAATAAATTTTCTTAATTAGATGGGAGGATTCTTGTATGCCATAAGTCCCTGAACTGACGATATAAGAGAAAAAGTTCCATCCTAATAATCCACTTAAAACGTAAACGGGGTAATCAATCCCATCGGTTTTCCAATTTAAAATATAGCCAAAAAAGAAGGTGTAAATTGCAAAAGCAGTCAGTGGTTGAAACAAAGTCCAACCTAAACCCAACCAAGTCTGTGCATATTTTACTTTCAAATCCCTCCTTGCAAAAACCCAAATCAATGTACGGTATTGCCAGATTTTTTGGAGGTAAACTTTTAATGAGTCCGATTCAGATGTTATAATAATCGTATCAACTTTATTTTGACGCATAAAAAAACTTAATTAATTCACAAACCTTTGAAATTTCTTGTTGTGTCAAATTGTGATGAAATGGTAACCGGAGTAAGCAGTTTGAAACATTTTCTGTTACCGATAAAACTTCTTCACCAAATTTCAATCCCATTGTTGAATTGTGCAAAGGAATATAATGAAATTTAGTTTCAACACCGTTTTCGTGCAAAAATAAACGTAGTAAATCCCTTTCTTTTAATGAATTCGTTAAAAAGTAAAACAAATTGTAATTAGTGTTCACTTCTTTCACATTTATTATTTTCTCTTCATACATTTTCAATTCATTAAAGTACCAAGAACTTATGAGTTTTCTTTTCCCAAGAATTTTATCTTCATTTTCTAAGTGATGAAGAAGAATAAGTGCATTATTTTCAGGTAATTTATATTTTGAACCTATATCAATCCATTCAAAGTAAGAAGTTTTTTGAGACTCAAAGGAACTTCGATTTGTTCCATTGTTAATTATGTAATCTGCTCGTTCAAAGAAATCTTTATTATTCACCAATAATACACCCCCTTGTATCGCTGATATTTGCTTTGTGTAGTCGAAACTTATAACACCAAAATCTCCAATAGAGCCTAAAAATCTATTTTGAAATTGATTGCCATAAGACATTGCAGCATCCTCAATCAATAAAATGCCTCGTTTATCACAAATGTTCTTCAAGACATCCATTTCTGTTGAACGACCAGCATAATGCGTCACCACAATTGCTTTTGTCTTATTTGTGATTCGATGCTCAATATTATTTAAATCAATGTTGAAATCTTTGTCATTTATATCAACAAATACTGGAGTTGCACCAAATGATACAAACGCATTTACCGTTGATACATACGTAAAAGATTGAAGCAAGATTTCATCACCTTTTTGAAGATTTAATAATCTAGCAATCACCTCAAGTGCCCCTGTCGCAGAATGTGTTAGAAATAGTTTTGAGTTCGGAAACTTGTCGGTTAAATGAACAATAGCCTGTTTGGTATATATCTGATTTTGAACAGTGTACATATCAGAAAACAGTTCAAAAAGACTTTTCTTTAGTTTATCGGTACTAAAAAAATCATTGAACTGAACCATTTTATTTTTTTGTTTATCCCTCAAATTTAACTTGATAACATTGATTTACCTTTAAGGACTTTATGTTTTTAGATATTTCACTAATTATTCTGTCAGTGAATGAAATACTGTTCATACTAAAAACCTTCAAATCCCTCATCGCAAAAACCCAAATCAAAGCTCTGTATTGCCAGATTTTTTGAAGGTAAACTTTTAAGGAGTCCGGTTCTGAAGTGATAATTGTGACTTTTGGTGATTCCGACATGAGTCAAAGGTAATCACATATTGAAGATTTAGGAAATGGCGAACGGATTTATCAATTGTGGTTTTTTGTTACAACTAACACCAACGATGACATAAAATGTCTATCGCCGCGGATTAGAAAATCACTGAATGTCATTCCGGCGCTGCGGAGGTTGCGGAATGGACTCAAATATACATTCCAAGCGCAATCAAGAAGTAAATCGATAGCCAACTCCTCTGACGCTGTGAAAATAAACCGGAGATTTAGAATCAGATTCGAATAACTTCCTGAAGTTTAAAATGTAATTGTCAATTGTTCTTGAGGTTGGGGGATTTTCGCCACTCCACAAACGATCCAGAATTTCGTCGCGAGAAATAACAAGGTTTTCCTTTTCCTTAAAAAGTCGGAGTAACTCGCATTCTCTTTTGGAAAAATGATGCACCAACTGATGGTTTTCGTCCAACATTTCAAAGGTTTTAAGGTTCACTTCAAAACTTCCTACTTTGAAAAAATCAGCTGATTTGTCGTCGATTTTCGGACTACTGTTTAATAAAATCCCAACTTTCAAAAGCAATTCCTCCAAGTCGAAAGGTTTGGGTAGGTAATCATTAGCTCCAATTTTAAGTCCGTTTACGCGGTCGGCTGTGGTTCCCTTAGCAGATAAAAATAAAATAGGAACTTGACTTTTGGTGCGAATTTGTCTGCATAAATCCAAGCCACTAACAAAAGGCAACATGACATCTAGAATAATTAAATCGAAAAAAAAGTTACTATCGAATTTCTCAGTTGCACTTTTCCCATCTCGAAAAACTTGAACGTGATGTCCGTCAAGCTCCAAATTCAGCTGAATTAAATCAGCTAAACTTTTTTCGTCTTCAACAATGCAGATGTTTGCCATTTTTTCTTGAAAATCAATTATTTCAAACCAAATTTTTCACGAAAATCTTTAGGTATTCCGTCTTTGTGAAGGTAAATGTTGATGGTCTTGTAACGGAAATAATTTTCAGAAACAAACAAATAGCCTTTTGGTAAATTGTCCGTTCCCCAAGAATTTTTCACGTAGTAATAATTTTTCCCATTTTGATCGGTGTACAAACCTACAATATGCATTCCGTGGTCGTCGGTTGTTTCTTTATTGTCATATGCCTCTTGACGAAGTTCGGTAGTGATTTTCAATTCCTCAACAGGTCGCAGGAAGGATTCCGAAATACGGTCAGCACCGGCATCATTAAAACCTTTATTGTCCTTTCCTTCAACGGTAATTACACCATCTTTTGGAACGATTGCAATGCCGTTTTTGAAGCTAAAACCTTTTTCTGAAACATCTGCACCCCAAGCCAAAGTGAAACCATTTTTTAAAGCGTAATTTGTAATGCTCACTAAATCATCCAAACCTACATTAAAACTTTCTCCCCAAGCCCAATTGTCTGGAATTTCCAACAAACATTTTTTGTAAGGTTCATGGTTGGTGAAAGAAGTGAGAGACACATAATTATCCATGTTTAAACCCAATTCCTGTGCATAAGTTTTTGGAGTATATCCTTTGTTGTTAACCACAAACTTTTCAGGTGTTTCTCCAAGGAATTTATCTAAAACACTTGTGATGTTTGCTTTATAATTTTTGTCAAGTCCTTTTCCTGCCTCCAAAACTTCAACAACTTCTTTCATTATTCCCTCCAAATTGGCAAACAATTCTTTGTGATTATACCCTTCACCTCTTTTACCGTTTGGTAGGGTTCCAGCCAAGCCACCTTCCGTTATTCCAGAATAAACACTTTGTGGAACTATTCCATATTTTTTAATTACCAAAGGAATATCATGAAAAGCTCCACCTTCGCTAAAATTGATTTTTCCATCCATTCGAACGAATTTTTCCGCTTTCATTTCATAAGCATGTCTCACGATAAACATTTCTGAAAGTGGGACTACATCCTTTTTACCCATTCGAAGCAGTTCTGACTCGAAAAATGAAAGCGCTGAAAAGCTCCAGCAAGTAGAGGTTCTGCCCTGGCTTTCAACGGGTGTGTTGTCGAGGTGAACTACTTTTTTGAATTGATTCTTACTTCCGTCAACATTACTTACGGTTTGCGCGAAAACTTGAACAAGGAGTAAAAGCGCGATAAAAAGACTTGAAACTTTCTTCATAAAATTATTTGTGAGCATTAAAGATTCCAACTTAGATGGACAAATTAAACCAATTTCATGCAATTAATCTCTATTCACATTTAAACGAGGAGTCGAGTCAAGTTTTAAAATAGGTCTTAACCTTTCATATTCAGTGCGTGTTATTATTTTTGCCGAAAATTGAATTATGGGAAGAGCATTTGAATACCGCCGCGCAGCTAAAGAAAAAAGATGGGACAAAATGTCCAAAATGTTTCCGAAATTGGGTAAAGCTATTACAATGGCTGCCAAAGAAGGAGGAATGGATCCAACAACCAATGCTAAATTGCGCACAGCCATTCAAAATGCGAAGGCAGAAAATATGCCTAAAGACAATATTGAAAACGCTATCAAACGTGCCGCTCAAAAGGATATTGCCGCTTTCACAGAAGTGAATTATGAAGGAAAAGGTCCACACGGTGTTTTGGTTTATGTGGAATGTGCAACCGACAACCCAACTCGTACTGTCGCCAACGTAAAATCTTATTTCAATAAAGCTGGAGGAGGTGTTGTTCCAAACGGTTCTTTCGAATTCATGTTTAGCAGAAAAAGTGTTTTTGAAATCAACAAATCAGCGGATTTAGATGCGGAAGAATTAGAGTTGGAATTAATTGATGCAGGTTGTGAACAAATTGAAGTGACTGACGAACAAGTGGTTGTTTATGGTGATTACACCGCATTTGGTTCCCTCGCAAAAGCACTGGAGGACATGAAAATCGAAGTCCAAAAATCAAGTTTAAAACGAATTGCAACAACGCCTGTTGAATTCACAGACGAACAATTGGAAGACATTGAAAAAATGCTCGATAAGATTGAAGACGATGATGATATTCAACAAGTATTTACAAATATTGCCTAAAACACACTAAAACTGTTGATTTGCAGTTATTAATTACTATCCTATTTTTCTTCAATTGAATCGTTTCGTCTTAATATATTTGGTTTTTATTGGTTTTCTTGTCGGGTGTTCGACAGAGAGTAACACTTTTGTCAATAGAACTTATCACTCCACAACTGCGCGATACAACGGGCATTTTAATGCAACTGAACTATTGCGTATTTCCATGAAAACGTACAACGATAGCCGAAAGGAAGATTTTTACAATATTTTGCCTATCAATCCTTTGCCTGATGAAAACGAGGTCAAAGGGATGTTGCCTGCAATTGATACCGCCATTTCAAAATGTTCGAAAGTCATTCGTGATCACAGTATGCCTTCTGCTGAAAATATGGCAACCAAACAAGTAGAATACAATACGTGGATTGACGAAAACTGGCTTACGGTTGGAAAAGCTTTGTACCTCAAACGTGATTACGAAAAGGCAATGAAAAATTTCGTCTTCGTAAAACGATTTTTTGAAAAAGACCCGTCCAAATACGAAGCAGAACTTTGGATTGCAAAGATTTACATTGAACAAAAGAAGTTTGCAGATGCCAAAATGTTGCTTGATGTACTCAACGAAATATCGCAGGAGCAAAAGAAAAGAACAATCGTTGACTACATTCCCTTCTACAAACCCAAAAAAACGGAGGAAGAAAAAGAGGAGGAGAAACCTCGAATGAGCACAAAATTGCAGTTTGAAATTTATAAAACCTATGCAGATCTTGGACTTAAACGTAAGGACTTAAATGCAACTAAAGAAGGTTTGTTGCTCGCTATTGAGAAATGTAAAGACAAAAAAGAAAAAGCAAGACTCAATTACATTATGGGTCAATTGCATCAATGGAATAAAAACAATGATTCCGCAGCAATTCATTACAATCAAGCAGTTAAAACGTCTGCATCTTTCGATATTGCTTTTAATGCTCGACTTAACCGCGCTGTTGTGGGTAGTTCTGGTGCTTTAGGCAAAGATTTAACGAGAATGTTGCGCGATGCCAAAAATGCTCCTTACAAAGATCAAATCTACTATGCGCTTGCTAGCTACGAGCTTAACCGATTGAACAAACCTCAAGCCAAGGAATACCTTTCTCAATCTGTTTTTTACTCCAATAGCAACAAACGTCAGAAGGCTCAGTCTTACGAGAAATTAGCGGATTTATCCTACGCAGAAAAAGATTATGTGAAAGCTCAAAAGTATTACGATTCCTGTGCGAGATTTGTACCCGATGATTTCCCTAATGCGGAACAAATTAAAAATCGTGCGGTGAAACTTTCCGATTTAGTTAAAGCTATTGAAACGGCCAACTTCGAAGACAGTGTTCAACGCATCGCAAAAATGTCGGAGCGTGCACGTGAGGATTTTATAAAGGATGTAATTAAGGACTACAAAGAACAAGAACAAAAACGCAAGGAAGCAGAAGCAGCAAAATTGTTGGCTCTTCAATCTCAAAGTAATAATACCACTACCAATAATTCAAATAAGTTTCCTTTGTCGAATCCAAAATTGCGTGAAGATGGTTTCAAAGAATTTAAAAAGCAGTGGGGAACAAGGGAAAATGAAGATGATTGGAGAAGAAGTGACAAAATTGTAGTTGCCAAGGATAACAATGCAAATACAACCGACTCCACTGCAAAAGATAAAAAAGAAGCGAAAGAGGATACGCTTACAGTTGCCAATTTACTAAAAAACATCCCTTTAACGCCTCAAGCACTTGAAGCATCGATGAACAGAAGATTAGAGGCTCATTACACAGCAGGAGTACTTTATAAAGAAATTTTGAATGAGGATGAATTAGCAACCGAACAATTTGAAGCTGTTTTATCGATGAAGAAGGAAGGATTAACCGATCTTTCTTCTGCGTTTCAATTGTATCGTTTAAATGAGTCAATAGGAAAATCAGCTAGGTACAAAGAACATATACTCGATAAATACCCCAATTCTGATGCTGCCAAATTCTTTAGAGATCCAGATTTCTTCGTGAAACAAAAGCAAAATTTAAAGGCAAGTGAAAAAGATTACGTGGCGTTGGTAGATCAATACATGATGCGACAATTCAAAAAGGTTTTGGACGCCACACAAATTGTCGTTGATAAAGAACCAGCCAATCCATTAAGAGCGGAATATATGCTACTTAATGTGCTTGCTGCTGGACAATTAACCGAAGACAAAAAATCATTAGAGCCAAAATTGAAGCGAATCATTGATGAAAAACCAGGTACACCTCAAGCTATTCGCGCTAAGGAAATGCTGGAAATCATGAAAAATGGTTACTCCAAAAATGAAGCGGTTAGTTTTGAACGCAAATACGAGTTTGTTTTCAATAATTCTGGTCCACAATTCGTAATTGTGATTATGGATGCAGACGACGACGGCGATGATGCGAAAAATGTAATTACTGATTTTTCGAATAAAAAATTTAAAACACAAAAAGTTAAAGTTACTCACAGACTCACTAATGCAGAGAAAAGTTTTGTTATGATATCTGAGTTTCCAAGTATTAAGGTAGCACAAGAATACATCAATGCCTACAAAAGTGGATATGAAATTTTAGATGATTTGCAAGATAATCGTATCTTTATCATCACTCAAGAAAACTTGAAAAAGTTGATTGACACCTCAAAGTTTGAGGAATACAAACAATTTTATGACGATTTTTATTAGTGTATGCTAAAGAGAAAAGATTTTTTTGGTTCTTCAACACCCACCACTACAACAACTGTGGAAATTATGAATACGAACGATACTTGGAACAGAATAATGTCCGGCACAACCATTACCGGCGACCTCATTTCGAATGGAAATATCCTTATTGAAGGTGAAGTAAATGGAAATATTTCCTGTGGAGGAAAAGTACATGTTGGTACTTCTGGAAAAATAACTGGAAATTTACTTTGTGCAAATGCTGAATTTGAAGGTGCTCAAGACGGCGAACTAAAAGTTGAAAATTTATTGACTTTGCGCAGCACTGCTCGAATCAAAGGCAACATTGAAACTTTGAAATTGCATATCGAGGAAGGCGCTTACTTTGAAGGTGCTTGTGCGATGAAATCTCCAGTTTCAAAGTCTGCAAGTAATCAGGATTTTTCATTTGGTGGATAAACCCAAAATTTCCGTTTTTCTCCGTTTCACAACCACAGCTTTTCAGATGGCTGCAACTATTGGTTTGTGTACATGGCTCGGAACTTATTTGGATAGAAAATTCCAAACTTCACAACCTTGGTGGACAATTGGATTAGCAATTTTTGGGGTAATTGCAGGTTTGGTATCTGTTATTCGTGAAGTTATAAAATTGAGTAAGGATGATAACAAAATGGACTAACACACCTTGGTTGTTGTTATCACTTTACCTGATTTCAGGAGCTTTGTATTTTGGACTCGTTCAGCAAAACATTATTCCATCACCAAAAAACCTTGAATTAATAGTTGTTCTCTTTAATGTACTGACCTATTCCATTTCCACTACTATATTGTATTTGCCTATAAAAACCAAGGACGAACAAGCATTTGTGCTCAAATTCATCTTATCGTTAACAATTCAGGTGCTTGCGTTTTTGGCCTTTGTAACGGTAGGCGTTGTTTTGCTTAAATCCAAAGCACTTGTTATTCACACGTTGATTCTTTTTGGAGTAATGTTACTGCTACAAACCGTATTTATTTCTTTGTGGAGAAATGAACGAAATGTAAATGCTAAGAATCCCTAGAAGGCTTTGACCTACGAATTTTAATCTTCGTTCTGCTCTTTTTGATTTTATATTTACTCTTATTGAAGTCGCTTTTCGAACCATCAGGTTTATCTATTCGAACAACAAGACCCGCGGAATGCTGGATGTAATCTGATGTTTTGAAAAAGTCAATGACTCCAACTTTTCCAACTGTTTGAAACTGTAGTCCCACATGGTCTGTTACCCAAAGATTAACACCCAAAGCTACGTTTAACGTTGGTGAAAATGCTTTTGCAGTGTTTCTTGGGTCTGAAGTGCGGGTAGTTAAGCCCAACCCCATACCCATGTAAGGCTCAAAAAATCCTTTGCCCACATATTTGTAGAAACTGTATTTCATGTGAGCATCAAGAGAAAACATACTACCTGTGATTCCCAATGAATCATTTACCAATTTTAATGGGTCATAACGGTGGTAAGTGCCAACAACCTCTGCACTCCAAGCATCATAGATGAATTTATCGAAAAATGCGCGTGTTGGATAATATTGATAGTGATAATTTCCAAAATTAAATGGACTAAATGCATTTCCATCGTCATCGAGCATAGCCCAAGATAGACCAAACATCATGTTGTAGGTATCTTGATTGGTGATGCTTTTAGTAGGCTGTGCCAACACGTTTGCTGACTTGCAGAGTATAATTGTTGTAAGAAGAAGCGAAAATAGGCGCATAAGTAGTTGCGAGGCAAAAAATATAGGTCGCAAAATTAACGAAAAAACCAAGAGCACTAGGATATTTTAAAATAAGACAACAAAGTTTTAAACAGTCGATTGAACGGACTTAACACTAATTGTTACAACCCTTGTTGGTGTTTTTTTACCTTTGCAAACAATGTCGAAACAAATCGTCCATAAATTTTCGCTTGATGAAGAAGAAGAAATTTTCATTTGGGCTATCTCAACAGGAAAATCACCACACCAATTGGCTTATTTTCTTAATTTACAGTTTGATTGGAAATTGCAGTTGAGCGATAACCTTTTTCCTGTTGAAAACAAAAAAACAGAGAAGCAATACAACTTTTCTTTTTACGGTTTTGATTCCCAAAAATTACTGACGACGTTTTTTATAATCAAAAACAAACAACATAATACTGTTGTTAACCCTAGTCTTGGGAAATGGGATTTTTTCATAGTGGCAAAAAGTAGAGAGTATTTTGATGACGAAGACTTTGTTCGGAGACTACGCGAGATTGACTTTATAATTGCTCTTTATTCGATTGAAAAATCAAATTTCGACAACCTTAGTTATTTAACCTTAGAAAAAAATGAAGAAAACAAAAATCGTAGCTACTTTAGGTCCGGCTTGCAACAACAAAGAGACATTACGTGAAATGATGCTCTCTGGACTAAATGTTTGCCGTTTGAATTTCTCTCACGGAGCCCATGACGTACACGAAAGTTCAGTGAAATTAATTAGAGAATTAAACGATGAACTTGGTTTGAATGTCGCTATTCTTGCAGACTTACAAGGCCCGAAAATCCGTACTTATGAAATGGAAAATGGTGGTGTTGAATTAGAAGTAGGAAAAGAAATAAATGTTGTTGTTGAACGAGTAGTTGGTAATAAGGAGCGTTTTGCTATTAACTATGAATTACTTCCTCGTGAGGTAAAACCTGGGGAAAAAATATTACTCGACGATGGTAAATTAGTTTTAGAAGTTATAGAAAGTGACGGCTCTTCATCGATTCGATGTTCAATTTTACAAGGCGGAATTCTTAGTTCAAAGAAAGGCGTAAACTTCCCAAATACAACAATTTCGCTACCCTCTCTAACTGAAAAAGACGAACAAGATTTACTTTTTGCACTGTCTCTTGATGTGGATTGGATTGCACTTTCTTTTGTTCGTTCGGCGAGAGATATTATAGAATTAAAACACAAAATCGCCTTACATAAACACCATGCAAAAGTGATTGCCAAAATTGAAAAACCTGAAGCGCTTGAAAATATTGACGATATTATCAAAGAAAGTGACGGTTTAATGGTCGCACGTGGTGATTTGGGTGTCGAAATTCCATATCAAAACGTGCCACTCATCCAAAAAATGTTGATTACAAAATCCATCCGCAATGCTAAGCCTGTTATCGTTGCTACACAAATGATGGAATCCATGATAAACTCTATGACTCCTTCAAGAGCAGAGGTCAATGATGTTGCAAACGCCGTTTTGGATGGTGCAGACGCGGTAATGTTGTCGGGTGAAACATCAGTAGGAAAATATCCTGTTGAAGTTATCCGTACAATGTCGAACATCATTAAGGAAATGGAAACTCATGAAGGCATTTATCACAAAGAAGAAATTCCTGAAAAAAATCAAGACCGTTTTATTTCAGACAGTATTTGTTTTAACGCTTGTCGTTTATCTCAAAGGGTAAAAGCCAAAGCGATTATTTCCATGTCGTTTTCGGGTTATACCGCATATAAAATCGCATCTCAACGTCCTGACACAGAGATTTTTGTTTTTACAGGAAATAAGAAGATTTTAGCACAACTCAATTTAATTTGGGGTGTGCGTGCCTTTTTCTACAACAAAACTATTTCTACCGACCACACAATTGCAGACATAAAATACCTCATGAAGTCGGAAGGATATTTGAACGTTGGTGATTTGGTTATCAATATTGCGTCAATTCCAATCGAAGATATGGGTAGTTCCAACATGTTGAAATTGAGTTATGTAGATTAATTTTTGAAAGGCTGAATTTTTCCCTAAATAATCTTTTTGTATCTACTTTAACTTTGGTTTAACTTAAAGTTAATTTTGCTCAAATTTTCGGATTTGAATCGCAACTGGATTCTTCTTGTTTTCCCTGTAGTTTTACTTCTCGTTGACCTATATTTTCGTTCTATACATTTAGAACGATACAAGCCTGAACAGATTGTCTTTTATGTTGCCTCTGTTTTATTATCTGGTAGTTTTTGGACTTGGGCTGTACTAAGCATTAAACAAGTTTCATCCAATTTTTGGAAAATCTTTTGGTTAGCTGTCGCTTTTCCAATTTTTCTAGTTTTTACGGTTGGTTCATTTACATTTTTCTCACTAAACGGTTTATTCCCAAACTATTATACACTTCTTTACTTTAAAACAGAACCCGAAAGTGCATTTTTAATTGTTAAAGATTCATTGAGTTTGTCCGCAATCATCGGATTTGTTACAATATGGTTTTTAGGTGTCTTCTTAATTTATCGTTTTTACTTTCCAAAATTACCTTCCTTCTCAAAAGTAAAATTAGCCATTGGTGGACTTATCATTTTTGTCGCTTTTCAAGGATTAGTAAGCTTTCACAACAAATACGACCAATGCGCGATAGTCGATACCAATATGGCCATGTGCATTCAACGACACTTGATTACATGGGATGATTTAGATGAATTTAAAGGGACGGGATTAGGTCAACACCAAGCTTTTGTTCATGAAAAAACGGATAAACCTCTTCCATATAATGTTTTGGTTTTTGTAATGGAATCGGTGAGGAAGAATAGTCTTCAACTCTACGGAAATCCAATCGAAACAACCCCTTACATGAGTGCGTTCAAGGCAGAAAACGAAGCGGAATTTTATCAATTTGAAAAAACGGTTGCCGCATCTTCAACAACGATGATTGCCGTTCCTTCCATCCTCACAGGAATCGCTG
>Ga0169931_10000964_pt1 | contig 47756 bp, 44 predicted proteins | sample Kivu_15m_20L_FD_129675 | JGI IMG/M metagenome (GOLD analysis project Ga0169931, IMG submission 129675) | Freshwater microbial communities from Lake Kivu, Western Province, Rwanda to study Microbial Dark Matter (Phase II) - Kivu_15m_20L... | ecosystem: Environmental > Aquatic > Freshwater > Lake...
CTCAAGCTCACGCGCTGGGACCGGGTGCGCGTCTATCGCCGCGTAGGCATCCCGTGGTTCGCCAAGTGGCTGCCTGAGGGCGGCTCCTGGTTTGGTGGGGAGAGCAAGTCCAGCCTCTTCGGCATTGATGCGGCCAGCCTGCGGTCCTACCTCATTGAGGTGCGCCGCGGCGAGTGGGTGCACTTCCTCTCGGCCTTCACCTTCCTCCTCATCGTGCCTTTCAACCCCTGGCAGCTCATCGTGCTGTGGTTCTGCATCGTCTTCATCGGCAACTTCGTCTTCTTCTTCGTGCTTCGCTACAACCAGGTGCGGCTCACGTCGATCCTGGCCAGGGTGGGGGGCTAGGGTCTGCCGTCGGTGCAGGTCGGCACGAGGAGGACTGATGGACTACGGCGTCACGTCGATGACCGCCCCGCTGCGACGCGTGGCGGTGCGCCCACCCGCGCCGGCATCTGACTTCGCGCGCGCGCACTGGGCGCAGCCACTCGATGTCGACCTGCTCATCGACCAGCACGCCGCCTTCGTCGGCATCCTCCAGCGGCTCGGGTGCGACGTACTCGAACTCCCTCCGTTGGAGGGGCTGCCTGACTCGTGCTTCACCTACGACCCGGCCTTCACGATCGGTGACGGAGTCGTCACACTGCGCTCCGCCAAGGAGGTGCGTGTCGGCGAGGGTCAGTGCCTCGCTGCCGATCTGGCGGCGGCGGGGGTGCCCACCGTGGCGTCACTCACCGGAGCCGCGACCGCTGATGGCGGCGACATGTTCTGGCTCGACGCATCAACTCTCGTGGTCGGTCGGTCCTACCGCACCAACGTCGTCGCGGTCGCACAATTGTCTGAGATCCTCCGGCCCCGAGGAGTCCGCGTCGAGGTGTACGACGTACCCCATGATCAGGGACCCGAGTGGTGCCTGCACCTCATGTCGGTGGTCTCGCCCGTGCGCGAGGACCTGGCGGTGGTCTATGAACGCCTCGCCCCCGTGGCGATGCTCGAGGAGTTGCGTCGCCGGGACATCGAACTGCTGTCCGTGCCCGAGGAGGACTGGCTCAGCCTCGGCTGCAATGTCCTGGCGGTCTCGCCGGGTGTGGTGGTGATCGCGTCGGGCAATGATGCGACCGCTGAGGCCCTCGCCTCGCGGGGCTGCGAGGTGCACGTCTACGCCGCGAGCGAGATCAGCAAGGGCGAGGGCGGCCCGACGTGCCTGACGCGCCCGATCTGGCGGTCCTAGGCAATCCGGCGTCGCGCGCTCGATGTGGGGGCCTAGTACTCCATGTGCAGTTGCCATGCACGCGAGCCCCCGACCAGCGCCGCGGCGTTAGGCACGATCACCGTGTCATCGCCGAGCTTGACCACCTGGCTGGGCGTGATGTGGCGTGAGTTGCCGCCACCGATGTAGAGCCGATCCCACATGAACATCGGCCGCAGCCCGTCGATGCAGCGTACGACGCGCCGCGACCACAGGCTGTCGCCGAGGCGCCGGCGCTCGTGCTCCCCGATGTAGGTGTCGTAGGACAGGCCCCATCGCACCGGAGCCTGAGAGAGTTCGAGATGCGGTGCCAGGCGTCCGCCGTCGAAGAGTGCACAGCCCAGGCCGGTGCCCAGCGTGAGGACGAGTTCAAGGCCCTGCCCCGCGACGACGCCAGCACCGTGCACCTCGGCGTCGTTGAGGACGAGCACGGGGATGCCGAGCGCCTCCCGCAGTGCCGTGCGTGCATCGAAGCCGTGCCACTGCGCGACGAGGTCGGGATCGATTCGTGTGCGAGGCCCACGCACGGTGACATAGTGCGGAGTTGCGACGACCACACCGTGTCGGATCATCCCCGGCAGACCGACCGTCGCGTGGGTCGCCGTAGGCAGCTTCTTGGACAGATCGACCACTGTCTTGACGAAGAGTTTCGTCGTCAGGGGGTAGGGGGTCGGGACACGCACGGGCTGAGCCCGCATGGTGCCGGCGTCGTCGAGGACGGTCGCCTTGATTCCTCCCCCGCCGCAGTCGATGACGAGGGTCGAGGTCGCGGGGCTGTGTGTGCTCACGCGACAGCAGTGTGCCGTGTCCGGCCCCGACCCGGTAACCTAACCCGGCTAGTTCATGGAGGCGTCGCCTAGTCCGGTCTATGGCGCCCGCCTGCTAAGCGGGTTTGGGGCTAAAACCCCATCGAGGGTTCAAATCCCTCCGCCTCCGCCAAAACGACACCAGGCCGCCCGTTGGGCGGCCTGGTGTCATGGGCAATCGCGCTGAGGCTTCAGCCGGTGATGGTGAGCACCCCGCGGCTGAGGGTCGCCTTGAGCTTGCGCAGACCGGTCGATGCGACGCCACTCACCTTGTCGCCGTCGAGGTCGAATCGCGATCCGTGGAGGGGGCAGTACCAGCCCGCTCCGGAGGCGGTGACGATGCCGCCAGCATGTGGACACCGTCGGTCGAGGGCGACGTACTTCCTCGAAGTCGTCCGGACGACAGCCACCGGCACACCGTTGAGGGTGCCGACAACCGCTGCACCGCCGACCTTCTTGAGCTCGGGGTGTTGCGAGAGTCGCACGCGGAGTGATCCTGAAGCCTGGGCGGCACCCGCGGTGCCGACGGCTACGGCACCGAAGCCGCAGAGCGCTGCTGCGGCCACCAGTGCCTGGCGCCGAGTGAGCCCAAGGGCATCTGTCGTGTCATCGGTCATGGCAACGAGTGTGGTGCCTGGCGCACCCGGACGCACCTCGGGCGCGGCTCTGCCGCCTCGCTGCCCGAATTGACCGAGACGAGCCACCCCGGTCGAAGCCGAGACTGCTGGGGTGCGCGCGCGGCTGAGGTGGGTCGAACTTTGGGCGAGAAGTGCCCCTAGACGGCCGTATCCGCCCAAAGTTCAGGGCTGCGGCGGCCGACCCGGATGCTCGACGAGGACCGCGGCGCAGGGATCCGGTGCTGATCGCCGCCAGGCGCCGGGTGACCTCCGGCGAAGCCAGGACTGCCCCCTGGCTAGACTCGGCTCCCGCAAGGCGCCCGTAGCTCAACGGATAGAGCATCTGACTACGGATCAGAAGGTTGCACGTTCGAATCGTGCCGGGCGCGCCCTAACCGCACACCGCCTGTCAGACGGCGCAGGCCATGTCCGATCCGCAGCACAGCGGCGACTTGATCTTGCCGTGACCATCCGGGCACTCTGAGATGCGCACCTCGGCGCCGGAGTCCAGGACCAGGACGGCATCGACAAGGTCAGCGCTGCAATGACCGCAGGTGGTGTTGACCGACATGGTGCACTGGGGGCAGGTGTAGGTAGTCATGGCGCGAGCGTAGCGGCGATTCCCTGGCGCGCTACCCCGTTTGCCTCAGAGCACAGACGACTAGCTCACGCCGACGACGCGCTGGGGCGAGATCTTGATGTTGTCTGAGTAGAGCGGGGGCAGCGGGTAGATCACGTCCTGCAACTGGCGCGCCGTCACCGACCCGGGCAGGTCGAAGTACTGGAAGGCGCTGGGAATCGCGGGCATGGCGGCCCCTCCCATGGTCGAGCCGTAGGCGCCGATGTCGAACATCCCCTCGGGGGTGACCGGATCAGGAGCCTGCAGGAAGACAAAGGTGCCGTAGTTGGGATTGGTGAGTGACTGATCAGCGATCGTGAGCGTCGCAGCAGAGTTGACCAGTGCGTATCGCGTTTGGGCATAGGCACGGGTGCACAGCGCAAACGCAGTGCTGAGCGCATTGACCTCCTGCTGATCGGCCCGAGCGGTGACCAGGTTGCCGAGGGGGTCGATGAAGGCGACAGCGTTGGTCGCGCCGGGCGAGCGACGGACCAGGTCGACGAGTGCGTCGTACACGCGCCGATCGGGGAGCCGCGGATCCTTCACCTTGATGGTGAAGGCCTCGGGGAATTCCACCTGGAAGGCGCGGATGACATCGATGGCTGCGGGATTGGTGCCGGGGTCGGTGAGCGACGCGGGTGCGGCGCCGCTGGCCCGGCGTGCGGTGCGCACCTGGTCGGCAGAGGTGGTGTACGTCGTGGCGCACGCGTCGAGCGTGTCCGATGTGATCGCCTGGTCGGAGTAGGCGATGGCTCGACTGCCCTGGAACGCGCGGCCACCCTCGACGGCGTAGTAGCCGAAGCTTGCCGTGGCCTGCCCCCGGAGCGGCTCGGGCAGGGTCGCAAAGGACCCACTCGAGTCGTAGTTGATGCCGGAGTAGTCATCGATGGCGACGACGCCGACATTGACTCCGACCGTGAGTAGCGCGCTCGCGCACATGAGGCAGGGGTCGAGAGTCGTGACGACGGTCAAGGCGTCCGGGTCGGGCAGGCGCATGGCATCACGCTGGGCGAGGTACCAGGACATCAATTGGCGCTCACCGTGGGCGGTCGGATCGTCGACGTAGGTGCCTCCTGCAGACAGCGTGCGGAAGACGCGATTCGGCATGGTCTGCAGGACCTGTCCTGTCGCCGACTCCACGAGGGCACCGCCAATGCCGTAGGAGCCCGCATCGGCGCCGCGCTGGGCGGTCCACAGTGCCAGCGTGGCGAGCGACTCGGCACTCGTCACGGCACCGGTGTCCGAGGGTGACGGGACGGGCTTGGGATTGCCTGTCGAGCACGCCGAGAGTGCGAGTCCGCCAGCGGCAGCGGCACCCCAGGTCAACACCTCGCGCCGGGTCGGGCTCATGCGCGCCCGCCGGATCCGAAATCGCGATCGAAGGTGAGCACAATGCGCTCGATGGACGTGCGATCGGTGAGCAGCACGCCGAGTTCGCGCTCGGTGTCGATTGACTCGTCGAGGAAGGGATTGATCGACCCGACGTAGGCGATCGCCTCCGGGGTGCCCGCGTCCGCCACGATCGTCTTGGTGTGGATGTACATCACCTTGCCGTCGCCCCCGGGATCCGTAGGGTTGATCACCACCTCGGCGCCCGCGTCCTTGAGCTTGGCCAGGGCGTCGGTGTTGATGCCGCCGTCATTGCCGACGATCCGCACCTTGACACCACGATTCGCCGCGTCGATCAGGGGCTGGAGCAGCTGGGAGGGTTCGGCCAGCGCCTGGGCGTAGACATCGAGGGACTCCCGAGAGTTGCCGATGAGCGAGAGCATCACGTCTCGGGAGTTGCCCACGGGCTCCAGGGGATAGGCCGAAGCGCAGCTGGTCGAATCGCAGGTGCTGTCACTGGGTGACCAGACGAGGTTGGGCCGGTTGTTTGCGGGCCAGGGCTTGTACGGCGGCCAGTCGGCGTCGAAGGTGCGGGCGATCATGTCGACATCCGCGGGGTCGGTGTCGAGCACGGCCATGCCGCGCGTGTCTCCCTCGTTGGGATAGGCGGGATCGATTCCGAAGTATCCGGCCTCGAGGTTGAAGTCGCAGATGAGGGCGCGACCCGTCGCTGTCCCCGCGTCAGCGATGAGCACCTTCCAGTGGGAGAAGCTGAAGTCGGGGCGGCTGAGCTCTGCTTCGAATCCCTGCTCGCGCAGGATCTCCACGTCCCGGGGGTTGTCATTGGTCGATCCAGGGGGATAGATCGTGCCGGAGAGCAGAATGCGCACACGCACGCCTCGATCCTTGGCTCGTGTCAAGGACTCGATGAGGGGGCTGTAGGCAGGGTCCATCTGGTAGACGGCGATGTCGATTGAGGTCTGCGCAGCATCAATGAAGCGAGTGACAGCATCGACGCCGTCATCAGGCTGGATGGACTCCAGCGTGATCAGCCCGGTCCGCTCGACCTGCAGCGGTGGAGGCGTCGGCAGGGCCGGCGTGGATGATGACGAGCAGGCGGTCAGGATGATGGCTGCGCCTGCCAGCAGAGCGGCACGCAGACGCATGCGTTAGTTCCCCCCCGCGCTTGATGTTGCCTGGGTCTCGGTCGCCGTCGACCAATCCTGCTCAAAGAAGCCGTGTGCCCCCGCGATCGTCTCGGGGTTCTTGACGATGACGCCGAGTTCCAGGATCGCCTCGGGCGACTCGTTGATGAAGGTGTTCTGGGAACCGATGAAGGCGACCTGCTCCGGGGTGGCGACATCGGCGAACATCGTCTTGGAGTGCACGAACATCGGGTCGGACGTGTTGCCTTCGTAGATCGGATCGAAGCGAACGTCGATGCCTGCCTCGCGAAGGTTGGCCACCATCTGGGGCGACTGCCCCGACGAGTTCGCCACGATCCGCACCGCGACCCCCGCCTTGGCCCGCGCGATGACCATATCGATGAGGAAGGAGTTGTCCTGGATGTACTCGGCGTAGATGTCGAGGGTGGAGCGCGCGCCGTTGATGAAGTCGGTGAGCACGGCGACGGAGTTGCCGACAGGGGAGTATTCAATGCCGCTCGGGCTCCACACGAGGCTGGATCGCGTCGACACGGGGTAGGGGGCGTACGGCGGCCAGTTGGCGTCGAAGTAGGCGGCGATGGTGGCGACGTCCTGGGGGTCGGTGTTGAGAACCGCCATGCCGCGCGCGCCCACCGGGCCGTACTGGTTGGGTCCGAAGTAGGAAGCCTGGAGATTCCAGTCGGCGATCATTGCTCGGGCCTCGGGCGTGCCGGTATCGACGATGATTGACTTCTCGTGACCGTAGTGGAACTCCGGCCTGCTCAACTCGACCTGCATCCCCAGCGCCTGCAACTGCTGCTGGACCACGATCTGCTGCGAGTTGCCCTGCGGGGGGTTGGGCTGCCCTACCAGCTGGCGGGATATGGATATGCGCACGGGCACCCCGCGATCCACGGTGCGTTGCAATGCCTGGATGAGCGGGGTGAAATCGCTGTCGATCCGGTAGATCGAGATATCGACTGATGCTCGTGCCGTCTCGATGAAGGCGATGACGGGGTCGATGCCGTCATTGGGCTGGACATTGGCGAGAGTGATCCGCTCCGGCGGGGTCACCTGAGCATCAGCCGGGGGGCTGTACGACGCAGTGGGCATCTCGACGGTGCTGGACGGCGTGGCCTGGTTGCTGCCTGTGCACGCGACCAGGCTCATGGCCGCGGCGGCGAGACCGATCAGGGCAGCCCGGCGTCGAAGCACCATGCACTCACCCTAAGCCTGGGCTCGGGTGCCCGACTACAGTCGCGCCATGGCCACCGTCGATGCGACCCGTGACGATGCCCTGGGCGCCGACGACGTCATGGAGCTTCAGCACCGCCTGAGGCGTGGCAAGGTCTCAGCTCGGGAGTTGCGCGCGGCCGCTCAGGAGCGGCTCGCCGCGGTCAACGACGCTCTCAACGCCGTCGTGCGCCCCCTCGACCTCCCCGCAGCGACCAGCGGCCCCTTTGCTGGCATCCCCTCGGCGCTCAAGGACAACGAGGATCTCGCGGGCTACCCCACACTGCATGGGTCCTGGGCGGTGGCCGATGCGCCGGCGAGATCGACAAGCCCCTGGGTCGGACAGTTCCTGTCACTCGGCTTCGAACCGATCGCCAAGACGACACTGCCGGAGTTCGGGCTCACCGCAAGCACGGAGTCATCGCGCTTCGGTGCGACTCGCAATCCCTGGGACACGTCACGATCCGTCGGGGGCTCCAGTGGCGGTTCGGCGGCTCTCGTCGCCGCCGGCGTCGTACCCATCGCGCATGCCAACGACGGTGGCGGCTCCATCCGGATCCCGGCGGCGGCGTGCGGTCTGGTCGGCCTGAAGCCCTCGCGCGGACGCCTCGTGGACGTCCCGGAACTCGACCGCCTGCCGGTCAATCTCGTGACCCAGGGAGTGGTGACGCGCACGGTGCGGGACACCGCCTACTACTTCGCGGAGGCAGAGCGGCTGCACCCTGCGCCGGACCTGCCCCCGATCGGCATGGTGGTGCGCCCGGAGACACGCCGGCTGCGCATCGGTCTCTTCACCGACACCGTCGAGGGGATGCCCGTCGACCCGCGGGTGCGCGAGGCCGTCCGTGCCACCGGGCGGGTGCTGCAAGGCCTCGGGCACGAGGTCGAGGAGATCGGCCTGCCGTTGGACGGTGCCTTCGGCCGCGACTTCTTGCGCTATTGGGCACTCATCTCCTTCCTCCTGCAACGAGCAGGTGGGCGTGTCCTCGGGACCGGCTTCGATGCATCGCGCACCGAGGCGCTGACCCAGGAACTCAGTCGCATGGCCCAGCAGCAGGCATTGCGCATCCCCGGGAGTGTGCGCCGCCTGGTGCGTGCCTCGCGGGCACCCGAGGCCGCCTACGGGATGCCTGCTGAGGGGTCCAGTGATCCGCGTGGGGGCTACGACGCACTCCTGTCGCCTGTGCTCGCGACACCGGCGCCGCCCATCGGCGAGCTGGGGCCCGAGGTCCCGGCGCGCGAGCACATCGTGAGACTCCTGCGCTTCGCGTCGTTCACCGCCTGGCAAAACGTCACCGGGGCACCGGCGGTTTCCCTCCCGCTCGGGCGCACGCCTGAGGGTCTGCCCATCGGGGTGCAGGTGGCCGCACCGCGGGGTGAGGAGAGACGCCTGCTCTCCCTGGCGTACGAGTTGGAGGCAGCCATGCCATGGCCGCGCACGCCGGGAGCGGCCACGGCTATCTGAGCGCGCTCACGATGAGGTAGGCGGCAATGGCTCCGCAGATGAGACCGGTGATGGTGCGGGAGTGCTTCCCGACGAAGTGATTGAGCCGCGCGAGGAGCGCGTCGGACCGGGCCCCCATGACGGTGACGATGCCCACGGGCACCAGCGCCGGGATCATGACGAAGACCAGCAGGACGCTGAGCGCGACGAGTGCGGGCACCAGGCCGGGACGGGCAGCCTCCACCGCGTGGATGCCGGGAATCATGATGACGATCGACGAGGCATTGGTGGCCATCATGATCATGCCGATGACAAAGAAGGTCCGCCCACGACCCTTGAGCATCATCTCGTGCAGGCGCCCGGGGTGGCTGGACTCGCCCGGATGACGGGGCAGGAAGGCGCGCACGGCTAGCGCGGCAAGTGCGAGGCCCGCGGTGACCTCCACGCCGCGAGCGAAGGGGCTGGGTCCGGAGTCGCTCGGGCTGGCACCCTGGAAGACCAGAGCCACCAGTGCGATGACGACGACGGCCACGCATGCGGCCCCCGCGACGTAGATCCAGGCGCGCAACTTCGGTTGTACGCCGCCCGCGAGGATGATCACCTCGATGGTGAAGAGGAGCGGGCTGACCGCAGCCCCTACGGCGTACGGCAGGACGGCACCAACAGCCTCAAGCACGCTGTCAGTGTGTCACCCGCGGGGCGGGATCGTGGTCAGCGCAGCGCGCAGGCCTGGTCCTTGATGCTCGCAGGCACATCGGCACCGCCACCGTCGGCGCAGATCGCGTCGATCTGGTTCTGGGCCCAGATGGGGCCCTCGGCCTGGTAGACGAAGGCGGTTGTCTGCTCGATGTCACCGGACTTGGTGATGGCGAAGACGATCGCCCAACCATCAGCGCACTCGTAGCTCTTGGTGTCGATGAGCTCGAGTCCGGCCGCCTGGGCTGATGCCTCGGCGTTCTGCTCCATGACGGCCTCGGTGCACTCGGCGGAGCCTCCGCCGATGGGGCTCTCTGCGGGAGCGGCGGATGTGGAGTCGGATGAGGAACTGCCTCCGCACGCGGCGAGCACGAGGGTGCCGGCGGCCAGGGCGGACAGGGCAAGGGCGCGGGTGCGTGAAGTCATGCGGCAATGGTAAGCCGCCGCTGTGCACCCGTCATGGCGACTCGCCGATGAGCGAGGTCACGAATGGGCTGCGGAAAGCGCCCGCGGGATCCACCCGCTCGACCAGGCTCACGAAGTCCGCCCAGCGTGGGAACGCTGCGGTCACCTGCTCGGGTGTGGCGCACGTCACCTTGCCCCAGTGGGGCCGAGCGCCGAGGGGGAGAAGGATCTCCTCGATCTCCGGGAGGACGTTAAAGATCCGTTCATCGCGATGCCAGGTGAAGTGGATCCCGACCGTGTCGGTGCCGTACGCCGGACTCAGCCACAGGTCGTCCTCGCGCATGGTGCGGATCTCCGTGACGTGCAGCAGCGGCGTGATGCGCGTGTGGAGTGCGCGCAGTGCGTGGATCGCCTGCACGGCATGTGCGCGCGGCAGCAGATACTCGGCCTGGATCTCGTCACCCGCACTGGGCGTGAACTCTGCACGGAAGTGCGGCAGCCGCTCATGCCACGGACCCGGCTGTCCGAGTTGAGGTGTGCAGTGGACGGGATCGAGCTGCTCCAGCGGATGCAGTGGTGCCTCACGTGGTGAGACGCCGTACGCCGGCCCCCCGGGCCACGGCCCCTCGCGATCGACCCGGCGTTTGAGCCAGAGTTGCCCGTCAGGCTGCGGGCGCCAGCGCGTGAAGACGCTCACGGACGTGGCGGCGGAGAAGACCGCGTCGAAGTGCTCCTCGAGCACGTCCAGGTCGAGGCCGGCGAAGACCGTCTGAGCGACGTCGTAGGCAGGCTCCACCTGGAGTTCCACGCGAGTGATCACACCCAGTGCCCCGAGCGCCACCACCCACCCGGCGAAGTCATCATCGGTGCTCCGTCGCACCCACCGCGTCTGACCGTCTGACGTGACGATCTGCAGGCCCGTCACCGCACTCGAGAGCGTGCCGATGGCATCGCCGGATCCGTGTGTCCCGGTCGCGATCGCACCGCCGACGGTGATGTGCGGCAGCGAAGCCATCGCGGCTAGTGCTAGTCCGCGCGCGTGGAGCTCCCGGCCGAGCTCGGCGTACGTCGTGCCGGCCCCCACGCTCACCGTGGTGCCTTCGACCTGCACGTCGGCGGGCAACGCTGTCGTGTCGATGTGCAGCCCCGGCGTGACGGCGACCGGGCTGAAGGAGTGGGCGCTGCCCAGGGCGAGGGTCGAGGGATGGCTGCGCACGAGTGCCGCCACATCCGCGGCCGTGGCGGGGCGCACCTGGCGGCCACCGAGCTCCACAGTCTCCGACCAGTTGCGGCGCATGCCCCGACGCTAGCGATTCCCTCCTGCGCTCCGCGCGAGTGTGCACTTGTGCGGATCCCCGGCGGGCCGGCGAAGCCGCCCTGTCTGGCTGGCCCGGGTGTGAAGGCGGAAGCCGCGATAAGCCGACCGTAACCCGCGAAAACGGGGGCGAAATCGCGGATATGGGTCGGCTTGGCCCGGAAGGTGCGCGCATCTGCGGTCGTGTCAGGCTTAGACAGATGATCTTGCGGTCAACAAGGCTCAAGGCAGGAGATTCATCTGTGTGAGGTAGCCTAGAAGTCCCATCTTCACCCCGGTCCCTCAGCTCAGGAGTCACCATGCGTCCCGTGATCCGCGTGCTCATCGATGAGAGCCACCGCCAGGCCTGGACCACCCGCCCCGAGGTGGCATCGCGCATGTCGCCGGCCAACCCCGCGGATTCTTCGTACGCCGAAGCCGCCCAGACGCTGCGGCGTGCGGGCTGTGAGGTGGCAGCTCACATCACGGGTCCGCTCGACGCACGGGTCCTCGGTGATGTCGACGTGCTCGTCCTCCCGCACTGCTCCACCGACGAGTGGGAGGCAACCACGGGTGAGGGCTCGCCCGTCTACGCCGACGCGGAGATGGCGGCCATCGAGTCCTTCGTGCGCTCGGGAGGCGGACTCGTCGTCCTCGCTGAGACGGAGCAGTCGAAGTACGGCAACAACCTGGCCGAGATCACCCGGCGCTTCGGCATCGATGTGGTGACGTGCACGGCTCAGGATGCGGTGCATCGCTTCAATGACGTATCCACCTGGCTGCTCCTTGATCCCGCGACCGCTCACGGCACCGATGTCTTCGCCGGCGTGTCCGGGGCGTGCGTCTACCGGTCGGGTGTCCTCGATGCTTCCGACGATGCCTACGTCTTTGCCCGCACGCATGACACCGCGAGCCCTGCGTCCGCGCCGGTGATCGCTGGCGTCGATGCGGGCGCGGGACGTGTCCTCGTCGTCGCCGATTCGGACTTCGCCGGCGATGACTCGATCGACGATCTGGACCACCGGCGTCTCTGGCAGCGGCTGGTGACCTGGGCCGGGGCACGCCGGGCGTCGGCCGAGACCGGGCAGGCCCGCAGCGCGATCGTTGACAACCCGGCATGGGCCGACCTGGTCGATGCCGTAGAGACCCTGCGCCCGTTGCAGCAGGCCGATGGATCGGTGAGCGGCGACAAGACACTCGCGAGTGATTGCATCGACCGGATCATCGCGGACCTCGATCAGCTCGCGCCCCTGGTGCCGCACCAGGCTGACTACCTCGCCGCATGCGCTGCCGACTTCCGCGCGTGGCGCGATGCCGGTCTGGGCGTGCCGGACTTCCTTGACTCGCTACAGCTCTTCCACCCGGACGAGCACCGGCGCGACGGTGTCGAGCACCTGGTCGTCTTCCCGATGTACACCCAGAACGGCAACCCCGACCGCAATGTCGAGGCTGTTGTCGTGCGCACCGTGTGGCCGGACTGGGTCGCCGAGCTCGAGGCGACGGCGTACGACAACGCCGCCTTCGTGCCCATCGAGTTCGCTGCTTTCACGTCGGGCTACGACACCCACTCCGCCGTGCTCTTCCCGGAGACCGTGGCTACGCGCGAGGTCGTGAAGTTCACGTGGGGTGGAATCTTTTGCGACCGCGAGGCTGCACGCTTCCGCCACGTGTCGCAGGCGGCCGCCGACCGGTTGCAACTTGCCCTCCCCCCGGAGGCCGAGCTCCTGCTCGCCGATCAGCGCCTGGCCCAGGAGACCTTCGTCCTCTGGGATCTCGTGCACGACCGCACGCACAGCCACGGCGACCTGCCCTTCGATCCTTTCATGATCAAGCAGCGGATGCCCTACTGGATGTACGGCCTCGAGGAGTTGCGCTGCGACCTGTCGACCTTCCGCGAGACGCGTCAGCTCGAGGAGCGCGGTGTCGTGCTCGCGCCCTATGTGCGTCTGGCGATCCTCTTCGATCGACTCTTCCGCTTCCCCACCACCGGCGAACGCGTGCGCAATTACGATGGCCTTGCGGGTCAGATCATCTTCGCGTGGCTCCACAGGTCCGGCGTCGTGCGCTGGACGGACAACACACTCGTCGTCGACTGGTCCGGAGTGCAGGAGAGCATGGACGCTCTCTGCGATGAGGTGGAGACGCTCTACCGCGAGGGGATCGACCGCTCGCGCCTCGGCCATTGGCTGGCGGCGTACGCCCTCGTGAGCTCCCTGGTGCCCCCGCACCCGCAGTCCGTCTGGGCGCAGGGTGCCCAGGCCCTGCCGATGGAGCCCAAGGAAGCGGTCGATGCGGTGCTCCCTGACGAGTTCCCCCTCAATGTCTTCTATGAGTCGCTGCGCAAGGCACTTGCTCCGGCCATCGACTCCGCTCGCGGCATCACGGGGGTGGCAGCATGAGTCGCCCCGTCGCCATCGTGCTGGGCGCAGGCATGGGAGGTCGTGCGGCCGCGCTCGCTCTCGGTGCCGACTACCTCGTCATCGTGGTCGACAGGCGTGAGGATCTCGCACGGGAGGCTGCCGCGCCCGTATCGGGCGAGGCGGCCGTGGTCGACCTGCTCGACGTCGATGACGTGATCCGCTTCCGCGACGACGTCCTAGCACGCCACGGACGCATCGATGCGGTCGTGCATCTCGTGGGTGGCTGGCAGGGGTCGAAGACCGTCGACCTGGGCGCTCTCGAGGCATGGGACTCCATTGCACCCGGCGTCTTCGCCACCGTCCGCACCACGACGGTCGCCTTCCGCGATGCCCTCATCGCCTCCGGCGGCTCCTACGTCATCGTGTCGAGCACCGCAGCCGCCAAGCCCACCGCGGGCAATGTCGCCTATGCCACCGCCAAGGCCGCGGCCGAGACCTGGGTGGGCGGCCTGGCCCACTCCTTCAAGGACACCTCCGCGCGCGCGGTCATCGTCGCCGTGAAGGCGCTGGTCGATGCGGCCATGCGCGAGGCCCAGCCCGACCAGGCGTTCGCCGGATACACCGACACCGTTGACCTCGCCGCGGTCATCCGTGGGATCGTCGGGGGCGACACCCCTAATGGGGTCCGCCGCGATCTCACGGAGGCCTGACATGTCCGCATCCTGGCGTGGCTTCGCCAGCGACAACTACGCCGGCATCCACCCGGAGGTTCTCGAGGCGATCACGCGTGCCAATGCCGGGCATGCGGTGGCGTACGGCGACGACGACGAGACCGAGCGACTGCGCGGCCTGGTGCGCGAGCACTTCGGCCCGCAGGCCGAGGTCTTCCCCGTCTTCAACGGCACCGGCGCCAATGTCGTCGCACTGCAGTCAATGTGCCGGCCCTGGGAGGCCGTGATTTGCGCCGAGTCCGCGCACGTCAATGTCGACGAGGGCGGGGCACCCGAGAAGGTCGCGGGCCTGAAGTTGCTGACGGTGCCGACGGCCGATGGCCTGCTCACGCCCGAGCTCATCGACATCCACGACGTCCGCCGCGGTGACGTGCACCGTGCCCAGCAGGCGGTCGTCACCATCACGCAGTCGTCTGAACTCGGTACGGCGTACACCGTGGATCAGCTCGGGACCCTCGCCGACCACGTCCACTCACTCGGCCTGCGCCTGCATCTCGATGGCGCTCGCCTGGCCAACGCGGCCGCGAGCCTCGGCGTGGCCTTGCGCGAGATCACCACGGACGTCGGAGTGGACGCCGTGTCATTCGGAGGCACGAAGAACGGCGCAATGGGCGCGGAGGCGGTGATCGTCCTCGATGGCGGTCTCGGTCACGACATCCCCTTCCTGCGCAAGTCCGCGATGCAGCTGGCCAGCAAGATGCGCTTTGTGAGCGCGCAGCTCGCTGCTCTGCTCACCGATGACCTGTGGCTGCGCAATGCCAGCCATGCCAATGCGATGGCGCGACGCCTCGAGGCTGCCGTGCGCGCGATTCCCGGTGTCGAAGTCATGCGTCGCGTCGATGCCAATGCGGTCTTTGCCGTCCTGCCCCCCGCGGTCACCGAGCGCCTTCAGCGCGACTACCGCTTCTACACCTGGGACGACCACACGGGCGAGGTGCGGTGGATGTGCTCGTGGGACACCACGCCCGAGGATGTCGATGCCTTCGCCGCGGCGATCGCGCGTGAGATGGGCGCCTGAGTCACCAACCGCCGCGCAGCACGGCGAGGGGCACGTATCGCCAGCGGGGCAGATAGGTCGCTGGCTACGCTGCTGCTCCTCGTCTCGTTCATCGCGGTGATCCTGGCCCAGCGCGCCTCGCGCCTGGGCGACTCGCTCCGCAGGGAGGGGAAGTGACCATGGACGACAGCGCGGTCCTCTTGCGGATCAGTGACGTGAGCAAGTCCTTTGGTGAGGTGGTGGCACTCGACGACGTCAGCCTGGACATCCGCGAGAACGAGTTCTTCGCACTTCTCGGCCCGTCGGGCTGCGGCAAGACGACGCTGCTGCGCGTGCTCGCCGGCTTCGAGCAGCCTGACGCAGGCACCGTGACGCTGGACGGGAACGACCTGCTGTCGGTGCCCCCGGAGAAGCGGGCGGTCAATCTGATGTTCCAGTCCTATGCGCTCTTCCCGCACATGACGGTGGCCAAGAATGTCGCCTGCGGCCTGGTCTGCGAGCCTGGCGGACCGGGTCGCCGTCATCGACGCGGGCCTGGTGCGCCAGCTTGATGCACCCCTTGACCTCTATCGCCGTCCGCGCAGCGTCTTCGTCGCCGACTTCATCGGATCGAGCACGATCCTGCGGGGTTCCTACCTTGATGGCCACTGGGAGACCCCGGGCCTGCCGCCCCTGTCCGTGCCCGCCGGATGCTCCGGCGCGCGTGCGATTGCCCTGCGGCCGGAGGCCATCTCACTGTTGTCGGTCGATGATTCCCACTACCGCCTGCGGGGGACCGTGAGCGAGGTCTACTTCCAAGGCGACCACGCGCTCGCGCAGGTCGATGTCGATGGCACAACCTTCCTCGCCGCCGTGCGCGACGACGTGCTGCCCGAGCGAGGAGCCACAGTCGGCATCACCTGGCAGGAGTCGGCGATCATCCCGCTCGTCGCCGACTGACGCCGTCGACCTCACGTGATGGAGGGACGCCCTTCGAAGGGCGTCGACAGCACGATCGTGGTCCGCGTGGAGACGCCGGCTGCCGCACGGATGCGAGCCAGCAGGTCCTCGAGATCAGCGGGCTCGGCCACACGCACCTTCACGACATACGACGCCGCTCCTGCGACGGACCAGCAGGCCTCGATCTCGCCGAATCCCTCGACGCGCTGCGGGATGTCATCGGGGGCTGAGGGGTCCAGGGGCGTGAGGTCGATGAGCGCCGTGAGCGGCAACCCGATGGCCCGGGGATCGAGCACCGCGCGGTAGCCGGTGATGACGCCGCGCTCCTCTAGGCGGCGTACTCGCTGATGGATCGCCGAGGTCGACAGCCCCGTCTCGCGCGCGAGATCGGCGTAGGACATGCGGCCATCCGCCCCCAGCAGGGTCAGGATTCGCCGGTCGGTGTCGTCGTCCACGGGGGTGAGTCTGGCAGGTCGGCCACCGGCAGGGGCAAGGTCACGAGGTGATTACGCTGCTCGCCACGCCCACCCCATGCGCCCCAACCTGGCAGGGTCTTTGTCACCATAGGTGCATGGCTGGCAGGCATGCCCGCCCGGAGTCGGGGCGGAGCGGCGCATTCGTGCGCCTCGCGGGGGTGATCGTCGGGATCCTCGCGCTTGCTGCCGTCGCGCTTGTCGGCGGCGTCGCCTTTGGCCTCTCCTCGCCGTGGACGGGTTCGACCGCTGTCGCTTCCATCGTGACACCATCACCGGTCGATGGGGACGTGGTGGTCGATGAGGTGCCCGAGACGCAACCGGTGGCCTACACCCGTGAGCAGTTGGGAGCCGAGCCCGCGCGCACCTACTCGCCCGACATCAACGTGCTGCGTTGGGACGGGGATCCCGCCGTCATCTCATCCGTCTATCCCGCGCGCGTGAAGGATCTCTACGGCGTCGGCACGGTGATCCGCATCGAGTTCTCCTACCCGGTGCCGGATGAGCAAAAGCCCCTCCTCGAGGAGGCCGCGCGCGTGATCGCGAGCAAGCCCTTCGGTGTCGGCGCGTGGAGTTGGCCTAACGACACCACGATGGCCTTCCGACCGAAGGAATTCTGGCCGGCCTACACCGATGTCAAGGTGGACTTCGATTGGAAGAAGAACAAGTTGGCGTCCTACGACCCGGCAGTGAAGTTCCGCGTCGGTCGCGAGCTCATCTTCACCATCCCTGCCAACAAGCTTGTCGGCAAGGTGAAGCGCGACGGCGTGACTCTCCGCAAGGTCCCCGTCTCCCTGGGCAAGCCGACCTGGGAGACCGCATCGGGGGTCAAGACGATCATGGAGCGCTACGAGATGAAGCGCATGGTCAATCCCGGGCCCCGTGAGCCCTACGACGTGAACGTCCCCTACGCCCTGCGCCTGACGCCCAGCGGCGAATACCTCCACGCCGCGCCATGGAACCTCTACAACCTCGGCGTCGCCTCGACCTCGCATGGATGCACCAACATGTCGATGGAGGACGCCATCTGGCTCTACGAGCACGCCTTCGAAGGAGACCCGGTCATCACGACCGACACCGGTGTCGACCTGGACTGGTACGAAGGACCGGGCGCCATGTGGAACATCGACTGGACCGACTGGACCAAGCGCAGCTTCTCCCTGGCCTAGGAATTCCCAGCGGCGTCATGCCGACACCAGGCCGGATGCCCCCGGCGAGCCCTCCGCCCGCGCGTGCGGCATGATCGACCCTCCCCTGAATCGGGAGGCATGCCATGGGGGCTAGCCGGGAGCGTGAGCTCGCCGCCGAGCGCGCGGTCGTGGGCTCCCTCTATGAGCGCCTCGACCTGGCCCGCCAGCGCACGCGGGAGGATCTGCGCCGCGCCCAGCATGACCAGACCACGGGCACGCCCGCGGCGATGACCGAGCAGGATGCCTTCGTCCGGCTCTACACCGAGAGACTCCAGGCACTCGATGCCGCCGAGACACGGCTCTGCTTCGGCCGACTCGACCTCGCCGATGGCCAGAGCAGATACATCGGCCGCCTCGGCCTCGCCGACGACGACCAGCGCCCGCTCCTCACGGATTGGCGGGCCCCGGCTGCTGAGCCCTTCTACCAGGCGACGAACGCCGACCCGCGCGGCGTGGTGCGTCGCCGACACATCGTCACGGCAGGCCGTGAGGTCACGTCGCTCGAGGACGACGTCCTCGACCTCTCGGCGCTCGCCGAAGGGGACGCCGGCGTGAATGCCGAGGACATCCAAGGTGGCGGCGTGCTGATGGCGGCCCTCGCAGCCCGCCGTACGGGTCGGATGCACGACATCGTGGCAACGATGCAGGCCGAGCAGGACGCCATCGTGCGGTCGCCGCTCGCCGGCATCCTCGTCGTGGAGGGAGCGCCCGGCTGCGGCAAGACCGTCGTCGCGCTGCATCGAGCCGCCTACCTGCTCTACACCTATCGTGATCGGTTGGCGCGCAGCGGTGTCCTCGTCGTGGGTCCCAACCGCATATTCCTGCGCTACATCGGCCAGGTGCTCCCTGCGCTCGGCGAGACAGCGGCGGTCCTGGCGACTCCCGGCCAGCTCTATCCGGGTCTCGACGCGACAGCGTGGGAGCCCGCGGAGATCGCGGCGATCAAGGGGCGTCCCGTGATGGCCGACGTGATCCATCGCGCGGTGCGTGCCCGTCAGCGCGTCCCTGATGGCCCGCGGCAGCTGGATGTCGGTGGCACCACGATCACACTCACCCCCGCCATGGTGTCAGCGGCGCGCGATCGGGCCCGGGCATCACGCCGACCGCACAACCTCGCACGACGTACCTTCGCGCTCACCCTGCTCGACTCCCTCGCCCGCCAATTGGCTGACGCACGCAACATCGACCTCGACGGCCATCGTGACATCCTCATCGGTGACCTCCGTGATGCGCGCGACGTGCGCCGCGAGGTCAACCTCGCCTGGATGCCCGTGACTCCTGAGCAACTCGTCGGTGACCTCTACGCCGACCCTGCGCGCCTGGCACAGGCAGCGCCGAGCATGCGCCCCGATGATCGTGCCCTTCTCGAGCGCCCGCGCGGAGCCGCGTGGACTCCCGCCGATGTGCCCTTGCTTGACGAGGCGGCCGAGCTCCTCGGTGTCGAGGACGAAGCGGAGCGGCAGGCTCAGGCGCGCGCCGATGCGGAGCGTCGAGCCGAGCAGGAGTACGCCGAATCGGTGCTGGAGATGACGGGCACGCGAGGCGTCTCCGCCGAGCAGATGATGGATAGGTACGCCGGTCCCCGCGAGGTGCTGTCAGTGGCCGATCGCGCGGCGGAGGATCGTGAGTGGGTCTACGGTCATGTGGTCGTCGACGAGGCTCAGGAGCTCTCACCGATGATGTGGCGGGTCCTGGCACGACGATGTCCGTCACTCTCGATGACGGTCGTCGGTGACCTCGACCAGACGGCGTCGGCGGCCGGTGCCGATGACTGGGCGGTTGCTCTGCGAGACATCACGAAATCCCGGCATCGCACCGAGCAGCGATGGAGGGTCGAGAGGCTCACCGTCAACTACCGCACCCCCAGGCCCTTCATGGACCTTGCTCGCCGGGTGCTCATGGCCTGCGGGCGCGAGCCCGCGACCGTGGAGTCGATTCGTGACGGTGCTCCCCCGGTGATCGTGGGCATGTCCGCGCTGGACGATGTGATCGGAATCGTGTCTGCCTTGGCCCACACTGACGAGGCCGGCCGCGTCGCTGTCATCACGGCGCCGTCCCTGGTGGGCGATCTCCAAGCGCACCTGAGCGAGGCGCTGCCGACCGGCATGGTGGGCCGCGGCGATGATCGGCTCGACTCGGTCGTGTCCGTCCTGACCGTGGCCCAGGCCAAGGGCCTGGAGTTTGACGACGTCGTGGTGGTGGAGCCGGATCTCATCGATGCGGAAGCCTCCAGGCGTGGCACCGATCTCTACGTCGCCCTCACGCGCCCGACGCGCTCGCTCACCGTGGCCTACACCGGGGGCTACCCCCGATGCCTGCCGGTCAACCCTTGAGCGAGTCGACGACGCACTGCCCGGTGCTGACGATGGCGGAGAAGCCGTCTTCCTCGGGCATGAAAGCGGTCACGTTGCCGTCTTCGATCACCATGGCGTAGCGCCTGGAACGCATCCCCATGCCAGCGCGCGATGCATCCACGCCCATGCCGACGGCCTCGGTGAATTCGGCGTTGCCATCGGAGACCAGGGTGATCTCGGGCCCCACTCCCTGTGAGGCACCCCATGCCCCCATCACGAAGGGGTCGTTGACCGACAGGCACACGATGCGATCGACTCCGGCTGAGGCCAACTCGGCCGCAGTGTCGACGAACGACGGCAGGTGGACGTTGGAGCACGTGGGCGTGAAGGCGCCCGGCACGGCGAAGAGCACGACGCGCCCGGAGCCGAGCAGATCTGCGCTGGAGACGGCGTCAGCGCCGGTCTCGGCCACGACGCGCAGGGTGACGTCAGGGATGGGGTCGCCGACGCTGATGGTCACGGTGCCGTCCTCTACGGGTCTAGTGGCCTCCGCCACCCGCGGGAGCCTTTCCGCGTAGCAGTACGATAGCCACGATCACGCCGAGGAGCGACACGGCGATGGTCGGCCACATCGCCTGCCCCACGGCGGCATCGAAGACGTCGGTGATCAACTGTCGGGCGTCGCCGGGGATCAGCGAGGCGATGTCATCGAGCTGTAGTCCCCCGGTGAGCACGTCGAGGACCTGGGAGAGCGTCTCGGCCGGTGGGCTGTTGAGAAGCGTCTCGAGCTGGCTGCGGGCACTCGTCTGGAAGACCGCGGTGCCCACGGCCACTCCGAGCGAGCCACCGATCATGGACGACGCCTTGAAGACGCCCGACACGACTCCCTCGCCGGCATCGCCCGGGTCCTCAACCGCGGTGGCCGCGCAGGGAGTGATCTGCAGTCCGATGCCGATGCCGATGAGGATGAAGGGCGCGATCAGCTGCGAGTAGTCACCGGTGAGGTCGAGCAGGAGCACCGCGGCGACGGCGAGGCATGCCATGCCCACGGCGGTAGGCCACGCGGGACCGAAGCGACGCCCCAGCCAGTTGCCGAGGGGGTTGACGATGAGGATGGGGATCGTCGCCGGCAGGAGCAGCAGGCCGGCGGTGAGCGGGTCGTAGCCCTCGACCACCTGCAGGTAGAGCGCCATGAAGAAGATGACGCCACCGAAGACGAAGTTGGCGATGAGGTTAGCCAGCACCGCGCCATCGAAGCGGCGCATGCGGAAGATCGAGAGCACGATGACCGGACTCGCGACGCGGCGTTCGATGAGGACGAAGACGACCATCAGCACGACGGCACCGATCATCATGCCCGCGAAGGCGGCCGTGGGCAGGGTGTCGAACTGCACCAGAGCCCAGGAGAGCAGGAAGAGGCTGCCGACCAGCGTGATGACCCCCGGGACGTCGATGCGTCGTGCCGCATGCGCGTCGCGCGTCTCCGGGGTGGCCCACCAGGTGATGAGAAGGGCCACGATGCCGATGGGCAGGTTGATCCAGAAGATCCAGCGCCAGTTGAGTCCCTCGACGATGACGCCGCCGACGAGCGGACCCAGGGCCTGAGCCCCCCAGCAGACGGCGATCCAGGCAGCGATGGCGGTGTCGCGCTGCTTGCCCGTGAAGATGACGGCGATCATCGCCAGGGCGGTGGGCAGGACAGCCGCCGCCCCGATGCCCTCGAGCACGCGGCCGATGATGAGGATGGCCGGCGATGGCGCGAGGGCGGCGACGACGGACCCGAGGAGGATGAGCCCGGTGCCGATCGCGAAGAGGAGCTTGCGGCCGTAGATGTCGCCGACGCGCCCGCCCACGATGATGAAGGCACCCGCGAGGAAGTAGCCGTTGACAGCCCACTGGAGCGTGTCCATCGTGCCGCCGAGGTCGCGGGCGATGGTGGGGAGTGCGATCGAGATGTCGCTGGCCGTGACCCACACGAGGGCGGTGACCAGGCAGAGGCCGAGGAGTGACCACCAGCGCCTCTCCGCTCCCGAGGCTGTCGTGACGGATGCTGAAGTCATCCGAGTACTGTAGGGCGAGGCTCTCAGGGGGCGTGGATCCGGGGCTACGTCGTACCCTCGTGGCGTGGCCCGCCTAGTCGTCATCATGCTCGCGGTCGTCACCGTGGGTGTCGTGGGAGCACTGGTGTGGGGTGCTTGGCGCAGCGATGACGGGAGCGCCATCGACGATCTGCCTACCGTCTCGGAGGTTGTCGCCGCGCAGGCGCACCGTCACGGTGTGAATCTGCCCGAACTCACCGAGGCCGATCGGGCACGACTCTCCGCCCCTCCGACACCGGGTTCGACCCTCGCTCCCTACGACCAGGTGCTCGGGCAACTCCTCGCCGTGCGCGACGCCGCTGGGGTCGATGAGGCAGTCGCCATCTTGAGCGAGGTCGCGTTGCAGAGTGACGTGGTGGCGACCGAGTGCACCCGACTCTATGAAGCGCTCACGCAGGGGACTCCTGCCCAACGACCGCTTCAGCAGGCCTGTCCTGCGTGAGTGGGCGCCGGGGTGGCGGTCACCAGGCGAAGCCCGGAGGCGTGGGGACGCACTGATCACGCGTCATCGCGCGCAGTCGGTGCAGTGTTGGCTTCGATGAGGGATCCGAGGCCAGGTTGCGCAGCATCGCCGGGTCCCGGGCAATCTGGTAGAGCTCCTCGGTGCCCTCGGAGTAGCGGACATACATCCAGCGCTCATTGCGGATCCCGCAGTAGGCGGGCATGCGTGGGTTCTCGCCGCGGTTGCGCCACGCCCCGATGAGCAGTTCTGGGCGCGCCTGGGAGCGGTCGAGGAGATCCAAGGACTCCTCGCTGTCGTGCGGCAGTCCGGCGGCCGAGAGCACCGTGGAGGCGACATCACTGAGCGAGACCAGACGGTTGTCGGTGCTGCCCGCCAGTGCCCCATCCTTCTTGATGCGGGCATCCCAGCGGAGGATGAAGGGGACCGCCGTCACGTAGGGCCAGTTCTTCGAATCGATGAGCCGGAATTGCCCCTGTGCTAGACCGTTGTCCGAGGTGAAGAGGAGGAGGGTGTTGTCGAGTCGGTCGGTCGAGCGCAGGGTGCGCACGATGCTCGCCACCGCGTCATCGACGGCGAGCAGTGTGCGCTGCTGCTTGCGCACCAGATTGGGTCCGGCCTGAGGTGCGAGCGGACTTCGCTCACGGATCCACTCGGGCTTGCCGGCAACTTGGTTGTAGCCCGGCACGGGCACCTGGGGCAGCCGCTCCTTGCGGTGGCGAGGGGCGGCGGTGTAGGGGCCGTGTGGAGCGAATGGCGCGTAGAGGATGAAGAGCGGATCCTCCCGGGGTGTCGTGCGGATGAGCGATGCCGCGCGAGCGGCGAGATAGTCGGTGGAGTAGAAGCGCGGGCTGGTGCCCTGGTAGCTGTAGTCGACATCCCGGCCCCCGTTGGTGCTGTTCATGAGCCAGTAGTCGAAGTAGGCCTGGTGGCGCGCGCCGGGAGGAGGGTCGGGTGGCAGGGCGAAGGAGTGCCACACATCCCACCCCTGCGGCACGTAGTCGACCGTGCCGGCGTACTCCTCGCGCGCGGTGGGGATGGCGTAGCCGTTGAGGTAGCGGCCCATGAGCGCCGTCGTGTAGCCAGCCTCGTCAAGTTTGCGGACGAAGGTCCGGTCCTCCGCACCGCCCTGACGGAAGACCTCCCAGCCGCCGTACGGCGTCCAATTCGTCCACACTCCCGTCTGGCCGGCCGGCTCGCCCGTGAGGAGCGTGGCGCGTGCCGGGCAGCAGGTCGGGGTTGTCGCGTGGGCGTTGTCGAATGTGATGCCGTGACCACCGAGGAGGGCGCGGGTCTTCGTCATGACGGCCATGAGGTTGGCGCTCTGGTCATCGGTGACGATGACGATGACGTTGGGCCGCTCGTCCGCTCGCGGCTTGGTGGCCGAACTCTCGCGTGCCGATGTCTGCGCCGCCGCGCCCGGGATATCGGGAGGGATGATGGCCTGCGCCGTCTGGCCCACGGTCATCGGGCTGAGGCCCACCACCAGTGCGACCATCGACGCCAGCACGATGCGCGTGGGCACTCGCATGCATCGTCCTCTCGACCGCCAGGCTCCCGCGGAGGCGGGGGGTGACGAGGTTATCAACCGCTCAGGGAGTGACTCTCGGTGACGAAGTGATCCGCAGGGTCCACGAGGGGATTCCCACGTCGAGTGGCACAAACCGGGCAGACGGCGTATAGATCACGCCATGCGGCGCATGAAGGTAGTGATCATCGGGGCCGGGTTCGCCGGCCTGGACGCAGCCAAGTTGCTGCGCAAGTGCCCGCGCGTGGACGTGGTCATCGTTGATCGCCACCCCTACCAGCTCTTCAGTCCCCTGCTCTACCAGGTGGCGACGGGCGCACTGCCCGAGGACGACATCGCTTACCCCGTGCGCGCCGCGATACCCGGAGTGACCTTCGTGCGCGGCGACGTCGTGCGCATTGACCCGCAGGCCCATCATGTCCGCTTGTACGACGGGCAGGTGATCGACTACGACCAACTCATCCTGGCCACGGGCAGCGTCGGCACGACATTCGGCATCCCAGGAGTCGAAGAGAACGCACTGCAGATGAAGTCCATCGCCGATGCCCGCCGCATCAAGACGCGCCTTCTCAATACCTACGAGGAGGTGCAGGAAGGGCGCCTGCCGCGGGAGTCGCTGCGGGTCGTCGTCGTCGGAGGCGGCCCCACCGGTGTCGAGGTCAGTGGTGCCGTCGCGGAGTTGCAGGCCAGTCTCGTGCGGGAGTATCCCGACATCGCCGATCGCGCGAGCGTGACGCTCGTGGAAGCCGGTCCACGACTGCTGCCGTCATTCACCGAGGAGTCCAGCGCTCACGCCAAGGAGGAGCTCGAGCAACTCGGTGTCACCGTCAAGGTCGACACGGCTGTCGACCGGATGTACGAGCGTGACGTGCACCTGAAGACCGGTGAGATCCTGCCCGCGGGGACGGTCGTATGGGCAGCCGGAGTGGCCGCCCCGGAACGCTGGAGCGATCTCGGCGCGACCGGGCCGGCGCGCAGGCTTGTCGTTGACGAATTCCTGCGGCTGCCGGGCGCGCCCGACGTCTGGGTGATCGGCGACACGGCTGCCTTCTCACCCGATGGTGGCGCGCCCCTCCCGATGGTCGCTCCCGTCGCGATGCAGATGGGCCGCCACGCCGCTCGCAATATCACCGCTCTTGCAACCGGCAAGCTCATGAAGCCCTTCCACTACCTGGACAAGGGCCAGATGGCCACGATCGGTCGTCGTCGTGCGGTCGCCGAGACACCGCAGGGTATTCGCCTGCATGGCACGCCCGCGTGGCTTGCCTGGCTCGGCCTGCACGTCGCCTACCTCGCCGGTGGTCGCAATCGCGTCAGCGTGCTCGCCGATTGGGCATGGAACTACCTCGCCTGGAGCATCGGCCCGCGCCGCGCCATCATCGAGTAGGGCACGGGCGCCGTGGCCGACGTGGGCTAGTGTCCGCCCACGTGGGAGCGCGTGAGGTGTGGCGTCGCGTCGTCCCCTCCCGGACCATTCCGCGCACCCGCTGGCGCAGCGAGGGCTCGCGCTGGCGCACTGGCCCGGGCACCTTCGTCATCCTCATTGTCGGGCTGTGGCTCTTCGGCACTGGTGAGGCGATGCTCGTCGATGCGGCGCTCGGCAACGCGCCCTGGACCGTCTTCGCCCAGGGCATCGCGGTGCGCACGGGGATCGCGATCGGTCTCTCCACCTTTGTCACCAGCGTCGTGGTTCTCCTCATGTGGATCCCTCTGCGGGAGAAGCCGGGCCTGGGCACGATCGCCAACGCCATTGTCATTGCGCTCGCGCTCCAGGTGATGATCGGCATGCTGCCGACACCGGAGTCGCTGGGCTGGCGATTGGCCCAGGTCGTGACGGGAATCGTCCTGGTCGGCATCGGCAGTGGTCTCTACCTCACGACCAATCTGGGGCCCGGCCCGCGCGATGGCCTGATGACCGGGATCCACGAGCGCACGGGGATCGCGGTCACTCCCGTGCGACTGTCGATCGAGGTCATCGTCCTCGCTGTCGGCTGGATCCTGGGTGGCACGGTGGGCGTCGGCACTGTGCTCTTCGCGGTCCTCATCGGGCCTTCCGTCGGGTACGGCCTGAAGTTGGTCGGCTGGATCGCCGGATCGCGCCAGGAGTTGCCTCCGGCTGATGTGCACCCCGAACTCGAAGCCTGACCACTAGCCTTCCCCGATGACCGATGTCTCGCTCTCCTCGCATCTCGCCGACCGGCTCCGGCAGCGGGGAGTGGATCGCGGCTTCGGCATCGTCGGCGACTATGCCCTGCGCCTCTTCGCCGATCTCGAGGAGGTTGGCTTCCCCGTCCTCGTCACGGCCGACGAGCAGGGTGCGGCGTTCGCCGCTGACGCATATGCCCGACTCAAGGGTCTTGGTGTCGTCGCCGTCACCTACGGGGTCGGTGGGCTCAAGATCGCGAACGCCGTGGCGGGCGCCTGGGCGGAGCAGGTGCCGCTCCTCGTCATCTCTGGGGCCCCGGGCCTGCGTGAGCGAGCCGGTGATGTGCTCCTCCACCACAAGATCCGCAGCTTCGACTCGCAACTCGTGGTGTTCACAGAGCTCACCTGTGCGCAGGCCGTCATCGACAATCCCGCCACCGCCGCGGATGAGATCGATCGCGTGATCGCCGAAGTGCTCTCGCAGCAGCGACCCGGCTATCTGGAGATCCCCCGTGACATGGTGGAGGTGCCGATCGCACCTCCCCGACATGAGCGCCTTCGCGCTCACCTGCCTCCGGTTGACGACGATCGATTGCGTGCTGCGGTGGCAGACGCCGTCGAGTGCCTGCAGAACTCACACACCCCCGTCATCCACGCGGGTGCCATGGTGTGGCGTCGAGGCCTCGGCCCCGCTCTCGTCGAGGTGGCGGAGCGCCTGCGGCTGCCCGTCGCGACCAGCTCGCTCGCCAAGGGGATGTTCCCCGAGAGGCACCCGCTCTCCCTGGGCGTCTACATGGGTGCGGTGTCCTCTCCCGAAGTCGTCGAGCGCGTCGAGGGTGCCAGCACCGTGATCAGTCTTGGCGTGCTCAACACCGACCTCACCATGGGTGCCTTCACGGCCCACCTCGACCCGTATCGACATGTCGATGCACAGGACACCGAAGTGACGATCGGATTGCGCACCTACAAGGACGTGCCACTGTGGGCCTTCCTGCCAGCGCTTGCAGCGGCGGCCAGCACAGTGGCCGATCCCCTGGACAAGTCCGTGCATCCGCGTCCGGACTTCAGCCCCGAGCCCGGGGCGCCCCTCGGCGTGGCCCGGGTCATCGCCGCGGTCGACGCCCATCTCGACGAGCGTCACGGTCTGCTCGTCGATCCAGGTGAGTGCCTCTTTGCCTCGGTCGACCTCTCCGCTCCGCACTGGTGTCTGGCGAGCGCCTACTACGCCACGATGGGCTACGCCGTCCCCGGCGCGCTCGGCGCCGGCATTGCCGAGCCGAGCTTGCGGCCGGTTGTCCTCGTTGGCGACGGCGCCTTCGCGATGACCGGCTTGGAGGCCGCGAGCGCCGCCTTCCACGGTGTCGCCCCGGTGATTCTCGTGCTCGACAATCACGGCTACGGCACCCAGCGACCGATGAAGGACGGGGACTTCAACGACATCCCGGCCCTGCAGGCCGAGCACCTGCCCGCGGTCTTCGGGACTGGCCGCGGTTGGTTGGCGAGCACCGAGGATGAGCTCGACGCTGCTTTGACGCAGGCCATGGCATCGGAGGAGCTCTGCATCATCCGGGCCGTGGTGCCGCAGGGTGATCGCAGCCCCGCGCTGCTGCGTCTGACCGATGCCCTCGGTCGACGCGTCTAGCGAGCCTGCTGGGTGATCTCGACCACCACGCCGAGCGCCTCGCTCACGCCTCCGGCGTAGATGCCCTTCAGCGGCGGCACATCGGCATAGTCGCGGCCTCGCGCGACGATGACGTGGGCCGGTCCGACCTCGCGGTCATTCGTGGGATCGATTGCATGCCAGTCGCCGTCCCAGTACTCCACCCAGGCGTGGCTCTCGCCCGCCACCGTCTCGCCCGCGCGCTCCTCAAGTGAGTGGAGATAGCCGCTGACGTAGCGCGCGGGGATTCGCGCCGCACGCAGCAGTGCGAGCGTGGCGTGCGTGAAGTCCTGGCATACGCCGTGGCCGGCAGTCCAGGCTTCGCGAGCCGTCGTGTAAACCGATGTAACGCCTGGCGTATACGCGATGCGGTCGCGCACGGAAGCGACTGCGCTCCCCACGGCATCGCGTGGCGAGGGTAAGCGTCGGAGGTCGTCGACGATATCCGCGCGGTCCGGGTCGAGAGCCGCATCATCGACGTAGCCCGTGACCGTGAGGTATTCGGCCCATCGGTCGGCGACGGAATCCGACAGGACCTTCTCCCAGGTGGCGCGCTTGTCCACATGCCGATGTGCGGGGGTATCGACGGTGCTGAGGGAGACGACCTCGAGCCGATCATGCGGCTGGTGGACATCGAAGGCTTCGACGTGCGCACCCCAGTAGTCCACGTATGGCTGCACCGTCGTGCTCGGAGTGACGTGCAGGGCATGCGAGAGAAGCACCTGGCCGTCACGGTGCAGTGGCGTCATGCGCACCTCATTGAAGCTTGCGTCGACCAGACCGGCGTATCGGTAGCCGGTGCGATGGGAGATATGCAGCCGGCGTCCGGCACCCTGCTCGGGCACGGCACCCATCAGTGACTCCACACGATCGTGCCCGACTGCCGGAAGAACGCCGCGTCGGCGATGTCGGAGGCGGTCATCGCCGCGATGCGCGCCTGCTCGGCGAGGCGATCGACGTCGTCGGGCGTGGGGTTGACGGCGAATTCCAGTGCTGATCGGAGCATCCCGACCTCGCGGAGCAACTCCGTGCCCCCACCTGCTCCGAGTGCCATGATCGAGCGCACGGCCTCCTCCGCCTCCACCGCACTGCGTCGCATCGACCGCGGGAAGTCCGGGTCGAGCACCAGGAATTCGCGCACGCCGTCGCCATCGGGGGCTGCGCGCCGGAGGTACGCCGAGTGCGCGGCCGCGGAGCGCAGCGTCGCGACGGATCCTGACTCCGGCCACACCGCGTCGTGCTGCACCGCAAGCAGGCGAGCCGTCATGTCGATCCGCTCTAGGGAGCGACCCAGCACGAGGAAGTGGTAGGCCTCGTCACGGGGCATGGCCCAGGCAATGACACCATGCACGACCAGCAGTCGCTCCACGACGCGATGCAGCGCCACCCCAGGGCTGTCGACGCGCGCCAGTCCTCGGCCCCGGACCACGGAGAGGTGCGCGGCGTTGAGGGCCTCGAATACCTCCACGGCCAACACATCGCGCACGGCAAGCGCATTGGCCCGCGCCGCCGCGATCACCCCCGCGACGGTGGAGGAGCGATCAGCCGATCCGAGGACGATGCTGACCAGGTCGGCGCTTGCACCCGCTTCGTCATCCGGCAGGGACAGGGCATCGAGCAGGAGCGCGCAGGCCGCTGCCTCATCGGCAGGGGCTTCCTCGACTATGAGTTGGTGATGCTCGGCGACCATCCGGGCGGTGGCATGCGCCCGCTCGAGGTAGCGACCGATCCAGAAGAAGGACTCGGCGATGCGGCTCAGCACGGTGGGCCCTGCTGCTGCTGGCGCTCCTGCTGCTGGAGTCGCTCATCGTGTGTGCGGGGAGCTTCATGGCGTGCGGGGAGATCAGGCTCGACGGAAGCGCGGCGGCGCTCGCGGGGTGCAGGGCGCTGGACCGCACCCGCGGTATCGAGCACCCACGTGTCCTTGGACCCGCCGCCCTGGCTGGAGTTGACGACGAGGCTGCCCTCGGGGAGTGCGACCCGCGTCAGGCCGCCGGGCAGGACGTAGATCTCGTCACCGTCGTTCACCGCGAAGGGACGCAGGTCGACGTGGCGCGCGTCCACCCTGCCGCCGTCGACGACCGTGGGGCACGTCGAGAACGTGACGACCGGCTGGGCGATCCAGCCGCGTGGATGAGCGAGGACGGCAGCGCGGGTCTGGTCGATCTGCTCCTGCGTCGCGCTCGGGCCCATGAGGAGGCCGTAGCCGCCCGAGGCGTCGCTCGGCTTGACGACCATCGACTCGATGCGCTCGAAGACGTAGACGCGTTGATCCTCGTCGGCGAGGTCGTACGTGTCGACATTCGGCAGGATCGGCTCGGCCCCGAGGTAGTGGCGGATGAGCGCGGGCACGTAGGGGTAGATCGCCTTGTCGTCGGCGACACCGTTGCCCACGGCGTTGGCAATGGTGACATTGCCGGCGCGCGCGGCGTTCAGCACGCCGGGCACACCGAGCACGCTGTCCGGGCGCAACTGCAGCGGGTCGAGGTAGTCATCATCGATGCGGCGGTAGATCACGTCGACCTGGCGGGGGCCGAGAGTGGTGCGCATCCACACCCGGTCGTCGCGGCAGTACAGATCGCGACCCTCCACCAACTCGACACCCATGTTGCGCGCGAGGAAGGCATGCTCGTAGTGAGCGGAATTGTGGACCCCTGGCGTGAGCACCACGATGACCGGATTGCTCACGGGGGCCGCCTTGCGCAGGGCTCGTTCGAGGCGCTCGGGGTACTCCGCGACGGGTCTCACGACATGCCCGGCGAAGACCTCCGGCAGGACGTGCGCCAGCGTCCGCCGATTCTGCAGGACGTAGGACACCCCCGAGGGGTTGCGCAGGTTGTCCTCGAGGACCCGGAAGCCGCCCTGCTCGTCGCGGATGAGGTCGATGCCTGAGATGTGGATGCGCACACCATTGGAGGGCTGCATCCCCCATGCCTGCCGATGGAAATGGGTGGATGTCGTCACGAGGCTGCGCGGGACGACTCCCTCGGCGAGGACTTCCCCCGGACCGTAGACATCCGACAGGAACATCTCCAGGGCCTCGATGCGCTGGATCACGCCCGCCTCGATGACCTGCCACTCCTGGGCGGTGATGATGCGAGGGATGAGGTCCATGGGCAGGGGCCGCTCGCGCTCACCGAGAGTGAAGGTGATCCCGTTGCGGTCGAGGTAGGCGTCGCGCAGGCGCGCGCGATCGTGGAGTTCCTCGGCGCTGAGCCGGGCGAGGACGCGATGGAGTTCGGCCTGCTCAGGTCGAGGCGTCTGCGCGGCGTACATCTCGTCGTACGCCGCGACCCCCGTCACCGTGTCCACGGAGGCAGTCCTAGCACTCCCGTGTTACGCGCGTGTGTCAATCGAGTGCGATCGTCGCGATGCCCGGCTCCACCAGGCTGCCGAGATAGAGCCGGCCGTCGTGCTCGCGCACCCCGGTGACGTAGTGGAATCGCTCGCCCGACGCCTGAAGGTTGCGCACGACGTCACCCTCGCCGTCGATGCCGACGACCCACGTGATGCGCGTGGCATCCGGCTGGATGCGCTCAGGCATCGCCCAGACGGCGGCGCGCAGGAAGGCGGGACGGGGCAGGAGGAGATCGAGCAGGCGATTGCGTGCCGAGGGCATGGCGATCCAGAAGGTTCCCCCGCTGCCGGTCGACATGTTGTCGGGCATTCCGGGCAGGTTGTCGATGACCACCGACCGGCGTCCGGCGTCCGGCCCGGTGAGGTCGAGGCGGGTGATCCGGTAGCCGCCCGTCTCGGCGACGAGGACGAAGGATTCGTCCTCCGCGAGCGCGACGCCGTTGGCGAAGTCGAGGTCGTCGAGCAGCACGGTGACCTCGCCGCCCGGATCCCGACGGATGAGCCGACCCGTGCCGGTGTGAGAGAGGATGTCGCCCTTGAACTCATCGATGCCGAAGTGCAGGGATGAGTCGGAGAAGTAGATGGTGCCGTCCTTGGATACTGCGCAGTTGTTGGTGAAGCGCATCGGACGCCCGTCGATTGCGGTGACGAGCTCGGTGATCTCGCCCGAGCCGGGATCGATGCGGAGTAGGCCGCGATGCGCATCGCACACGACGAGCCACCCCTCGGGATGCACCTCGATGCCGAGCGGTCGCCCGCCGGTCTGCGCAACGCGCTCCACCGTGCGCCCGTCGGGAGAGATGCGCAGGATGTGCCCCTCGCTGGTCCCGGTGTACGCCGAGCCCTTCCCGTCGACGGCGACGTCCTCAGCCCCGGAGCCGGGGAGCGGGATCACCTCGACGCGGGCCAGGGCGTCATTGGGCGCGAAGGGACCGCGGAGCCCGACGTCCTGGGGAGGACGCCAGCGGCGGGGGACGAGGCGAGTCTTGGCCATGGGGCCATCCTGCCTCGTGGAGCCCGTGCCCGGGATCGACTTGCCGGGCTGGGCCTCCTAGGCGGCGAGATCGAGCCGCGGCAGGGTGCGCACCGGCATCCGCGGACCGGGGGTGCGGTCGCGGTCGCCGAGGAGTTCGTAGGGGCGAAGCCCCACGCGTGCAAACCAGGTGCCTGTGAGCGGGATGGTGGTGCTCACCACGTTGTCCCTCCTTGGGGAAGTTGCCACTCCTTGTGGGAGTTGATCGATCCGTGCCTGTCCCTGTGTAGGACGCGTACGTGACGGGCCGATGACATCCAGGATGACCCCGGGCGGCGGTCGGGCAAGCAGTAGCTCGCGTACGGGTGAGCCCGGTCACAGGAGCCGGTCCCGAGGGGCACGGCTGCGTGGCAGCATGGCCCCGTGATCGAGAGCCAGGGTTCGCTGTGGGACCTGATCGTCGTCGTCGCCGTGATCTTCCTGGGCTCGCTCTTCATGGGATGGCTGTCGGCCAGGATCCTCGACGTCCGCCGTGGCACCCTGCGCTCCCTGAGTGCCGGCGTCATCGGATTCTTCGGCGGCCTAGGCCTGCTCATCGTGCAGGTCGCGGGCAACGTCGAGATCGATGTCGAGAACGACGGGACCGCGACCCTCCTGCTCGCGCTGGCCTGGCTCGGCTGCGCCCTCATTGTCTCCCTCATCGCCAGCCTCGTGATCGATGCGATGCTGCGGCCTCGCCGTAGGCGCCGAGGTATCCCACATCCCATCCGCGCGATCAAGGCGCGCATCGCGGTCACTCGTCGCCTGGCCCAGATCGCGCGCATCGCGCGCAGCAATGGGCTCATCGGCCGTCGGCTTGCCTCGCGCTCGGAGTTGCTCTCGCCCGAGACGGCCCGCGCACTGCGCCTGACGCTCGAGGAGTCCGGCGGGATGCTCGTGAAGTTCGGACAGATCGCGTCGACCCGCGACGATCTCCTGCCCCCGGTCATCACCGACGAACTGGCGGAGTTGCGCTCGTCCGTGCCCGGGCTGCCCTTCGCGACGGTGAAGTCAGTCGTCGAGACCGAGCTCGGAGAGCCCCTGGACGCGATCTTCGCGAGCGTCGACGAGCGGCCCCTAGCGGCGGCATCAATCGGCGTGACCCACCGGGCGGTGATGAAGGATGGCCGGCGCGTGATCGTCAAGGTCCAGCGACCGGCCGTGGAGGAGAGCGTCGCGATCGACGGACGAGTGCTCATCGGGGGCGCCCGGAGCCTCGAGCGCCAGTCCGCGGCCGCCCGTCGCGTGGGCGTGGTGGCTCTCGCGCGCGAACTGGTGAGTGGCATCACCGAGGAGTTGGACTTCACGCGCGAGGCCGCCAATAACGCCGCGATGCGGCGGGCACGGGTGGGAGACGAGGGCGTTGACCTGCCCGAGATCTATGCCGATCTGACGACGCGCCGCGTGCTGGTTATGGACGAGGTCGTGGGCGTGTCGGTCTCCGACCAGGCGGCCATCGAGGCCAGTGGGGTGCCGCGTGTCGAGCTGGCCCGGCACCTGCTGGATTCGTTCCTCTCGCAGATCCTCACCGACGGCGTCTACCACGCGGACCCGCACCCGGGGAATGTCATGGTCGACGACACCGGGACCCTGTGGTTCATCGACTTCGGTGCCGTCGGCTGGATCGATCCCGTGACGCTCGAGGGTCTCCAGCAGATGGCCTTGGGCTTCACCTTGCGCGATCCCGCGGTGCTGGCCCGCGCGGTGCGCCGCGTTGCAGGCCAGGCGAGCGAGAGCATCGACATCACCTCGCTGGAGTTCGACCTCGGTGTCGTGCTCACAACCCTTCAAGGCGGCAGCTTCGACCCCCGAGCAATCTCGGAGATCATCCGCGTTCTCGATCGGCACGGCGTTGGCGCGCCACCTGCGCTCACGATCCTGGCCCGCGCGATCCTCACCCTCGACGGCACGCTGCGGGTCCTCGATCCCGACTTCCGCATGGGCCCGGCAGCACAGGCCCGCATGGGCGAGATCGTCGCCCACCAGGAGCTCGATCCGCGCGATCAGCTCACGCGCGAGGCGCTGCGTGCGCTGCCGATCCTGCGCTCGATGCCGCAGGTGACCGAGGACCTTGCCCTGCAGGCGCGGAGTGGGCGGCTGACGCTGCGGATCGACCGATTCTCAGGGGATGACGGCCACCGCGTCGAGCACTGGCTCAACCGCATTCTCTTCACCGTCATCGGTGTCGCCGGCCTCCTCGGCTCCGGGCTCGTTCTCATCGCGGGCGGCTTTGTCGCCAACGACACCGTCTCGAATCCCCTCCGGCTCATTGGCTTCGTCGGCCTCTTCCTCTCGGCCGCGATGATGATGCGCGTCGTCGCGCAGATCCTCGCGCGCCGCGACGACGACGACCCGTTCTGACCGGTCCGCCGTCGGCTGCCACGGACCATCCGTTGTCGCACGCTGCCGAACCTCACCTTTCACCCTTGAAACGGCAGCCATTTCGAGGTGAAACGCCGTCTGAGAACCGCCATTTCAAGGGTGAAAGCGGGGATCTATCGGGTGCCGACGGCGAGTAGCCGCGCCAGATCGCCGTGCACCTCGAGTCCGGCACTCGTCGCCGTCGTGTCGAGCACGACCTGCCCCGACGGATCGGTGAGTCGCACCGCCAACGTCGCGTCCAGGGTCTCCTCGACGCGCTCATGCATGCGCGTGCGGATGGGGGCGTGCAGCAGCCCGCCGCGCACCCGCTCGGCGCTGAGTTCCAGCAGGCCCGACGGCCCCTCCAGGCTCCAGCGGACGTGGCTGTCATCGATCTCCAGGCTGCGCTCCTGCGCGCCGTTGTACGTCGCCCACGAGTGCAGGCGCCGCCCCAGCCGAAGGCCGACGATGAAGCCGCGGAAGGACGAGCGCAGCCAGGGAATGATTGCGACGGACGCGACGAGTGAGGCCTCCGGTGCCCCGGCGAAATGGTTGGAGTGCATCCAGACGTAGCCGGCGGGGAAGGCGCGACCCCAGTCCTTCTCGATATAGCCGCGGCCTCCGGTGAGGTCCTGTCGCACGCCATCGGCATCGAGCTCACCGCGCAGCCCGTGCCCGAACGACACCACGCCGTGATAGCACTCCATGAGCGGCACCCAGGCATACGGGCCCATGATGCCGGGGCGACGCCACGTGACCGGCCAGGGATCGAAGGCATCGACGAACTTCACGTCGCCCTGCAGACCGGGCAGGTCGAGATGGACACCGTCGGAGGAGAAGGAGTTCGGTCCGACGCGGACGTCGAAGCGCCGCGCACTCGCGGTGAACTCCGCAGCGTCGTAGCGGTGGTACCAGGAGCGCCCTGTCGCGCCGTCGAGGACCTGCACGAAGGACTCGTCCGTGATGTCGCCGTTATCCTGCCCGCGGAACACGCCCGGGATGATCGCCCAGCGGGCCTGCTGCCGGGCATCGACGAGCTTGACGTACCAGCCCTCGAAGAACCCTCGCTTGACCCCGTGACCGTGGAATGCCTCGGGGCGGCGTATGCCGCGCACGAATGCCGAAGGTCCCCGCATGCGATCCACGCTACTGGTCGTAGGCTGCGGCCCGGAGGTTTCAGATGAGGCTGCTCGTGCCCCGGGAGACGCGCCCGGGTGAGCGGCGGGTGGCCGTGGTGCCGTCCGTCGTGGGCAAGTTCACGCAATTGGGCTTCGAGGTCATCGTGGAGTCCGGGGCGGGGGATCAGGCCTTCGCGCCCGATGCCGACTACGCCGCCGCGGGCGCCCTCGTGGTGGCGACGTCCGCGATGGACGATGCCCTGGCCGCCGCCGACGTCATCGCATCGGTGCGACCTCTCGACTACGGGCGGGCCAAGCGACTGAAGGCCGGTGCTGTGGCGGTGTCCTTCCTCTCCCCGGCCATTGACCTCGACACCGTGCGGGGGCTTCACGACGCCGGGGCGACGGGGCTGTCCTTCGACCTGGTACCGCGCATCTCGCGCGCGCAGTCGATGGATGCCCTCACCTCCCAGGCACTCGTTACGGGATACCGCGCGGCGCTCGTCGCGGCGGACCGGCTCCCGAAGTTCTTCCCCCTCTTCATGACGGCCGCGGGCACTATCCAGCCGGCCCGCGTGCTTGTCCTGGGTGCGGGTGTCGCGGGACTCCAGGCCATCGCCACCGCCAAGCGCCTCGGAGCGCGTGTCTCGGCGTACGACGTACGCGCAGCCAGCGCCGACGAGGTCCGCTCGATGGGAGCGACGTTCATCCAGCTCGATCTGGACGCCCTCGAGGGCGCCGGCGGCTACGCGCGCGAGATGAGCGACGACCGGGCGCAGCGTCAGCGCGATCTCCTCGCCCCCCACATCGCGGAGTCCGACGTCGTCATCACGACGGCCGCGGTCCCCGGTCGGCAGGCCCCGCTGCTGGTGACGCGATCGATGGTCGAGGGCATGAAGCCCGGCTCCGTCGTCGCCGATCTTGCCGCCGAGACCGGGGGCAATGTCGAAGGCTCACGCCCCGGTGAAGAGGTCATGGTCGGCGAGGTCATCCTCTGGGGCGGTCGCGACGTCCCGAGTGAGATGCCCGTCCACGCCTCGCAGCTGTACGCCATGAACGTCTACTCGCTCCTCACGCTCGTCGCCAAGGATGGTCAGGTCGTGGTCGACGCCGGTGACGAGATCATCGACGGCTGCGCCGTGGTCCTCGACGGCGATGTGCGCAACGAGGCCGCCCAGGCCGCACTCCAGGGAGGTTCCTGACATGGACGGGGTAGCCCTCCTCACCATCTTCGTGCTCAGCGTCTTCGTCGGCTACGAGGTCGTCGCCAAGGTCTCGACCATCCTGCACACGCCCTTGATGTCGGGCGCCAACGCGATCCACGGCATCGTGCTCATCGGCGGCATCATCGTCCTCGGCAGTGCCGAGGGGATCCTGGAGATCGTGCTCGCCACGCTTGCCGTACTTCTGGGCGCGATCAACCTCGTCGGTGGATTTGTCGTGACCGACCGCATGCTGGAGATGTTCAAGCCCCGCAAGTCCGTCGCCAATGACAGGGACGGGGGATCGCTGTGAACACGCCCACGTGGGCCCAGCTCGTCAATCTCGGGGCCGCGGTCCTGTTCATCCTGTCCCTCAAGGGCCTGTCGTCGCCGAAGTCCGCCCGCCTTGGCACGGCATTGGGTGCCATCGGCGCGGTCGTCGCGACGGTCGTGCTCTTCTTCACCGGCATCGAGCTCGACAACCTGATCCTCATCATCGCGGCGATCCTCGTGGGATCGGCGATCGGCTGGATTTCCGCGCGTCGGGTGAAGATGACGGCGATGCCGCAGCTCGTCGCGCTCTTCAACGGCGTGGGCGGCGGTGCCGCGGGCCTCATCGCGATCGTGGAGTACCTCCACCTCGGCGACCAGGGGGACTTCCTCTTCTCCCTCTTCACGGTGCTCACGATCATCATCGGCTCGGTGGCCTTCAGTGGCTCGATCGTGACCTTCCTGAAGTTGCAGGAGATCATGACGACGCGGCCGGTGGTGATCCCTGCGGGCAAGTGGATCACCATCCTCGTGGCCGTCGCGACCATCGCGACCGGTGTGTGGCTCTTCGTCGATCCGCAGTTCTGGGTGGTCCTGCTCCTGCTCGTGCTCTCGCTGGCCTTCGGTGTCCTCTTCGTGCTCCCGGTGGGCGGCGCCGACGTCCCGATCGTCATTTCGCTGCTCAATGCCTGCACGGGTCTCGCCGTTGCCGCATCCGGCTACGTGCTCAACAACGTCCTGCTGCTCATCGCCGGCACGCTCGTCGGTGCCTCGGGCACGCTGCTCACGCGCGAGATGGCCAAGGCCATGGGTCGCCCGCTTACCTCAACTCTCTTCGGCGCGTTCTCGGGCACCACGCAGGGCGGGGGAGGACCCGGCGAGGAGCGTCCCGTCCGCTCAGCCGGTCCCAATGACGTGGCGATCATGCTCGGCTACGCCAACAAGGTCATCCTCGTGCCCGGCTACGGTCTCGCCGTCGCCCAGGCGCAGTCGACACTGCGCGAGTTGGCTGACCTGCTCACCGCGCGCGGCATCGAGGTCGACTACGCCATCCACCCCGTCGCTGGCCGCATGCCGGGCCACATGAACGTCCTCCTCGCTGAGGCATCCGTGCCCTACGAGCAGCTCAAGGAGATGGAGGAGATCAATCCCGACTTCTCCTCGACCGACGTGGTGCTCGTCGTCGGCGCCAATGACGTGGTCAATCCGGCCGCGCGGAGCGATGAGTCCGCGCCGATCTACGGCATGCCGATCCTCGACGTCGACAACGCCCAGCAGGTGGTCTTCCTCAAGAGGTCGATGCGTCCGGGCTTCGCGGGCATCGAGAACGAGCTGCTCTACGACCCCAAGACGACCCTGCTCTTCGGCGACGCCAAGGACTCCCTCACCAAGGTCGTCACCTCACTCAAGGCGCTTTAGTTCGTTGAGTGGCGCCTTGTGCGCGCTCCGCACGGCGTGTCGGGCGCACAAGGCGCCACTCAACGACGTTGGCGGAAGTCAGACGACGCCGTAGAGCCGATCGCCTGCGTCGCCGAGTCCGGGCACGATGTAGCCCTTCTCATTCAGACGCAGGTCGAGTCCGGCCGTGACCACGGTGACGTCGACGGGCTTGCCGGCGTAGGTCTCCTCGACATGCCGCAGCCCCTCGGGCGCAGCGAGCAATGCGATCGCCGTAACGTCGCTGGCACCCCGGTCGAGCAGCAGGTCGATGGCCGTGACGAGCGTGCCGCCGGTGGCGAGCATGGGATCCAGCACGAAGACCTGGCGGCCGTCGAGGTCGTGGGGGATCCGATCGGCGTACGTCGAGGCGATGAGGGAGTCGTCGTCGCGCACCATGCCGAGGAACCCCACCTCGGCGGTCGGCATGAGGCGCATCATCCCCTCGAGCATCCCGAGGCCGGCACGCAGGATCGGGACGACGAGTGGCCGCGGCCGGGCGAGGTGCACGCCGGTCGTCTCGGCAACAGGGGTCTGGATCGTCACGGGGGTCGTCCGCAACTGATGCGTCGCCTCGTAGGCAAGCAGTGTCACCAACTCCTCGACGAGGAGCCGGAAGGTCGCGGAGTCGGTGGTCTCGTCCCGAAGCGTGGTCAGCTTGTGGGCAACGAGGGGATGCTGGACGACGACGGTACGCACGCGGGCAGCGTATCGGGGCGAAGCGGGAGCGCGGGGGCGGTCCCGCGTGCCACCATGGGGGCGCGCCGACCACGGCGCAGGGAGCGGGGCTCGGGCCATGGATGACGACGCCGGCTATGCCGTCGCCGCGTGGCGCGAGGAGGGCCGCTGGTCGGTCGCCGCGCTCCCGCCTCGGGCCACCGAATCCCTCGACTCCTTCCTCGCAGCTCTGCGCCAACTCATCGCGGAGGGCGGGGCCCTGGGCTTCCTCGTCGTAGATGAGGATTTCTTCCTCGGGGTGCGGATGATGCCCGACGGCGCCGCGCGCCTGCTGCTGTCGGATGTGGGCGCGGCCCTGGAGTACCCCCTCGCCGAGGAGGTCGCGGCGATGCTCGAGGCCGACCTGCCCGAGGACGATGAGGAGCTCGACGAGGTCGAGCCGGTGGGCGACTTCACCTTCGCCTCCGACATGGGTATGCCGGTGAGCGAACTCGAGCTCATCCTCGACGACCCGGACCTGTATCCCGATGAGCAGGTCGTCGCGATCGCCGCGCGCCTCGGCTTCGAGGACCAGCTCGCGGTGGCACTCGAGCGCGACTGACCATGCGGCATGCCCACGCCGATCTTGCGGCGATGCAGCGGGCACTCGAGCTCGCCCGTCAGTCGCTTCTCTCCGACGACAATGACGTGCCCGTCGGTGCGCTCATGCTCGGGCCGGCGGGCGATGTGCTCGCCGAGTCGGCCAATCGCCGTGAGGCGCTCACCGATCCCACGGCCCACGCCGAGGTCGTGGTGCTGCGCGAGGCGGCACTGGCGCTGGACGACACCCACCTCGTGGGCTGCACCCTGGTGGTCACGCTGGAGCCGTGTCCTATGTGCGCGGGCGCGGCCCAGCTCGCCCGCGTCGACCGGGTCGTCTTCGGGGCATGGAACGAGGAGTACGGCGCCGCGGGATCCGCATGGGACCTGCTGCGGGATCGCCGAATCTCGCACCGCCCCGAGGTCGTGGGTGGTGTCCTCGCCGAGGAATGCGGGGCCATCGTGCGCGAATTCTTCGCCCGCCGACGGTGAGCCCGCGTGGCGCTGTGTACCCTCTTCGGCGGTGGCGTGTCCGAGCGGCCAAAGGAGCACGCCTCGAAAGCGTGTGTGGGGGCAACTCCACCGTGGGTTCAAATCCCACCGCCACCGCCAAGGGGTAGTGATGCACTCGCTGCCTGCGAAGTGACGCAACTCCCCGTCGAAAATTTTCGGCGGGGAGTTCGTCGTTGATGGACGTGGCGATCCGAGAGCAGGAGGTGCGGATAGTGGTGACGTTGCAGGCGCCCGGCATTGATCCGTCGCTCGTGCTCGCCCCGCTCGCGATGATGCCCTCTGATCCGACCATGCATCTCGGACCGCACGAAGCGATCCGGGCGACGTACACGCCAGAGGGACCCGGCATCGTCGGTCTCGCCTGGGGTCAGGGGATGGGGCAGCTCGCGGTCAATGCTTCCGGCGATGGCGCGGCCTGGCTGGTAGAGCAGGCACCGCGCCTCGTCGGGGTCCATGACGACGTGGGTGACTTCGCGCCCGCTGATCGGGTGGTCCAGCGGCTATGGGTGCGATTCACGGGCGATCGCGTCGGCGCCACAGGCACGGTGTGGCATGACCTTGCCTGGACGATCACTCAGCAGCGTGTGCACCGGACCGATGCCGCCCGGCAGTGGCGTCGCCTCGTCCATGCCTACGGGGCTGCGTGCGAGGGTTACGACAATCTCTACACCCCGCCCGACCCTGACCGCCTGGCGCGGGCCGCGCCATGGTCCTTGCGAGCCTTCGATATCGATGAACGTCGCGCGACCGCTCTCATCGCCGCGGCACGCGTGGCACAGCGACTGCACGCGTTCGCGGATCAGCCGTACTCAGAAGTCGAGCGAGCGCTGCGGACGATCCCGGGCGTGGGGCCGTGGACCCTGGGCTGCCTGAGGGCGTTCACCTGGGGCGATCCCGACACGGTCATCCCCGGTGACTCCGGTATCCCGTCCCTCATTGCCTCGACGCTCACCGGAGCACGGCGAGCGGACGATTCCACCATGCTCGAACTTCTCGAGCCCTACCGCCCGCATCGCTATCGCGTGCTGCGGCTTGCGCTGGCCGCTCGTACGCGCCGCTAGAGCCCGAGGAGCCCCGGCACTGCGGTCTCGATCGCCTCCTTGGCGCGCATGGAGACGTGCTGCCCGTCGGGGCCCTCCATGTCGCAATTGGCCATGACGGCAACCACGGCACCGGTCGCGGGGTAGTAGCCGACGTAGGCGACCGCGCCGAAGACCCGGCCGTTGTGCCAGAGCGTGATGGGCTTGCCGGTCGCGGTGTCGCTGGTGACGACGAGGCCGAGGCAGTACTCGGTGGAGGTGCCGGCGGCCGATGGTGCGCAGTTGTCCAGTCGCTCGACTGCCAGCGACGCAGGGATGGCCCCGCGGCCCGTACCGAGGGCGCGACCCCAGCGGCCGAGGTCGTTGATGGTGGACGCCATGCCACCGGCTGCCCAGACATAAGACTGGCTCCAGTCGGTCGTCCGTCCGACCGGGGGCACCTTCGGGTCGATGAAGGAGAAGGCGTTGGAGTAGGTCTGTGCATGTGGTGGCTGCAGGTCGCCGGAGACGTCCAGGAAGCTGCGCGGCATTCCCAGCGGCTCGAAGAGCCGCGATCGTAGGAGGGCGGCGTACTCCTTGCCTGTTTCTTTCTCGAGGATGCGGGCCAGGATGACGGTGTTGGTATTGGAGTAGGCAAAACCCGAGCCGGGCACGTCGAATTCTCGCGGCAGCGCAGCGCCCCGGGTGATGAGCTGGTCGGGGGGATAGCGGCGCTTGGGGTCCACCATCAGGTCCTCGGCGAAGCCCAGGACGTTGGCGTTGAGGTAGTCGGCGATGCCGCTACTCATGTTGAGCAGCATGGCGATGGTGATCTCATCGGCCTTGGGGATGGAGGGGTACCAGCGGTCAAGGCGTTCGTCGAGGTCGAGTCGCCCCGCGGCGACCTCCTGCAGAACGAGCATCGCGGTGAAGGTCTTCGTCACCGAGCCGATGGGTGACTGGCGGTCCGGCGTGAGCGCCTTCTGGCGCTCGTCGTTGGCGTAGCCCACCGAGCCGACCCAGCGCCCGCGGCCCGGCACGATCACCGTCGCCATGGCTCCCCCGGGCAGGCCGGCCCAGGCGTCGAGCAGGCCGGCGTTGAGACGTGCGGTGGCTCCGCTCGGGAGGGTCGAAGTGCTGGTGGACGGAGGGATTACGTCGCCGCGGGGCGACGGCTGGGCCCCCGCTCCTGTCGGGGTGAGGAGTGCCGCTGCCGTCCCCAGGGCCGCTGCCCCGAGAAGTGCCTTCGTCCACCTGGTCATGGGGATATCGAATCACCGGGGTGGAGATTGAGCGCCGAGTGGTCAGTTGTCGGGTGGCTCCATGAGGGCGCACCGCCCGACAACTGACCACTCGGCGGGGAAGGCGGGGAGGCGTGACCGGCCAGATGCCGGAATGCGGACGTCGGCGGCTGTGACCTGCGTCACTCCGACACGCCGGGGGTCAGCGCCGGTCCTAGGGGGAGGGTCTCCGACACGCCGGAGTCAAGGAGGCGCGAGGCGGGTGGGACGGATGTGACGAGTCCGTGACCTTCCTGTTATGTTCCCATGTCTATGTGGAGCGATCTGCCTGACCAGTCAGACCTCGATGACCGTCGCGCGGCCCGAGCTGAGCGGCGGGAGCACGCGCGTCGCAGCCGGCTGCGCCGGCTGTCGGCGACCGTGACGGTGCTCGCCCTAGCCGCTGTTGGCGGGGTCGTCGTACTCAGCCGACCGGCCGCCGAGGTGGCGCCGGTGGCCGCGCCGGTCTCCACCCAGGCTCCCGCTCCCGCGCCGGTTGCCTCCGAGGCCGTCGTGGAGGACAAGCTCCGTGCCGCCCTGGCCACCGGCAGCGGCGAGCCGCCCGCGGTGACCGCGGAGCCCCCGGCCGCAGAGCCCGACGCCGTGGCCGCAGAGGCCACCGCGGCACGCGCCCAGAAGCAGGAATCGTCCAGCGATGTCGAGCCGGCGGCGCCGGCTGCGCGCTCGGCCGCGGCCGATGAGCCCGCCGGGCTGCCGGCCGAGGAACTCCCGGTCGCCTCCGAGGGGGACTTCGGCTCGGTCATCGAAATCGCTCAGCGCGCGCTCGACGTGGAGCCCACGGGCTACTTCGGTCCCAAGACGAAGGCTGCTGTTGCGGAGTATCAGCAGGCAATCGGCCTGCCCGCGACGGGCCAGATTGCGACGTTCACCTGGTCGGCTCTCGGCGAGGAGACCGTCCAGGCTGCCCTCGACGCAGCCGGGTCAGCGGACGGCTTCGTCGACGGTGAGCCCGCACCCATCCAGGAGACCCCGCAGGCCCAGCCCGAGCAGGAGTCGGCGTCGGAGGCTTCGACGCAGGCGCGCAATACCAACGCTAAGCCCCCCGTGCTGGAGGAGACCGACAGCGGGGAGTCCGTCGCGGTCATCCAGCGTGCCCTGGGCGTCAAGCCGGCGACGGGCTACTTCGGCCCGCTCACGGCCAAGGCGGTGCGCCAGTTCCAGGCCGACAACGGCATCCCCACGACTGGCGTCATCGCTACCTATACCTGGGGCGCGCTCGGCAAGGAGATCGCCGGCCGCGCGGCCGATGCCCACGCGGCGTACGGCACCGTCTTCGGCCCCGGAGTGAAGGACAGCTCCGGCAGCAACGGCGGCAACGGCAACGGCGGCAACGGCAACGGCGGCAACGGCAACGGCGGCAACAGCAGCGGCGGCGCCGGTGGCAATGGCAACCTCTTCTGCCCCGTGAAGAACTTCTACTACGGCGATGGCCTCGGTGCCCCGCGGCCGGGTGGTCGCACGCACGCGGGCCTGGACCTCATGGGCAAGCGCGGTGAGCCGGTCTACGCCATCGACTCGGGCACGGTGACGCGCTCGGGATACCAGAGCAACGGGTCGCTCATCCTCGACATCACTGGGTCTCGAGGCATGTACTTCTACGGCCACTTCGACAAGATCCTTTTTGGTTACGGCGACAAGGTGCAGGCCGGCGACCTCATCGGCTACATGGGCGACACCGGCTCACCCGGAGCCGTCCACCTGCACCTCGAGGTGCGACCCAACGGTTGGTCGGGCGGCTATGAGGATCCGGTGCCGCTGATCAAGTCCCTATGCGGCTGAGGATCAGGCGCGACAACAGGCCAGCGGCTGAGGATCAAGCGCGACAACAGGCCAGCGGCTGAGGATCAGGCGCAGGACGTATCGAGTGAAGGCGGCCTTACCGTGTCAGCACGGTAAGGCCGCTTTCGTTGCTATCCGTAGTAGCACGGGACTTTGGCCCGTGGGCCTAAGAGAGTGGTCACACGGTGGGCAACGTCGTGTCCGCGTCTCTAGTTCCCTCAGCATGCGACCCACCCATCTCATCGCTTCGGTCTCCGCCGCGCTCGTCACGGCGGCTTCGCTCACGGTGCCCTCGGTGGCTCTGGCCGCCGAGCGCGCATCACGGTGGACTCACCGTTCATCGGCAAGGTGGGCTTCACCGAGAGCTGGTGATGGCCTGACCGGCTAGTCGTGCCAGGGCGCGCTCGCTCCGAAGGGGGTGAGCGTGCCCTGGTCCGTAGGGACCTCCGTCGTCGCGATGACATAGCTGAGGTAGATCCACACAACGATACCGACTGCGGCCGAGAGGATGATCCACAGTCGTGCGCGGGCGGCGTTCATCCGAGCGGTCTGCAGGTCCCCAGAGTTCTTGGCGGAGTTCGCCTTGATCGCGAAGACCAGCGCTGGGATCGCCAGTGGCCACGCGCAGCACAGCAGGGCGATGATCGAGGGGATGACGTAGTTGGGGACGCTGACTGCTTCACCGGGAGCCGGGGCCGCCGGATAGGCGGGCGGCGGCTCGACGGCTCCCGGCTTCAGCCGTGTCTCCTTGGTCCATGAGTCCCCGGTCCAGTAGCGCTGCAGGTGGTCGGTGAACGGGTCGTCGTACCACCCGGCGGGCATGGGTGGGGGCGTGGTCACGACGGCAGCCTAGGAGAACAGCGCGCTGTAGCCGTTGAGGGCCGGCTGGCCCCCGAGGTGGGCGAAGAGCACCGTCGAGGTGGGATCGATCTCGCGGGTCTCGACCACGTGGATGAGCGCCGCCATGGACTTGCCCTCGTAGACCGGGTCGGTGACCATCCCCTCGGTGCGCGCCGCACGCTTCATGGCCGCGATCGTCGTCTCGTCGGGGATGCCGTAGATGCCGGCGTGGAATCTCTCGTCCAGCTCGATGTCAGCCTCGGTGATCGGGCGCGTGAGCCCTATCTTGCGCGCGGTGTCATCGGCGATGCGCGCGATCTGCGCCTTGGTCGCCTCCGGCTTGGCGGACCCGTCGACACCGAGGATGCGTCGCGGGCGTGCACCCTCCTGCTCGAGTACGGCGAACCCCGCGACCATGCCGGCCTGCGTCGAGCCAGTGACGGAGTTGACGATGATGGTGTCGAAGAAGACACCGAGCTCGGCCTCCTGCTCGGCGAGCTCATAGGCCCAGCGCGCGAAGCCCATGCCGCCCAGCGGGTGGTCCGATGCCCCCGCGGGGATGGCGTAGGGCTTGCCCCCCGAGGCCTCGATCTCGGCGATGGCCTGCTCCCAGCTCTCCTTGAAGCCGATGCCGAAGCCCGCTTTGACCAGGCGTACGTCGGCCCCCGCGAGACGGCTGATGAGGATGTTGCCGACCTTGTCGTAGACCGAGTCGGGCCAGTCGACCCAGCTCTCCTGAATAAGCACGCACTTCAGGCCCGCGCGCGCGGCCACCGCCGCCACCTGGCGCGTGTGGTTGGACTGCACGCCGCCGATCGACACGAGCGTGTCGCAGCCCTGCGCGAGTGCATCGGCGACGAGGTATTCGAGCTTGCGCGTCTTGTTGCCCCCGTAGGCAATGCCGGAGTTGCAGTCCTCGCGCTTGGCCCAGACCGAGGCACCCCCCAGGTCGGCCGTGAGCCGCTCGAGCGGGTGGACCGGCGAGGGGCCGAAGAGCAGGGGGTAGGCCGGGTAGTCGAGCAGGCTGGGCATCGTGCTCCTGGGTGTGCGGGCGATTTGTCGCATGCTTGTCGTGAGGACCCTACCCACCGCGGCGATGACCTAGGGTCGGGGCATGTCGCTCGTGCTGGCCGCGAAGCGCGTCGTCGACGCCGACGGCGAGCGCCCCGACGCGTGGGTGCGCGTGGACGGCGACACGATCGTTGAGGTGGGCGCAGGGACGGCGCCGACCGGTGCTGTGCGGGCCGACGTACTCCTGCCGGGCTTCGTCGACCTGCACTGCCACGGAGGAGGCGGGGCGTCCTTCACCTCCGCTGACCCAGACCAGATCGCTCGAGCCGCCACCACGCATCGGGCCCATGGCACGACGACCATGCACGCGAGCCTGGTCTCCGCGGACTACGACGACCTGATCGCGCAGATCCGCGCGCTCATCCCCTTCGTCGACGACGGCACCCTGAGGGGCATCCACCTCGAGGGGCCGTGGATCTCGCCGTCCTACTGCGGGGCTCACGACCCACTCACCCTGCGCAATCCGGATCCCGGCGACGTCGCCCGCGTCCTCGACGCCGGGGAGGGGCGCATCGGCATGGTCACGCTGGCCCCCGAGTTGCCCGGTGCGCTTGAGGCCGTGCGCTCGATCGTCGATGCGGGGGCCATCGCCGCCATCGGACACACGGCGGCCGATGGCGATGCCGCGCGGGCGGCTGTCGACGCCGGGGCGACCGTCGCCACACACCTCTTCAACGCCATGCCACCCCTGCTGCACCGCGATGCGGGACCCGTGGGGGTGCTGCTGGCCGACTCCCGCGTGACCTGCGAGGTGATCGGCGACGGCGTACATCTGGAACCCGACGTGGTCGCCCTTGCGCTGTCGGCCGCGCACGGCCGCGGAGCGCTCATCACCGACGCGATGTCGGCCGCGGGTGCCGGCGACGGTGACTATCGCATCGGTCCGTTGGAGGTCGTGGTGCGCGATGGCGTGGCCCGCCTGCGCGATGGTGGCAGCTTGGCCGGGAGCACGCTGCTCATGGATTCGGCGGTGCGCCGGGCGGTGCGCCTCGCGGGGCGGTCGCTCGATGAAGCGAGCACGGCCGCGTCGCTCGTCCCCGCCCGCGCCATGGGCCTGGCCGATCGTGGCCGGCTGGCCGTGGGGCAGCGCGCCGATGTCGTGGCGCTCGACGAGGATCTGCGGGTGATGCGCGTCCTGCGCGGCGGTGAGTGGGCTTAGACCAGCCTCGGCGCCGCTCATCCGGTCGAGTGTGCAGTTGCGTGCACGGAACTCGCCGATTTCGTGCACGCAACTGCACACTCGGCGGAGTGGGGGTTGTAGGACGCTGCGCAGCGCCCCACATCGGGCCCGCATGTGCGCACTCGGCGAGGGACACGCGGTGGCTAGAGGGTCTCGGTGACCTTGCGCAGGCCGCGTGGCGCGTCGGGGTCGTATCCGCGGGCGATCGCCATCGCGTAGGCGAGTTGCTGCAGCGGCATGATCTGCAGGATGGGCGCGAGGTCCTCGCCCGTCTCGGGCAGCGGGATGGCAGCGGCGGCGCGGGGTGCACGCTCCACATCGCCCTCGAC
>Ga0169931_10000965_pt1 | contig 47747 bp, 39 predicted proteins | sample Kivu_15m_20L_FD_129675 | JGI IMG/M metagenome (GOLD analysis project Ga0169931, IMG submission 129675) | Freshwater microbial communities from Lake Kivu, Western Province, Rwanda to study Microbial Dark Matter (Phase II) - Kivu_15m_20L... | ecosystem: Environmental > Aquatic > Freshwater > Lake...
AGACCAGTTTGGCCTGACCTGTGGGCTTCAGCAATGCATCGATCAGCAGCTGGCTGGCACCCGGGCCGACAGGCATATTTCCCTTCGCGGGAATTCGTTCCTGACACGCATCCACGAAAAACAGCCGATGGCCGGCTTTTGAGCTGGTCATGTAGGTTTCCAGATCATCGACGGGAACAGCGGTGGCCCGCAACAGTTTTCTGAACCCGTCCTGCGGCATCACGTAGGCGATTTTGTCTTCATTGAAACCGTGGGAACTGAACGCACAGACCAGCAGTTCAGAATTGACCGTGGCAATTGCCGCGAGTTCAACGAAGGTGTTGATAATTTCATTGCGATCCGCCGGGCTGAACCGGACACCAAGCTGCTGCAGCAACTGCTGGTGCTGTTGAATCACGGCGGCTTTTTCGGCGGGTTTGCCGCTGATCAGCACGACGCAGTTTTCGGGGGGAATGAGTTTCAGTTCGACGACGAACAGGAAAGCAAGTTCGATGGCATCGTGGACCGCGAAATTCAGGGCGTCGATGCCGCTGTCTTTGGTGAAGTCATTCACGCCGACAAACAGGCCCGCATTCCCGCTGGGGGCGACGGTCGTGAGTGGCTGCAGTGCGTTGCGGCCGGTCGGCCTGACATTGATGGCCCTGATGTCCTGCTGTGCCTGGGCACTGACGGCGGCGGCGAAGCAGAAAAGTGCGAGAATACCAGATTTGCAGTGCATGATTTGAATCCGCATCACGGTGTGCAGGATGAACGCCGTACCCTGGATGATAGCGTGGGACTGGATGGAATCTTCCCGAAAAAAGTGGGGAAAAGGGGAAAAATGTGCGGTGCTGCGCGATGGCCGGTGGCGGGGGCGTTTGCCGGGCCGTTTGCCGGGGCGTTTGCCGGGCCGTTTGCCCGCAGGCTGCCGCCATGCGGCTGGGATTTCGGTTGGGCCCAGCGGTTGGGCCCAGCGGTTGGGCGGGAGCCCCCGGCGATGTTTCGCACCGAAGGTGCGCGCGCTGGTGAGCGCCTCATTCGGGTGCATGGTACTTTTGCGGTTTTCATCGACTCAGAGCTCAGCTACCGTATCCGCAACTGTCTGATCAGGACTGCAGCTTTCAGGAGCCTTCTGTGGCGAACACAAACCGTTTATCAGTCATTCTGCTGTTTTGGATGATTTTGTCGGGCAATTCTGTGGTGGCCGTTGCCGACGACGTGCGCGTCGGGATCCTTGGAATCGACAATTTCGGTTCAGTGGCATACACAGAGTTTTTGAACCGCCCTCGTGCTGAAGGTGATTTTGCCGGTGTTCAGGTTGTGGCTGCGTATCCTGTCGTCAGTCCGGATTACCCGGACAGCGAAAAACTGCAGAACCAGTGGAAGCAGCAGCTGTTGAACATGTATCAAAGTCCGAAGGATCCACTGGACGCCGTGCCACCGATCGAAATGGTGGGATCAGTCGAGGAGCTGCTGTCAAAATGTGACTGCGTGATGATTTTCAGTCTGGACGGTCGGCTGCATCCTGAGCAGGCAGCAGCGGTGCTGAGAGCTGGCAAGCGACTGTTCATCGGGCGTCCGCTGGCGGCATCATCAGAGGATGCCGTGCGGATCTTCCAGACAGCTGCTGAAACGAAAACGCCGTGCTGGAGCAGTTCGCAGCATCGGTACAGCGCCGGCTTCAGCGGCATGCGAAATCATCCGGAGGTGGGTAAGGTCATCGGCTGCGATGTCTACGGCGGATGGACCGTGGATGCTCCTGATGCCGACCGGTTTACTCGCCCGCTGCACAGCATCGAAACTTTGTACGCAATCATGGGCCCCGGTGTTGTCTCAGTCAGCAGTACCGGTACGCCCACAGCGGAGTTGATTACGGCGGTCTGGGGCGATGGACGCGTGGGAAGCTATCGGGGGATCAAGACGGGTGCCGTGAAGTACAGTGCGACGGTTTTTGGTGAGTCCGGAGTGTCCACGGCCGGTATCTACGGACACGGTGTGCCTGTCAAGGGAGTGGTGCCGACAGACGATCGCTACGTGGGCTACGAGGGCCTCGCTGTGGAGATCGCGCGTTTCTTCAAAGGCGGTCCTGTGCCGGTCACACCGCAGGAAACTCTGGAGATCTTTGCCCTGCTGCAGGCAGCGGAAATGAGCCGCGCTCAGCAGGGGGCTGTGGTTCGGCTGCCCGACCTGACAAAGCAGCTGGCTCAGGAACCATGACACTGCCTGAAATGGCCGTGGTTGAGATGCATGGCACCTTTGCGGATTCCTGTTTCCTGAATGCTTCCACTCACAAAAACCGCCTCCTGCGGTCGCTGGCAGTGCTTTATCATCGCTCTGTCGATATCCTCCGACGTCGTCTCAGGCGTTTTCCTTCTCCAGCCGCGGGGGCCGTCGCATGGCCGATCTTCGATTCCTGACAGTGATCATTTGCTGCGTTCCGAACTTTTTAGAGTGTGCGGCTGCGGCGGATCCGCAGCGTCCGAATGTGCTGCTGATTTGTGTCGATGATCTTAAACCGGTGCTCGGATGTTACGGAGACAGGCAGGCTCGAACGCCCTCACTGGATCGACTGGCCGCCGACGGGGTGTTGTTTCAGAGGGCTTACTGCAATCAGGCCGTTTGTTCTCCTTCCCGCAACGCGCTGCTGACCAGCCTGCGGCCGCAGACGCTTGGTGTTTACGATCTGCCCACAAATTTCCGTCGGGCTGCTCCGGATGCGGTGACGCTGGGACAGCATTTTCGCAGACACGGATATCACACGGAGAGCCTCGGGAAAATCTTCCACGTGGGTCATGGAAATCAGGACGACGCTCAGTCCTGGAGCGTTCCCTCATGGCGTCCCAAAGGTTCCGCGTATGCAAAGTCGGAAAATTCTGCGGACGAGCTGACTTCTTCGGCTCGAAAGTCCTCCAAAGGCGGGGGCAGGAAGAAGGGTCAATCGACTGGCAACGACGCAAAAGGTGCGGCGTGGGAATCGGCCGACGTTTCTGACAGCGAGTACTCCGACGGCAGGATCGCGGACGAGGCGATTCTGCGACTTCAGGCGGCACAGAAGCGGGGTACTCCGTTTCTGCTGGCCGTGGGATTCCTCAAGCCTCATCTGCCTTTCGTCGCTCCCCGGAAATACTGGGATCTCTACGCGCCTGAACAACTGCCAATCGCCGCCATTCAGACTCCCCCGGACGGCGCTCCTTCATGGGCTCCGCAGTTTGGCGGCGAGCTGCGAAATTATCGCGGCATTCCCCGCGAAGGGACTCTGCCGACAGAACTCCAGAGAACGCTGATTCACGGCTACTACGCGGCGATGAGCTACATGGACGCTCAGGCCGGACGCGTTCTGGCTGAACTGGAACGACTGCAGCTGGCCACGAACACCATCGTGGTACTCTGGGGAGACCATGGCTGGCATTTGGGTGATCACGGTATGTGGTGCAAGCATACCAATTATGAGCAGGCTGCGCGGATTCCCTTGATTGTCAGGCTTCCCGACAGCGGTGCTGGAGCCGGTTCAAAAACGCAGGCGATCGTGGAATCGGTTGATATCTACCCGTCGCTGGCTGAACTTGCAGGAATTCCGGCTCCCGAGGGGGTCGATGGCAGCAGTTTCGCAGCGGTGGTTAAAAACCCCGCGACCAGCCATCGCGACCACGCAATCCACGTGTATCCAAGGTCGGGTCAGGGCGGAAGAGCGTTGCTGGGCCGTGCCATTCGCACTGCAACTCACCGCCTCGTCGAGTGGAAGACGCCTGGGCAGTCAGCAGACACTGCAGTGATCGAACTGTATGACTATTCCGCAGACCCGCTGGAGAAGAAAAATGCCGCACCGGAGCAACCGGAGACGGTGAAACTTATGCGGCAGATTCTTGACCAGCACCCGGAGGCAAAGCCACAGTACAGGGAGTCACCCTGAGAGCCTGGCGGGCGGCAGCGCAGGAAAGACACAAACGGCACATCAGCACAGTGCGGCAGTCCGTTGACCGCCTATGGCTTGACTCCCACATAGACCGTAGCGATCCCACCGGTGAGCGGGTGATAGGATGTGTTCACAAGCCCTGCTTGTTCCATCAGCGTGGTGAGTTGCGGGCCGCAGGGGAATTCGGCGACAGACTGTGGCAGGTATTCGTAGGCTGCCTGTCTGTTTTTCACCAGCAGCTGTCCCAGCTTCGGCAGGATTCTGCGAAAATACCACTGGTAGGTCCGGCTGAGAAGTCGGTTTCCGGGCAGGGAAAATTCGAGTACGAGCACGCGACCGCCGGGGCGGCACACCCGCGCCATCTCGCGCAGACCACCAAGGGTGCTGGAGACGTTTCTCAGGCCGAATGCCACGGATACGACCTGGAACTGATTGTCGGGAAACGGCAGTGACAGCGTGTCTGCTTCCAGAAACACGACATCCCTGTCACCCTGCTTGCGGCGTGCCAGCTGCAGCATGCCGTGAGTGAAGTCGGTCGCGAAGACGCGGCAATCTGCCGGAACCCGTTTGCGGAAGGCGAATGCCAGGTCACCGGTGCCGGTGCACACGTCGAGCACCGGGGCCTGCCCGGTCGCTCCGGCCAGCCGCACGGCCCGCCAGCGCCAGTAGACGTCGGTCCCCAGAGAAAGGAAGTGATTCATGAAATCATAACGGCCGGCGATTTCATTGAACATCTGCCGAATGCGAGCCCCGTTTTTGTCTACCGGCATTTGAATTGACTCCAGTTGTCCCCGTGAACGCCCAGTGACCGTGGCCAGCAGGCGACAGTGCCCCTATAGAAAGTTATTGAACCGCTGCACCGTTCTGGAGTTAACGGCACGGGGCCGTGCGGGTTTCCGGACCAGAACTGAGCTGGAGCACTGCCCTCGGGTGACTAGTGCAGAACCTTGAGCAGTTTCAGGAATTCACGACAGAAAGCCGGGTGAGCGGGCCAGGCGGGAGCAGTGACCAGGTTGCCATCGACACAGGCCGCATCCAGGGGCACTTGTGAGTAGCGGCCTCCGGCGAGCTGAATTTCGGGGCTGCAGGCGGGATAACAGGTGCACGTCCGATTCTGCAGAATTCCTGCGGCTGAGAGCACCTGAATACCGTGGCAAATCGCGGCAATCGGCTTTGCGGCCGCATTGAAGTCTCTGACCAGCTGCAGCACGCGCGGGTTCAGCCGCAGGTATTCGGGAGCCCGGCCGCCGGGAATCAGCAGACCATCATAAGCTGACTCGATGGCGGTGTCGAAACCGGCGTTCAATGTAAAACTGTGGCCGGGTTTTTCGCTGTATGTCTGGTCGCCTTCAAAGTCATGCACGGCAGTGCGCACGCGGTCGCCAGCCTGTCTGCCCGGACAGACGGCATCGACGTGTACGCCAACGGTCTGCAGCGTCTGAAAAGGAACCATGATTTCGTAGTCTTCGACGAAATCGCCGGCCAGCAGCAGCACGCGGGGAGCGGTCATTGGTGTCTTTCAGTTGGATGCGGCGGGTGACTGGATGACGGACAGGAAGTTTCGGGCCTGAACACGCACGTCGGCCATCAACAGTTCGGATTCTGCCAGCTTCTGCACGGCGGCTTTGATTTCTGACTGCTGGTCTGCAGTGACCTGAGTCCAGAGATCGCGGGCAGCACGCAGGCAGTTGCGAGCCAGTGCGGGCTGCTCGGCCTTGAGATTTGCGGCCGCCAGCAGGGCTTCGGTTTCGGCTGCGGACCCGGGTGCGGGCGAATCAGTCTGCGGAGGTTGTGGCTGTGTGAGCCCAGCGAGCATTTCGAGGATGACAGGTATGGCGGCGGTGTCGCCATTACGGGCAAGTCCGAGTGCAGCATTGGCTCGTGCCTGCCGGTTACTGTCACCAAGCATGGACCGGAGCTGCCTGAGTGCATCGGGGCCGCTGACGTTGGCGAGAGCGTAGGCGGCAATGTGCCGCACGACCGCTTCTTCATCCTGAGCGGCAACGCGGAGCAGTCTGAGGACTTCAGGGCTGTTGATTGTTGGTTGATCGAGGGGTTTGCGGGGCGCCGGCGGTTCGTCGTTGTCGCTTTCCGGCTGGAAACCCATGGCTTTGTCGAAATGCCGGCCACTGATGACAGCCACTGCCATCAGGCCGCTTTTACGAACATCCGGTGAGCGTTCAGGGGCAAGACATTCGGAAAGCACGGGCAGAGTCAGTTCGTCGGCTTCCAGTCCTCCCAGGGCGCGGGCAAGGAATTCCTGCTGCATGATGGTTTCGGGAGTGGTTGAAGCGGATGCGAGCGATTCTTTGAGCAGTTCGGACAGGGCACGGGCGACGGCCGGGTTGACCGAGAGAGGTTCGGTTTCGGATGGTGGCGCGAGGCGTTCGTTGTGCAGGAGCTGTGCGAGTTCCTGGGCCGCTCGCCACCTGCGATGTTCATTTCCCCCTCCCAGTTCAGCCACCAGCTGCTGCCAGTCGCTGCCGGAGTCGGCCAGCTTGCCAAACAAGGCCCACACGGAGACCACGCCGAGCACGATCAACGCAGGGATGACGAACAGCTGCACGATAAAACCGGCAGAAGGAGGTGTCACCGGGGGCAGTTCGTCTGCGCCGGAACGCTGTCCCTGAACTGAACCGGGTGGAGTGCCTGGAACCGAAGTTGTCATAGATGGTTCTTTGAGAATTGAAGCCTGAAATAGGTCTGACCGAGGATTTTAGACGCAAGTCCGCGGGTTGAAATGCTCAGCGAGGGCGGAATTTCGGAGAAAATCGTGTTCTGTCAGCAGTGCTCTGCCAGTGCCATGCACCCACGACCGCCACGCGGCTGTGTCAGCGGTTGGGCGGAAGCCCCCGGCTGTGTTTCGCACCGAAGGTGCGCGCGCTGCCGAGGGCGTTGGCGGGGCGTTTGCCCGCAGGCTGCCGCCATGCGGCTGTGCCAGCGGTTGGGCGGAAGCCCCCGGCTGTGTTTCGCACCGAAGGTGCGCGCGCTGCCGAGGGCGTTGGTGGGGCGTTGGCGGGGCGTTTGCCCGCAGGCTGCCGCCATGCGGCTGTGTCAGCGGTTGGGCGGGAGCCCCCGGCTGCGTTTCGCACCGAAGGTGCGCGCGCTGGTGAGGGCGTTGGTGGGGCGTAGGCAGGGGCGTTTGCCCGCAGGCTGCCGCCATGCGGCTGTGTCAGCGGTTGGGCGGAAGCCCCCGGCTGCGTTTCGCACCGAAGGTGCGCGCGCTGGTGAGGGCGTTGGCGGGGCGGGGGCATGGCCGTTTGCCCGCAGGCTGCCGCCCAATGGCGTTGACTTTCTGGCAGAAAGAGAATCTCGCTCCCATCTCCCCGGACCGGGGAGAGGGGTCGGGGGTGAGGGGTGAAACGCGCCTGCCACGCGCAGCACGGACAGTGCAGAAGGATGCTGGATTCACAGCGTCCCTCAAAGTTTGACAAGGGGGCTGGCAATGTTCTTTGACCCCTCACCCCCGTCCCCTCTCCCCTCGAAGGGGAGAGGGGGGATTGAGGGCGATTTTCGCCCGGAAGCAGAGAACTTCAAGGCCATTGGGCTGCCGCCATGCGGCTGTGCCAGCGGTTGAATTTTTCTTCAGGTGCCATGCACCTGAAGGCCGTGCCCAGGCTCGTCTCTGCGACGGTCCGTGTGGGTGTAGGCGACGACGGGGTGAGGGAAAATTGCCGCCGCGGTGCACAGAAATTCCTCGTCCTCCCAGCCACGCAGCGGGCAATCAAAGGAACTGGAACGACAAGGTCGGCGCAATCGATCGGGTGACGGTTGGTTGGGGCCATTCCGGTCTCATGCCGATCCGGTTGGCTTCGCAGTTTCTTCCGAGCGGGACTCCTGCTAAACTCTGGTACATTCTCATTTCGACCGCACTGCAGGTCACCTTCGGCTGCCCGCAGAAACCCACTCCGCCATCACTTTCGACACGCTTCCCCATGGATATTCTTGCTGCATTCGCTGAATTTGAATCGTCGGCACTTGCCGCCATCGCTGCGGCTACGGACGCAGCCGGCATCGAAAAAGTCCGCATCGAGTTTCTTGGACAGAAAAACGGCCGCATTCGCGACCTGCAGAAACTGGTCGGCAGTGCTGCACCGGCGGACAAGCCTGCCGTTGGCAAGCGATTTAACGAGGTGCGCACGACGGTTTCTGAGCAGCTGGAGGTGCGTCAGCAACAGCTGGTTGCTCAGGCGTCAAAAGCGGCCTCCGATTTCGATGTCACGCTTCCCGGCGACCGCCCGCGTCTCGGCAGACTGCATCCCATCACTCAGGTGATCGCAGAATTCCGGGAGCTTATGGGGCGTTTCGGATTCACGGTGGTGGATGGTCCGGAGATTGAAGATGAGCGGCACAACTTTGAGGCGTTGAACATTCCCGAGGACCATCCGGCTCGCGATCCGCTGGACAATTTCTACATTGCCTGTGCCAGTGCCACTCACGGCGGTCCTGTGCTGCTCCGCAGTCAGACATCCACGGTGCAGATTCGGACGATGGAAAAAGTCGCCCCTCCCGTACGAATCGTATCTCTGGGACGGGTTTACCGTCCGGACACGATTGACGCGACACACTCATGCATGTTTCATCAGATGGAAGGTTTGCTGGTTGACCGCAACGTCAGCATGGCACAGCTGAAAACGGTGCTCAGCCAGTTTGCCCGCAGCTTTCTGGGACCGGGTGTTGAAATCCGTTTTCGACCGTCGTTTTTCCCATTCACCGAACCTTCTGTCGAAGTGGACATGAAGTGGGGTGACTCCTGGATGGAAATCGGCGGCGCCGGAATGGTTGACCCTGCGGTCTTCGAGGCCGTCGGTTACGACCCGGAAATCTATACGGGATTTGCGTTTGGACTGGGGATCGAGCGATTCTGCATGAAGCATTTCGCTGTGGACGACATCCGTCGTTTTTATGAAAACGATCTGCGGTTTCTCTCCCAGTTCTGACCAATCTGACTGATGTGACTGATCAGACTGATGCCAATCGAATCGTTGCAGGTTGCCGGTCGTCCATTTGAGCTGCAGCTGCCCGATCCGGAGCGGATGCTGGACGATGCCATCGCCGGAGAAGCGGCGGGCAGTTCCGGCTGGGATCCGTACTGGGGTCTGCTTTGGGCTGCAGCACCGCTGACCGCAGGACTCCTGCTGCAGGCAGCTCCGCGATGCCGCCGCGCCCTGGAACTGGGGTGCGGGGCAGGGCTCACAGGAATTGCCGCGCTGGCTGCCGGCCTGGTCGTGACGTTCTCCGATCAGTCGTCTGCAGCAGTGCAGCTGGCGCAGGGCAATGCGGCACGCAATGGATTTCCGGACGCACCGGGACTGATTTTTGGATGGGAGCAGCCGCCAGCGGAAACGGGGACCTGGGATTTTCTTTTCGGCAGCGATATTCTTTACGATCGCAGCGCTCATCGTCCGCTGCTCGTGACGCTGCAGCAGCTGCTGGCGCCTGGTGGAATAGTCTGGATTGGGGACGCAGGACGGGCGAACGCGGCGGTGTTTGCGGAATGTGCCACGGCAGTGGGTTGGAGCGTTCGACTGTACGATCAGCGTCTGCTTCCCGTCCGCGGTTTTGAACAGCTGCAGTTTCGCCTGCTGGTTCTGGAACGTTCCTTCTGAATCAACTGAGCGATCAGATCAGCAGATCCTTGGCAGTGGTGCTCCAGCAGGTTCATCGAGCGGCCGTGGGCGGCCTGCTCCGCGCTGCACGAGCACGGGGCTGAGGCTTCTTGGGCGGACGACTCCAACGACGGCAGCTCTCGAGAAATCAGATAGATCCCGGAGTGCCTGAAGGGCGTTCGCAGCGGCATCGCGGCTCACCACGGCCGCCAGCGTTCCCTCGTTGGGAAGGTGCAGCGGGTCCAGTCCCAGCAATTCGGCAGCGCCGCGAACAGCCGGACTCACAGGAATCCTGGCTTCATCCAGTTCAAACGCCAGTGGTGTCTCCGTGGCCCATTCATGCAGTACAGCAGCCACACCACCTCGAGTACAGTCGCGCATGCAGCGCAGCTGTTCACCAGCGGTCGCCTGCAGGGCTGCAGCTGCCGGAACAAGACTTCCACAATCACTCTTCAGGTCTGACTGCAGCTGGCCCCGAGCTGCCAGCACTGCCACACCATGGCGTCCGATATCACCGGAAAGGATCAGGCAGTCGCCATCCTGGATACTGGCGGGCCCCGGCGGCACAGGTGGCTGCAGTTCCCCGATTCCGCTGGTGATCATGAAGATGCGGTCGGCTGCACCTCTGGGAACAACTTTGGTGTCACCTGTGACAATTCGTACACCACAGGTTCGAGCAGTGATTGCGGCGCTGTCGAGGAGTCTTCCGAGCTCTTCAGTGGAGAAGCCCTCTTCGAGGATGAGTGCCAGACTGATCCAGCGGGGCAGGGCTCCTGCTACGGCCAGATCGTTGACTGTACCGAAGATCGCCAATGAACCAAGGTCACCACCGGAGAACTGCAGTGGTGTGAGAGTGTGAGCATCTGTGCAGAAGGCAAGAGGAGTTGCCCCGCTGACAAGTTCGGCTGCATCCTGCAGCCGTGGTGGCGCATGAGCATCGCTGCCGAGAGACTCGGCAGAGGTCGAGTCGAGCCGTGGCAGGATGAAATTTCGGAGCAGCTGGCGAGAGAGCCGGGCGCCTTCTCCGTGTGCCAGCGCGATGCGGTCGGGGAAAGCTGCTGCGGGAACCGGGCAGGCCCAGTTGAAGGTCATCGTGATCCTGCTTTCGATTCGGGTGCGGCGGCCGGGCCAACGAGTGCACCGCGGGACACCGTGACCGCTTTGCCGCTCAGCCGCACCCGATCCTGCTGCAGTTCCATCTTCACGTGTCCGCCCCGCTTTGATGCCTGAAAGCCGAAGAGCGTTGATCGGCCGAACTGTGGAGCCCAGTAAACAGCCAGTGCACAGTGAGCTGACCCTGTGACTGGATCCTCGGGGACACCGCTGGCGGGGGCGAAAAAGCGAGACAAAAAATCATGGTCGGCTGAGTCACCGAGTGCGGTGACGATGACGCCGCGGACCGGCAGGGCGGCGAGGGCTGAAAAGTTGGGCTGAAGGCGTCGAACGGCCGCGGCGATCGGGAGCCGCACCAGCAAATCGAAGCGAGTTTGTCCACAGAATTCGATGTCCGATTTGCTGATTCCCAGCGATTCCGGGAGACCATCCGGAATGGCGGTGGGGGTCGTGGTGAGGGCGGGGAAATCGAGTGTGATGCCGGAGCTGGTGGGTTCTGCGGTGAGTCGTCCGCTGCGACTTTCGAAGTTCCAGAGCCCTCCGCTGCGGGCAGCCGCCATGGACTCGGGCAACTGACCGGCTGAATGCAGTTCCTGCAGAGCATGGGCGGCAGCCAGCGTAGCGTGACCGCAGAGATCGACTTCGACCGTGGGAGTCAGCCAGCGAATTCGCAGCTTGCCATCGGCTTCCGGAATAAGAAAGGCTGTTTCAGCGAGATTCATTTCTGCCGCCACTTTCTGGAGCCATGCATCCGACCGTGGTTCGGACAGCAGACAGACGGCCGCCTGATTGCCGCGGAACGGTTCGGAGGTGAAGGCATCGACGAGATAGAGGGGGATTGAGGATTCGGCGGTGGTGGACATGGAGGAGCCTGACGTGGCGGCGGTGGTGTGCCTCGTGTGGAATGGAGTTAAGAAATCAGCGACCGGCTGACAGTGTACAGCGTACGCTTCGGCGTCTGAAATGGGTAACTCGACCGCCGACTTTTCCCGCGTTGAGCATGAATCCCGGTAACGAGTGCTGCTGTTCAGAAATCTGCTCTGCTATACTCCGCCGACTCCACTGCCTCCCTGCCTCGCATTCAAGGCGTCTGCTGAGAATCTCAATGCACAATGACGGAACATCCGTTTCTCCAGCTCCCTCGGCTCCGTTTCGGGCTGCGGCTGTTGCTTCCCGAGCCGAGCCACCGCGAGCGGCGGCAGCGGCGACAGCTGTCTGCGCGGTTTTCGGAATCGCGGCTGCTGTGCTGCATTTCCGTGGCCTGTCAGCGCCCCATCCCTGGTTCCTTGCGAGTGCGATCGCGGCCTGCATAGCTGGGGGAGGAATCCCGCTGCGGAATGCGATTGTGGCACTTCGTGATCGAGCGTTGAATGTGGATGTGCTGATGATTGTCGCAGCCGCGGGTGCTGCCGGGATCGGTGAATGGCTCGAAGCAATCGTGCTGCTGTTTCTCTTTTCACTCAGCGGAACGCTTGAGGCATTTGCGATGTATCGCACCACTCGATCCATCGAATCGCTGATTCAGCTGCGGCCACTGGAGGCCACGCGTGTTGACGGTGCCACGGAACAGCTTGTGCCGGTCACAACGCTCAGCCCGGGTGACGTGCTTCGAGTGCGACCGGGGGAACGGTTCCCTGTAGACGGTGTGATCGAGGAGGGTGAGACGTGGGCGGACGAGTCGATGCTGACGGGTGAGAGCGAGCCGGTGGTACGGGGGCTGGGGGCAATGGTGTTTGCTGGCACCATCAACGGCTCGGGGAGTGTTCTGGTCCGTATGACGCGGGGTGTCGCCGATACAACTCTGGAGCGCATCGTTCACATGGTTCAGGAAGCCCAGTCGCGGCGGACTCCATCGCAGCGATTTGTGGAATCGTGGCAGCAGCCGTATGTGATTGGAGTGCTTACGGCCGCGCTGCTGGTACTGCTGGGCGCGCGTCTGCTCCACGGTGATACCTGGCCTGATTCGCTGTACCACGCCATGGTGCTGCTGGTGGCTGCTTCTCCATGTGCGGTGGTTGTGGGTTCTCCTGCGGTGTTGTTATCAGCGATCGCGCGGGCCGGTCGTCAGGGAGTGCTCTTCAAGGGTGGCCTGCATCTGGAGAATCTGGGGAAGGTGGAAGTGCTGGCCTTCGACAAAACCGGCACAGTGACACTGGGGCGACCAGCCGTGATGGAAGTCTGGGCACCGCCGGGAGCGGACGTGAATCGTCTGCTGAGTCTGGCGTGCGCGGTGGAGCATCGCAGCGAGCATCCGCTGAAGGCGCCCGTGCTGGCGGAAGGCGAGCGTCGCGGTCTGCGTGGCATTGACACGCCGCTGGTGGAGTTTCACAGTCACACAGGTCTGGGTGTGCACGCGCAGGTGGAGGGTGTCTGGGTCGGAGTCGGGCGGGAGGGATTGTTTGAAAGCCACGAGCTGCGGCTGTCTCCGGAACTTCTGGAACAAGCAGAGCGAATTCGCCTGGCCGGCTGCACAGCGCTCCTGATTCACACCAGCGAGCCGGGGTTATTTGGCGTCATTGGTGTGGCGGATCAGATTCGGCCGGAAGCCAGCCAGGCCCTGCAGGCACTCAAACGGTTCGGCCTGCGCCAACTGGTCATACTCACAGGCGACCACGAACGCGTCGCACGTGTGGTCGCGCGGAAGTTGGGGGCTGACGACGTCCGCGCGGGTCTGCTTCCGGACCAGAAGGTGGTGCAGCTGTCGCGTCTGTCCAAAGGTGGTTCAATGGTCGCGATGGTTGGCGACGGAGTCAACGACGCCCCGGCGCTTGCGGCTGCCCAGGTCGGCATTGCGATGGGTGGCGCAGGCACCGACGCGGCTCTGGAAGTGGCTGATGTGGTGCTCATGCGGGATGACCTCCGCGCACTGCCGCTGGCTGTCTGGATCAGCCGCACATCGCGTCGTCGGGTCCGTCAGAACATGACATTTGCCTTCACGATGATTGGCCTGCTGGTGCTTGGATCCTTCTTCAACCTTCCGCTTTGGCTGGGGGTTCTGGGGCATGAAGGCAGCACAGTGCTGGTGGTACTGAACGGCCTCAGAATCCTCTGGGAACCGCTCCCGGATATCGCGCGGATGGAGTGGCAGCCAAATTGACCTGTGATGAGTCAATCAATCACAGCGACGCGTCGAGTGCTCATCTTAGCCAGTGAACGGAGCCTTCAGGATGAAATGCACGACAATCAACTCAGCTGTCTTCACCGCTGTGGTGTTCGCGTGGGGCACGATGGTTTCAGCAGGTGAGCTTGTGCTGCTGGATCAGGGGCGATCGGACTACGAGATTGTGATTCCCGATCAGCAGCCTTCGCAGTCTCTGCAGGACTCGCTGCAGCAGACAGCTCGCCTGTTGCAGACGGCATTTGGTGCCTGCGGGGCTGAGGTTTTAATCGTCCGGGAATCCGAGCGCGATCTCGGGAGGCCCGCGTTGCTGCTGGGTAACACGCGTTTTGCACAGCAGCACGGCATTGACGTGACTCGTCTGCGTGACTGGAGCTACATCCTGCGGGCTGTCGGTCGCGATGTGATCCTTGCTGGCCATGACCATGCTTCGAAGGCCCCGGCAGACAATCCGCGGCGACCCAACTGGGATCGTGTTGGAACGGCAAAAGCAGTGGTGGATTTTGCGAGGCAGTTTATGGGAGTTCGATTTCTCTATCCGGAGCTCCCGGGCTACGTGCCGGTGAGCGGTGCGGCCCGTCTTGATCTGCTGAATTCGCCGGCGATTGAGTATCTGCGGCTGCCGTCCATTACGGTTCCGGATTCCCTTGACATCAGCAAAACACCGTTGCTTCGCGTCAATACGTCCCATCCGGCCGGCGGTTGTTTTTACGACCTTGCCCACAATCGTTTCCCGCGGGTGGACGAGCAGTTCGGAGGGCACACGTGGGAGCGAGCGGTGCCTGCAGAGTTGTTTGCAGAGCATCCGGAGTACTTCGCGCTGATCGATGGTCGGCGTCTGCGGCCCGAAGGGAATGCTCAGTACTGTCTCTCGAATACCGATGTGCAGGAACGAATTTACCTTGATCTGGCATCACATTTTGACAGGGGATTCGCCAGCGTTGATCTGGGACAGCCCGATGGATTTCGGGAATGTCAGTGCGAACACTGCAGGCAGCTCTACGACACCGGAAATGACTGGTCCGAGAAAATCTGGATTTTCAATCGGAATGTCGCGGAGCGGCTGCAGCAGTCCCATCCTGGTCGCCAGATCACGATGATGAGCTATATTCTGACGGCCAGTCCACCGCGAAGTTTTCAGCTTTTCCCGGACAACACCTGCATCATGCTGACGGGCACGAATGAGGAAGATATTGCACCGTGGCGTGGGGTGCAGGTACCGCGTGGATTCACCGGTTACGTCTACAACTGGTGCCCCAATCTGGGGACCCGCTATACACCAATGCGAACGCCGGGCCACATCGAACTGCAGGTGCAGAGACTGGCCGCAAACCACATCCAGTCGCTCTATCGCGACGGGCCGGGACAGCTCTACGGTCTGGAAGGCCCCGTGTATTACACGATGGGCCGGATGTTCGATGACCCACAACGCAATCACGCCGGCGATCTGATTGCTGAATTCTGCGAGGCCGCATTTCTGAACAGGAGTATCGCCTTTCACATGCGCGCGTTCTATGACGAGCTGTACCAGGCGATTGCGCTGTATTCGGATCATCTGGGAACCCGCAGCGACTTATGGACCTTTAAACCACTGCCAACGGATGTCCGTGCCCGAAAAACGGTTACCGACCCGTTCCAGCTGATCGGCTTCCTCTATTCTCCAGGGGTCCTCTTTGCCATGGAGGCACACCTCGCTCAGTCCGAAAAGCTGGCGACGGCTGCAAAGGTCAAAACGCGACTCGCACTGATCCGCACTGAATTCGAGTACCTCCGACATTTTGCTCGCGTCGTACATCTGCACCAGGCCTGGCAGATCTTCCCGGATGCCCCGTCCCTCGAGAGGCTTCTGGAGGCGATCGATGCGAGGAACACATTCATCGAAGGTCTGTTTGTGAAAGGGCATCAGCAGGAATGGAATCACGTGCTTTTTCCCTTCCCCGGGCACGACGCGAGGCATCTTCGACTGGGCTACGACGGCTATCAGGAACCCTATGCAAACACCTGCTTCAACTGGGACACGGTCGCCATGCGAAAGACGCCGATGGCGGCCGTTCGCAGACTCAACGTGGCACGAGTCGGGGTGAAACTGACTTTGGACAGTCCCGAGTGGAAAATGGTGCCCTCGCAGGAACTTACGCTGCTCCTGCCACTGCAGTCGCTGCCGCGAAAAACCACCCTGCAGATACTCTGTACCCCTGATGCCCTCCTGATCAGGACTGAATCTGAACTGGGAGAGCAGACAGAGTTTGCCGCCCGTGAACGCGATGGCAGTCTCCGCGATCAGGAGGCCATCGATGTCCTGCTTGCCCCCAAACCTGCCGAACCACTGCTCTACCGCTTTGCTCAGGGACCGGCAGCCGCATCCTCATTCGATGCACTCAACGGGGAGGTCACAAATCCGCTGGACCCGCGATTTGGCAGAGACGATCCAGACTGGAATGGCGAGTGGCAGCGGGAGGTGCACGTCGATTCTGAGACGCGTCGCTGGCAGCTGCTGCTGGTGATTCCCTTCTCGACTCTTGGTGTCGAACCACCGACGCGGGGAATTGTCTGGAAGGCAAATTTTGGTCGAACTCACGCACTCCCGCGCGGCATGACCGATCGCGCCCTCTGGTCTGCCTCGCGCAGCGACGCGTCGATGGATGATCCCGGTCAGCTGGGTGAACTGGTGTTTGAATAAGCTGTATTCAGAACTCACCTGCAGATTTCCAGTGCCTGGCAGTCGTTCAGGAAGTGACTGATGCCAGTTTCCTCCGGGAACTCGCCACTTTCGTGACAAAGCCGACCACCCCCGCGCGTTGGAATTAGTCGCAGGCGGTGTTGCAAAGTCGGCTCCTGCAGCGGAGGATGCGGTCTGCTTGCCTGGCCATGCTGCATTTTTCGGAGTGATCCCTATTCGCCGTGCGATTCCTGATTCGACTGATGCGAATTCTGTAACATCCTTGTCTGCCTGCGCAAGCCCAGGGGAACCAGAAGCGGTTTCCCGTCCGGTTTTTCGTGGCCCGGTGCACTACGGCAGGCTGCTGCTGTCCAGCCGCTATCTGCTTTCGCCACTGGCCGGTTTCACAACGTTGCCCTTTCGTCGTATCGTGCGTCGCCTTGGCGGTGTGGGACTGGCGACAACAGACCTCGTCAACGCCCGTGCGCTGCTCAACCGTGGTGAGCGGACGATGCAGATGGTGGAAACGCATGGTGAAGACCGGCCGTTTGCAGTGCAGATTTTCGGCAGCGAAGCGGACGTGATGGCCGATGCCGCACGATTTCTGGTGGAGCTGGGTGTTGACACCATCGACATCAACATGGGTTGCCCGGTGAACCGCATAGCCGGTCAGGGCGCAGGTGCCGGGATGATGTGCAACGCGGACAGTACATTAAAGCTGGCCCGCACCGTCGTTGAGGCTGTGCGTGTCCCGGTCACCATCAAGATGCGTCTGGGCTGGGATGCGGCCCATCTGACCGCCCCGTTTTTCGCTCGCGAATTCGAGCAGCTGGGGATCGCCGCTGTAGCGATCCACGGCCGAACTCGAGAGCAGGGTTTTTCGGGAACGGTGTCGCTGCCTGGCATCCGCGCGGTGGTCGAGTCGGTGCAGAGGATTCCGGTGGTTGGGAACGGTGATGTGCGAACCGTGGCCGATGCCGCGCGAATGCTTCGCGAGACTGGCTGCCACGCTGTGTCAATTGGCCGGGCGGCGCTGGCAAACCCGTGGATTTTTCGACAGCTGGCCGAGTGGGAGCAGACGGGTTCATTCCAGCCAGCCGGCACGTTTGACGAACGCCTGCAGCTGATGCTGCTGCAGTTTTCGTTTCTGGAAGAGCGTTTTCCTCCGGATCGGGCTGTGGTTCTGTTTCGCAAAATGGCTCACTGGTATCTGAAGGGCATGCGAGTTCGCCGCAAGCTCCGGGGCGATTTCCAATATGCAGCCACGGCCAGCGAACTTCGCGACTGCATCGCCCGGATTCGTGAAGAAGGGCCAGTTGACGGAAATCGCACGGGGGTATTGACAGAAACCGAAATCCCGGTTCCGAAGGGCCCTGTTGAGCAGTGGTAGGAGGGTGAACACGCTGCAGAGCTTCAAATGCGTTTCCGCAGTTCTGTCGCTGCAGTTCTTAGAACACTCCGTCAATCACGCGGCCATGGTCAAGCACTGGCAGGGGGCGACCAAACTGATCAGGGATGCGAGTCTCGTGGTCGATCCCCAGAGCCTGATAGACGGTGGCAGCAATGTCTGCGGGGCCCCAGGGTGGCGTTGTGGGCCAGGCGGCCTGTTCATCTGAAGAGCCGATCACGGTGCCTGGGCGAGTTCCACCGCCGGCGAAGAACATGGAACCGCACATGCCCCAGTGATCGCGGCCACCGGCGGAGTTGATTTTGGGGGTACGACCGAATTCGGTGAGGAATACAACGAGCGTTCGCTGGAGAAGTCCGCGTGTGCGCAGATCTTTCAGCAACGCAGCGCAGGCGCGGTCGGTGCCTGCGAGGTGGTACCCTCGCTGGCAAAGTTCAGACACGTGCGGGAAGTTCTGGCCAGCCGCGTTGTGGTTGTCCCAGAGGTTGCCGTAGTCCGGGTCGTAGCCGTAATCCACCATGACAAAACGAGCACCTGCTTCGACGAGTCGGCGGGCCAGCAGGCAGCGGCGGCCGATCTTTGTGCGGCCGTAATCGTCCTGAGTGGCTGTTGATTCCAGAGCGATATCGAAGGCGCTGCGAACGGCGGTGGATGTGAGCAGGTGGAGGGCTCCTTCCAGCTGTCGCTGGCGGCCGGTGGTGGTCAGGCTGGTTTCGAGGTCTCGCCGGGTCTGATCCAGTTGCTGCTGGAGTAGACTTCGACTGTTGAGCCGCGCGTTGCTGAGCCCCTCCAGAGGCAGGAGGTCCCGGGGGGCGAGGTCTTCCATGGATTCCGCGGTGGGATTGGGGGATTTTTGACCGACAGTAAAGTCCGGTTGTTCAGGAATGCCGCCAGTGCAGAACGGTGCGTGGCTGTTGCCCAGCCAGCCGCCGACAAAAAGATTGTGCGGGGGAGGGCCTGGGCGAGTGATACCTGGGACTGCGATGTAGCCGGGAAGCCCATTTCGCGGGCCTTGCAGGTAGTTGACGATCGCTCCGATATTAGGTTCTGAAAAGAGCTGAGCGGGGGTGACTTTGCGGCCGGAAAGGGTGTAAACCTGGCTAAGGAGATGATCATTACTGTCGTGCGAAAAGCTGCGGACCAGGCACAGTTCGTCGGCCACTTCGGCCAGTCGTGCCATCGGCGAACCGAAATGCACGCCGGGCAACGCCGTCTGGATCGCTCCCAGTGTCCCGCGAATTTCCTCCGGAGCCTCGGGTTTGGGATCGAAGGAGTCAATATGGGTAACGCCGCCGCCCATCCATAGAAAAATCACAGAATCAGCGGTTGCTGTGAGCTTGCCGCGAAGAGTCGCTGCGGTGGCATTCGCAGGCGACAGCGATGCTCCGATGGACAGGGCGCCAACGCGCAGCAGATCGCGGCGGGAGAGATAGCGAGCACAGGGCAGGAATGCTGAGGGAAGGGTCGGAGCAGCCATTTGCAGATCCTTGGGCCGCGGAGGGGGATGGCAAAGCAGTGGGCAGACGCAGTCCGACTGGGCGCCGAACTGCCACCTGCTACTCTAATCGGCCCCCGGCCCGCATGGAATTGCGGAATCGCTGGATTGCCTGTGAATTCAGATTTCCGCCTGCCCTGCCCGGATTCCCACTTTCCCCGAGCCCACCAATATGCAACACTCTTTCCACGGGGATTCCCATTTCCCGCTTCCCACGCCCGCTTTCCTGAGCGTTGTCAGGACTCTTTGCCCGCTGGCTGCCGCCGGGGGAGCAGAGCAGACGTTTGTTGCCGCGTTCCCACCTCCCCTCCCGGACCATTCCCATGCTTTCCTTCTGCGACCGTGACCCGCAGCTCGGACGCCGCTGTTTTCTCCAGGCCGGAGCACTTGCCGGCAGCGGTTTTGGCCTGCCTTCACTGCTGCAGGCGGCGGCGTCCCAGCCATCAGTGCTTCGCGATCGTTCGGTCATTTTTCTGTTTCTTCATGGTGGCCCCAGCCAGACGGAAACCTTCGACCCCAAAATGACAGCTCCGGTGGGCATTCAGAGTGCCACGGGGGAGCTGCAGACGAAGATTCCGGGTGTGACGTTCGGTGGCACATTTCCGTTGCTGGCGGAGCGAGCCGATCGATTCACCGTTGTGCGTTCGTTCGTCACGGGGGACGGCAATCACGACATCAAGCCCATCCTTGGCCGGCATTCGCTGGATGCCAATCTCGGGTCGCTCTATTCGCGTGTGGCGGGCACGAACCGTTCCGGAACGGGGATCCCGACGAACATCGCCTTGTTCCCCCAGGCCGTCCAGCCGGATGCTCAGCCATTCGTCAAATCCTTCGGCGACTTTACGTCGGCTGGCAAGCTTGGCGGAGGCTATCGGCCGTTCGTACCTGGCGGCGCCGGCGAAGCTCAGGAGAACATGCAGCTGTATCTGGACCGAACGCGCCTTGATGATCGCCGCGCGCTGCTGGATCAGCTGGATCAGCTCCGCCGCAGCGTTGACCGGAGCGGGACGCTGGCTGGCATGGACCGGGTTCGTCAGCAGGCCTTTGAGACGCTTGTTGGTGGTGCGGCGCGGGCGTTTGATTTGAGTCAGGAGGACCCGGCGCTGGTCGCACGATACAACACATCATCACTGCTGCGTCCTGACGATATCAGTCGCCGCTGGAATAACCACCGGAACTACGTGGACAACGTGCAGAGCCTTGGCCGACTGCTGCTGCTGGCCAGACGTCTGTGTGAAGCGGGCTGCGGCTTTGTAACCGTGACAACCAACTTCGTCTGGGACATGCACGCCGACGCCAACAACGCTGGTGTTGCTGAAGGCATGCGTTACATGGGCGGACCGCTCGATCACGCTCTTTCAGCGTTCCTTGACGACATTCATCAGCGGGGGCTTGATGATCGCATTCTGCTGGTGGCCTGCGGTGAAATGGGACGCACTCCCCGAATCAATGCCAACGGTGGCCGCGATCACTGGGGTGGACTTGCTCCGCTGCTGGTGGCCGGTGGTGGCTATCCGGGTGGCCAGGTGATTGGACAGTCTTCGCGGGACGCCGGTGAACCCGCGTCCAGCCCGATCACGATACCGTCACTGATATCGACAATCCTGCACAACGTATTTGATGTGGGCGTCCTGCGACTGGCTCCGGGAATTCCCCGCGAAATCATGCAGCAGATCGCTGCTGCAACCCCGATTCCCGAGCTGACTCCGGCGATCTGACTCACATTCATCACTCATCCGCTTCTTCCGTGTTGTAAGTCAGCAGACTGACAACGGGCACGGGAGCGAGGCGGGCTCGGCCATTCAAGAACGTCAGTTCAATCACGAATGCAGCACCGGCAATGTCAGCCTGCTGCTGCCTCGCAAGTTTCACGCAGGCTTCCATCGTGCCACCTGTTGCCAGCAGGTCATCCACCAGCAGCACGCGGTCACCCGCAGTGATCGCATCGGTGTGGATTTCGAGCGAATCTGAACCATATTCGAGGTCATAGCTGAACCGCTCAGTTTTCCACGGCAGTTTCCCAGGCTTGCGCACGGGAATGAAGCCGGCATTGAGTTCCAGAGCCAGCGGCGCTCCGAAGACAAAGCCTCGGGCCTCAGCTGCTACAACTTTGGTGATTCCCGCAGCGCGCCACGGTTCAGCCAGCTGCCGAATTGTCTCTCGCATCGCTGTGGCGCTTGCAAGAATTGGCGTGATGTCTCGAAACATAATGCCCGGCCTGGGGAAATCGGGGACTGCACGCACGCAGGATCGAAGGTTCATCGTTGTCTTTCTCGAATAACGGGGCGAGGCTGGTCTGGTGGTGCGGAAATGATGGCAGCAAAGGCGGGAATGCACAAGCAGAGCGTGGGAGGTCGTTGGACAGATTCGCCTCCCCTGTCCGCCCGAACTTGCATTTCAGCACTGACTACGGGACACTCAAGCCGCCTTGCCGTGTCAGCTTCTGAGCCTTTACCGATCCGCTCCGGGACAGCCACATGATCATCGACGTCCACAGTCATTTCTGGGAGTATCCGGCTCACTTCAATGAATCCTTTCGTCAGCAGGCGCGGAGGGCTCGTGCGGGTGTTGAAGTGGACCTGACAGTGCGTTTCGAAGATTACCGCGCAACAGCCCCGGCAGAGACTCGAACCATCGTCTTCGGCGGCAAGGCACGCCTCAGCGGACTCTGGGTGGACGACGCTGCCGTCGCCGCCTACGTCGCCGCTCATCCGCAACAACTCATCGGCTTTCTCTCTGTCGATCTGACTCAGCCCGGATGGATGGACGAACTGATCCACGGACATCAGGTGCTGGGTTTGAAAGGCGTGAAGCTGCTTTCCATGTACGCCGGTTTCCGCCCCGACGACCCCGCGTGGGACAGCTTCTGGCAGTACACGTCCAAACATGGCCTGCCCGTCCTGCTGCACACAGGCACCACCTTTATTTCTCAGGCCCCCATTGAATGCACCCTGCCCCGGCATCTTGATACCGTCGCCGCACGCTATCCCGAACAACGCCTGATCCTTGCACACCTCGGACATCCGTGGGAAGGCGAATGCATCGCCGTGATTCGCAAGCACCCCCACGTCTACTCCGACGTCTCCGCTCTCCACTACCGCCCTTTCCAGCTGTATCACTCGCTGATGCTCGTGCAGGAATACGGTGTGTGGGACAAAGTACTTTTCGGCACCGACTACCCCTTCACCACCGTCAACGATTCCATCAATGGCATCCGTCGCCTGAATGACATGCTGGCCGGCACCGCCCTCCCCCGACTCAACCCGGACGCCATCGAACGCATGATCCACCGCGACTCGCTGCCACTGCTGAATCTGGAGGGGGCATAAGACCTCCACAAAATTGCCAGGCACCTGAATCCCTGAAGCAAAGAGACCTGTCCGGGCAGACCGGCGTTCATGAAGATCGCTGGTGCCATGGAACTGGACACCCTCTGAGTGCCACCGATGTCATTCGGCCGCTGTGGCCGTGGCTGCGCGGGTACGAATCGGTGCCGGGGATCTGTTTCGATCCGGAATTCGGGAACTCGCAGGCGTTCGCTGCTGTCTCAATTTCATGAGAACAGCAGGACTGATCGTGCATCATCCCTCCACAAAAAATCGACAGGTTCAAAACACATGCGGACTCCAATTTCATCGGTCTGTTATTTCACGCTTCTGATCTTGCTGGCCGTGCCCGGTTGTGAACCCAGCGAGGATACCGCCGATGGCATGCGGCAGGCAACGACTTCGCAGCTCAACTCGGTGGTCGCACCCGAGGGATCCAGCGATGGGGCGGCAAAAGCCACAGCTGCCGCGGCTGCTGGTAAACTGTTGCTGAAGGAATACCCGCCTCTGCCTTCACCTCCGGGCCATTCACTGTATGTCGCACTTCTGAAGCAACGCTGCGGTGTGGACTATCAGGTGCCTGCTCTTCCGGCAGGCGTCTCGGAGACGGAATTTATGGCTCAGGTGCAAGCGTGGAATGCGGTCATGACGGCCGCCATCGAAAAGAAATTCGGTGCTGGGATCCTCACGCAGCTTCGCAACGAAGCCACCACGAACTGGAATAAGTCCCCGTAGACCGAAGTGGAGCCAGCTTGACCTGGCCTTTATCGGCCTTGCCGAGACGTCCCTGCAGCAGGTCAGGTCACTGAATTAACAGGGCACACATCAACAGGATCGCACCAATGATGGCCACCACGCACGCCCTGCCCGGAAGATCGAGTGTTCTGTGCTGAGCATAGCCTGCGGGAGCGAACAGCAATTCAACCCAGAACTCACAAAGGTGCATGGCACCTTGAGTGAAAATCCGAGAGAATTCACTGGCATTTGCATCACTTGGTGCAGACACCGGGTACAGGCTGCAGTCGCATAGACGGGCGATGAATTTCGGGAGCGGGGTGAGTGTCATCGGATGCTGGCTGTTGCATCATCTTCTTCCCAGCGCCTGAAGAAGTCCGCTTCGGCAGTCTTCGTGCTGAAAGTCAAGCCCCAGTCGTGGGCGCTCGATGCTGGTTACCCGGCGGTTTCCGCTTCGGCTGGCCCCCCTGATGGTGGGCGGAGCGAAGACTGGTCCGGGGACGTTGGCGAGTTCTGCGAGTGTGGAATAGTAGTCGCGGCGGGTCGCTGTGACGGCGGCCGCGACGTTGAGAATTTGTGGTGGCCGAGGGTGTCGGGCACAGAAGTGCAGCGATCTGGTGATGTCATCCACGTGCACCAGATTGAGCCAGCTGTCTGGTTCGGCGGGGATAGGAACACCGCCGCGCAGGTCATCAAGTCTTCGCAGCAGTCTGCCGGGGCCATAGATGCCTGACAGCCGCAGAATGATGGCGCGGGAACCTTCGGCGGCGGCGAATTCCAGAAGCACCCGTTCGGCAGCAAGACACGCCTGCCCACCTTCCTGTTCCGGTTGTGGTGGCGTCTGTTCATCGACGTCGCCCCCTTCGCAGTCTCCGTATACGCTTGTGCTGGAAGTCAACACAATTCGACGCGGATTTGTGGTTTTGGGGAGTCGACTGAGGAAACGCGTCAGTCCGTGCAGCCAGACGGCTTCGCGGGTATGTCCGGAATGTCGGTCGTAGCCAACTGACCAGATCACCAGTTCCGCGTCTGGCAGCGACGGCCATGGCTGTGGATTGGTGATGTCAAGCACCAGAGGTTCGAGTCCACAGGCTGCGAATTCGGCCGCGCGGGTGGCGGAGCGCGTAACTGCGACGACTTTGGCGCCGGCCTGCTGCCAGAACCGAGCTGCGGGAAATCCAGCGTAGCCACAGCCCGCAATCAACACGCTGCGGGGGATACTCGCGAGTTCTGACATCAGTTTGCTTTCCTGTGCACTGGCTCTGGGCCGCGAAAATCTCAGTTCAAGCGAGCACATCCCCCGGAATTGAGAATGTCGGCAGCCATCAGTATACTAAGCCGGCGGACGCGCCGTCGCCCCTGGTCGATTTTTGGCTCCATGCTGCCGCACCTGCCCCACTTCATATCAGATCTCCTTCGCCGCTCGAAAGACTCCCCGCATGAATCCGAATTATTCCCGCCGATCGTTTCTGACAACCACTGCTGCCGCATTCGCCGCCTTTCATGCCCCGCACGCGCTGGCGAGTTCTGCCGCGGCCAAATTCGAAATCTCGCTGGCCGAGTGGTCACTTCACCGCACAATCTTCTCTGGCAAACTCAATAACCTTGACTTTGCAGCCACCGCAAAAAATGAATTCGGCATCAATGCCATCGAGTACGTGAATCAGTTTTTCAAGGATAAGGCGAAAGACGCCGCCTACCTTGCTGAACTCAAAAAACGTGCCGGCGACATCGGCGTGAAAACGCTCCTGATCATGATCGACGGCGAAGGTAACCTCGGCGACCCCGACGACAAACGTCGCGGCCAGGCTGTTGAGAACCATTACAAGTGGGTTGAAGCCGCCAAAGCCCTCGACTGCCACTCCATCCGCGTGAACGCCGGCAGCTCCGGAACCTATGAAGAACAGCAAAAACGCGCTGCCGACGGTCTGCGCAGACTCGCTGAATTCGCTGCCACTCACAAACTGAATGTGATCGTCGAGAACCACGGTGGCCTCTCCAGCAACGGCGCGTGGCTCGCAGGCGTCATGAAGGCCGTCAACCTTCCCAATTGCGGCACTCTTCCCGACTTCGGCAACTTCCGGATCGGTGGAGACGAATGGTACGATCGCTACAAAGGCGTCGAAGAACTCATGCCCTTCGCCAAAGCCGTCAGTGCCAAATCGCACGATTTCGATGCCGCCGGCAACGAAACCAAAACTGACTACGTTCGGATGATGAAGATCGTCCTCGCCGCAGGCTACTCCGGCTACGTCGGCATCGAATACGAAGGCGGCCCACTCGACGAATCCGCCGGTATCCGCGCAACAAAAGCTCTGCTCGAAAAAGTCCGCAAAGAACTCGCGTGAATTGGGGCGTGAAAGGGGTGGTCAGCAGGAACACTGACCGCCACTTCGCACTTCTCACCTTGCTTTTCCTGCGTCCCGCCTGGCCGTCATCATCGCCTTTCCCGTTCCCAGGTTCCTCTCTTCACAGGGCTTTTTCCAGTGCAACTTGGTTTTGTCAGCGCCATTCTGCCGGAACTCACCTTCGAGCAGCTCTTCGACACGGCGGCAAGTCTCGGCTATGACTGCGTCGAAGTCTGTTGCTGGCCTGCAGGCAGGGCCGAGCGTCGCTATGCCGGGGTAAGTCACATTGATGTGGTGGGGATGACGCCACAGCGGGTCGATGAGATTCAGTCGGTGGTGAACCGCACTGGGGTTCATATCAGCGGCCTTGGCTATTATCCCAATCCGCTGAGTCCCAATCCCGATGAATCTGCGGCTGCAGTGAATCACCTGCAGTCGGTGATCAGGTCGGCGCGAATGCTGGGGCTGACAACGGTCAACACTTTTGTTGGGCGTGACTGGACAAAGTCGGTGGACGCCAACTGGCCGCGTTTCCTGGAAACGTGGCGGCCGCTGATCGCGCTGGCAGAGAGCTCCGGGGTGCGAATTGGTATCGAGAACTGTCCGATGCTGTTTACGGCGGACGAGTGGCCAGGCGGAAAGAACCTCGCTGTCAGCCCGGAAATCTGGCAGCGAATGTTCACAGACATTCCCTCAGCCAGTTTCGGACTGAACTACGATCCGTCGCACATGATCTGGCAGCACATGGACTACCTGACACCGCTCAGGGATTTTCGGGACCGTCTGGTACACATTCACGCCAAGGACGTTCGGGTTGACCTGCAGCGGCTCAATCAGGTTGGCATTCTGGCACATCCCAATCGCTATCACACACCCAAGCTGCCGGGAATGGGCGACGTGAACTGGGGGCGTTTCTTTTCGCAGCTCACAGATGCCGGCTATCGAGGTGCGGTGTGCGTGGAGGTAGAGGATCGCGCCTACGAAGGATCACTCGACGATCGCATCGCATCGCTCCAGCAAAGCCTGACGTTTCTTCGCAACTACATTCCCCGCCGCAGCTGAATGGCAGCAGGCGGACCAACTGTGTCTCTGATGGCCTCAAATTCTTACAGGATCCCGCTATGAAACCTCTGCTTTTCAGTCTGCTTGCTGCGTGCCTTACCTTCCCCGCGATCGCTCAGGAAACCCCCAAAGCGGCAGCGGTGCCGGAAACTTTTCAAGTCAGGTTTGAAACCTCCTGCGGAGACTTCGTGGTCGAGGTCCAGCGGAAATGGGCTCCAAAGGGTGCCGACCGCTTTCACGAACTGGTGACTGCCGGGTACTACGATGAATGTCGCTTTTTCCGTGTGGTACCGGACTTCGTGGTGCAGTGGGGCATCAACGGTAATCCTGCGGTGTATGCAAAATGGAAGGACAATGAGATCGCAGACGATCCGGTGGTGCAGAGCAATCTCACAGGATTCGTGACCTTCGCCACCAAAGGCCCGGACACGCGCACCTGCCAGCTGTTCATCAACACGGCCGACAATAAACGTCTGGATGCACTTGGATTTGCCCCGTTCGGCAAGGTCGTTGAGGGAATGGATGTCGTGAAGAAGATCAATGCAGAATACGGACAGAAGCCCAATCAGCTGCTCATCCAGGAGCAGGGCAATGAGTACCTGAAAAGCAGTTTTCCGAAGCTGGACTACATCAGGAAGGCCACTGTTATTCCCGTGAAGTAATTTCCATCTCTGCACTTCTCACAGGCTTCAATCATGCTCCGCTTTCTCTGTTACCTCCTGATGCTGTTGTTGTTTCCGATCACCGTTGTGACCGCGGACGAGCCGGTGGCAGAGAAAGCTGCTGAAAGCAAATCGCCGCAGCGGTACGAGGTCCGTCGCGATCACGACCCGGATGGAATCGGTAAGTTCTACATGGGCCGGGAAATCGCGCACGTGATGGGCTATGCCGGAGCGCTGTGGCTGGAGCGATCTGAACGCGAAGAAGAAGAACGACTCACACTGCTCATCCGCTCGCTCAAGCTGCAGCCCGGTCACGTGGTTGCCGACATTGGAGCAGGGAGTGGCGTGATTTCGATTCAGATGGCGGAGCGTGTTCTTCCGGATGGAAAAGTGATGGCCGTGGACGTTCAGCAGGAAATGCTCGATCGCCTCAAACTCTGGTGCGAAAAATACGGAGTGCAGAACGTTCAGCCGGTCCGCGGCAGCGAACGCAGGACAAATTTGAAACCCGGCAGCATCGATCTGGCCATCATGGTGGACGTCTACCACGAATTTGAATACCCGTGGGAAATGCTTCAGGACATCTCCAGATCGCTTCGGCCGGGTGGCAGGCTGGTTTTTGTCGAATACCGCAAGGAAGACCCGGCCGTGCCCATCAAGGAAGTCCACAAAATGACTCAGGCCCAGGTCAGGAAGGAGGCAGAACAGCCCGAATTTGGACTGACGTGGCTGGAGACAATTCACATTCTGCCCCGCCAGCACGTGATTGTGTTTCAGAAAACCGCAGGCACCGAATGATGACAGTTTTCCCGGGGTCGCCTGTTTCACCTGTCGATCGAGCAATCTCGACGCAAACCTTTGTTTTCCGCAGCCTCGATGTGTTTTGAACACGGCCGGTGACCTGGTTCTGTGGTAAGGAAAGGCTTCTGAGCAAACACAACCGCGGTGCTGCTGCTGGCAGCGGCGAATACAGGAGTTGGGCAGATGACCGCATGTACAAAAGGTATTATCCTCGCCGGTGGAACGGGATCTCGCCTGTTTCCAATCACCCTGGGCATCAGCAAACAGATGGCACCGGTGTACGACAAGCCGATGATCTACTACCCTCTGGCAACGCTCATGCTGGCGGGAATACAGGATGTCCTGGTGATCTCATCTCCGCGGGATTTGCCAGGCTTTCAGGGACTGCTGGGAGACGGCCGCGACTGGGGAATGCGTTTTTCCTTCAAGGTTCAGGAGCGTCCGGAGGGGTTGGCGCAAGCTTTTATTCTGGGAGCGGACTTCATCGGTGACGATTCCGTCGCGATGGTTCTCGGGGACAACATCTTCTACGGACGTGGATTTCGGTCGATTCTCGCAAACGCCTCCTCAAGGCAGTCCGGGGCCACCATATTTGGCTACCAGGTCCGCGATCCCCGCAGTTACGGGGTTGTGGAGATGGACGAGGCAGGTCGCGCCATTTCGCTGGAGGAAAAACCGCGAGAGCCCAGGTCGGATTTTGCGGTGCCTGGACTGTACTTCTATGACAATGCTGTGGTGGAGATCTCGCGGAATCTGCGTCCATCGCCGCGTGGCGAGCTGGAGATTACGGATGTGAACCGCGAGTACATGCGGCGCGGGGCACTGCACGTGGAAATCCTGTCCCGCGGTTTCGCGTGGCTGGATACTGGTACGCACGACGCACTGCTTGAGGCCGGCAGTTTCGTGTCGGCGATCGAAAAGCGAATGGGTCTCAAGATTTCGTGTCCTGAAGAGATTGCGTGGCGGCAGGGCTGGATTGATACAGAGCAACTGCTGGGGCTGGCGAGAAAAATACCGAACGAGTATGGCGAATACCTGCGACACATCGCATCGCGACAGGCAACTGGTGGCAGGCCTGGTGCAATTGCTTCGGGCTGAAAACTTCAAATCTGCCTTTCGGACCGCCGATCGATCGACAGGACACGCAACGGAATTCCTGCTTTGAAAACCCAGCTGATTCCAGTGCTCGATCTTTGCGGCGGTATTGTGGTCCGAGCCGTCGCCGGAAAGCGGAGCGACTACAGGCCGTTGCGGAGTTTGCTGACGACGTCCATTGAACCCGTGGAAGTCCTTGAGAACCTGAGAGAGGCAACGGGCCTGGACACGTTCTACGTCGCTGACCTCGACGGAATCATGAATGCAAAGCCCGACTGGGTAACGCTGCAGCGACTCACCTCAACGCAGGCGACGCTGATCATCGATGCTGGCGTCCGCAGTCCGGAGGACTTGCAGGCGGTGCGACTCGGCCCAAACGTACAGCCAGTGATTGCAACCGAAACGTGGACGCGTCTTGATCAGCTCCCGGTCGCTGGACCGTCCGACCTGATTTGCAGCCTCGACCTGCACGCAGGATCTCTGCGACTGGCGGATCCGCAGGCTGCTGCGGCCGGAGTGACACCGGAGCAGTTCGCCGAGCGGCTTTGGAGAGCCGGTTTGCGGCGCTGGATTGTTCTGGACACTGCGTCCGTTGGCACGGGGACCGGGCTGCGGACGCTGGAGCTGTGCAGGCGTTTGAAGGCCGGTTTTCCGGATTCGGAGTTGATCACGGGTGGCGGAGTGAATTCAGATGCGTGCGTGCGTGAGGCGGAATCCGCAGGTCTCGATCGGCTGCTGGTGGCATCAGCACTGCACGATCGCAGGCTGACGGCCCTGCAGGGCGGGCGGTGAAGAACGGCAGACCAGACCGGCGATTAGAAATTTACCGGAAGCGGGTCTGTATTTTCGAGCCGCTGCGAGAGGTTTTGGATTTCGTCAAGCAGGCCGGAGCGAACGCGGGTGTCTTCCGCGGATGGCTCGCGTGTTTCCAGCATCACGGCGCTGCGAACGTAGCGGAGTCCGCGGAGCAGCACATCGCGTTCGTGGGACGTCAATTCGATCTGCAGCAGACCATCCATCGCAGGGATCCGGGAGGCTGGCGGAAGCGGCAGCGTCCCTGCGCCGTTCAGCATGAGGATTGGGGGGGGGGGGAAACGGTGATCAGGCAGGCGTGTGCCGATGATCGATGAACCAGACAGCACCGGAAGTCTACGCCTGCTTTTGCGGATTCTCAAGCGGTCTTCGCGAATTGGGGTCTGTCCAGCGAAGGTGGCGGGACGTGCAGCGGGGTTGGGAGCAGTTTGAGATTTGTTGAGTTTGCAGAGAGATTGCGGCTGTGTCGGCCGGAATGTTTCTGTGAGTGACGTTTATTTGAATAAAGGGCTCAAGTTGCCTTTTCGACTGCCCGGAGCACTCCGCGGCGATAGGCGCCGGCCATGGCGCGGGGAACTTCGGCTTCGGCGAGCAGCACTTCGGCCTGATTTTCCTGCGTGAGTGCGCGCATTTCCTGTTCATGTGCCACGGCGGCCGCACGGCGTTCTTCAGCGAGCGCTCGGGCGATCCGCATATCGGCCTCGGCCTGATCCGCCTGCAGACGCGCGCCCACGTTATCACCGACGTCGATGTCAGCGATGTCAATCGAAACGATTTCATAGGCGGTTTGGGAATCGAGTCCTTTGGCGAGCACGGCTTTGGCAATCAGCATCGGATTGGCGAGCACTTCTTTGTGGGTTTCGCAGGATCCGATGGCGGATACGATGCCTTCGCCGACGCGAGCAATAACGGTTTCTTCGGTGGCGCCGCCGATCAGCTGGGTGATGTTGGTTCTGACGGTCACCCGGGCTTTGGCTTTGAGCTGAATGCCGTCTTTGGCGATGCCGTCAAGAGTTGGCCGGGACGGATTGCGACCGGCATCAGGACAGTCAATCACCTTGGTGCGAACACTTGTCTGCACAGCCTCCAGCACATTGCGACCAGCCAGATCGATGGCAGCTGCTGTGTTCCAGTCGAGCAGGATGCGAGCACCTTTGGCCGCAATCATGGCTTTGACCACCAGTGGAACACGGCCACCCGCCAGCATGTGGGACTCCATCGCGTTTGTGGAGATCATTTCCCCAAGGCCCGCCTGAACGGACATGATCCGCGAATCCACGATGACCTGCGGGCTGATTTTCTTGAGATTCATGATCACCAGCTGGATCGGACCAATTGCGGCGCCCGACATGTAGGCCCGAAACCAGAGCGACGCGACGGACGCAAACATGATCAGGAAGCCGAGCGACAGCAGGCCGAAAAAGAGCAGAACGACACCGAGAAGAACCTGCAGGAAACCGGCGTTTTCGAGGAATGCCAGACTGTGAGTATTTTCGGTAATCAGTTGCAGCATGAGTCGGCTCCGGGCGGTTGTGCGGGCATCCGGCACTGGATGCATTTGGGGATCATGCGAATGATGCGGACTACGCTGATGAGTGTAGCGGGGAACTTTCAGATGGAAAAGCGTTCGGAAGTGACTTTCCAGGGGATTTACCCGACCAATTCTCAATTTCGCTGGATCAGGGACGACTTTCTGCCGATGAGGCTGGAAATTTTTCCGGCTCCCGGATATCATGCCGGGTTGTTCACGGGGCGGCTGAAGTCGCCTCGACGCTTTCCGGTCCGTTTCTCCTTGAATTTCCGATACCGTTATGCCCAATTCAGCGTCCGCCGAAAAGTCTCTTCGTAAAGCAAATGTCCGTCGCGAACGCAACCGCCAGCAGCGTTCCGCCCTGCGCACGACCGTAAAGCGATTCCGTGCCCTGCTGGCCACCAAACCCACTCAGGAAACTGCAGACGCCCAGTTTTCCCTCGTCACTAAGGCCCTCGATCAGGCCGCCGCAAAGAAACTCATCCACAAAAACACCGCCTCCCGCGTGAAATCACGACTCGCAGCCCTCAAGAAGAAAACCTTCGTCGGCTGATGCTGTACATCCAAAGTCGTCCGCACGGGCCGCTGCCACAGCAGCGGCCTTTTTTTTTCACTGACCGACTGCTCCGCCTGTCCCGCACCGCTGTCCGTTCACATTTTCCGGGAATTTCCTCCAGCCGCCCTCCGCAGCCTGGAACGGTCCGCTGCCAGCAATGGAAAATACCGACGGCACGCATATAGACTCCTGATCATTTCTGTTCCTCACCCGCCGTGCTTCGCCGGAGACTTCGCCGTGACACACAGGCTCTCAACGACCCCGTTCTCCTCACGACTCCTGTCCTGCCTGCTTTTGCTGCCGGTCATCTGGAGTTCATGTTCAACTCCCCCCCTCAATGCTCAGCAACCCGCTGCGCCCGCGGCCACCGCGGACGCTGACGTCACCGCGACCGACCCCGCTGCCGCAAAACGGCTTGAAGCCCGGCTCATTTCCCGAGTCCGTCAGCTGACCTACGAAGGTCGCCGTGCAGGCGAAAGCTATTTCAGCGCCGATGGCCGACGGATGATCTTCCAAAGCGAACGCGAACCGGGCAATCCGTTTTTCCAGATCTACCTGATGGACCTCGATACCGGCGACACTCAGCGGATTTCTCCCGGAACCGGAAAAACAACCTGCGCCTGGATTCACCCTGACGGTACCAAAGTACTCTACGCGTCCACTCAGGATGACCCCGATGCTCAGAAGGAACAGGCAGATGAAATCGCTATACGGTCCTCTGGTAAGGAACGGCGTTACGCATGGGACTACGACGAATACTATGACATTTACCAGTACGATCTGAATTCCAAAGCCTGTCAGCCGCTCACCCGCGAACGCGGCTATGATGCTGAAGGGTCCTGGTCGCCCGACGGCCGGCTGATTGCCTTTGCCTCCAATCGCTCCGCCTATTCAGAAACGCTGAACGACGCCCAAAAGAAGGCCTTCGAGCTGGACCCGGCGTGGGCCAACGAAATCTACATCATGAACGCCGACGGCAGCAATGTGCGGCGGCTCACCAATTCTCCGGGTTACGACGGCGGCCCTTTCTTCAGCCCGGACGGCAAACGCATCTGCTGGCGACGTTTTGCAGAAAACGGCGCGACGGCTGAGATCATGACGATGAACATCGATGGCTCCAACGAGCAGCAGCTCACCCGACTCGAAGCGATGTCCTGGGCGCCCTACTATCACCCCAGCGGTCGCTATCTGATCTTCACCACAAACAGACACGGGTTTGCCAACTTTGAACTGTACCTGATCGATGCGGCTGGCGGCAAAGAGCCCGTGCGAGTCAGTCACACGCCTGGGTTTGACGGGCTCCCGGTGTTCAGTCCTGATGGTACTCAGCTGGCATGGACTGCGGGCCGAACCGCCAACAACCAGTCGCAGATTTTCCTTGCCGACTGGAATCACCAGCAGGCCCTCGAACTGCTCGGACTGGATTCTGCTCCCGCTGAATCCGCGGCCACAACCCAGCCTGGCAGAGTCATGGCTGCCGGCGCGGAAGGACGCGGCGATTTCGCCCCTGCAGATGCTGTGCGTCACGTTGAATATCTCTGTCGTCCCCAGCTGGGTGGACGGCTCACCGGAACCAAAGGCGAACAGCTGGCCACCAATTACGTGGCCCTGCACTTTGAAACTCTGGGACTGGTGCCAGCCGGGGACAACGACACGTGGTTTCAGGAATTCGAATTCACCAGCGGCGTTTCTGCCGGCCCCAATAACTCCGCCTCCAGTTCAGGAAAAAGTCTGCAGCTGCACTCCGACTACCGGCCCGTTGCGTTTTCCGCCAACGCCACTGTCGAAGCTGCTGATGTGGTCTTCGCGGGTTACGGTCTGCGAGTTCCTGCGGCGGAAGGACACGAAGAATACGACTCCTACGTGCACCTCGATGTCAAGGACAAATGGGTGCTGGCGTTCCGGTTCCTCCCTGAACAGCTCACGCCTGAACGTCGCCAGCATTTCAGCCGTTTTTCCAGTCTGCGATTCAAAGCGATGCAGGCTCGCGATCTGGGTGCAAAGGGGCTGATTGTCGTCAGCGGCCCCAGCTCCGGCGTCCGTGAACAACTTGTGCCGCTGCAGTTTGACGGTTCACTGGCTGGCGCGGGCCTGCCTGTCGTCAGCATTTCAGACGACGTCGCAGCCGCGTGGTTCGCACAGCGTGGCAAAGAACTGAAAACGGTTCAGGCTAAGCTTGATTCCGGTGAACCGGCAATCGGTTATCCGCTCACCGGTATCCAATTGGCCGCCACCATTGAAATCCAGCATGAAAAGAAAAAGGGACGCAATGTTCTGGGACGGCTGCAGCTCAATGATTCGCCTGCCGGTCAGATCGTGGTGGTCGGTGCCCACATCGATCATCTCGGCACCGGCATCAGCGGTAACTCGCTGGCCCGCGACAATGAAAAAACATCCATTCACTTCGGAGCCGACGATAATGCATCCGGAGTGACCGCGATGATGCAGATCGCTGAGGCGCTCGCAAACGCCAAACAGTCCGGTCAGCTCGAAGGTCAGCGGGATCTGGTGTTTGCAGCGTGGTCCGGCGAAGAACTGGGGCTGCTTGGTTCAAGCCACTACGTCAAATCCCTTGAAACACTGTTCTCTCAGCACGCCGCCGCAGCGGAAGCCGCAGCCCAGCCGAATGGCTCGGAACCCGCTGCTCCGAAACAGGATCCGCTCAGCGGGCCGAATACCGGAGGACTCAATCTCTACATCGCTGCCTGTCTCAACATGGACATGGTCGGACGGCTCCAGGAACGCCTTGTTCTGCAGGGCATTGGCAGTAGTCCTGTCTGGCAAAGTCTGGTGGAACGTGCCAACGTGCCGCTGGGGCTGAATATCTCCCTGCAGAACGACAGCTATCTGCCAACGGACGCCAGTGTGTTCTTCCTGCACGGAGTACCGATACTGTCCGCCTTCACTGGCAATCACGGCGAATATCACACGCCCCGCGACACTCCGGAAAAGCTCAACTACGAAGGCATCTCCCGAATCGGTCAACTCATGAGTCTCGTCTGTCGTCAGCTGGTCTCCATGAACCAGCCTCCGCGTTACGCAGCCCAGGAGCGACCGAAAGAGGGGGAACGGCGAGCCAGTCTCAGAGCGTGGCTTGGCAGCGTCCCCGACTATGCCCAGTCCGACATTGAAGGAGTACTTCTGAGTGGCGTGGCGAAGGGTGGTCCCGCCGAGAAAGCAGGAGTCCGTGGGGGCGACGTGATCGTTAAACTGGCGGGCAGAGATGTAAAGAACATCTACGACTACACCTACGCCATTGAAGCACTCAAGTCAGGGCAGGAAACGGAAGTTTCCGTCCGCCGTGGCGACCAGATACTGACCTTCAAGGTCACTCCCGGTTCCCGTGACTGATCCGCAGCCCCCATCCGCCCGGGCGACCGTTTTCGGGCGATCACACCACAGCAATCCAGCCATATCGAGTTCGTCCATGCCGGTGCCTGAGGAGACAATTCAGCAAATTCTGGATCCGCCACGGATGCACGCTCCTGTGTTGGGGAAGGTGCTCATCCGCCGCGCCCCAGAGGACTTCGAGGTTGAAGAACTGCCGCTGTACCAACCGTCGGGAAGCGGTGACCATGCGTGGCTGTGGATTGAGAAACGCGGCCTGACAACGCAGCAGGTCATTGCCACCTTTGGTGAAGCTCTCGGAATTCGGGCGGTTGACATTGGCGTTGCCGGACAAAAAGACCGCTGGGCCGTGACACGGCAGTTCGTTTCAATCCCCGGACGCTTCGCCACTGCGGCATCCGCTATCGCGCGTCCGGGCCTGCGAGTCATCTCTGTCAGTTTCCACAAAAACAAGCTGCGGACAGGGCATCTGCAGGGTAACCGTTTCGCTCTGCGATTAGCCCCGGCCGACGACTCTGTCTGGACTGAAGCTGACCGAACGCACGTGCAGACGCGGCTCGAACAACTCCAGTCAAAAGGCTTTCCCAACTACTACGGTGTGCAGCGTTTTGGTCGGGGTGGCGGCACCATTCAGGACGGCCTCCGGCTGCTTCGTGGCCGTCTCCCCAGGGACTACTGGCCTGAAAACCAGTCCCGCAGCATGACTCGTCTGGTGCTCAACGCAGTGCAGAGCGGAATCTTCAATCTGGTTCTTGCGGAACGTGTTGTGGCTGACAACGCGGGCCTCCCCCAGCCTGGCGACGTGGTGATTCGGCAGGGCGGGATCAAGCCATTTCTGCTGACGGAGGGCCGAGACACCTCCGGTTTTCTCCCGGCTGGTCCGCTCCCAGGCCATGAAATGGTGCGTTCTGCCGGGAGTGTACTGCAGTCCGAAGAGCGGGCCCTTGGACTGCTCGGCACCAGCTGGCGGGACTTCACCCGATTTTCCCGCATCACGTCCGGAGGGCGACGGAAATGCCTTGAGTTCCCTCTGGAGGGCTCGGTGAAGCTGGAGCCGGACGGTTGCCTCGTCCTCGCTTTTGTGCTCAGTTCAGGAACTTATGCCACAGCCCTGCTGCGTGAGATCGCGGCTGAAGTGGAGGACGTTGGTGGAGCTGAGGATGCAGGGGTTCAACAGGAGCTGCCAGAAACGACTCCTGCTGAAAATGAGATGAAAAACGGCATTTCCACCGATTTGGACGTCAGTGGGGGAAATGGACCTTGAGTTTCCGTGGCGTGATTGTCACTATTTGAGGCGTGGTCAGTCCTGTTCAAACAACCGGCAATGGGTGAAAGAAGTTCGTCGAATGTCGAAGGAAGAAGCGATTCAGGTCGAAGGCAATGTGATCGAGGCGCTCGCGAACACTCAGTTCCGCGTCGAACTTGAAACGGGACATCAGGTGATGGCCCACGTGGCAGGAAAGATGCGGAAACACTTTATCCGTATCGTTCCCGGGGACCGGGTTGTCGTGGAAGTGTCCCCGTACGACTTCAAACGCGGTCGCATCGTGTACCGCGAAAAGTAATCAGGTCAGCAGGCTTCGCCAATGACTGGTGAACCAACACAGCTTCCCTTTGTACAACTCTTCACGGACGGTGCCTGCAGCGGCAATCCCGGCCCGGGCGGATGGGGTTGTATTCTGCGACACCCTGCTACGGGCAGTGAAAAGGAATTCAGCGGTGGTGAAGCGCTCACCACCAACAACCAGATGGAAATGCAGGCCGTCATCGAAGGCCTGAAAGTGCTCACACGCAAATCCCGTGTCGAAGTGGTCACCGACAGTTCCTACGTGGCCAGGGGGTGTTCTGAATGGCTGCCAGGCTGGAAGCGGAACGGCTGGAAGCGACGTGATGGTCGTCAGCTCGTGCCAATTTCCAACGTCGATCGCTGGCAGGTGCTCGACCAGCTCCTCGCTCGGCACTCCGTCTCGTTCACTCTGGTTCGGGGACATGCCGGTCACCCGGAAAATGAACGCTGCGACAAACTCGCCGTCGCAGCAGCCAGCGCCGCAAAGTCGCCCCCCGGCTAAGATGCTCCAACGTTCCCGCCGCAAACCGTAAATTTCTCACAAGACCTTCTTTCTGCACCCAACCATGTCCACACCACAAAAACCCAGCAAAGTCGAACTGCTCAAGGAATCCTCGCACCAGCTCCGTGGCTCGCTCGCAACAGAGCTGGCCAATGACCTGCCGGAATTCTCTGACGACGCCGCCACACTGCTCAAACATCATGGCTCCTATCTTCAGGACGATCGCGACGCCCGAAAATCCAAAGGCGAAGATGGCAAGCCATCCGGCAAGCAGTACAGCTGCATGGTTCGTACACGTATTCCTGGTGGTCGTCTCACTGCTGAACAGCTGCTTGCGGAACTGGACCTCTGCGATGTGCTTGCCAACGGCACCTTGCGAATCACCAGTCGCCAGGGGCTGCAGCTTCACGGTGTGCTCAAATCCAGGCTTCGCGAATCGATTCGCGAAATCAACCGCATTAAGCTCACCACCTTCGCCGCCTGTGGCGATGTGAATCGCAACGTCATGGCGTGTCCCGCCCCGATTCGAAACAATCCCGTGCGCGACCAGGTGCAGACTCTGGCTCTCGAAATCGCCGAACACTTCCGGCCGAAAACAACGTCCTATTTCGATATCTGGCTGAAGGATGACGAGGGTGTTGAAACAGACGTCAGCGAATTCAGTCCGGTCGAAGAACCAATCTACGGCACCCGGTATCTGCCACGTAAATTCAAAATGGCAATTGGATTTCCGGAAGACAATTGTGTCGATCTTTACACCCAGGACCTTGGGCTGCTGGCGATTGTCGAAGACGGACGCATCGTTGGATACAACGTGCTGGCCGGCGGCGGTATGGGGCGGACACCTTCAGCCGAAAAGACCTTCCCCGCGGTCGCTCGACGCATCACCTTCGCAACTCCGGAACAGGTCATCGCTGTCGCTGAAGCCATTGTGAAGGTGCAGCGCGATTTCGGTAATCGTGAAGACCGCAAGCGCGCCCGACTGAAATATCTCATCGCCGACTGGGGAGTGCCGGCATTCAAGGCAAAGGTGGAAGAGTACTTCGGGGCGCCGCTTCCCGATCCGCATCCCGCCGATGTTACCGACGTCGATGACCACCTCGGCTGGCACGAGCAGGGTGACGGTCGGCTGTTCCTCGGAATCAATATTGAAAATGGGCGGATTCACGATTCCGGCAGCCTCCGCATCAAATCGGGACTGCGAACGATTCTGAAACGCTTCGGAATGGAAGTGCGGCTCACTCCGCTGCAAAGTCTGATCTTCTGTGACATTAATCCCAGCGACAAAGCTGAAATCAACCGCCTGCTCGATGAACACGGAATCCTCCCCGTCGAAAAACTGTCGCTCATCCGTCGCTACGCAATTGCCTGCCCGGCGTTCCCAACCTGCGGTTTATCAATCACCGAATCCGAAAGAGCACTCCCGGGGGTGATCGATGGCCTCGACGTGGAAATTGCCAGGCTGGGGCTGCAGAACCACCGAATCGCCGTTCACATGACTGGCTGCCCCAACGGCTGTGCTCGGCCCTACACGCCCGACATCGGACTGGTCGGCAAAGCGGCCGGGAAGTACACGGTCTTTGTCGGTGGCAATCCTCAGGGAACCAGGCTTGGGTTCATCTATCGGGACATGGTTCCGCTGGACGACCTCGTGCCAACCCTGATTCCTCTTCTCACCGCCTATAAAGCAGGCAGGAACGGCAGCGAATCGTTTGGCGATTACTGCACCCGAATGGGGCTCGAAAACCTCAACGCCGTGGGCTGACCATCAGGGCCTGCCGGCAAGCCAACTTCTGCAATCCGTGTGCAGTTGTTGGACGTGACATGCAAACTGACCTGTTCAGCGATATTGAAAGCCGGCCACAGAACTTCGGAGTCTGTGTGCAGGCACGATGGCCCGCGCACTGCCGGTGTTCGGCTGAAGGAACTCAGGTCCAGCCGCCTCCATCAGCTCCGGCCCCGGCGGCATTTCCGAGCCAGACGGCGAGGTCCTGCTGGAGCAGCAGGAGGTTTTGAAAGCGTTGCCACGCGAACACGACAGTTCGATGGTGATCATCTGTTTCGCGAGCATCGTTGATGATCAGCTGAAGAGTTTCGTGGATGTACATGAGCAGATCGGAGAGACGAGCTCGCTGTAAGGTGCTGAGTGCTTCCGGGAGCGGTGGTCGTTCGCCGCAGAACAGGGGCAGCATTCCGTGATCGATGTCGGGCACAAAGGACGGGGGGATACTGAGGATCCCCTGGCTGATGGCTTCCGCCACTCTTGCCTCGACATCCTGCTGCCGCGGGAGTACGGGGATGCCGAGCGTTCGTGCGCGGTCGCGGATTTCGTCGATACTTCCGAACAGCAGAGTGCAGCGTCCAAGCTGAAGTTGATCCCCAGGTCTGAGGACGCGGATTTGCACTGGGTGACCATTGACCCGGCTGCCATTGGTGCTGTGGAGATCCGTGAACAGGATCGCCCCCTGATCTTCCTGCAGTTTGGCGTGCAGACGACTGATCCGTTCGTCGTTTAGCTGTACAGTGTTCACTTCCTCACGGCCGATCGTGACGGGGGTTTGAAGGTTGCGAAAGATCCGCCCCCTTTCGAGCCCTTCAAGAACGCTGAGAGTGACAGTGGCCATACGAAGATGCTTTGCTGACAAGACCCGGGTGGACACAGGTCGGCTATTCAGTCTGAGTGATTGGAAGACTAGGCGACAGGAGGGCGGGGAAACAAACAAAACCCGCGAAGAAAACCAGAAATCGGTAAAAAGCGACTTCAGGATGTCTGCTGAGCGGTTCTCAGGAGTTGCGTGCGGTGGATTGCCAGCGACTCCTGTTGTATGCTCACGACAGCGCACCCACCGCGCTCACCTCCAACTGCAGGGCCGCGCGCCCTTTCCGTGACTGGACCGACCTCGATGCTTACTTTCCGCAAACTGCTCGTCGCCAATCGTTCCGAAATCGCCATTCGCGTCTTCCGCAGTGCCTCGGAACTGGGCATCCGCACGGCCGCCATTTATTCGCATGAGGACCGCTATGCGCTGCACAGGTTTAAAGCTGACGAAGCATGGCGAGTTGGGCGCCCCGGAGAACCGATTCGCTCTTATCTCGACATTCCGTCCATCGTTGGGCTGGCAAAGGAAATCGGTGCGGACGCGATTCACCCGGGTTATGGTTTTTTGTCTGAGCGGCCTGAATTTGCAGCGGCCTGTGCAGAGGCCGGCATTTGTTTCGTCGGTCCATCCGTGCACTGTCTGGAATCTCTGGGTGATAAAACGGCAGCTCGGAATATCGCCATCGCCGCTGGTGTCCCTGTACTTGGGGGGACTCAGCAGTCCATTGAATCAGTGGACGAGGCCCGGGGCTTTGCGGAGCAAATCGGTTTTCCGGTGATGATCAAGGCCGCCAAAGGGGGCGGGGGACGCGGAATGCGGGCGGTGAAGACGGCAGCGGAGTTTGATCAGGCGTTTGAATCGGCCCGCAACGAAGCTCGCACTGCATTTGGCAGTCCCGAGGTGTTCATCGAGAAATTCATCAGTCGGGCTAAGCACATTGAAGTGCAGCTGCTGGGAGACGAGCACGGGAATCTGGTGCACCTTTACGAGCGCGACTGCTCCGTGCAGCGTCGCCACCAGAAAGTCGTCGAGCTTGCACCGGCTCCCAACCTCAGCTCGGTGCTCCGCGACGGCATCCTCGAAGCGGCACTTCGCATTGGCCGCGCCGTGAACTATTCGTGTGCCGGTACCGTCGAATTCCTCGTGGACGTCGAAGCAGAAAAATTCTATTTCATTGAAGTCAATCCCCGGATTCAGGTCGAGCACACGGTTACGGAAGAAATTACGAACATCGACATCGTCAAGTGCCAGATTCTCGTAGCTCAGGGGATGTCGCTTTCGCACGAAGACATCGGACTGGGCAGTCAGTCCAACGTGCGGCTCAGTGGTTTCGCTGTGCAGTGTCGTGTGACAACCGAAGACCCGGCAAAAAGTTTCATGCCCGACTACGGACGCGTCACCCACTACCGTTCCGCCGGAGGTATGGGGATTCGGCTGGATGCCGGCAGCGCCTTCAGCGGAGCCGTGGTGAATCCTTTCTATGATTCGCTGCTGACCAAAGTCACAACGCGTGGTCGTCGCTTTGTTGATGCCATCAGCCGCATGGAACGAACGCTCCGCGAATTTCGCATTCGCGGCGTCAAAACCAACATCCCCTTCCTCTCCCGCGTCATGGCTCATCCGACTTTCGTCGCTGGCGACTGCACCACCCGCTTCATCGACGAAACTCCCGAACTCTTCCACTTCGAAGAACGCCGCAATCGCGCCACCAGACTTCTCTCATACCTCGCAGAAACCATCGTGAACGGCAACAGTCTTGTGCGTGGACGTCCCAAATCTCAGCGACGCACGCCCGCTCCTGTCCCCACCGTGCCCCGTGGCGCCGATCCCCCTGAAGGCACGCGGACTCTGTTCAAACAACTGGGAGCCACCGCTTTTTCACGCTGGATCCTTGATCAGCCGCAGCTGCTGCTCACCGATACCACCTTCCGTGACGCTCACCAGTCGCTCCTTGCCACCCGCATGCGGACCTTCGACCTGCTGCAGATTGCGGATGCCTACGCACACTACTGCCCGGAACTCTTCAGTATCGAAATGTGGGGCGGAGCCACATTCGATACTTCCATGAGATTTCTTCGCGAATGCCCCTGGCAAAGACTCGTCCAGCTCCGCGAACGCGTACCCAATATCCTGTTTCAAATGCTTCTGAGGTCCTCAAACGCTGTCGGCTATACCAACTACCCGGACAATATCGTTCGCGTTTTCGTCAAGGAGGCGGCGGATGCAGGCATCGATGTGTTCCGCATTTTCGACTGCCTCAACTGGCTCCCCAACATGCGAGTGGCGATGGAAAGCGTGATCGAGGCCGGTGGAATCTGCGAAGCAGCCATCTGCTACACAGGCGACATCACAAACCCAGGTCGCACCAAGTACAGCCTCAGCTACTACGTAAACCTCGCAAAGGAACTCGAACGCATGGGCGCCCATATCCTTGCCATCAAGGATATGGCCGGACTCTGCAAAGCCTCCGCCGCCGCACAACTCATCCGCGCTCTCAAGCAGGAAATCTCTATACCGATCCATTTCCACACCCATGACACCGCCGGAATTCAGGCGGCCGCTATCCTTGAAGGCTCCAGCAATCGACTCGATATCGCCGACGCCGCCATGGCTCCCCTCTCCGGCGGTACCTCACAGGTCAACCTCAATACTCTAGTCGAAATGCTGCGATTCGGCCCCCGCGATTCCGGCCTCCACTCCGATCGCCTCGATCAAATCGCCGAATACTGGCGTGCCGTCCGGGAGTTCTACACGCCCTTCGAAAGTGTCGCTCTCGCCGCCACTGCTGATCTCTACCGACACGAAATGCCGGGCGGACAGTACACCAACCTGTTCGAACAGGCCCGCGCACTCGGACTTGCAGACCGCTGGCCCGAGGTCTGCCAGCTCTACGCTGATGTCAACCAGCTCTTCGGGGACATCGTGAAGGTCACTCCCACAAGTAAATCTGTCGGAGATATGGCCCTGTTCATGCTGGCCAACAACCTGACCTGCGAAGATGTCCTCAGCCCCGGTCGCGATATCTCGTTTCCCGGCAGTGTGATCGATCTCATCAGCGGCGGTATGGGACAACCGCCGGGCGGCTTCCCGGAAGCCGTCAAACAACGAATTCTGCTCGGAAAACAGGAATTCACCGGCCGCCCCGGCGAAACGCTCCCGCCAGCAGACCTCGATGCTGCCCGCTCCAAAGTCGCCTCGCTCCTCGGCCGCGTCCCCAGTGGTCGCGAAGTGATCTCCTGGCTGCTTTACGAACGCGTCTTCGAAGAATTCGCAGCTCACCAGGACGCCTACTCCGACGTCAGCATCCTGCCAACCCCCAACTTCTTTTTCGGACTCGAAACGGGCGAAGAAATCGCGATCGATATCGAACCCGGGAAAACACTCATCATCCGACTGCTCACCGTCAGTGACCCCCACGCCGATGGGACTCGCACCGTATTCTTTGAACTCAACGGGCAACCACGCGAAATCACCGTCACCGACACCTCCATCGAAGCCTCCGCCGCCGCTCGCATCAAAGCCGATCCCGCGATCGCGGGACAGATCGGCGCCACCATGCCCGGGATGGTTGTCAACGTTGCGGTACGCGCCGGCGATCGAGTGCGAAAAGGTCAAAAACTGATCAGCCTCGAAGCAATGAAAATGGAAACCGCCGTCAACGCAGAACTTGATGGCACCGTTCGGGAGGTATCGGTCCAGGCCGGCTGCCGAGTCGAAACGGGGGATCTCCTGCTGATTGTTGATCCTGTTTCGTGAGGGAATTGACATTCCCTCTGCGCCTTTCCCGTTTTTTGCCGTGATACCGAGAACTTCAATGTCCACAACACTCATCAACGCTGATCCCAAAACGCCCGCCTGGCCCCTGAACCCTGAATCTGTCGATCGCATCCATCACGGCGACTGCCTCGAAACTCTCGCCCGATTTCCCGATCAGAGCATTCATCTGGCCTTCGCCGACCCTCCATTCAATATTGGTTATGAGTATGATGAGTACGATGATCGGCTGCAGGAGGATCAGTACATCGAGTGGTGTACGAAGTGGATGCAGCAGCTCCATCGAGTGCTCATTTCCACGGGCACATTCTGGCTGGCGATCGGAGACGAATACGCGGCCGAGCTGAAGGTGGCGGCAAAAAAAATCGGCTTTCACTGCCGCAGCTGGGTCATCTGGTACTACACCTTCGGAGTACACTGCAAATACAAATTCACTCGCTCTCACGCACACCTGTTCCACTTCGTGAAGAATCCCAGAGCCTTCACGTTCCATCACTCCGACATCCGTGTGCCCTCGGCCCGGCAGCTTGTCTACGGGGATCGGCGGGCTGAGAGTTCCGGGCGGCTCCCGGATGACACCTGGATCCTCAGACCCCAGGACTGCCCCGAAGCGTTCTCTGAAGACGAAAACACCTGGTATTTTCCTCGAGTTGCAGGGACGTTTAAAGAGCGGGCCGGATATCACGGCTGCCAGATGCCGGAACAGCTGCTGGCCCGCATCATCCGCGCCTGCTCCTCACCGGGAGACCTCGTCCTCGATCCCTTCGCCGGCAGTGCCTCCACGCTCATTACCGCCAAAAAACTCGGAAGGCACTTCATCGGCTGCGAGCTTTCCCAGGAATACTCCAGCCAGGGAACAACACGACTGGCCCAGGTCAGCGCAGGAGATCCACTGGTGGGATCGGAAAATCCCCTGTTGAGCGCACCGACCACCGCTGCAGGACGAAAACTCGCCGACAAATCCCCACCTGCAGACACGTCAGCAAAAAACGCTGCGAAGCCCCCCAAAAAATCGGGAAAATCAGGCCCCGAAACCAACGGGAGCCCAGGCCTGTTCCGCGACTAAACCAGCACAGCCAGCAGATTCTCATTCCTGATAAAGGGAATCTGTTGAAAAAATGCGACAAATTCACGAACGTTCTGTCCTGCATCGACGTGAAACCACAGAAAAGCGGTTTTTGCAGGTTTTGCAACGTGTCAACGGGCAAAACATTGCTCAAACCGAATTCAGGCAGTAACATTCAGTCGCTGGCATCATCTGCAGAAAATTCTCAGCCGGTGCACAGTGTTCACAGCCGATGTTTCGGCATTTAGTTTGGTAATCCGGTACGCTGGCATTTTTTTGATCCGCTCGTTATCACTTCCGGGGGGTGGGAATCAGCCCAACTTCCGAAACCACAGTGCGACGTGTACATCACAACTCACTGAACTCAGCGGTAATCCCGCAGGAGTGTTCACATGAGTACAATTCCTGGGACAATGGTCGGTTCGGTGCCCGGCAGTGGCGAAGATGCAGCCACTGACCAGTCCGCTCCTGATTCCGCTCTGTGGTCGCTCTTCGACGCCGTGCCTGCATGGGGCGTCAGTGTGCTGGTGCACGTCGGCATCTTCCTTGTGCTGCTCATGGTCACCCTTCCGGAAATCGTGATCCCCGAGTTTAACCTGTCCTCCGTCGCCGAACAGGAAGAGATTCGGGTTGAAGAATACGTGCTGGATTCAACTCCGACCGAAGAAATGGGAAGCATGAGCAACCTGAATATTCAGGGGGCATCTGCTGCCATCGCTCAGACAAAAGGTCTCGACAACCACGTCGAGCAGATCGATCGCATTGAACAGGATATTGTCAATCCGAAAATCGAGCTCTACGAAGCCGTCACAATGCCCAGCGAAGCGCAGACGCTGGAAAATATCGATCTCACAGGCACAACGGAACACCCCGGTGGCACCGCCGGTGCAGTTGACCGCATGACCCTGGAAATCGCCGCCTCTCTGCGCCAGCGACGCACGCTGCCAGTCTGGCTCTTTGACGAATCCATCTCCCTCGAGTCACGTCGGGAAGAGATCATCGCTCGTTTCGATAACATTTACCGCCAACTGGGGCTGATGGACGACATCGACACCAAAGAAGCACTTCGCACCGGTATCGTTGGCTATGGCAAAGATGTCCATATACTCGTTCCCGAACCAACCGCTGACATCAATGAACTCAACAAGGCCGTCAAATCCATCACCAGCGACGTCACAGGTGTAGAAAACGTCTTCGCAGCAATCAACGCTGCGATCAAACAGTATGGCCCGGCCCGCAAAAGAATGCGGGCCAACATGATGTTTATCATCGTCACTGACGAACGCGGGGACGACTTCGGTGGCGACAGCTACGCCGTTCTCGAAGAAACCGTTCGAAAACTCACCAGGGACGGCATTCGCGTCTATTGCATCGGTAATTCCTCCCCATTCGGACGACAAAAGGGCTACGTCCGCGTCAAATGGAAAGCTGAAGACGGTACCGAATTCGACGAAGATATCCCGGACGCCGACCAGGGCCCCGAGACTCCGCTGGCAGAAGGCCTGCAACTGCCCTTCTGGACAGCCCAGGCCCAGCAACTCGATCGCATGTCCTCCGGATACGGCCCATACACCCTCTCCAGACTCTGCACAGAGACCAGTGGCATTTTCTTTGTAGCCGACGACACCACCGTGAAAAAATGGCCTGCTCAGGTCATGCGACAGTATGCTCCTGACTACCGGCCCGGCAGCGAATACCGCAAACAGGTACAGACAAATCTGGCTAAACAGGCACTGATTGCCGCCGCGCAACTCGCAGTCAATGAACGTGTCCCTGTGCCGCAACTGGCCTTCCAGGCAAATAACGATAACATTCTCCGCGAACAGGTAACCGAAGCCCAGAAACCTCTTGCAGTCCTCGACTACTTCCTTGCCCGCGTCCACGAAGCGCTCGAAACTGGAGAAAAACACCGCGATAAGCTCGACACCGACCGTTGGCGCGCCCAGTACGACCTTGCAATGGGGCGCGTTCTGGCAATGCGTGTTAGAGCGTTTGGTTACAACGCTGTGCTCGCTGAAATGAAATCTAACCCCCGTCGCTTCGAAAAAGCCGGCAGCAACCAATGGATCCTTGAACCCTCCGATAAAATCGAAGGTGGTGCAAATATTCGGAAAATGCACGATAAGGCGATCGTCTACCTGAATCGCGTAATCGACGAGCATCCGGACACTCCCTGGGCCTTCCTCGCCAAAATGGAACTCAGTGAACCGCTCGGCTGGCAGTGGAGAGAAAGTCAGATCGAGGTTCCTCAAATGGGTGGTGACGGTGGCAACGGCCGCGCCCCTCAATTCGCCCCCGAAGAGGAACAGCGTCGGCGACAGCAGCGCGAAATGCAGCGAAAACGCGAAGCGTCACGCCCCAAAGTCTGATCGTGCAGTCTCAGGGACGGTCACCGTCCCACCAACCCCCTCGCCAGCGCACGCACCTTCTGTGCGAAACATCGCCGGGGGCTCCCGCCCAGCCACTGGGTCCAAACGCATGCCAGCCGCATGGCGGCAGCCTGCGGGCAAAGGCCCTGCAAACTTCCCGCAAACGCCCACGCCAGCGCGTGCACCTTCTGTGCGAAACATCGCCGGGGGCTCCCGCCCAGCCACTGGGTCCAAACGCATGCCAGCCGCATGGCGGCAGCCTGCGGGCAAACGGCCCTGCAAACTTCCCGCAAACGCC
>Ga0169931_10000966_pt1 | contig 47617 bp, 41 predicted proteins | sample Kivu_15m_20L_FD_129675 | JGI IMG/M metagenome (GOLD analysis project Ga0169931, IMG submission 129675) | Freshwater microbial communities from Lake Kivu, Western Province, Rwanda to study Microbial Dark Matter (Phase II) - Kivu_15m_20L... | ecosystem: Environmental > Aquatic > Freshwater > Lake...
ATTCTCCAGGCGACGTAACGCAACATCGAGCTATCCGTGGGTCGCCGGCGGCGGCGTGGTCAGGCGTTCGCCGGCGCCCACGCGGGCGCCGCGCAGGTAGTCGGCGCCCGACATCGGGCGTTTGCCGGCGGGCGTGAGCTGCACGAGTTCGAGCGCGTTCTCGCCGCAGGCGACGACGAAACGCTCGCTCGCTTCGAGCACCGCGCCCGGCTCGCCGCTCGCGGCGATTTCGCGCGCGCGCAGCACGGTCAGGTCGCGGCCCTTGGGATCGAGGGCGCGCGCGCCCGGCCATGGATTCATGGCGCGCACGTGCCGTGCGAGCTCACTGGCGGGCCGTGTCCAATCGAGCACGCCGCGCTCCTTCTTCAGCTTGCGCGCGTACGTCGCGCGGCTCGCGTCCTGGGGCGTGAAGCGCGCCGCGCCGTTCTCGAGCAGATCGAGCGCTTCGACGATCGCCGCGCCGCCGAGCTCCGCCAACGCCGTGAGCAGCTCGCCTGACGTCTCTTCCGCGCCGATCGCGCGCTCTTTCGAGAGCAGCACGTCGCCCTCGTCGAGCGCGCGCACGATGCGCTGGATCGAAACGCCGGTGCGCTCGTCGCCCGCGGCGATCGCCGCTTGGATCGGCGACGCTCCGCGCCAACGCGGCAGGAGCGAAGCGTGCACGTTGAGCGAACCGTGCGGCGCGAAGTCGATCAGCGAGGGCTTGAGAATCACGCCGTAGCTCGCGACGACAAGCACGTCAGGCGCCAGCGCGCGCAGCTTGGCGAGCACTTCGTCCGCGTGCGGATCGACGGGTTGAATCTGCTCGACGCCCAACTCGCGCGCCGCGAGCACGAGTTCGGTCGGCTCGACCTCGCGGCCGCGGCCCCGCGGCTTGTCCGGCGCCGTCACCAAAGCGAGCGGCCGGTGCCGCGAGCGCGCGAGCGCTCGAAACACCGGCAACGCAAAGGGCGGCGAACCGAGGAAGACCGTCTTCAACCGTCAGCGCCGTACGCGAAACGACGCGCTCAGATCTTCGCGAGAACTTCGCTCTTGAACTTGTCGTAGGCCTTGCTGCCCACGATCTGATGAACGACCTCGCCCTTCTTGATGATCAGGAAGGTCGGGATGGCGGTGATTCCGTAGCGCGCCGGCACTTCGGGGTTGTTCTCGGTGTCGAGCTTGACCACCTTCAGCTTCCCGGCGGTCTCATCGGCGAGCTTGTCGACGTACGGCGACATGGCCTTGCACGGCCCGCACCACTGCGCCCAGAAATCGACCAGGACGGGCAGTTCGCTCTGCAGAACGGAGGTTTCCCAAAGGCTGTCGGTGACGTCGGCGGCTTTGCTCATGGCGGCGGAGGGGCGGCGGGTGGCGGCGGTGTGGTGTGGAAGGCTGGTGAGTCGCTCGTTTGGATGCACGAACGACCTGGAAGGGGCGTGAATATGGGCCGCGGCGCCTCGGTCGTCCACCCCAAGGGCGCGCGCCAGGCCTCTCAGGCGTCCGGCGGCGTACGGGTGAGGTCGTAGTCGGGGGCCTGCGGCGGCGGCAGCGGCTCGGGAAGCGCGACTTCGACCTCCGCCGCGGGCGGCTCGTCCTCGGGGATGTCGTCGAACACCGAGCTGGCGAACGTGCTCGGCTTGGCCGGCGCCGGAGTCGGGTTGGGCGCGTCCTGCGCCAGCGCAGCCTCGTCCGCGGCTTTTTCGTCGTCGAACTCGGTGAGTCGAACGATGCTCTCGAGATCGCTGCCGACCTCGTCGCGCAGCACGATGTCGATGTCGTCGCTGGCCGAGCCCTGGCGCGCGGTGCACACGCCGATCTTCACCAGTTCGAGCAGCGCGCAGAACGTGCCGATCATCACGCGCTTGTCGACGCTTTCGCCCTCGGCCGCCTGCTCGACGATCTCGCGCAGCGACATGCGCCGGCGCGCCTGGATCGTGTGCACCAAACGGTCGACGTAGTAGCGCAGCGGCCGGTCATCCTTGGTGATGACCATCTGCTTGTTCGAGAGCGTTTCGCGCATCAGGCGCGAGAAGGCGCTGAGCAAGTCCCAACTCGACAGTTCGGTCAGGTCGAGCCCGTCGCCAGTGTCGGGCGTGGCGTGGAACGTGCGCGGCTGGATCTTGGCGCGCGCGTCGAAACGGTCCTGCAGGTCCTTGGAGGCCTGCTTGAAGCGGCGGTACTCGATCAGGCGCTGGATCAGCTCGTCGCGCGGGTCGAGTTCCTCGGCGAGGTCGACGTGTTCGGTCGGGAGCAGCGAGCGCGACTTGATCGCCATGAGCGTCGCGGCCATCACCAAGAACTCCGCCGCGAGCTCGATGTCGATCTCGCGGAGCGCCTTGATGTGCGCCAGATATCCGTCGATGACGCGGTGGATGTCGACCTCGTGGATGTCGACTTCCTGCTCACGCACCAGGTGCAGCAGCAGGTCCATCGGGCCTTGGAAGGTCTGCTCGAGCTTGACGGTGTAGTCGCGGATCACCACACGCCTCCGGTCACCCAGTGGAGCCAGTCCTGAAGCTGGTTCACGCCCATGTACACGCCGCGCTTCACGCCCGGCACGAAGTACCACACGCCGAGCACGAGCAGCATGCCGAAGCGCTCGAGCTGCACGTACGGTTCGCGCAGCGAGCTGGGCAGCAACCAAGCCATCACCCGCGAACCGTCGAGCGGCGGGATGGGCAGCATGTTGAAGGCCGCCAGGACGAGGTTGGCGAGCATGGAGTACTCGACCACGTTCACCAGGAGGTCCCCTTGCCGTAGGCGCCGCTGTAGACCGCGAACTTCCAGGCCAGCATGAACACGATGCCGAGCGCGATGTTCGAGAGCGGGCCCGCGATGGCGACGATCATCATGTCGCGCAGCGGGTGGCGCAGGCGGTGGTAGTTCACCGGCACCGGCTTGGCGCCGCCGAAGGCCGGCAGCCCCATGGAAGCGAGCATGAGCGGCAACACGATCGTCATGATCGGGTCGATGCTCGGCAGCGGGTTGAGCGTGACGCGGCCGAGCTCCTTGGCCGTCGGATCGCCGCACTTCCACGCGGTCCAGGCGTGCGCCGCTTCGTGAATGCTCAGCGACAGGATCACGAACACCACGATGAACGCGATCTGGATGTAGCGGAACGAGTCCTCGCTGAGCTCGACGGCCGGCACGACGGCGCAGGCCGCCGCAGCGCCGAGGAGGGTGGTCGCGCGCGGCGCGAACCACGCGCGCAGGCTGGCCGACGCCCGCTTCAGAAACGAGTCGAAACGCATCACGTGAGCGGGGTAGCGTAACGTCGACGGCGGTTCGGCGGCGCTGCGGGCGCCGTACCATCGCGACGCAGCCCATGACGCAAACCAGCTCCAGCCAGAAGCTCGAACAACGCCTCGCGCGCGCCCGAGAAGTGATCCAAGTCGAAGCGCGCACGATCGCCGGGCTCGAGCGGGCCCTGGACGCGCGCTTCAGCCAGGCCCTGGACCTGCTCCTGGCCTGCCAGGGCAAGGTGGTGATCACCGGCATGGGCAAGGCTGGGCTGATCGGTCAGAAGGTCTCCGCGACCCTGGCCTCGACGGGCACCGATTCGTTGTTCCTGCACCCGGCCGAGGCGTTGCACGGCGATCTGGGCCGCATCCGGGCCGGCGACGTGCTGCTGGCGCTCTCGAACTCCGGCGAGACGAGCGAGGTCAAGCTCGTGATCCCCGTGGCGCGCAAGATCGGCGCGAAGGTGATCGTGATGACCGGCGACGGCCAGTCGACGCTGGCGCGGCTGGCGGACTGCGTGCTCGACATCGGCAAGGTCGACGAGGCCTGCCCCCTGGGCCTCGCCCCCACCGCGAGCACCTCGGCGCTGCTCGCCATGAGCGACGCGCTCGCCATGGTTCTGCTCTCCGAGCGCAACTTCCAGCGTGCCGACTTCGCGCTCTACCACCCGGCCGGCTCGCTCGGCCGCAAGCTGCTGCGCGTCGGCGAGGTCATGCGCCGCAACGTCGAGCTCCCCGTCGTGCGCCGCGGCGAGCCGCTGTCCGCCGCACTGCGCGCCATGGGCCACACGCCCGGCAAGCCCGGTGCGACGCTGGTCGTCGACGAACAGGGCCTGCTCGTCGGAATCTTCACCGACGGCGACCTGCGCCGGCTCGTCGAGCAACTCGGCGGCGTCGACCGCGAAGCTCCCATCGAGCGCTACATGACCGCCAACCCCAAGTTCGTGCTCGCCGAACAGCTGCTCGAGGAGGCCGAGCGCGTGCTGCGCGCGCACCGTGTCGACCAGATCCCGGTGCTCGACGCCGAACGCCGGCCGGTCGGCCTGCTCGACGTGCAGGACATCCTCGACACGCGCCTGTGAGCGCTGGACGCGGCGCCGCGGGCGCTGCCGGGCCTCTACTTGAACATCACGTACCACGGGCCGCGCACGTGGCGAGCCCAGTGGTACGGAAAGCCGCCCTCGTCGTCCTGGAGCGGCCGCCCACCCGCGGCGGGGTCGTGGATGACCCAGTAGTAGTCGCTGATGGAGTAGTTCACGGCGCCGATCAGGGCGCGTCCGCCCCGGTTCGGCTCGCAGAAGAAGCCGTGGCTGCGATCCTCGGGGTTTTCGGCAACGCGCAGCAGCGCGTCCTCGTAGAGCGCGATGAACAGGTGGTCGTAGGCGTTGGTGTACCTCACGGCCAAGAGGGCCAAGGCGGGCAACGTGAAGGAAGCCGCCAGCGCGAGGCGCAGGCCGCACTCGCGCCAGCGCTCGGACAAAAGGCCGGCGGAACGTCCGAACAGCGCCGCCAGGGCCCACGGCGTCAGGCCGGCTGGAATCACGACCGGGCCGATGAGGCGCCACAGCGGTGCGAAACAGGTGAACGCCAGATGGAGGTTGGGCGTCCACAGGTTCAACACGCGGTCGAACAGGTAGGCGAGCGCGATTGCGCCCCCAACGACGAGGTTGATGCGAGCGAGGCGGGCGACGCTTGCGCGTTGGGAGCGCGAACGGGCCGCGCGCTCGGCAAGCTGAGCCGCGGGAGCAGGCGACGAAGCGGTATCGGTGAGGTCCGTCATGGGCGCACCCGCGAGCGTAGGAGTGCGGCGGCGAACTAGGCGCCGGGAGCTCGGTCTCGGCGTCAGTGGTCGAGCCGCCGGAGCGAGTCGCTGACCGGCGGCCCACGGAGCTCTTGAGCGAGAGCTGCACGCTCGAAGCGGCAGTGGACTCTGCGCGCCGCGGCTGGCCTGCATGGGCGGCGCCGACAACCTGGAGCAACTTGTGGGCGCTCGAGTCGGTGGACCGCTACTCGTCCGGGCGCGCGGGTGTAGCAGAACGTTCACGCGAATCTGACCGGCGCGCAGCTCGTCGGGCGACGCCGCGTGGACTGGTGCGCTTCGCAACGAGTTGGCGGAGCATTCCCGACTGCTCGGGACTGCTCGCGCGGTCGCTGCGAGGTGTGGGGCCTCGCCCCGCGCTTCGCTAACCTCTGCACGATGCAGGAGCGCGGGCTCGAACCGCGATTGGCGACGGCCTTGGCGCCGGTGCGCCTGATCGCCCTGGACGTCGATGGCACCTTGACCGACGGCGGCATCTTCGTGTCGCCCGCGGGCGAGCAGCTGCGCTTCGACGTGCGCGACGGGCTGGGCATCGTCGAAGCGCTTGGCAGCGGGCTGGCGATGGCCTGGATCAGCGGGCGCGGCTCGCCGGCGATGGAAGAGCGCGCGCGCATTCTCGGCGTGCGCGAAGTGCACCTGCGCGTCAAGGACAAGGCGAGCGTGCTGCGCGACGTGCTCGCGCGCCACGGCGTCGCGCCGCACGAGACCCTGGCCATGGGCGACGACTGGCCGGACTTGGCGCTGGCCGCCGTCGCAGGCGTGTTTTTCGCGCCCGCCGACGCCCACGCGCTGGTGCGCGAGCGCGCCGACTACGTCACGTTGGCTCGCGGCGGCCACGGCGCCGTGCGCGAAGCGCTCGAGATGCTGCTGCGCGCCCAAGGCAAGTTGGACGCGCGGATCGGCGCGCACCGTGGCTAGCCGCGCGTTCGATTCGGCGCGGAGCGGACGGCTGCGATGAAGCGCGTCGCGCTGTTCCTCGCACTGCTGCTCGTCGGCGGGCTCGTGCTCTGGCTGCTCGACACCAGCCGCGAGCGACCGCTCGAGCCGCCTTCGCAGGGCGGCGAAACGCCGGCGCCGCTCGCGCCCGCGCCGGACCAACGCGGCGCCTTGACCGAGGTCGAGACGAGCAAGAACAAGAGCGGACAGATCGCGTTCTCCGGACCGTTCGAGGTCTTTGCCAAGGATCTCGAACTGCCCGACCAGCCGCTGTGGCTGCACGTCAAGGCACGCGACTCGCGCACGGTCGACGGCGGGCTGGTGGATTTGGAGGACGTCGAGTTCGAGCGCTACGACACGACCACGCGCAAGCTCGACGTCGAGGGGCGGGTGGGCTTTGCGCGTGTGAAGTTGCTGCGCATCGGTGAGCTCGACGCCTCTGTGCCGATCCCGATGCGCGATACGCAAGTGACCTACTACTCGGCGTCGCGCTTCTCGCCGCTGCGCTTGGATACCCCCGAGATCGAGATCGATCTCGCGAACGAGCGTGCGCAGAGCGATCAGATGGTCGCGGTCACCGCAGTGGGCTTCGCGGCGAGCGGACATGGGCTGCGCTTGGATGGCAAGCTCCAGGAGCTCGTCCTGCAGCGCGAGCCTCGCGCGCGCATCGAGTTCGAGCGCGGAGGCCACGCGTTGCTCGTCGGGCGCGGCGCGCTGACCGCACGCGCGCGCCCGGATCTCGTCGAGTTGCTCGGACCGCAGGCGACTTCGATCGAAGTGCTCGAGGGCGCGACGTTGACGATCGAGGGCAAGCAGCCGCTCGAGATCGACGCTCGCTCGCTCACGCTCGTGGGACGTTTCGATCGCGAGGGCGAGCGTTTCTTTCCCGTGCAAGCCCAGGCGACGGGCGAAGTGCGCCTCACGACGCGCGCCGGCGGCTTGTTTCGCAGCGACCGCCTGGTGATCGACTTCGACGAGAACGGCGAAGCCTCGCGCGCCGCGTTCGACGGTCGGCCGACGCTCGACATCGCGCTCATGGAGCGCGCCCTGTCCAACGTGCCGTCCGGGTTGCTCGTCGAAGGTGATCGACTGACAGTGCACGGCGAAGGCGCCGGACCTCTCGAAGTGTTCTTCGGCGACGAGCCGCGCTTCGAGTTCAACGGACCGGCGAAGCTCACGCTGCCGGCGCTGGGCAGCGAACTCTCCTGCCAGACGCGCATCGAAGGCAGGCTCTCGCCGAAGGGCGACATCGAGCGCGTGGCGGTGATCGGCGACGCGCGCGGCGTGCACGAAGGCTGGACCGTGCGCAGCGAACAGCTCGAGGTCGAGGCGTTCCTCGACGGCACCGGCCGCGACGCGTTGCGCATCGCTGCTCCGCAGAGCGCGTCGCTCAGCGGATTGCTCGACGACGGCGACGAGGTCGAGCTGAAGGCCGAGGGCGGCCTCGCTGTCGACAGCACGCGCACGGGCGTGTTCCTGCGCAACGCGTCGCGCGCGCGCATCGAGCAGCGGCGCGACGGCGTGGTGCGCTACGTCGCGCGCGCCGACGAAGTGCGTGAGTTCGATCCCGAGCAACTCAGCTTCCTGGCCGAGGGCAACGTCGAATTCGCGGGACCCAAGGGGCGCGGGCGAGGCGAACGGCTCGAAGCGTGGGCCATCGATCGCGGCGAGCTCTCCGGCACGCTCGAGGCGCCCGCGCGGCTCGAGGCGCTGGATGGACAGAGCGTGTGGGGCGTGTTCGAAGCGCCGTTCATCGAAGCCCAGGGCGAGCTCGTTCACGCGCGCGGCGGCGTGCGCGGCGCCGTCGAACTCGAAGGGCTCGGCTACGAACTGCGTGCGCCGTGGCTCGCCGTCGAACGACGCGACGCCAAAGTGCGCCGCGCGAACGAGCCCGAGTTCGAGCTCGACGCAGGCGGCGGCGTGATCGTCACGATGCGGCGCGAACAAGAGGAAATCGCGCTCGCAGGCGAGCGCTTCCACGGCGAGGCGAGTTCGGCGGCGGATGCCGACGGCCAACTGCGCTTCACGCCCGATCTCTCGCTCGTCACAGGCGACGTGAACTTCGACTACCGCGGCGCGATGGAGATGCGCGGCCTGGGCGAGAAGCTCGAGCTGCGCGGCGACCGCACGGCGCGTTTAACCGGGCTCGCCGGCCAGAAGGTGCGCCTGCGCGGATTGCTGCCGCGCGGAGACAGCTCCATGGACCTGCTCGCAACACAGGTCGACTTCTCGCCCGAGCGTTTGACGGCGCTGAGCGTCGAGGGCGACATCGAAGGCATCGCACTGGCCTTCGGCGGGAGCAAGGCGCCGCCTGAGGCGCGCAAGGTGCGCGTGATCGCTGGAGCACTCGACTGCGACGCCAGCTCACTGCTGCTCAGCGATGCGGTGTACCTCGGCGGCAAGACCGAGCGCCTGGAGGACTGGGACGTCGACTGCGACGCGGCGCTGGTGCGCTTCAGTTCGGACGAAACGGCGGCGCGTGACGAGCGCTTCAACGAGTTGCTCGCCTGGGGCGGCTTCCAACTGCGCATGGGCTCGATGGGCGCGGCGCGCGGCGAGCGCATGGAGCTCTCGCGCCTGCGCCACGCGCTCTCGCTGTTCGGCTCCGGCGCGCAGAGCCCGGCGCAACTCGAGCGCGGCGAGACGTTGTGGTCCTCGCAGCGCATGGAGCTCGACCTCGAGACCGGTTACCTGCGCTCCGAGAAGGCCGTCGTGCGGCCGCTCGCGCAGGACCTGCGCGACAGTTGGACGCTGGAGTACGAAGCGCTCGAGCCGCTGCCGGCCGGCGACGAGACGATCCAGATCTTCCGCGCTCCGGTGTGGCGCTCGGGTGAAGCCGAAGTCCGCGCGGCGTGGGCGCTCGCCTGGGTCGATGCGGCGCAGTGGCGCGCCTTGGGGCTCAAGCGCAACACGCTCGCGCCGGATCCCGACGCCGCGAGCAACGAACGAACGACGCGCTTCTTCGGCCGCGTCGACATGGGGCTGGTGCGAAACTGGCTGCACGAGATCTACCTCGACGGAGATGTCGAACAGCGCTTGTCCGGCGAAACGCAGGTGCGCGCCGGCGGCATCTACATGGACCTCGTCGAAGGCCACGGTTGGATCGTCGACGCGATCCTCGACCTCGACATGCCGGTCGGCGGCCGGCGCTACCAGCTCAAGCTGCAAGCGGATTGGCTGCGCAGCTCGCTCGAAGGCGAGATGGAAACTCGCAACGCTGTGGCGACCACGTGCTCGCACGACGAGCCGCACTACGTGATCAAGATCGGCAACTTCTCGCGCAAGCCCTACTACGTCGAGAAGCGCAAGGTCGATCCCAAGACCGGAGTCGAGATCGTCACGCAGCAACTCGACGGCTACGAGGTCGCGCTGGAGGGCAACGCGATCGACTTCTTCGGTCCGGTGGCGCTGCCGCTGCCGCGCATCGCGGGCCGACAGGACGCGAAGAACAAGTGGGATCCCAACTCGCTCTCCGTGGGTTCGATCGCACTGCCCTCGTTCGGCCAGGACTCCAAGCTCGGCACGTTCATCTCCGCCAACTTCACGACCGACATCGGTCCGATCGTCAAGGGCTTCCACTGGCTGCTCAACCAACTCTTCGGCGGCACGCTCAAGTTGCCGATCCCCAAGGGCAGCACGCGCACGCACGCCGACCTCAACTCGCGCGGCCTGATCGTCGGCACCGAGAGCCGCTTCGAGTCCACCGACAAGTACCGCTGGTCGGTGATCTTCGATGCGATCTACGACCGCGAGCGCGACCGCGGTCTGGTGCGCGTCGACCGGGCGGACCGCGGCGACGGGCGCGCCTGGCTGCGCGCGCGCGGCCGGCACTTCCTGGGTTCGGAGGAGTGGGTCGACATCATCGTCTCGCGCCAGTCCGACCCCGGCGTGCAGGCGGAGTTCTTCGAGCGCGACTACCTGTACTTCGAGGAGCGCGAGTCGCTCGTGCACTGGCGCCGCGCCGAAGGCGAGCGCTACACGAGTGCGACCGCCGAAGCGCGCCTCGACGAATTCCGCTCGGAGATCGTCGACCAGCCGCGACTGAACCTGTTCAAGGGTCGCTCCAGCATCGGGCGCCTGGGTTCGCTGAACGTGGTGCAGTCCTCGCTCGTGACCTTCGCCAACCTGGCGCGCTTCGAAGGCGATCCGCGCTACAACGAGTTGCCGTTCCAAGACGGGCTGGGCGAACGCAACGTGCTGCGCATCGACGGCAGCACGCGCGTCGAGACGCCCTGGACGGCGGGGACGAGCGGCGTGCGCTTCACGCCGTTCGCGGAAGCGCGCATGACCGGTTGGAGCGAGAACGCCGCCGACGACGGTCGCTCGGGGCGCGCCGCGCTGACCACCGGCGTGCAGGCTTCGACGACGTTCTGGAAGCGCTTCAACTCCGGCAGTCGGCACGTCTGGACACCGACGATCACGTACCGCGGCGACTTGGCGCACCTCGAAAGCGGCGAGCCCGTGGCGCGCTTCGACAGCGTCGACGACCCGATCGAAGGCCGCTTCCTCGATCTCGCCATGCGTTCGCGCTGGGAGCACCGCGAGTTGGCGAGCGACCTCGACGTGGAAGTCGTGCAGACGCACGCCGAGAGCGTCGCCCCCGGCCAGAACGACGGTTGGCTGCCGCTGGTGTCGCGCACCACGTTCCTCACCCGCTTCGCCGGCATGCCGATGGGCTTCACGCACGACGGTCGCTACGACCTCGCGAGCGGCGACACCAACTACTCGCGCACCCTGTTCGGCATCGAACCGACGCCCGGACTCGATCTCGAGGTCGGGTACCACCGCGCGCGGGACCTCGCGGCCATCGAGCTCTACGACGCCGCGACGGTCGGCGCGCGCTACCAATTCACCCGCAAGTGGGAAGTCGAAGGACGGCAAACCTTCTCTGCAGCTGACGGCGGCGACCAACTCGCCTACTCGCTGACGCTGCGCCGCTTCGGCCACGACTTCGTGTTCGAGATCGAGAACTCGGTCGTCGCCGGTGAAGGCCGCTCCTCCCTGCGCTTCAAGTTCACGCCGCTGTTCGCCTGGCGCAACGCGTCGCCGACCATGCTCGACCAGTGGCGCGCCGCGCGGCAGTGACCCACGCGTCCCGTGGTTAGAATCCGGGCCTCGTGGAACTCTTCGGCATCTCGCCCGGCGAACTGCTCGTGATCGGCATCGTCGCGATCATGGTGTTCGGCGGCCGCCTTCCGCAGGTGGCCGGCGAGGTCGCCGCGACCGTGCAGAAGCTGCGCCGTTCGCTCAACGATCTGCGGCGTGACTCGGGGATCGACCGCGAGATCGCCAACGCGCGGCGCGAGTTCGAGCAGGGCGTCGCCAAGCCGCTGCGTGAGGCGGATCTCGCCGGCACGGTGCGGCGCGAGACGGCCAGCGTGCGGAGCGACATCCAGCAATCGGCGAGCGCTGCCAGTGCGCCGGCTGTTGCGCCGGCCGTCACGGAAGTCGGCTCTCCAGCCGTCACCGCGGCGCAGGCTTCCGCTGTGCCGAGCGCGCCCGCCGTCGGCGCGCCTCCCCCGCCGGCTACGCCGCCTGAGTCCCCGGCGCGTTCGGATCCGAGTCCAGGTTGAGCAACACGTTCGCGTCGCCCTCGTCGAAGATGTTCTTCCAGTCGAGGGCGCCTTCGCCGCCGGGCGTACGAACGTCCGCGGGCAGGTTCTCGGCCAGCCACTTGTTGTTGCCGTTCACCGTGCCGACGACCGGCATCACGTGAACCTCGGCGGTCGAGGAGAGCATCCCCAGCACGTCTGCGGGCACGAGCGCCGGCATGCAGACCGTCAGCACGCGCTTGTGGCGCGCGATCGGCAGCAGGCGGTGCTGGCGCAGGAAGTCGGGGTCGAGGCCACTGAAGGCGTCCTTGTGCGGCGGATAGAAGTCCACCGGAAGGAACGGCAGTCCGTAGACCTCGCAGACCACGCGCGCGAGGTCCCAATCCCCGATCAAGCCTTCGGCGACGAGCGCCTCGGTGAACGGAATCGGCCCCTTTTCCGTCGCCTTGAGCGTCAGTCGCAGTCGCTGAGGGTCGACCAGACCCTTCTGGCCCAGCACTTCTGCCAGGGCGGCGTAGTCGAGGCGATGGCTGTTCTTCAAGCGGCGGCGCTCCGAGAGGGATCAGCGTCTTTTCGGCACGCGCCGCCGGCCAACTGAAGCTACGCCCCGCCGGCGCCGTTTTGCGGCCAAACGCCCAGCCCTGACGTCGAGCCCCGACGTCGAGCCCCGACGTCGAACTCAGACGTCCAGGTTGGTCACTTCCAGGGCGTAGCGCTCGATGTACTCGCGGCGCGCCTCGACCTGGTTGCTCATGAGCACCGTGAAGATCTCGTCGGCGGCGAACTCGTCGTCGAGCTTGACCTGGTAAAGACGCCGACGCTCGGGGTCCATGGTCGACTCCCAGAGCTGCTCGGGGTTCATCTCGCCCAGACCTTTGTAGCGCTGCACGTCGAGCTCGCCCTCGGACGTCTTGCGGATCGAGCGCGCCAGTTCGAACAGGTTGGCGCACTCGACAGCCTTGTTGCCGCGCGTGACCAGCCAGCGGCCGCCGTGGATCGTCAGCCCGCGGCCGTCGAGCGCCGCCAACGCCTCGGAAACTTCGTTCGCGTAGGCGAAGCGCGCCGCGAGCGCGTGCGCATCGTCGCGCGCGACCTTGCTCTCGGGGCCGTCGAAGACCTTGAGGTCGGCCCCGAATTCCACCTTGAGCAGTTCGAGGTAATCACCCTGCTTCTCGGCGCTCTCGAAGAACTGATCACGGCCGTGCACCTGCGCCCAGTGCGTGGCGACGCGCGTTCCGTCCCAGGTCGCGATCCAACGTTCGGCAGGCACGCGTGTCCACAGCGGCAACCCGCGTTCGAGCGCGTCCTCGAGCCGGCGCAGGTCGTCGAGCACCGCCTTGAGCTCGGCGCCTTGCCAGCGCTTGTTCGCGCCGATCTCGTCGATCTGGATCGACTCGGCGGCAAGTTCGATCAGCGTGCGCCGCAGTTCGGCATCGCTCGCGATGTAGCGCTCGCCGCGCTTGCTCTTCACGCGGTACAGCGGCGGCTGCGCGATGTAGAGCATCCCGCTCTCGATCAGCGGACGCATGTGGCGGAAGAAGAACGTCAGCAGCAGCGTGCGGATGTGCGAACCGTCGACGTCGGCGTCCGTCATGATGATCGTCTTGCCGTAGCGCACCTTGGCGAGATCGAATTCATCCGCGATGCCGCAGCCCAGCGCCGAAATGATGGTCTGGATTTCGGAGTGCCCGAGCATCTTGTCGAGGCGCGCCTTCTCGACGTTCAGGATCTTTCCCTTGAGCGGCAGGATCGCCTGGTAGCGCCGGTCGCGGCCTTCCTTGGCTGAGCCACCGGCCGAGTCACCTTCTACGAGGTACAGCTCGCTCTCGTCCTTGTTGTCGCTCTGGCAGTCGGCGAGCTTGCCGGGCAAGTTGCCGCTGGCGAGCGCCGATTTGCGCCGCACCAGATCGCGCGCCTTGCGCGCCGCCTCGCGCGCCGCCTGCGCACGCACGGCCTTTTGGACCAGCGCCTTGGCGACGGTGTTGTTCTCCTCAAGGTAACGCGCGAGCGCGTCGCCCACCGCGGAGTTGACCACGCCTTCGACTTCGCGGTTGCCGAGCTTGTCCTTGGTCTGACCCTCGAACTGGGGGTCGGGCACGAACACCGAGATGATCGCCGTCACGCCTTCGCGGAAGTCGTCGCCCGTGAGCGCGATCTTGTCGGCGTCCTTGACGAGCTTCTCTTGCTTGGCGTACGCGTTGAGCGTGCGCGTCAGCGCCGTCTTGAAGCCCGAGAGGTGCGTGCCGCCGCCCGGCGTCTTGATGTTGTTGACGAACGTGAACACGTTCTCCTGGAACGTGTCGGTGTACTGCATCGCGACCTCGACACCGTACTCGACGCCGGGCATCTCCTCGGTCGAAAGCGTCTTGGTGAAGTGGATGACGTCGGGGTGCAGCGGCTCTTTGTTCTTGTTGATGTGCTGCACGAAGGTTCGCAGGCCTTCGCTGAACGAGAACGACTCGGCGTGTCCGCTGCGTTCGTCGCGCACCTCGATCGACAGACCGCGCGAGCCCATGAGGTAGGCCGTTTCGCGCAAACGGTTGACGACGATCTCCCACTCGATCTCGGTGGTGCGGAAGATCGTGCCGTCGGGCTTGAACACGACCTGCGTGCCGCGCCGGTCGCTCGTGCCCTTGATCGCCAGCGGCCCTTGCGGAATTCCGCGGTGGAAGCGCATCCAGTGCTTCTGCCCGTTTTGGAACACCGTGACTTCGAGCCATTCGGAGAGCGCGTTCACGCACGACACGCCGACGCCGTGCAGACCACCGGAGACCTTGTAGGCGCCGTGGTCGAACTTGCCGCCCGCGTGCAACTTCGTGAGCACGAGCTCGACGGAGGAGATGCCGTAGGGCTGCTTGATCCCGGTCGGGATGCCGCGGCCGTCGTCGGTGACGCTCAAGGCGCCGTCGGCGCGGATCACCACTTCGACCTTCTTGGCGTGTCCGGCGAGCGCTTCGTCGACCGAGTTGTCGACCACCTCCCAAATCAGATGGTGCAGGCCGCGCACATCGGTGTCGCCGATGTACATCGCAGGGCGCACACGCACCGCCTCGAGCCCCTCGAGCACGGTGATCGAGTCAGCGCCGTAGGTCTGGGTCTTGAGTTCGTCGGCCATCTTCAGCGTTCCAATCGGAATTCGATGCTCTGAATACGTTCGCCGCCCAGCTTGCGGTTGGCGGCCTTGCGATAGCTCTCGCCGGTGAAGGTCGAGAGCTCTTGGAGGTGTGCTGCGGAGGTCACCGCGACCTGCAACACGCCGTTGTCGAAGCGCACCGCGCGCGCGCGTTGCGCGATGGACGGGCCCACTGCGTCGCGCCACGCCTTGAAGACACGCGCGCTCGAGAACTGACGTTCGAGCCCGCTCTCGCGCAGGAATTCACCCAAGGCGTTGCGCAGGGAACCCACGCCGCCTCGCTCGTCGCCCTTGCGCCGAGTGCGCTGGCTTTCCTTGCGCGCGCCGTCGGTCACGCTGCGCTTCAGGCGTCCACCGTGATCGGCATCACGATGTACACGTAGTTCTCGCCCAGCAGGAACTTGCCCGGCGAGGTCTTCTCGTTGAACTCCAAGCGCACGTGGCTGCTCTCGCAGTTCTTGAGGCCGTCCGCGACGTAGTCGGGGTTGAACGCGATCTCGCACGGAGCGCCCTTGAACTCGACGTCCATGTGCGCGCGGGCGGCGCCGCGGCCAGCGGACTGACCGGTCAGTTCGAGGCGACCGGGCGTGAGCGAGAAGCGCACGGCGCGCGCCTCGTCGCCGGTCACGTTCGCCACCAGTCGGATCTTGCGCTCGAGCACTTCGGCCTCGGCCTCGCAGAAGTTGCGGCTCTCGGCGGGAATCACCGCGGAGTACCGCGGGAACTCGCCGTCGAGCAGGCGCGCGAACACCTCAGCGTTGCGCGTGCGGATCCCGACCTGGCCTTCCGCGAAGTGCAGCTTCACGGAGTCGAGCGCGTCGGTCATCACGCGGCAGAACAGCTGCATGCCCTTGGTGGGCACGATGCTGGGCCGCGACGGACCGCTGCGGTCCTGGGTGTCGATCGGCGCGTGCGCGAGCGCGAGGCGCCGGCCATCGGTGGCCACCATGCGCAGCAGACCGTCGCCGACTTCGACGAGCACGCCGTGCATCGCGTAGCGGCCCTGCTCGCGGGCGGCCGCGAAGGCCGTGCGACCGACCAGCGACGTGAACGTGCCGGCCTGCAGCGTGAACGCTCCCTCGGCGTCGAAACGCGAGACGACCGGAAACTCCTCGGCGTCAGCGGTCACCAGTTCGCAATCGTCCTCGCCGCAGCGGATCTCACAGGTCGATCCGCGCACTTCGATCTCGACCGTCTCACCGGCGAGGTCGCGCACGAAGTCGTGGAGCACGCGCGCCGGCACGACCACCGTGCCCGGGTCGATCACCTTGATCCCCTCGTCGATGCTGTAGCGCACCGACACGTCCAAGTCCGTCCCGACCAGTTCCAGACGCTCCGCCGTGGCGACGATGCACACGTTGGTCAGGATCGGCTTGGGGCTCTTGGAGGGGATGACGTTGTTGGCGACAGCCAAGGCTTCGCGCAGCTTTTCGCGCTCGCAGAGAACTTTCATGCGTGGCAGGGATCTAGGTAGGGATCAGGAACGGATGCGAACGTGCTCGGCCGTGGGATGCAGGTCCAACCCCCGAAGCAGGCGAGGTCGATGCGAACGCTTGCTTCCCGATGTTCGGGGAGGATTGGGTCTGGGGAAAGAACTCGTCAGAGAAGATCTTCATCATCTTAGAGAGCCCCTCTGAGCGTGAAGAAGCGCTGCTGCTGTGCGTGCAAGCAGCGGTAGTGCAAGAGGATACGCCATGCGGATCGGCGGGGAAACAGCGCAGATTGCGGTGGATAAGCGGTGGATCGAGGGCGAGTTGTGCAGGTTCGTTCACACAGCTCCAGGGGGCGGCGTCGAGGGGGCCGAGTTGTGCACGTTTCGTGCAGGGTCGTTCCCCAGGCTTGTGCAGGTTTTCTCCGCAGAGTTGCTGACGACTTTCCACAGGCTCAGCGTGCTGAACGCAGACCGCGGAGCGCAGCGAGGAGGAGCCGAGAAGCAGCTCGCAGAGTGCGCAGAGCGTTGCTGCGGCGGCGCGCTTGCGCTCGAACAGACGGCCCTCAGGTGCGCTGCCACGCACGAGGCGCGTCGCGTCAGCGCTGAAGCTGCGCCAGCAGACCCAGCACCGTGCCGCGGAAGCGCTCGTCGGCGCGCATCTGCTTGTCGATCTGCTCGACGGCGTACAGCACGGTGGTGTGGTCGCGGCCGCCGAAGAAACCGCCCACTTCCTCGAGCGAGTGGCGCGTGATCGAGCGCGCGAGGAACATCGCGACCTGGCGCGGGAAGGCGATGGCCTTGGTACGTCGGCGCGACTGGAGCTCGGTGACCTTGACCTGGAAGTGCGCCGTCACGACGCGCAGCACGTCATCCATCGTCGGCTGGCCCTTGGGCTGCGTGAAGATGTCGCGCAGCAGCCGGCGGACGAGATCCGTGGTGATTTCCTGGCGGTTGAGACCCGCGTAGCTGATCAGGCGGTTCACCGCGCCTTCGAGCTCGCGGATGTTCGAATCGATGTGTTCGGCGAGCAGCTGCGCGACCTGGTCGGGGAGCTCGTGTCCACGCTCCTTGCTCTTGCGCTTCAAGATCGCCATGCGCGTCTCGTAGCAGGGCGTCTCGATCTCCGTGACCAGGCCCCACTTGAAGCGCGAAACCAAGCGTTCCTGCAGGGTCGGGATCTCCTTGGGCGGCGAATCCGACGACAGGACGATCTGCTTGCCAGCGTTGTAGAGCGTGTTGAAGGTGTGGAAGAACTCCTCCTGCGTGCGCTCCTTGTTGGCGAGCAAGTGGATGTCGTCCACGACCAAGAGGTCGACGTTGCGGTACTTGGTGCGGAACTTGTGCAGGTCCCCGTTCTCCAGCGCACTGATGAAGTGGTTGATGAACGTCTCGCAGGACAGGTACAGGATCCGCACGCCCGGCGTGCGCTCGAGCAGCGAGTAGCACAGCGACTGCAGCAGGTGCGTCTTGCCCAGGCCGACGCTGCCGTGCAGGAAGAACGGGTTGTAGGACTTGCCCGGCGATTCCGAGACCCCCACCGCCGCCGCGTAGGCGAAGCGGTTGCACGGCCCGACGACGAAGTTGTCGAAGCGGTAGTTGGGGTTGAGGGTGACGTCGGAGCTCCACATCAAGCCCGACTCGGGGCCGGCGGAGTTCCAGCGCGCGCTGTCCAGCGACGGCCGGGACGACCCGGGGTTCACGTGGACGGGGCTCGCCGGCTGCGTTTGCAGCGCGGCGGTTTGGGTTGTCCCCGCGCCCTGCGCCTCTGCGCCAGACGCCGCGGTCGGCGAACCGGGCGCCGTCGAGTCGCTCGCCTCGCCGCTGACGTTGCGCACGCGCGCGGGCACCGTGAGCTCGGAGTCGACCACGATCTCGAGCACGGCGGCGCGGCCGAGGACTTCTTCGATCGAAAGGTCCAGCGCCTCGCGGTAGTGGGTGCGCAGCCAGTCGGCGGCAAAGGTGTTCTGCACGGCGAGCACGAGGCCGCCGCTGGGCGCGCTCCGCAGTTCGGCGCGCCGGAACCAAGTCTCGAACTGTTCGCGGCGGATGCGCGAACGCAGGGCGCCCTGGAGTGAGCTCCAGCAGCTCTTGAGGTCGAGCGTGGCCACGTCGGCTGCAGGACCGTCGGCGTCAGCGGGCGCGAGCGTCACGGATTCAGCGGAGCGAGGCGCGGCGACCACGAGCGCGTTCGGCGTGAGCGCCAGGTCAACCACCGGCGCCGGGGCCAGTTGCCCGGGCGCCGCAGCGGCCGGCGCCGTACCGCCGTCGCTCCATTCGATGTGGTCCGTTTGCATCTGGCTCCTCACTTCTTCGTTCGCGGGCCCGTTCCAGGCCCCCACCCCTTCGATCCGCCCGTTGTTTGATCCGTCGACGGTCACCGCCGTCGACTTGGCCTTCGCACGCTTGCAGCGGCGTCGGCCGGCGGCGCCTCGCGCCGCGTCCGCCTTCCGCGCGGTGCGCTAGGTCTCGTCGGAGACAGCGGACCGCGCGCGCAGAATCCAGTCCCGCGGAGCACGTGCCACACCGGGTCGCAAACAACCGTTAAAAACTCCCCATCTGGGGTTCAAACGGCGGGTGTGGGGCGCGCGAGCGGGCATCTTTGGGGGCGGGGTGGCTGGGGCCTGTGGGGGCCCTCGGGAGGAGCGAACCAGTCGTGCTCGCGCGCGCCGGGAAGGGCGTCGAGCAGGTTGGGCCTACTCGTGCGAAAGCGGGCGCATTCCATGCGCGTCGCGCCGCGCTGTCAACACGCGAGCGCCGTCTCTTGACCGCCCCCTCACAAACTCGCGGAGTCTCCAGAGGTTGCGTTCGTTCGCCCCAAAGTTCTCCCCAGGATATCCACAGCTTCTTGAAGCTCTCTCCACGTGGTTGCACGCCCTGCGGAGAGCCGCAGGCCCGCGCGCGCGTCGTCGTCGCCGAGCCCAAGCGCGCGCAACACGTGGCTGGGTTCGATCGATCCGCTCGCGCACGCAGAACCCGCGCTGCACTCGAGTCCTTCGAGATCCAGGCGCATCACGAGCACCTTGCCGTCGCGGCCGTGCGCGAGCACGTTGATCGTTCCAGGCAAGCGCGCGGCGTCGTCGAGCGGCGGGCCGAGCAAGGACACGCGGGCTATCTGCCGGCCTAGTTCTCCCCAAAGGTCGCGCGCGAGCTTCGAGGCGCGCGCCGCGAACGCTTCGCGCTCGCGCACCGCGCATTCGATGGCCACGCTCGCCGCAGCGACGCCGGCCACGTTCTCCGTGCCCGGGCGCAGGCTGTTTTCCTGCTCTCCGCCGTACATCAGCGGCTCGAGCGCGACGCCCTTGCGCTTGTAGAGCACGCCCACGCCGACCGGCCCGCCGACCTTGTGCGCCGAGAACGACGCGAGGTCGATGCCGCGCTCGCGCAGTCGCAACTCGACCCGGCCGAGCGCCTGCACGCCGTCCACGTGCAGCAGCGGGCGCCGGCGCGCGCGCGCGAGCAACGCGGCCAGCTCGTCGAGCGGCGGGCACACGCCGACCTCGTTGTTGGCGGCCATCACCGACACGAGAGCGCAGCGACCGTCCTCCAGCGCGGCGCCGAACTCTTCGACGCGCACGCGCGCCTGCGCGTCGACACCGACGACCCACAGCGGACGCCCCTCGCGCTCGAGCCGGCGCGCGGGGCCGAGCACGGAGGAGTGCTCGATGGCGCTCGTCGCCAAACCCTGACCCGCGCCCGCCGCACGCACGCCGCCGAGCAGCGCGAGGTTGTTCGATTCGGTGCCGCCCGAGGTGAACACGACCTCGTCCTCGTGCACGCCCAAGGCGCCCGCGGTGCGTTCGCGCGCCTCGTCGAGCACCTGGCGCGCGGCCCGCCCCGAGGCGTGCAGGCTCGAGGGGTTGCCGCCCAGCTGCTCGAGCACCGCCAGCAGCGCCGCGCGCGCCTCGGGCCGCAGGCCCGTCGTCGCGTTGTGATCGAGGTAGATGCGCATGCCTTGGGGTCCAGATAGCCCCAAATTGGCCTAGCCGACCGGCACGGGCCGCGCCAGCACGCAGCGGTACAGCGCCACGTAGCGCTCCACGATGCGCTCGCGTGCGAAGCGTTCGACGGCCTGCCGGCGGGCGTTCTCGCCCATGGTGCGCGCGCGCTCGCGGTCGAAGAGCAGCGCGGACAGGTTCGCCGCGAACCCGTCGAGGTCATCGATGTCCGAGAGCAGCCCGCTCACGCCGTGCTCGACCACCTCGGCGACGCCGCCCGCGCGCGTGGCGACCACGGGCGTGCCGCACGACATCGCCTCGAGTGCGGAGAGGCCGAAGGATTCCGAAGAGCTCGTCAACACGAACACGCAGGCCGGCGCGAGAAGTTCGGGCAGCGCGTCGCGCTCGCCCAGGAAGGTCACGCGTTCGCTCAGGCCCAGCTCCCGCACCAGTTCGCGGCACGCGGGCTGGTCCGGTCCATCGCCTACGAGCACCAGATTCGCGGGGCGCTCGCCAACCGCCTTGGCGAAGGCGCGCACCAGCCAGGGCGTGCGCTTCACCGGTCGGAAGTTGCTGACGTGCACCGCGGTCGGCCCGGTGCGCAGCGAACACGGGTGCCGCGCTGCGCCCGCTTCCGGCGAGAACCACTGCGTGTCGACGAAGTTGTGGATCACCTCGACCGCGCAGTTCGTGCGGGCGCTCAGGCCGAACTTCTCAGCGGTCTCGTTCGCCAGCCAGTGCGAAACCGTGGTGACCGCGTCGCTCGTGCGGATCACGAACTGCGTGAGCGGCGCGTAGGACGGGTCGTTGCCGACGAGCGTGATGTCGGTGCCGTGGAGCGTCGTCACCACGCGCGGGGCGCGCGCCGGATCGTCGGCCCGTGCGGCGGAGCGCGCGAGGTAGGCCGAGACCGCGTGCGGCAGCGCGTAGTGCGCGTGCAGGATGTCGAGACCGCTGGCGCGGTGCACGTCGAGGATCGCGCTCGTGATCGCCAGGTCGTGCGGCGTCGAGTGGAACAGCGGATAGGGCACGCCCTGCGCGCGGTGCATCAGCACCCGGCCCGGCGAGCGCGCCAGGCGCGGCGGGACCTCGTGCGAGAACAGATGCACCTCGTGGCCGACCTCGGCGAGCGAGAGCGCCAGTTCGCTCGCCACGACGCCGGAGCCGCCGTAGGTCGGGTGGCAGATGACGCCGATGCGCAGCGGGCCATCGGGATTCGTCGCGGGCGAGGTCACAGATCGACGTAGCGCGGGAGGAGTTCCGCGTCGGGCGGCAGGTCGGGGAGGTCGTCGAGATCGAGCGGAGGCGGCAGCACCACGCTCAGCGGGAGCGGTTGGACGCCGCCACTCGCCGCCGGTTTCGCGCTCGAGCTCGGCGCGTCGCTCGCGCCGTGGTTCGACTCGTTGTTCGCCCCCTCCTTCGCACCGTCATGCGGCTCGGATTCGGCCGCGGTCCGCGAAGCCGCCGGCGTGCTCACGCTCGGAGCGCTCGCCGGCACGGTAGGCGCTGTCTCGGGTTCCGCCGCACTCGTCTTGGCTGCGCGCGGCGCAGGTTCGGCGACGACTTCGGGCCCAGCTACGAGAGGCCCAGCACCGACCGGCGCCACCACAACGGGCGGCACAGCGTCGACCGCCTTGGTCGCCGCACTCGCCGGGGCCGACGCGGGCGCGGCTTCGGGCCGCGCCTCACTCTTGGTCTCTGTCGGCGCGGCCGTGGTCTCCGTCGGCGCCGGGCGTTTGGGCCGCGGCGCACGCGCGGGCTTGAGCGTCACGACCGGCTCGGGCGCGGCCAGCGGCTCGAACGCCGGCTTGGGCGTCCCGTAGCGCGCCACCAACTCCGGATCGCGCGCCTCCGCCGCGATCAGCTCCCGCGCGATGTCGCGGTAATCGCTCGCGCCGCTCGACTCCGGCGCGTACTCGAAGATCGTCTGGCCGTAGCTGGGCGCTTCGGCGAGTTTGACGTTCTTCGCCACGGCGCGGTTCAGCACCTTGCCGGGGAAATGCGCGCGAAGCTCGCCCAGCACCTCGCGCGCGAGCTTGGTGCGGTTGTCGTACAGACAGGGCAGGATCGCGCTGATTTCGAGCTTGGGATTCAGGCGCCGCCGCAGGAGCTGCACCACGTCCACGAGCTTGGTCATGCCCTGCAGCGCGAAGAACTCGGTCTGCACCACGATCACCGCTTCCTGCGCGGCAACTAGGCCGTTGACCGAGAGCAACCCCAGGCTCGGCGGGCAGTCGAGCAGCACGTAGTCCGCGGGCGCTTCGTTGTGTTCTGCGCGCCAGCGCTGCTCCCACTGCTCGAGCGCGTCGCGCAGGATCATCTCGCGGCCGAAGGCGTTCGAGAGTTCGAGCTCGGCGCCGCTGAGGTCGATGTTCGACGCGAGCAGGCGCAAACCCGGCGTCTTGGTGTCGCGCAGCGCGCTGTCGACCGTGCCGTTGCCCAAGAGCACCGTGTAGCTCGAAGGCTCGCCGCTGCGCAGCTGGACGTCCAAGTGCAGCGAGAGGTTCGCCTGCGGGTCGAGATCGACCACGACCACGCGCCGGCCCGCGCGCGCCAGGGCCGCGCCGAGGTTGACGGTCGAAGTCGTCTTGCCGACCCCGCCCTTTTGGTTGATCAGTGCGATGCGCCGCATGGAAAACGGGGCGGATTCTACGCTGCGGCGTGCTTGGAGCGGGGCGCGGTGTGCTCAGAACAAGCGTTCGATCTGCGCCGTCGCCAGCGGCCCGTGGGCGAGCAACGGCTCTCCCACGCGCGCCCCGATGCGCTCGCCGAAAAAGCGCGCGCGGGTCTCCATGCGCGAGAGTATGTCGGCGCCGAACAGGAAGTGTTGGCCGCGGTCGCCGTCGCCGGCGGGCGCGAGTTGGCTGGCGTAGCAGCGCACGAGCGCGACCTTGCGCTCCCACACGTCGCCGATGTCAACCACCAGCGTCGGCTCGAACGGAACGTGGCCCATGAAAGAGTACAGGCGCTTGGGGCGCGCCGCCGGCGGACCGCCGTCGAGCTGCGCCAGACGTGACAGTCCCGACAGGTACCAGGCCTCGCGCGCCAGGCGCCCGGTCGCGGCGTGGTCGGGGTGCAGGTCCTCAGTGTGTTGGGCGAGCACGATCTCGGGCGCGTGTTCGCGCAGCACGCGGGCGAGCTTCTCACGCGCTTCGACGTTCACCTGCACGCGCCCGTCGGGCAGCTCCAAGTTGCGGCGCGCGCTCAGGCGCATGAGCTGGTTAGCCGCCGCCGTCTCGGCGTCGCGCTCGGCGCGTGTTCCGCGCGTGCCCATCTCGCCGCGCGTCACGTCGACGATGCCGACGCGCAGGCCCGCGTCGACGAGCTTCAAGATCGAACCACCGACGCAGATCTCCGCGTCGTCGGGGTGCGCGGCGACGATCAAGGCGTCGAGCTTCATTCGCTGTCCTCTTGTTGAACTTCGCTCTCGTCGACTTCCGCTTGCGGCAACGCGTCGCCGAGCCGCACGAGCAAGTGACCGGCTTCGATCGGTCCCAGCGCGTCGAACAGCTCGACGATCCACTCGCGGCCGAAACGCGCGATGAACGGCGGCAGGCACAGCACGCGCTCTTGCAACTCGCCGCGCGGTGCGAGCGTGTTGGTCACGCGGCGCACCAGCCGCTTGCCGCGGCCGGCGCGGTTGGCGTGCACGTGCTCGGCCTTTTCGCACAACTTGTCGACCAGCGAGCGGATCTGCGTGCTCGTGCGGCCCAGGTTGATGGCGATGCGTCGGTCGAGCTCCGAGAGCTCTTCCTTCTTCGCGTTCAGTTCCTTGGCGGCGCGTTCGGCGATCGCGCGCAGCTCGGCGATCACCGGCGGCGGCGGTTCGTCGGCGCCGACTTGCGCCGCGGCGCCGCGTGTTGCGATCAACTCGGCGAAGGACTTGCCCACGCGCGCGACGGCTTCGTCGGTCTGCGGATCGACGAGCGTGCACGACCAGCGCGGCGCTGCGGCGGTGAGCGGCGCACCAACGGCTTTGCGCAGGGGCCCAAGTTGCGCGAGGTAGCTGAGCTCGCCCCAGCCGCCGACGTAAGCCACGCTCGGCAAGCACAGGTCCTGCGCGATCGGCCGCAGCAGCGCGCCCGGCGACCACTCGAGCGGCGCCTGCACGATCTCGACAGCGAGTTCGTCCGCGCGCCGCGATCCCTCTTCACCGTCGTAGCGAAAGCCGTCGCCGCCCAGCCGCAACGGTTGGCGCCCACGTTCGTCGACGCGGAACAGCAGCGCCGCGGTCGCGCTCTCGATCGTCGGCGTGTAGCCGAGCGCGCGGAGGTTCGTTTCGCCTTCGGCGAGCGTGCTCGCGAGCGGCGCCTGCACGATGCGGGCCAGCGCGCGAGAAAGCGGTTCGCGGATCCAGTCGGGCTCGAGCAGCACCAGACCGAGCGGTCCGAGCAGCTCTTCGAAGGCGCGCGTGAAGGCCGCCGCGAAGCTCTCGCCGGCGCGCGGTGCGAACAGCTCGAGCGCATCGGCGGCGTGCGTCTCGCGGCCGAGCGTCTGCTCGATCGCCGTGCGCACCGCCGCGAGGCGGTGCTTCTCCTCGTCGAACACGATGCGCGAGAGCGGCTGTTTGCCCGACGAAAGTCCGGCGAGGCCGATGCGCTGCAGGTCGAGGTTTTCGTTGAGCAGCCAGGCGTGGTGCGCCTCGGCGATGTCGTGGTCGTCGGCGTGGTTCCAAAAGATCGGCACGACCGGCCGCTCGTGCGCTTGCGAGAGCGAGCGCGCGAGGCGCACGGCGTGCAGCGCCTTGTACAGCGAGTACAGCGGGCCGCCGAGCAAGCCCGGTTGCTGTCCCGTGACGACGGTGCACGCTTGGCGGTGTTCGAGCGAGCGGATCGAGTCGAGCACGGCGACGTGCGGCTTGCGGCGCGTCGCTTGTGCGAGCAGGCGTTCCACGAGTTCGCGCCGGTCGTCGAGCTCGAAATCGTCGCGCGCGCACTTGATCTGCTCGAGCTCGAGCGGGACCTTGAAGTGCGGCACGCGCAGGCAGATGCGCGCGAAGGGCGGCAACTGCGCGGTGTCGGTGGCGAGCCGTTCGATGCGTGCGGACATGCAGAGAGTGCCTCGAATCCGGCTAGCGAGCCGCGCCGACGACGCCGAGCGAGCGCGTGATGTCGGCGATCATGTGCTCGAGCGCGTCGCGCGACGCCGTGCGCCACGCTTTGCCCTTGTGCGCGGCGTCGCGTTCGGCGAACAACACTCCGCGCGAGGAGTTCACGAGCGCGCCGGCGAGTTGCGTGGCGCCGTTGGCGGCGCGGAACGCGTCGACGATGTCCGCGGCGCCGGCGCCTTGTGCGCCGTAGCCGGGCAGCAACAGCGGCGTGGTCGGCATGCGCTCGCGGAACATGCGCAGCTCGGCGGCGTGCGTGGCGCCGACGACGGCGCCGACGCTCGACCAAGCGCTCGCGCCGCGCAGCGTCTGGCCCCAGGCGACGACCTTGTCGGCGATGCGCAGCGACAGTTCAGGCTCGCCGTGGCGCTGGAAGTCCGCGCTGCCCTTGTTCGAGGTGCGCACGAGCACGTAGATGCCCGTTCCCGTGCGCTGGCACGCCGCGAGAAAAGGCTCGATCGAATCGGCGCCGAGGAACGGCGAGAGCGTGACCGCGTCGCACAGTGTCGGACCGTCGCCGCCGACGCCTTCGAGGAACGCGGTGGCGTAAGCCGCTGCGGTGCTCGCGATGTCGCCGCGTTTGACGTCGCCGATCACGAGCAAGTCGGCCGCGTGCGCTGCGGCGACCACACGCTCCCACTGCGCGGCGCCGTCGGCGCCGAAGACCTCGAAGAAGGCCGACTGCGGTTTCACGGCGGGAACGCGGCCGCGGCACAGAGCGAGGATCTCGAGGCAGAAGTCGCCGATTGCCCGAGCGCGCACCCCGCGCGGCGCCGAGCGGTCGCGCGCGATGGCGAACTCCTCGGGCAGCAGGTCGATGTGCGGGTCGAGTCCGATCAGGCACGGGTTGCCGCAGCGCTCGATGGCGGCGGCGAGACGGTCGGCGTAGGGCTTCACGCGCGGGAGTCTACTCGCGCGGACCGCGTGCTTCGCCAAGGCGCAGGAACTCGCGCGCGACGGCGTCCGCGAGCGGCAGACCACGTTCGCTGAGTTTCCAACGTGTTCCGTGTTCCTCGAGCCAACCTTGGCGCTGGAGCTCGAGCGCGATGGCGCGCGCTCGCTCGCGCACGCCGTCGTTCGCAGCGTCTTGGACGTCGACGCCGGCGCGTGCGCAGGCCTCGCTTTCGCTCAAACCCTCGCTGAGCCGCAATCCCAGCCACCACGTTTCCCCCAGGCGCGCCGCGGGGCTCGGCGTCTCCGTCCACACGCCCGCGTGGCCTTCGCGCTCGATGCGGCGCTTGTATTCGCCGACCGACTTGATGTTGCCGCCGCGCGTGAAGCTCACTTTGCTCACCGCCGACGGTCCGATGCCGACGTACGGGCCGTTGCGCCAGTAGTTGAGGTTGTGCTCACACGCGCGGCCAGCGCGCGCGAAGTTTGAGATCTCGTAGGCCGGCAGCTCGGCGCGCGCGAGGCGTTCACGCGTCACGTGGAAGAACTCGAGTTCGACGTCTTCGGGCAGCTGTTGCAGCTCGCCCTGCTCGAGCCAGCGGCGGAACGGCGTCTGCTCTTCGAAGGTGAGGTTGTAGGCCGACACGTGGTCGGTCCCGAGCGCGACGATGCGCTCGAGCGTCGCGCGCCACGCGTCGAGTTCCTGCCCGGGCGTCGCGTAGATGAAGTCGACGTTGACGTTGCCCGCGCCCGCCGCGCGCACGGCGTCGTACGCCCGGAAGGATTGCTCGGCGGAGTGCACGCGCCCGAACAACTCGAGAGTCTTGTCGTCGAGACTCTGAAAGCCGATCGAGAAGCGATTGACGCCCAGGTCGAGCAGTGCGCGCGCCTTTTCGCGGCTCAGACTCTCAGGGTTGCACTCGACCGTGACCTCGCTCGCGCTCGCCCGAAAACCGCTCACCCGCTCGAGCGTCTCGAGCAGCTCGCGCAACTGCGCACTCGACAGCAAGCTCGGCGTGCCGCCTCCGAGGAACACTGTTCGCGGCGCCCGCGGCGCGCGCAGCTCGATCTCGCGCCGCACCGCGGCCAACAACCCTTCGATGTCCTGCCCCTCGGAGGCCACCGAGAAGAAATCGCAGTAGTGGCACTTCGCGGCGCAAAACGGCAGGTGCAGGTAGATCGCCGTCCCCTTCGCCGCGCACGGCAGCGGCTCACTCGCCGCGACCGGCGCCGCCTTGCTCTCTTCCTGCTTCAATTTCACCCCGCGAGCCTACCCGACGGCGCAACTGCGGCGGGTCAGAGCAGGCCGTACCTCGCAACTCATTGCGTGGACGCCGAGCCTTCGGCGGGCGGCGAGGCGCCAGGAGCTCATAGTCGCGGTCTTCACGGCGCTCGGTCACTGCACTGCGGTTCAAGGCTTCGCGCTTTCGCTGAGCGCCGCACGCCGCGGAGAGAATTCTCGAGCTCGCGTCCACGTTTCGCGGCGTGGACGAAGGGGCACTCACTTCGCGGTACGTGTGTAGGTAGCCGTGCGCGTCTCACGGGTGGCATGGCCGAACTGATCCCGCTGGTCGAAGTGGATGACGTGCCACTCAACCGTGATTTGGTCGAGCGTGTTGTTCGGAACCAACTGGGAGCCGGGGAGCTTCGACGAGGACGGACCGAACACTTCCAAGCCCGTATCGGTTGGACGACACCCACCCCAGGCAGTCAACGTCGCCGTGGTCAGCTCGAAGTAGTGGTTCGGCGACTCGTAGCTAAGCGTGAGCGTCTCCCCGTCTTCCGGCTGGAAAGTCCCCACGATGGGCGGTCCGTTGGCTCGACAGCCGAGCATGGGCGCGGCGCTGAGGACGAGCGAGGCACACACAAGGCGTGAGGCGCCGTGAGCCAGGCGCCGTCGAACGAATGAGGCCATCGGAGACTTCGTTCTGGGATCTGCGGAGCGTGGGCGATCTCACCGAGGAGCGTGGGCGGAAGAGCGTACTTCAAGCCGCGCGGGGCGCTGCGCGGACGGTCAGCTGCGCCTCGCGAGCGACGCGGTCTCGCGCGCAGCGACGTCAGGTTCTGTCCGACGGCGGGGTGAATTTGGCCCGCGCTTCCGCGACCGCGTTCAGCCAATCCTCCCACGAGGCTGGGTCTCCTGGCATGCCGTCTGCCCAGAACTCAACGACATCGTTGAGCACATCCGACACGAGTGCGTCGCCGCCCACTCGCTCCTCGTACGCAGTAAGGAAACGCTCCATCGCGAGGAACGCGAGGCGAACGCTGATGAGTTGTGTGTCTGTGGTCATCGCTTGCCGGGGGCGGTGTTCTGGGTCACAGCTCCGACCGTTGTGGCTCTGGTCGCACCTCTTCGAAGAACTCGGCGTATCCCGTCGAATCCCAGAACCGATCGTCTTGGATTGGAAATCCGAGTCTCTCTGCAAGACGAGTGAGGCTCTCGCGGCTGAGTCGGTCGATCGATCTGCGTTTCTTGTAGGAGTCGACTTCTTCCTCCGGAAGAGGATCGCCCTTCTGCCAGAACTTCCAACGGTCTACGTCGCGGAGAAGGGACACGTGGCGGTGGCGGTCCCGCCCATAGACGTTGAACATGCACGCGGGCCACTCGTCGTCTGCGGATCCGATGGCGAAGCTATAGCAACGCCCTGGGAGGTCCTGGCTCAAGCACCACACTAGGCTGTGCCAGCCGTCTTGGTAGTTCGCGACCTGCACGGTGATCCCAGGCGTCGTTCGTGGCTCGTAGAACGCCACTCGCATGAGATGCCTGCCTCCAGCTTGTGGTTCGCCAACGTAGAGATCGCGGATTTCAAAGCGGCTCCGCCAGCGTCGTGTCTGCATGCCGAAACTGGCAATGCGCTTCTCCGCGCCGCTGACACCGCCGGCACGGCGCCGGGCAGGATGCTGAAGACGAGGAAGCGATACGCGGAAAGAACGGTCATCGACACCCTTTCGTAGCTGTTCGTTCTTTGCTCTCAGTTGTTTCGCGCCGGCCACGCCGGCGGCGCCGATGTTGGCAGCGGACAGGGCGTCGCCAACTACAACTTGCCGTGCCGCAGCAGCTCGTCGAGGCCGCGCAGGGCGTCGTCCAGCGGAACGATCTCGATACCGGCTTGATGGCGCCGTTCTCGGCCTGCGTGCAGCAGGAAGCGTTTGGCCACCGGGTATTGCTCGCCGAACATGCGCAGCGCTGCGAGGTCGTCGTCTCGCACGCGCCCGTGGCGCTTCAACTCGAACGCGAGCAGACCGCGTTCGCCGTACAGGACGAAGTCGACCTCGGCGCCTGTCGCGGTGCGCCAGTAGTGAATGCCGTATCCGAGCTCGTGGGTGTCGTTGACCGCACGCACGTTGGCGAGGAACAGCGTCTCCAGCGCCGCCCCGTCGATCTCCTGCTCGCTGTCGAGCGGACCGCGCGGACGCAACGTCCGATAGACCCCGCAGTCGAAGAAATAGAACTTGGGGTGGCTGGCCATGCGTCGCTTGGCCCGTCGCGTGAACACCGGCACGCGCGTCGCGAGCAAGAGGTCCTCCAGCAGGTCGAAGTGACTCTCGGCGAGCTTGGCCGAGACGCCGCACTCGCGAGCCACCGCGGCCATGTTGAGCACGCAGCCCTGCGAGAAGCTCGCCGTTTCGAGAAAGCGCGAGAAGGTAGAGAGGTTGCGCACCAGTCCCTCCTGCATCACCTCTTCGCGCAGATACGTCACCACGTAGTCGCGAAGGTAGGCCGCGGGATCGTCGGTCGTGCAGGCGAACGGCAGGCTGCCGAAGCGCAGATTGCGCGCCAGGTCGAAGTCCGAGCCGAGCTCGAGTGCGGTCAACGGGTGCATGTGCAGCGTGCGCGCGCGTCCAGCGAGCAGGTTGGCGCCTCCGCGGCGCAGTTTGCGCGCGCTCGATCCGGTCAGAGCAAAGCGCAGCCCGCGTGCTTCGATCAGCGCGTGCACCTCGTCGAGCAGCTGCGGGATCCTCTGCACTTCGTCGATGACGACCCAGTCGCGATGGTTGGCCGGGATGGCCTCGCGCAGACGTTCAGGCGCCGCCATGAGCCGCTGGAAGGTGTCGGCCAGCAACAGGTCGAAGACCAGGGGCTTGGGCAGCCGTTGACGCAGCCACGCCGTCTTGCCGGTTCCCCGCGGCCCGAACAGGAAGAACGAGCGCTTGGGAGGCGCCTGCAGTCGCGAGTACATGTCTCGCTTTTAGCATGCAAAAACGAGTCGGCAACGCGGAATTGCCTAAGTGGCGGGAGGCGTGGTCCCGCACAGGCGCGCTGGCTCGGCAGCGGGTCCGGTCAGACGCCCGTGTCCCTCGCGATGATCCGGCGCAGCGCAGCTCGGCGCGAAGGACCACTGGCCAGAGGCGGGCGCAGGCCGCCAGGCCCAGACCCTGCACGTAGCGCGCGCGAGGCCTTGACGTGCTCCTCGATCTCCTCCCAACCGCCCTAAGGCGAACTCCTACACGGCGGGCATCGAGGGCACGTTCGTGGCGCGCGCGCTCGCCTCAGCCCTCGGCGTCGTAGTCGTGCTCGAGCTGTCCGCCGCTGGCCATGTGCTCGACGCGCGGGGGCTGGTGTGCGCGGGGAGGTTAGGCAGCACGACTTCAGCGAGATGAATCTGCTTGGCGTCCGCGCCGGTCGTCACTCGCCGGGCTCCTGTTCAGGGCCGTGCTCTCAGGGCGCGCAACTCGTGCAGGAGCCGGGGCATGAGCGTGCGTGCAGCCGCAATGAAGTCGTAGTCGGCCTCTCTTGCACCCGACGAGAGTTCGATGTCCCCGTTGGGCGTCAGGACGAAGTGGGATCCGGCCCTGTGATCTCTGCCCTCGAGAGATGAGGTCCACGGGCCTGGTGTGGCGGCTTTGGAGAGTAGTTCGAGGCGCGCCAGTTCTTCGTCGGAAAGCGGGTCGGGCTGGGAGTTCATCGAAGTTGTGGGCCGTCGGTGCCGGGCTGAGTGCTGCGCAGTGAGTTCGGTGGGCGCGCGCTCGAGCGGGCCGTGTTCGCGCGCAACGCTTCCCCCGCCGAGTCGGCGGTCGTGGCTCAGTGCCCGAGAGTTTCGAGGCAATGGCGCTCGGCGTCGATCACCCAGGTGTTGCCGCTCTGCAGTTCGAGCTCCAGCCGCTCGCACGCGCCGCCGGACGGCTCAGCCCGAACGCGCGCTTCGAGGATGGATGTGCTGTGGCCCCACGGTTCGTGGAGCGGGGACATTCCAGCTGACGCAGTCCCGAGGAGCGGATCCGCACGTGCGTTCGGGCGCGCAGCTCGATGCGAAGGCAGCGGTGCTCGGGGTCGACGGTCAGGGAGACAAGGGTGGCGTCGTGCAGATCGGACCAGCGCACCAGCGCACCGTAGCAGCCCGTTCCACGTCGCGCCACGGCGTGCAAAATACCACTAAAGTACAAGCCAAGGGATTGGATATGGATTGCAGACGACCACCAAAGGTCGCCGTTCCCTACTCCCCGCTCATCACGTCGTAGAGCTTCTGCAGCGCCTCGCGCTCGATCTGGCGCACGCGTTCGCGCGTCAGGCCGACGATCTTGCCGATCTCCTTGAGCGTCAGGGGCTCCGAGCCGTGTTCGCTCAGGCCGTAGCGCAGGCGCAGGATGGTGGCTTCGCGCTCGTCGATCGCGTCGAGGAGCTCGGACAGGCGCGTGAGGAGGTCCTCGTCGAGCAGCTCTTCGTCGGGGCTGCGCGTGCGCTCGTCCTCGACGGTGTCCTGGTGTTGCGTGAGGCGGTCGAGGGAGACCTGCGAGCCCATGCTCGAGCTGGTGATCGTGCGCTTGAGCAGCGGCCAGCTCTCGCGCGGGATGCCGAGCTCGAGGGCGACCTCTTCGACGGTCGGCGTGCGGCCGAGGCGGAAGGTGAGCTCCTGGCTGGTGACGCGCCACTTCGACATCATGTCGGTCATGTAGCTGGGCACGCGCACGGACTTGACCGTGTTCACCAGCGCGCGGCGGATGGACTGCTTGATCCACCAGGTGGCGTAGGTCGAGAAGCGGCAGCCGGCCTCCGGGTCGAACTTCTCGGCCGCCTTGAGCAGGCCGACGTTGCCCTCGGCGATCAGGTCTTGGAGCGTCAGCCCGCGCTCGGAGTACTGCTTGGCGATCGAGACGACCAGCCGCAGGTTGGCCCGGATCATGTGTTCCCGGGCCTGGGGGTCGCCCTGGTGGATGCGACGGGCGAGCGCGCGCTCCTGCTCCGCGTTGAGCAGGGGCGTCTCGTTGATCTCGACCAGGTAGGTCTCGAGGCAGCGTTCAGCGGAAATGATGCACTCCTTTGGGGCCGGGGAAGCGATCTCTCGCCCACCATCGGCGGCCACCATCGACCCCGCGGGAGCCGCTTCTTGAGCGCACGTCGCCTCGCGGCCCGCTGCCATCGCCGGCGCGAATCTGCTAGCCTGTCCTCCGCTCCTACCGGCGAGCCGCAAGGCCGCGCGCAGGCCCACCACGTGCCCCCCGAAAGTCCCCTGGAAGAGATCGTCGCCGAGAGCACCTTCGCGGGGAAGCTCCAGGCCCAGGGCGCAGTCTTCGTGCAGCTGGCGAACGTGCTGGACGCCCTTCCGGCGGAGGCTTGGTCGAAGCGTTTTTTCTACCGGCTCGGTTCGGAGGCCGACGCGCTCGAGTCGTTCCTCGACGACTACGGCGCCAAGTACAACCGCGCCTTCACGCTCACGCGCGAGCTGGTGGCCTCGATTCGCTGGATTGCCCAGGCCGGCATCAGCCTGCGGCACTTCGAGGGCCGCTTCGACAGCTACGGCCTCGCGGCTTCGCTGAGTCCGTCGGACTCGACCCAGCTGCGAGCCTCCCTCGCGCGGGTGTGTGCGGCGCTCGCCGAGGGCAACCGCTCCCTGTTGCGGCAGCTGCGCGCGGAGTACGGACGCGCTGGCGTGGTTTGGGCCAACGCTCGGCTCCCCGAACACCTCTTCGCCGACTCCGGCTCGCGGCAGCGCCTGCCGCGCAACGTCGACCACGAGGATCTGCAGGACGAGAACCAGCGCATCGCCGAGATCGCCTCGAAGTACATCGCGGCGTGCTCGATGCTCGGAGAGTTGGGTCAGCGACCGATCGAGGATCCCGACGAGCGGCGGCGCAAGCTCTCGACGGCTTGCCGCGAGGAGCAGGCGCGCGTGTACGAGGCGACGGTGCACAACCTGCAGTCGGCCTACGACACCTACATCAAGAACACGGTCATCGAGTCCCGGGATGCGCGCCTCCCACGCCTGCGCGGACATCTCTCGGGCGCGCTCCACCTGCTCGAGGCGGTGACCTTCCTCACCCACTTCGTCGAGCGCCACGATCAAGGCGTGCGCGACGAGTCCGCCGACAAGGTCATCGGCGTCCTCGTCCCGCGCAGCCAAGCCCAGGACATCATCCTCAACGAGCTCTTGCGCTGGGCAAACCGCCTGATGCAGTCGGGGCGGCCGATGGCGGAGGAATTGCTCCCGACCTACATCACGCTCCAGGAGCTGCAGGTCGAGCTGCCCAAGAACGTGCGCCTGCACGCGCGGCCGGCGGCGCTCATCGTCAACATCGTCGCGCACCACGGCACCCCGGTGGAGATGCGAGTCGAAGGGCACCGCTGCAACGCCGGCTCGATCTTGGAACTCCTCGTCGCCGTGGGCTCGCACCCGGAAGCGCGGGTCTACGTGTTCCGCGGCGACATCCACCCGCTGCGCGACATCGGCCTGCTGTTCGAGTCGGCGCTGGGCGAGGACGGCATCGAGAACTTGCCGGCGGCCCTCGCGTACCTGCGCAACGGCTGAGCCCGGGGCCGAGGGCGGCGTCCAGTCCGCGTGAGCTGCCGGGTAGGCGCTCAGACGCCCAGATAAAGGACGCCCAGATAAACTTCAGACGCCCAGGTAGAGACGGTCCGCGAGCATGCGCGGCAGCCCGGCGGCGCGGATCCGGGCCGCTTCCCGATCGATGTCGTAGACCAGGCGCTTGATCTCAACCCGGTTCAGCTCGGTGTCGAACAGCGCGTAGGCGGTGCGCGGGTCCTCATCGCGCGGCTGGCCAACGCTCCCGACGTTCACGAGCGCTCGGAGGACGTCGCCAAGCTCGATCTCGGGGTCCGGGGTGTAGGCCGTCCGTTCGGGTTCGTCGCGCAGACGGAGCAGGGTCACCGGAACGTGGCTGTGCCCCACGAAGCACACCGGCAGGGGCATGATGTCGAGCGACGGGTCGGCGTCGTCGGTGGTCTGGATGTAGTCGAACAGCTCCGGGTGGTGGAGCGTGCCGTGCGCGACCGAGCAGTGGTCGAGGTTCCGCGTCAGCGGGAGGGCGGCGAGCCAGTCCTTGTCGCTCTTCGAGAGCACGCGCTGCGTCCACAGGACCGCCTCCTTCGCGTACTGATTGAAGTAGATCATGTCGAGGCGGCCGATCGAGGCCGCGTCGTGGTTGCCGAGCACGACGTGCGCGCCGATCTCACGCAGGCGCGCGATGCACTCCTTGGGTGCGGCGCCGTAGCCCACCACGTCCCCTACGCTCACGATCACGTCCGCGCCGTCGCGCTGCAGCGCCTGCAGCACCGTGTCGAGCGCCGACAGGTTCGCGTGGATGTCCCCGAGGATGCCGTACTTCATGCTGCCTTCGCCTTCAGTGCGAGCCACGCGCCGCTGGCCGCAACAGCGGCGCAGGCGAAGGCGGCCAAGTCGAGCAGTGTGGATTGTGGGTCGGTAGCGGCAACATTTCCTATAAAGGCGCGCACGCTAGCGCCGACCAGGGCCGGAAGCACCCAGGAAAGGGTCAGGAACCCGGTGGCGAGCGCGCGCGGGTCGCGAAGCGTTTCGAACAGACACGCCGCGAGGATGGAGAGGAACACGCTGTGTCGGAGGGCGGCGGTCCAAACCAGGGCCACGCCGTCGTGGTCCCCCACCCAATGCGCCACGCCGTGACCCGCGGCTTCGACGGCCGCTGTCACCACGATGGTGTTCAGCAGGGCGCTGGCCGCGACCAGGAGGAACACCTCGGCGGCCGTGCGGGCCATGGCGATCGCCCGCAGTCGAGCGACGACGTGCAGCCACAGTGCCACCGCGACAATACGGCCTAGTTCCCCGGCACGGTCCGAGGACAAGGTCGTCGAAGCGATCCACGGTCGGGCGGATACGGCGAGCAGAACCCCGCCGATCAGGCCCCCCGCCGCGACGGCCCCCCACCAGCGGCGCATCAAAAACCCCACGTGGAACCTCCGGACCGGGCGTCAGCAAGCTCCGCAGCCACCACAGGTTGCGACAGTAGCCCCTCTTGACTCGACAGGTTGGGGTCGCTGGGGCTATCCTCGGCATTGTTCCACGTGGAACAGGTCCACGTCGAACCCAGGGAGGCAGCGCTATGGAACGTCGTTTGGGCAAGGGGCTGAGTTCGCTTCTGGGTGGTGTCGTCGAAGAGGCGGCTGCGCACGAGATCGAAATCGCAACGATATCCCCCAACCCCTTTCAACCGCGAAAGAGCATGGACCCGGGCGGGCTCGAAGAGCTCCGCGACAGCATCGCCAACCATGGCGTTATGCAGCCGATCATGGTCCGTAAGCATGGTTCTGGATACCAGTTGGTGGCTGGAGAGCGGCGCTGGCGCGCGGCGCGCCTGGCAGGTCTGGAGCGGATTCCGGCCGTGGTGCGCGAGGACCTGAGCGATCAGGACATGCTCGAGCTGGCCCTGGTCGAGAACGTCCAGCGCCGCGACCTCGATCCGATCGAACGCGCCCGCGGGTTCAAGTCGCTGATGGACACCCTCAGCGTGACGCAAGAAGGCGTCGCTGCCAAGGTGGGACTCAAGCGCGCGACGGTCGCGAACCACCTGCGGCTGCTCGACCTGCCCGACCGGGTTCAGGATGCAGTTGCTAAGGGCCTGATTCAAATGGGGCACGCCCGCGCGCTCCTGGGGCTCAACAACCCGGCGCACATCGAAGCTGCGCTCGAGAACTGCGTGCGTTCTGACCTGTCGGTGCGCGAGGTGGAACAGCTGGTCCGCGACCGCAATGCCGCTCCGAGCGAAACGCCCGCCCAACCTGCGGCGGTGCAAACGGCGACCTGGGTGCGCGGCGCCGAGCGCCGGCTCGAGGAGGCGCTCGGAGTGCCCGTCACGATCCGCGTCGACGCCCAGGGCAAGGGCGAAGTGCGCCTGCGCTTCGCGACGAAGGACGTGGCCCACCGCTTGTTGGAGCGGCTCGCTCCGGCGCAGGAAGTGCACTGAGCGTTTCCGGGCGCGAACAGCTTCGCGTGAAGCGCCGAAAAGGGCCGCTTTCTGCGGGATTTGGCCCCACTTTGGCGGCGTGAACGAAGACCACACGCGCGCGCAGCGACGCGTGTGAGCCGCACTTCGGTGGGGGAGGGGAGTGCGACGCGGAACGCGGATGTACCCCGTGAAAACACAGGCGGCGCGCGAACAACTTCGCGCGCCGCCTGTTTGTGTTTCAGCGCCTCGCGTGTGGCGCGGCGCGTGCCCGAACGTGGGCCAGATCTACTGGCGCGCGGCGCTCAGGATGCGGATCGCATCCTTGGGCCGGCGCGGGACGCTCGGGTCGGTTTCCGCCGCGGCGATCTGCCGCGCGATGTCGAGGCCCGACTCGACCACGCCGAACACGACTCGGGTGTCGTCTTGGAACAGGTTGTCGGAGACTAGGATCGAGACGCGGCTCGGCAGGCTCTGCTTGGGCTCGGCGCCGGCCAGTGCACTCAGCGCGCCGGCGAAGTGGTGCAGTCCCGTGGTCTCGGTCGGCAGCACGATGTCGCGCCCGCCCTGGCCCCAGGTCGCGGTGTCCTCGCCCTTGGTGTTGGGGTCGCCCAGGTCGATCGACTGGCCCGCGGCGACCTCGTGGACGGCCATCCCGTCGAAGTGTTTGGCGTCGACCAATTCCAGGAACTTGGCCGCATGTTGCGGTGCCTTTGATGTGTAGACGGCCACCGTGAAGTCGCCCTTGGTGGTCTTGAACACGACCCGCGGATCGCTGCTCTCGGGCGGGGGATTGGCGAACAAGTTCGCCTTGGAGGTCTCCCACGCCGCGCGTTCGGCCAGGCGCTTCTCGATCACGTCGATCAGGCTGCCGCCCTTGTCGTCCTCGCTCCAGCGCCAGTCCGACTGGAGCAGCGGGTGGCCCGGGTAGTCGGTCCGCAGCTGCGCGAGGGCGGCCTTGGCTTCGTCGTACTTGCGGTCGTCGACGAGTTGTTTGGCCTGCATCAGCCGCGCCCAGGGTCCGGCGTCGCGTCCCTTGAGGGTGGTCGCCAGCTCGTTCCACGTGCTCGGATCGGCCTTCAACGCGCGCGTGAAAGGATCGAGCGTGGCGCGCGAAACGACCGTGTTCCAGCTCTCCTGGCGCTCGGCTTTGGTCGCCTGCGAGCGCTGGTGAAGGACCACGACGGCGATGGCGCCGACGACGGTGACTGCCGCAGCATGCTTCCAGTACTGCTGCACGAGCAGCTCGAACTGGGACTTTTCCTGCAGCGGGGCGAGCGTGACGGAGGTCGCGCTCTTGTGGGCGGTGTTGGCCATGGGAGTGCGCCCGCGAGGTCGGAACGAGTCGGGGAGACCGTGTCGCGGGCGAACCACGGAGTATATGAGGGCGGAGCGCGCCCAGGAAGGCGCCCGGCCGGGGGGGGCTTGGGGTTGACGCGCGGGCGCCAGAAGATACGAAGCGCGGCACGGGTCCCTGCTAGCTTCAGGGAACGTCCGCGGAGCACGTCCGCGCAGCTGCGGGCCGTGCCCGACCCGGTTCGCCCCAACCTCTGGCCTCGTCCACGCCGTGACCATGAATTCCACGCGTCGCCTCGTCCTGCTTCTCGCCAGCCTCGGAACCGTTGTGAGCGCCCCGCTCGCCGCCGCGAACACCGCCTCCACGCGCCCTGCGCAGGAAGACAAGAAGGCGGAGTACGAACGCCGCCTCGCCGAGGCCGAGGGCAGCGTCGAGAAGTTGTGGAAGGTCTACGACTGGTGCGAGGCGCGCGGCATGGACAAGGAAGGCCGCGCCGTCGCCCGCAAGATCCTCAAGCTCGACGACAGCCAGCGCCGCGCGCACGAGGTGCTCGGCGAGATCGAGTACGACGGCAAGTGGTTCGCGAGCGAGAAGAAGGTCGAGGAGTACAAGAAGAAGCAGCTCGAGGACGAAGCCAAGCGCACGGGCAAGGTGCTGCACAAGGGCGAGCTCGTCGACCCCGCCGACCTGCCGTTCCTCGAGAAGGGGATGAAGCGGCTGGAGAGCGGCGAGTGGGTCAGCGCGGAGGACTACAAGCGCGTCACCGAAGGTTGGGTCAAGCAGGACCTGGTGTGGGTGTCGCCCGAGGAGAAGCCCAACCTCGAGAAGGGGCTGTGGAAGTGCGGCGACAAGTGGCTCAGCGAAGCCGACGCCGACAAGTACCACAGCGAAGTGGGCAAGTGGTGGGCGGTGCCCAGCGACCACTTCGTCGTGTACACGACCTGCACGCGCAAGACCGTCGACAAGATCCTCGACGAATGCCGGCGCGCGCACCGCGAGTTCAACCGCGTTGCCGGGCGCACTCCGCTCGTGCCGGTGCCGATCCTCGTGCTCAACTCCAGCGAGCAATACAACGCGTTCCTCGGCGGTTCGAACGGCAACGCGGAACTGCGCGGGTTCTCCTCCCTGCACGGCGCGACGATCGCCGAGACGTGGGAGGAGCCCCTGCGCCAAGGCATGACGAGCGCGGGCGTCACGTACTGGAACGTCAGCAACGACGCCGACAACAAGCGCGGTCCGATCTGGGTCCGCCACGCAGCGGCCCAGGCGCTCGCCGAAGGCCTCGACCCGAGCCCGAAGTCGCTCTCGCGCCTCGTCGCCGGGACGGCGACCAACGCGATCGCCGAGGAGTGGTGGAAGGAGAAGATGTTCCCGCAGTGGTTCCGCTACGGAGGCGTGAGCTACGTGGAACGCTGGATCCCTGACCAGTTCGTCGCGGCTGGCGGCGATGCGGACTGGATCCGCAAGTGGTCGAAGGAAAACCTCGTGCGCGTCGGCGGTCTCGACTCGCTGGAATCGATCCTCGCCTGCTCGCTGAGCCTCGAGAGCATCGATGCCTCGGTCAAGTTGCTCAACGAAACGGGCTTGCTCGTGCACTTCATCCTCGACGGCAAGTGCATGCCGATCGTCGAAGCGCACGGAGCGCTCAAGCAAGCGCTGAAGAACCCCAAGGATCCCAAGGCCATCAAGAACGCGTTCACCGTACTCGAGGGCCAGCTGCGCAAGCACGAGGCCGAGTTCCGCAAGTTCGCCGGCCTGTGAGACGCGCGCTGTCCGCGCCCGCCAGGATTCGCTGATGCACCTTTCGCTGTTTCTCACACTCGCCGCGGCGCAGCAGCCCTTCGAACACGCTGCGCACCACCCGCAATGGGCCAGCCTGTACGTGGAGTGCCCCGACGTCGGCGCCGCGCTCGACGCGTACGAGCGCTCGGCCCTCGTGCGCATGACGCGCGACGAAGCGGTTGGTCAGGCGCTCGACAAGGTCACGGAGTTCACTGGCGTGGCGCCGCGCGCGATGTTCGCGTCGATGTTGGCGCCGCTCGGCGTCGAGGCTGGGCCGGACGGCGATGCGTTGGCGCAGGTGCTGGCGGCGGTTCGCACGGCGCACTCGTTCTCGCTCTCCGTCGGAATGGCGGAACAGGCGCCCGGTGAAGCGCAGCGCAGCATGGATGCGCTGCTCGGCGCGTTGGCTGAGCTCGACTCCATCGCGGCGCGCGTGGAACAACACCAGCGCGAGCACGGCGCAGCGCCGTCCGCGTTGAGTGAACTCTCGCTCGACGCCGCGCTGGCGAAGGATCCGTGGCAGCGCGCGTACGTGTACTCGCGGAGCGACGACGGCGCGTTCCAGTTGCGCACGTTGGGCCGCGATGGCGTCGAAGGCGGCGCAGGCGTCGACGCGGACCTCGCACACGACGGCGACGTCGATGCCGTGTTGATGGCGGAGATGACGCGGCGCATGGGCATGCAGCTGGTGCTGCGCATGCGCGACGAAGCCGCGGCGCAGCGTGCGCACGAGTGGATGCTCTCGCTCGCGCCGCTCGCCGAGAGCGCGACCAAGGCCCCGGAAGGTTGGTCGAGCCGCGCCTTCGAGACGCGCGTGTTCGACAGTCCGCTGTGGGTCGCACGCTCGGGCGCGTTGCTGGTTCTCGGATCGGGAGCGACGTCGCTCGACGAAGTCGCGCAGCGCCAGCAACGCCGCGGACCAGGACTCGACCTCGGCGCCGCGATGAAGGACCTCGAACAACGCGCGGGTCCGCAGCGCGGCACGCTCGTGCTGCGCGGCTGGGGCAACTCGCTCGAGTTCGGCGACGTCGGCGCCGGATCGTTCGCGGACACGCTCGGCATGCTGGAGACGCTCTCGAGCGCCGCAGGCGCGTGGCGCATGCAGTTCGACGGCGAGCGCTTCACCACGGACTGGCTCTCGGCGCCGACCGGAGCGGATTCGTTGCTCGCCCTGCTGGGCGCCGCTCCGGCGCCGCGCTCGGCGTTCGCGTACGTGCCCTCGGACGCGGTCGGCTTCTTCGCCGCGCACCTCGACGCGGCGGCGCTGCGAGCGCGCGTTGCGCAACTGTTCGCCGGCTCGCAAGGCGCCGACACGGCGAGCGCACTCGCGGAGCTCGAGAGCAAGTACGGCTTCGACCTCGAAGACGACGTGTGCGCCAACCTGAGCGGCGGCGTCGCAGGATACTTGCTGGCGTTGAACGGGATCGGACTGCCGAACATGGGGCTCGTCGCGGAGCTCAAGGATCGCGCAGCTTTCGAGCGCGGCGTGCGCGGGTTGTTCAACGCGTTGGCCGCGCGCGAGAGCGCCGACTTCACCGTGAAGGAGTCCAAGTACCGCGACGCGCCGATGTGGACGCTCAACTTCGCGGCGCTGTCCGGCGACTCGCAGTTCGCGGCGTTCGCGCCCACGCCCACGCTTTCGATCGTGGGGGACCGCGTGTTCGTCACGCTCACGAGCCTGCGCGCGAAGAAGGAAATCAAGGCGGCTCTCGCCGGCGAACAAGGCGCGCACGTGGTCGCGCAAGACGCGGCGCAGTTCTCTTCCGAAGCGGGCTACGCGGGTTGGATGGACTGGGCGACGACGCTCGACTCGCTCTACACGACGGCACGCAGCGCGGCGGCGATGTTCGGCGGCCAACTTTCCTTGCCGGTCGATCTCGGACAGTTGATGACGGCGATGCCGGAGTCGGCGAGCGTGTTCACACGTTTCTACACGCCGACGAAGCTCAGCCTGCGCGCCGCCGACGGCCGCTACCTGATGCGTTGGGACAGCTCGTTCGGGCCCGAGACGTGGTTGGTTTTGGCGGCGCTCGGCGTGGGTGTGAGTGTGGGCGGCGAGGCGGCCTTCGCTCCGAGCGAACCCGAGGCCGCGCCGGCGGATGAGCAGAACGAGGCCGCGCGGCAAGCGACCATCGATCAACTCGCCGCCGTCAGCACGCGCATCGCGGTGTTCAAGCTCGACCAGGGCCGCTTGCCGGAGTCGCTCGACGAGCTCGCCAAGCCGACGGCGAACTACCCGCGCGGCTTCCTCGAGGGACTCGAGCCCTTGAAGGACGCCTGGGGCGCTCCGCTGCTCTTCGCGCGCGCTTCCGACGGCGCGTCGTACCGCCTGTGGTCCGCCGGTCCCGACGGCATCGACGGCAACGGCCAGGGCGACGACTTGGCGCCGTGACGCGCGTGCCGAAGCGTTCGCGGTTCCACCAGCTGCTCAAGCGCGTTCGCCGTGCTCTCGGCAGTTGGTTTCTGCGAGTCGGTGGGCGCCACGTCGTGCGCGGTCTGTCGCGCACGTGGCGCACCGACGTCGTCGGGCAGGAGCACCTCGACCGCGCCTGCGCGGGGAACGGTTCGCTGGTCTCGCTGTGGCACGGTCGCATGCTCGTTCCTGTCGCACTGTTCCGCGGGCGCGGCATTCACGTGCTCGTGAGTCCGAGCGCAGACGGCGATCTCTCCGAGCGCTTGCTGCAGAGCTTCGGCTACGAAGTGGTGCGCGGTTCGTCGAGCCGCGGCGGCGCGCAGGCGTTGCGAGCCTTGCTCGAGGTGTTGGACGCCGGCGGCGTGGTCGTCATCACACCCGACGGCCCGCGCGGGCCGATGCACCACGTGAATGCCGGGCTCGCGTGGATGGCGCGCGCGACGGGGCGTGCGATCGTGCCGGTCGGCGTCGCCGCGACGCCCGCGTGGCGCCTCAAGAGTTGGGATCGCTTCACCTTGCCCAAGTGGGGCGCGCGCATCGCGCTTACGTTCGCCGATCCGATCGTGGTTGCGCGCGACGCCGATGCGGATGCGTTGGCGCGCGCGGCGGAGGCCGTGCGCACGAGCACGATCGCGGCCGAACGCGCGAGCTACGCCCGCCTGGGCGTGGAGCCCGATCTGTGATCAAGGTCGGACCGGCGGGCTGGTTCTATCCCGATTGGGAAGGCGCGGTCTACCCGACGCGCATGTCGCCCGGTTTGCATCCGTTGCGCTACTTGGCGCGCTACGTGGAGTCCGTCGAGGTCAACAGCACCTTCTACGCGGTTCCGTCTACGGCCGTCGTAGAGGGCTGGGTGCGCGCATTGTTCGGCTTTCCCGACTTCCCCGTCACCGTGAAGCTGCACCGCGACTTCACCCACCGCCAGCGTGCCGACTCGCGCGCCGAACTCGAACGCGAAGCCCAGGCCTTCCTCGACGTGCTCGAGCCGTTGCGCCGCGCCGAACGACTGCGCGCGCTCCTGGTGCAGTTCCCACATTCGTTCCACTACCAGCCGCAGTCCGTGCGCTGGCTCGGAACGCTCCACGCGCTCTTTGGTGTTGCACCGTTGGTGCTCGAAGTGCGCCACAACTCGTGGTTCGAGCCGCCCGCCCTCGCCGCGGTGCGCGGACTTGGGTACTCGCTCGCGCACATCGACTTGCCCTCGGCCTGGGACCATCCGCCGGCGTGGCATCCATCCACGGGGCCGATCGGGTACCTGAGGTTGCACGGGCGCAATCGCGCTGCGTGGTTCGACTCGAAAGCGGGACGCGACGCGAAGTACGACTATCTCTACAGCGAGCGGGAGCTCGTGGGTTTGAGTGAGCGCGCGCGCCGCATCGCCGCCGAACATGACGAAACCTACGTGGTCACCAACAACCACTTCAGTGGGAAGGCCGTCGCCAACGCGCTCGAGCTGCTGGCGCTCCTCCGCGGTCGAGCTCCGTTGGCGCCGGCCGAACTCGTGCGAGCGTTCCCGCGTCTGAAGCCCGGAACACGAATCGATGGCCAGCAAGACCTTTTCTGAAGCACGCCACCTCGTTGGAATACACGCGTGAAGGTCCGCAAGGTGTTCAAGAAGCTCGCGCTGTCGCTCGTGGCGACGCTGGGGCTGCTTGTCGTGGCGGAGCTGGTGTTGCGCGCCGCGGAGCCGGGGCCCTTCACGTTCGTCGACCGCTCGCCGTACTTGCCCGACGAAGCGCTGCACCACGTGCACGCCAAGAACTTCAGCGGCGCGTGGGACGGCAGCTACTACCAGACCAACTCGCGCGGTTGGCGCGGACCGGAGTTCGAGCCGACGCTCGCGCCCGGTGAGCTGCGTGTCGTGGCCCTGGGCGACTCGTGCACCTTCGGCAAGGCGGTGGAGGAGAGCGCGACCTGGCCGCGCCAACTCGAGAGCTTGCTGCGCGCCGGCCCCGAAGCGCCGCGTTCGGTGCTGGTCGCCAACCTCGGCGTCAACGGCTACTCGGGAAAGGACTACGCGCACGCGTTCCTGACGCAGGCCTTGGCGCTGCGGCCGCAGATCGTGGCCATCGGCTACAACATCAACGACTTCCCCAACGTCGTGCGTCAGACCGACGCGCAGGTGTTCCACAACAAGCAGAACCTGCGCGCGATGATCTCGAGCAGTTGGCGCGAGGAACTCGGCAAGCTGGCGCTGTTCCGCGCGCTGCGGGCGCTGTACTACGACTCGAACCGCGAGCGCGACTTCGCGCGCATGGAGGAGCTCGCGACCAGCGCGGGCGACGAAGCGCACACCTCCCCGGAGCGCATGAAGCTCGAAGAGCAGCGCCTGCGCGAAGTGGTGGATGCGTGCCGCGCGATCGACGCGAAGGTCGTGCTGTTCCTGTTCCCGTACGAGAGCCAAGTGCACCTCGACACGTACTCGGACGGACCGATCAAGGCCGTCGAGGAACTGGCGCGCGGCGCCCAGGTCGAGTTCCTCGACATGCTCGGGCCGTTCCGCGCCGCCGCGCGCGAGAGCGATCCGCCGCGCCGTTTGTTCAACCGCGGCGACCGGTATCACCCCAACGCCGAGGGTTACGCCATCGTCGCGCGCGAGCTGGAGAAGTTCATCGCCGCGCGCGGCTGGGCCAAGCTGCCCAACTGAAGCGCCGCAGCGCGCCTCAAGCCTGCTCCATCGTCGCGACCAGTGGGAAGCCGCGGCCGCGCGCGAGCGAGAAGACCTGTTCCACGTAGAGCTCGGCGCGCTCGAAGCTCGTGATGGCGGCGAGCGACGAGCCGCGCTCGTGGACCTCGTAGGTGAGCTTGAGCGCCTCCTGCGGCGACTTCTTGAACAGCGTGACGAGCAGCTCGGTCACGAACTCGAACGTCGTGACGTCGTCGTTGTGCAGGATCACCTTCCACTGCGGCGCGAGCGCCGTGCGCGAGGAGCTGGCCTGCTCGGTCTGCGGACTGTCCAGGGGCATCGCCATCGAAACGGGCCGCACCATGCGCCCGCCGCGTGATCTTGGGGGAGCGGCGGCCTGGTCGTCAAACCGGCGCTCGATGCGTGTGTAGCAGCAAGCACAACGCCGCGCAGCGAGGGCTCGCTGCGCGGCGTCTTGTGCGAATTCGATTCGTGTTCAGGCCCAGATCAGCTCTTGGCTCAAGTCCTGGCGGGCCCAGCGTTCACGCCTCGATCGGTTTGGTGAGGTAGTCGACCAGGTCCATCTTCGTGACGATGCCGACCAGGCGCTGCGAGTCGTCGACCACCAAGCCCGCCAGGCCCTCGGCGAACATCTGCGTCAGTCCGCTGGCGTCGTCGCGCTCGTTGATCGTGCGCACCTTGCGGAACATCACTTCGGCGACCGAGCTCGACAGGCTGGCGCGGCCTTCGACGAGCTTCCCGAGTAAGTCGCTCTCGGTGATGATGCCGATCAGGCGGCCGCCTTCGACCACCGGCAGCTGGCTGATGCCCTTTTCCTTCATCAGCATCACCGAGTCGGCGACGGTGTCGGAGGTCGACGCGGTGTGGATCGAGCGGCGCGGCAACTTGCGCAGCAGGTCGCCGACCGATTCGGTCTCCCACATGCTCTCGGTGAAGCCGTTGGCGCGCATCCAGGCCTGATCGAGGAACTTGGTCATGTAGTTGCGCACCGAGTCCGGCAGGAGCGTGACGATGCGCTTGTTGGGGCCGTACTTCTTGGCCATCTCGACCGAGGCCCACACCGCTGCGCCGCAGCTTCCGCCGCACAACATGCCCTCCTGGCGGATCAGGCGGCGCGCCATCAGCAGCGACTCGCGGTCCTCGGTCTTGACCCACTCGTCGACGAGCTTGCGGTCGAGCACGTCGGGGATGAAGTCGTAGCCGATGCCTTCGACCTTGTAGGACCCGATCGGACCGGGGCCGGCGAGGATCGAACCGACCGGGTCGACGCCCACGACACGCACGTTCGGGAGCTTCTCCTTGAGCTTCTTGGCGACGCCCGTGATCGTGCCGCCCGTGCCTGCGGTGAGCACGACCATGTCGAGCTTGCCGTCGGTCTGATCGAGGATCTCCTCGGCCGTTCCGTGGTAGTGCGCCGCCGGGTTGTCGGGGTTGGCGTACTGATCGAGCACGTGCGCGTTGGGCAGGATCTTTTCGAGTTGGCGCGCCACGCTGATGTGGCTCTCGGGCGCGTCCCACGCGGCCTCGGTCGGCGTGCGGATGATCTCGGCGCCGAGCGCCTCGAGCACGACCTGCTTCTCGCGGCTCATCTTCTCGGGCATCGTGATGATCATGCGATAGCCCTTCACCGCCGCGGCGAGGGCCATGCCGATACCGGTGTTGCCGCTCGTCGGCTCGATCAGCGTGTCGCCGGGCTTGATGCGGCCCTTGCGCTCCGCTTCCTCGACCATGCGCTTGCCGATGCGATCCTTGATCGAGCCTCCGGCGTTGAGGTACTCGAGCTTGACGAGGATTTCGCAGCCCGTTTTGCGGCCGATGGTGCGCAGGCGGACCATCGGGGTGTTGCCGATGGCGTCGAGAACGGAGTCGAAGATTTTGGGCACGGAAGCAGCTCCTCGGGCGTGTTCGGGGCGCGCGATGCTGCGCGCCGAAACGGACAGCATAGCTCCGCCGCGCGCGCGAGTCGTCTAGGTCGCTTCGGGCGCGCAGAGCACGATCGCGCCGCGGGCGTCGTGCTCGACGCGGCAGCGCGTCAGCTTCTCGCCCGGCAGCGGCACGCCCATGAGTGCGATGCGTTGGCCGCTGCGCAGGTCGTAGCGCCACTGGTGCCACGGGCAGGTGATCGTCGCGCCCGAGAGCGTGCCTTCGAACAATGGGCCCTCGAGGTGCGGACAAAAGGCCGCCGCACACAGCACCTCGCCCTCGATCAGGTACAGGGCCATCGTGCCCCACGGCGTTTCGACGAGCTTAGGACGCGCCGGATCGAGATCGCGCGCGAACAGCTTCGTTTCGAAGCGCTGCGGAGCACCCATGGGGCACCAAGCGTGCCAAGGCTCGCAGCTCCGAGCAATCGTCGTCGGCGCGTGCCAGAATCCCGGAGTGACGCAGAGAACCCTCGTCGTGAAGGTGCCCGCCTCGCGCGGCGCTGAGCTGGAACGCAAGCTCATCGCGCAGCGCTTCGAGATGCGCAGTGCGCCGTATGCGCTGTACTGGGCGCGCGGCGACGGCGTCGTGGTCACACACTACGAGTCGGGGAAGTTCGTGGTCCAAGGTGAGCACCCCGAGCACTTCCTCGAGCAGTTTCTGGGCCTGCGAGCGGACGGCGACGCAGGGGCCGGCGGCGGCAAGCCCTCGCCGCGCGGCGATGCTTCCGCTCCGCACGGCGCCGACGTCACGACGATCGGCGGCGACGAGTCCGGCAAGGGCGACTACTTCGGGCCACTGGTGGTCGCGGCCGTGAAGTTGACCCCCGAGTTGTCGCGCAAGCTCGAGAACGGCGAGGTGCGCGACTGCAAGCTCATGAACGACGAGAGCGTCCTGCGCGTGGGGGCGGCGCTGCGCGCCAACGTGCCGCACGCCATCGCGCGCCTCGATCCGCCGGACTACAACGCCGAGCACGCGCGCGTGAAGAACTTGAACCCCATGCTCGCGGCGCTGCACGCCAAGGCCGTGCGCGAACTCGCCGAACCCGGCGTGCGCGTGGTGATCGATCAGTTCGCGAACGAGAGCCTGCTGCGCAAAGCCCTGGCGGGCGCCGACATCCAGCTCGAACAACGCCATCGCGGCGAAGAGGAACTCGCCGTCGCCGCAGCGAGCGTGATTGCCCGCGAGCAGTTCCTGCTTGCGCTTCACGAGCTCTCCGAGGCGTTCGCGATCGACCTGGCGAAAGGCGCGGGAGGCCCCGTCGACGCTGCGGCGCGGCGTTTCGTCGCCTTGCACGGCGCGGACAAGCCGGGCGCCGTCGCCAAGCTGCACTTCAAGAACACCCAAAAGCTCGGCAACACGCGGCGATGAACACCA